>Ga0335079_10007951_pt1 | contig 12056 bp, 13 predicted proteins | sample Lox_Sample_33_FD_206719 | JGI IMG/M metagenome (GOLD analysis project Ga0335079, IMG submission 206719) | Soil microbial communities from Loxahatchee National Wildlife Refuge, Florida, United States - Lox_Sample_3.3 | ecosystem: Environmental > Terrestrial > Soil > Wetlands | place: USA... | reverse complement strand
GTGGCCCGTGTTGTCCGAGGAGTCGAAGGAGGTTCCCTACCCCAAGCGGCAGTCATGGAAGCGCTACTGGCTGATCGATCCGCTGGACGGGACCAAGGAGTTCATCAAGCGGCGCGACGAGTTCACGATCAACGTGGCGCTGATCAAGCGTGGCGAGCCGGCGCTGGGCGTGGTCTACGCGCCGGCGATGGAGGAGCTCTATTACGCGGCGCGCGGCTTGGGCTCCTTCAAGCGGAAGGGAGAGGAGCCGCCGGAACGGATCGTGGCGGGCGATTACAGGACCGGCGGCGTCACGGTCGTCGTCAGCCGCTCGCACGCCGGCGCCCGAGTTGAAGACCTGGTGCGCAAGATCAACCCGGCGGAGTCCCTGAGCATCGGCAGCTCGCTCAAACTGTGCCTCGTGGCCGAGGGGCGCGCCCATCTTTATCCGCGCCTGGGGCCGACGATGGAATGGGATATCGCCGCCGCCCAATGCGTGGTGGAAGAGGCGGGCGGCACGGTGACCGATCTGTCCGGCCGGCGGCTGCGCTACAATAAACCGTCGCTTGAGAACCCGCCGTTCATCGTCTGCGGCGCGCCGCCCTTTCCGTGGCAGGAGTACCTATAGCTCGTTTCGTCTCGACGCCGTGACCGGGGCGCTGGTCGGGCGGTTTTAATTATCCGGCCGCGCGGAGGTGCTCGGAAATTTCCGCGAGGGAACGATCCCCGCACCGAAGCCGGTTAAATGAGGGCGGGAAAGTAGCCTGTCCCCTTTTTGCGCGTTACGCAATCAAGAGGTATAATAAAACCACGGATGCGACCCGCAACGCCTTCTTAGGATGGAGAAAAACCCTTGCACGCCTGGGAACAGAATCTCGCGAATTTCCTCCATTATATTCGCCTGGACCATATCAAGCGAAAGATCCTTGTTTTTTCACTCCTGGCAACCCTCATCCCCTCTCTGACCATGGGCGGGCTCTATTACGTGCATGCGAAGCGATTTTTAACCGAAAAGGTCGCCCAGAAACTCCGGGACGTTACGGCTCAGAATGAACGAGAGCTCGATTTATGGATCAAGGAACGCCTGTACGATGCGCGTGTCTTTGCCAACTCATACGTGGTCTCGGAAAACCTCGAGAAAATCATCCGCGCGAACACCGCGCCGGGGACCAAGGCGACGGCGCTCCGCCGCCTGAAAGATTACCTCAAGTCGGTGGGGAACAAGTTTGTCGACTACGAAGCGCTCATGGTCGCCGATGCCGACGCGCGCACGGTGGCCACCAGCGCGGACCGAAGCGCCCCCCTGAGACTTCCGCACGACTGGCGGAACCGGAACAACGCCGATACGCCGATCATGGGTGACGCCTATTGGGATCCGGAACTCAACAAAATGGTCATGATGCTTGCCGTTCCGATCAAGGCCCAGAACGGCGGATTCCTGGGTCTCCTGGCCGTTAAGCTCAACTTTCACACGATCGATGAGATCCTGGGCCGTTCCTCGATCGGCAACACAGGGAAGTCCTTTCTGATCGCCCCGGACGGGACCTTGATCGCCGGGTCCCGTCCGAACGCTCCGGGACGCGTGATCGTCAAGCTGCCGTTCAACGTCCCCGGCCCCTCGGAGACGGACGCGGTCCTGTTGGAATACCCCGACGATCGCGGCCGTGCGGTGATCGGCGTTCTCCGCCGGATGTCGCAGCTCGAATGGGGCGTCGTCACCCAGATCGGGAAAAATGAAATCTACGCGGAGATCGTGCAGGTCCGGAATCTCACCCTCTTGATCAGTTTGGGGCTCCTCCTGGCGATCGGCCTGGCCGCCTATCTACTGGGGCTCACGATCGTCCGTCCCTTGGACCGTCTGACGAACGGCGCGGCCAGGGTGGCGTCGGGCGATCTGGAGGTGAGCCTTCCCGTGGTCAGTCACGGCGAAATCGGTTATTTGACCAAAGCCTTTAATAATATGGTGGCCCGCCTGCGCCTGGGCCAGGAAGAGCTGGCCGCCATCAACGGGAAACTGATCGAAAAAAACAAGGAGCTGCAGGTGCTCTCCATCACCGACAGCCTGACCGGGCTTTTTAACCGCAAATATATTATGGAGATCCTGACGAATGAAGTGGCCCGATCCCGACGCAACAAGCGCCCGTTTGCGGTGATGATGATCGACACGGATCAGTTCAAAAAGTACAACGACACCTACGGTCACCAGGCGGGAGACGACCTGTTAAAAAAGATCGGAAAGATCTTCATGCAGTCCATACGGAACGTCGATTACGCCGCGCGCTACGGCGGGGACGAGTTCATTATCCTGCTTCCCGAAATCGGGAAAGAGGGGGCGTTCGAGGTCGCGGATCGTATTCGCGGCCTGGTAAACGCGGAGACGCCGCGCGGCGCGGCCGATGGGGTGACCGTATCGGTCAGCATCGGAATCGCGGCGTTCCCGGAGCACGGGGACACCCCGGAGGCCATCATTGCCGCCGCGGACGGCGCCCTTTACCAATCCAAGCGAGACGGGCGCAACCGGGTGGTTCTGGCCGGCGTCGAACGCCAGCCGGACATCGAGGTGACGAAGTGACCCCGCTCAACGCATGGACGGCGGACATCCGCGATCACCGACCGCCGACGAGGTTATAGTAAACCCAGCCGCCGCGCCCGTCCTCGTCCCTCACCCGGACCCAGAGACCCAGATACGAAAAGCCCACAAGCGCGCTTCCTTCCGGAAGCGAGAAAAGGACCTTGGCATTGAGACCGGGCCCTTCCCGGACATTGGCCGCGCCGACCGACCGGAGCGGGAGCGGCGCGGCGAAGGATACCTCGCCCTCCGTCGTCGGGGTTTGCTCACGGTCTTTCGATCGCTCCCGGTCCTCCTCGATGACGGCCTTGGCCCGGGCGGCAAGGTACAAGGCCCCGCCGTAATTTTCTTTTTTTAATTCCTGATTGCTCGCCTTCAAAAGCGCTTTGGCCTGGAGGATTTCCGCGTCCCTCTCCGGGTCGGCCGCGTTTGTCTTCAGCGCCTTCAACGCGATCTCCCCTTCCGCAAGGGTCGAGGCCGCCTCCGCCCTGCTTTCCAGGCTGCGCAGCTTCGCTTTGGCCCGCACCACCTCCAGGGTGGCTTCGTCGAGATTTCGGTCGAGCTCTTTGACCTGCGCTTCCTTTTCCAGCAAAAGCAGCTGAGCCCGGGCGAGCTTCTCTTCCAGTTCCCGATTGGCGGTCGTTTGTTTCGTCAACGCTTCCTGTTGCTTCTGTCCGGAGACCATCCCGGCGCATCCCGAAAGGAGGACCGCCGCAACGATGAAGGGATAAAGAGAATAGGGACCGGAAGGATGACGGGTCGTGGGACGGCTCTCGGGCTTCATGGCGGTTTCCGAATGCATTCTTTCCGATCTAATCAATCCGCGCTGTTTGTTTCCGGGCTCAATACCCGTTGCCGCGACGGTCTTCTTCCTTCTTCAAATCCTGCATGCTCTTGTCGGAGTCCTGGTGGATCTTGTCGCCGTCGGGACGCTCGGGCGCGGGCGGCGTCGAGGCGCAACCGCCCAGCGCGATCGTGAACGGAATCAAAAATACCATCGGGAGCACGACGGCCGTTCGGAGCCGTTGGAACGTCATGGGTTCTCCTTTCCATAGATGAATTCGGCGATCTGTCGACCGACCTCATCCGACACTTCCTTCTCGGCCGTCCGCAGCGCGCGGGCCTCGGCCTCCGGCTGCGTCAGGTGGCCTTCGCGTCCCTGCCGCGCGACGCTTCCGATCACCTGCTGCGAGGCCTTGTCGGTCAGGTCGAAGGCCGCCGCCCAGCGCACGAAATAGGTCGGCGGCGCTCCGCCGGCAGGCATCTGCACCGGATCGAGCGTCACCGCGCCCTTCACCACCAGGTCGGGCGGGAGGTCGGAGGCCGCGGCCGAAGCGACCGGGAGCCCCTGGCGGTTCAGCCCTTCCACGATCGCCGCGCGCACCGGCTCGCTGTTCGCGCCGCCGACCTCCACGACGATCCTGAAATTTTTTGAGAGAAAATCGCGGAAATCCCGGTTGACGTCGGCCAGGCTCACCCCGCTTTCGGACCCATGGCCGGTGGAACTGACGACGCGGAGTTCCGTGTTGTAGGCCTCGCGGAGCAGGATGTTCTCAACCGCCTCATGGTAGGCCCGGACGGTCTGGAGTTTCGGGCCGGAGGACCGGGTCTGTTTCAACAGCTCCTCGACTTTGAGATCCAGCGAGGCAACCCGGTCGCGCAGGGCCGCCGCGGCATGCTGCCGGTCCATCACGGCCAGCGCGTAGTAGAGCGCCTTCGACTCGTCCGTCCAGCGCTCGGCGATCGTCACGTTTTCCAGCACCTTCTTGGTCGAGACCTCGGTCGCCTGCTCGATATTGATCTGCCGGCTGTCCTCGGTGCGCCCCTTGGCGTCGGTCTGGAGATATTTCTCCCACTCCTCCGTTTTGGAACTGATCTCGGCCGCAAAAATCTTCGAGATCGCGGCGTAGGCCCGGTCCTCCGCGGCCTGGCGGGTGTCCGCGTAGCCCACGCCGGTCAGGTAGATCGCCTCGGGATATTTTTTGCTCGGCCCGTTGACCCAGTCCGGCGCGGCCTCGTCGCGGGCGAACGAGGCCGGCCCGTCAAGGAAGATTACTCCGGCGATTAAAACCGTCAGGACGCGCCAACCGCGGCCTGAACCAAACCCTACGATTCGATCCGATCCCATGCCTTCTCCTTTCATGAGCGTCACCGGCCGAGGATCCGGTATCCTAAAAACCGTTTTTCCCCGGCCTTCAGCGTCACCGGAGGGTAGGTCTTTCGTTCGATCACCCCGCCGGCGGCGTCATAATACTCGACCGCGACGGTGTACGTTCCGGGCGGGACCGCCATCCGGGCCATCCGGATCTCCCCCGGCAGCGTCCGCCAGCTGCGCTTGTCCGACTGCTCGGAGGCGAGGGAGTAGATGTTCGTCCCGACGTCGGCCAGGATGTCGGCCAGCGGGTTGTTGTCGGTCTTCCGGGCCACCTCCTTTTTCACGAGCCGGGACGCCTGATACTTGGCCACCGCCCGCGCGATCGCCTTGGCCGTGATGCGTCCGATGCGGTCCTCGAGGTTCTTCTTCGCGATGGCCGTGATGTTCTCGGCCAGGAAGGCCCGCTGGGTGATCGCCGCGCCGTTTTCCGGGGTCAGCCGCACCTCGGCCGACCGGACCCTGTCGGGGAGCGGAACGAACTTCGGAAGGGCCACGCGGAGAATGTAGGTGCCGCCCTTGTCGTCCCGGATCGGGGCCGTGACGAAGAAATCTTCCTTGACCGGAGACCGGCCGGTGTAACTGATGAAGATCAGCTCGGCCTGGCTTTGCAGCTCCTTTTCGGTCGTCCATCGCGCATCCGGAAACTGTTTGAGGTATTCCTGATGCTCTTCCGTGAAGCCCAGGGCCGCGCTCGTCCTCAGCAGGTCGGACGGAAGTGTCGGCGGCAGCGGGGTGCCGTAGTCCTTGCGGTAATCGCCGTAGGCCTCGTAGGCCTTGCGGTACGAGATGAAGGCGTCGTTGATCTCGCCCTTCGCCTCGTAGAGAAGGCCGCTCAGGTACTGGGCCAGCGCGTCCCGCTTGTAGACGTTCTTCTTGTCGTACTTGTCGTTGAAAAGGTCGAGTTTGTGGTCCACTTTCCGGGCCTCGACCAGCGCGTCGTCCCATTGACCGAGATAAACGTAATTCAGCGCCGCGATCACGTTGATCATCACTTTTTCAAAATCCTCGCCTTCATAGGGAAGGGTGTTGTCGTTGGTCAGCATCGCGCCGGCCTCGGCCGAGACGCTCTTGGTGTAGAGCTGGTCGATCCGGTCCTCGGCCTGGGCCAGGTATTGATTGCTCTCGGCGTATTGACCGGCCAGATGCAGCATCATGCCCCGGTCAAAATCATAGAGGACGGCGTTGCGGTCGCCGTAATCGGCCTTGTGATTGACGACGACGGCGTCGGCTTCGGCGAACTGCTGGCGGGCCTGGAGGTTGTCCATCTGGACGTATTGACGGACGCCCGGGCCGCAGCCCGACAGCGCCGTCAGGCCCGAAACGCAGGCGGCCGCGACGAGCGTCGACCCGAAGCCCCGACGATTACAAACTCCCATGGAGACGACTTTCAACGGAGGACTGGGCTAAAATCCGAGACGGCTTTTTTCGATGATCTTTTTAATTTTTTTCTGTCCGGACCAGACGAGCAGGTTCTTCTCGACGTCGAAGAGCTGCAGGTCGATCTGGTAGTAGACCGCCTTCGTCCCGCCGGCCTCGTCCAGGATCGAATTGATCGTCCCCTTCAGCATGTAATCGGAACCGATCTCCTTGCCGAGCCCCTTGGCCGTCTCCTGGGAAGACTGGGACTGCTGGTCCTGCCGCTCTTCGCGGACCTCCTCCCGCTCGGACTTGGACGCGACAAATTGAACCCGGCCGTCGTTCGTCAGCGCGCGCTGCAGATCCTCGGTGAAGGTCTGGACGTTGATGTGCTCGCTGCTCCGGTTCGTGACGGTCCCGACGATCACGGTCGGCGGCTTGCCGCCGTGCTCCTTGGAAAAGCGGTCGAGCCACGGCCGGGACAGCACGTCCTTGATCATCTCGTCGGACACCAGCCGGGAATCGGTGTCGTTCCATCGTCCGGACAGATCGGTCGTCGTGTCGGCGCCGACCCGCTCCACCTTGGTCGTCGCGCAGCCGACGAGGCCCGTCAACAACAGGATGAACAAAATTCCAAACGGTCGCATAGATGCCCTCCTTTTTATATTGGGGCTCACGTCGCCCCCTCCAGAGGCAAGGCCTTCGGAGCCTCCCCCTCTCGCTCGCTTGGCTCGCTGATAAGACCACGGGTCTTGCCCACGGGTATTTACCGAAACTTCTTATGCATCTCCTCCATCATATCTTCCATCTCTTTCATCCGATCCGCGATAAGCCGGTCCAGGTTGTAGGGCCGCTTCTCGGTCAGTATCTTGGGCGCCGGCGGCTCTTCCTTTTTGGCGGGCGGCTTCACGGGTTCGCCCGCCGGCTTTTGGACCGGCGTCACCGGAGCCGCGGCGGCGGGAGGAAGCGAAGGAGGCGGCGCCTCGGCCTTCTCGACCGGACGGGGCGCCGTCCCGGCCGAGGCCGTGGGTGGGTTCGATCCGGGTTGATACGCGACGGTCACGCCCTGCGAGGCCAGCCAGTGTTGCGCGACGCTGGACTTGAGCGCGAAATTGATCGAGGTGATCGTCAAGCCGTCCGACGCCTTCCGGGAGATCATCGTGTTGACCCCCACCATGGCCCCCTGTCCGTCGAGCAGCGGCCCGCCGGAATTGCCGCGGTTCAGGCTGGTCTCGGTCTGAAAAATATCCTTCCCCTGCACCCCGTTGAAATTCTCCATCTCGGCGCTGATCGTCCCGGTCGTAAGCGTCCACAAGCCGCCGGTTTCCGGATGTCCGATCGCCACGACCGGGTCCCCGATCGACACGTCCTCCGGATTTCCCAGGGCCACCACGGTCAGCCCGGACGGCGGGTTTTCCATCCGGAGCAGGGCCATGTCCAGCGACGCGTCGTAGGCGACCAGCTTCGCCTCGACGCGGCGGGCCAGGTCCGTGTCCATGTTTCCGGTCACGCGGTCCGGTTTCAAGAACAGGCTCACCCGGCGGTAGGGCCGGTTCGTCTCCTTGTTGATCACAACGTGGGCGTTCGTGATCACCAGCCCGTCGGCCCGGATGATCGAGCCGGTGCCCCCGCTGCCCAGGCGGCCGTCGTCGCTGGCCAGGACCAGGACCACCCCCGGCCCGACCGTCTCATAAATCTCCTTGGGGGTGTAGGCCCCGGCCGCGTGCCCCGAAAGCCACACGGTCGTGAACAGAACAAGGCCGGTCGCGATCCGCTGATTACGCTTCATGGTCCCCCGTCCCCTTCCGGATCACTGGCCGTGTTTTTGCTCTTCGGTCGCGAGGCTGTCGAAGGATTTCTCGGCGTTCTGTTTGACATAATCCCGGACGGCCGAGTTCAATTCCTTGATCTTGTCCAGGCTGTTCTTGAAATTTTCCAGGTCCAGACGGGCGAGGGAATAGAGCGTCCCGTCCGACGGGTCGGTCCAGTGATCAATGATCATCACGCCGTTCAGCGTCGCGGACGAGAAGGTCTTGATCGCCTGCTCGACGTACTGCTCCTCACTCGTGGCCGAGGCGTTGGTCACCGCGCCCCCGCCGGTCGTCGAGGCCATGTAATCCTTCATCAGCGAGGCGGTGTAGGTCTCGAAGATCTTGGTGATCTCGGCCCGGGCCCGGTTCTCGGACGTGGTCTGCGCCAGCGGCCGGTTCCGCACCCCGGTCACGGCCCCGATGCCGTAGAAGACCTTGTTGCCCGCGTCCTTGAAAGCGCCGCTGCCCTTGGTCACCCATTCGGGCGGCTGGGCGCCCGCCGGCTGGCGGCCGGCGCAGCCCGCCGTCGCGATCGGCAGCAGCGCCGCCAACACAAACCCGAGAACCACCGCGCTTGAATTCTTTTCTTTCATGGGCCCCTCCTTATGGGTACGGTTGATCCGTTAAAACATCCCTAACAGTGTAGCACATCAAAAGATATAATGAAGCGACAAGATCGGACCGCTCACGACATCGTTTTCCCTGAAACAGGCAAATCCGCCGCTCGGCCTGCAGGAAACGCGGTTCGCGGGATAATCGATCCGACGGTAGCCGAAGCCCGCGGCGGCCACGAAGGGCCAACGGATTCCGGCATAGCCAAGCCCCCCCTCGATCGCTCCTCCCTGAATCAAGGACAGGTTCAAGTAGGCCGCCCAGCGTGTGTTTTCGACGGGATAATCGAGAAGAAGACCGGGACCGACCCGGCTCAGCACGACCGTTTTCGTGCAGCCCGCGCAATCAAGATCGGTCGTCTGCCGATGCCGCATATACCCGACGTAGGGGCTGACCCCCGTCAGGATCGTGTAGCCGAGCGCCAGATCCATTTGGGTCAAATCGACCGTCGAGTTCCGGATGAACGACGGGCTCGAAAAAGAAGATGGCTGTTCAAAAACATTGAAACTCGCGGCGGAGGCCTGTGCGCCGACAAACCACCGGCGGAACGAACCGTTCAAGGCCGCCGTCGACATCCAGGTCCCGTCGGAGCGGGGGGCCTCGACGCGATGGGTTTTAAGCCCGCTCGACGTTTGGTTTTCCAGCTTCAAGGTCCGCCTCAGCGAGACGTACTGCTCCTTCAGGCCCAGCGCAAAATTCAAATCCTCCGCGGCCGCCGGCGGGGCCAAAACGACGAGCAGGAGCGGAAGGATCCAGGCCCGCGCAAAACCGTCGGGCCCGCGGCGTTTCACCATCGTTCGGATGATACGGGGAAGACCATGTCGCCCTCGCGGCCGGGAACAAAACGGACAGGGAATATTTCAAAACTATAAGGAGTTTCATCGCAATTGTCAAACAATTCCATCGCCAAAAAGACCTTGCCAAGTTCCCGGGATTTCAGAGATGAGAAGGGTCTTTTTTTAATTCCAGGTTTCGAACCGAAACGGTTTGATCGAGGAGATGATTTGAAAGTCCTTGCTGTTTTGAGTAATCAGCGTCGCGCCGATTCGCCGGCAGCAGAGCGCGATCAGGATATCGTTGATCAGCGCGAACCGCTTGGCTTTGAGATGGGGATGCTTGCGAATGATCTTCTGTCCGATCATCCCGGTTTCTTCCCAGTCCGGATAGAGGGGGTTGACGATTCGGTTCACGCGTTCGAACGGTTTGTAGAAGGCCCGGGCCCTTTTTACGGCCAGATCATGGAGGCAACCCAGGAGAAGTTCCTGAACAACGACGCTGCAGAAATAGGTGAAAGGGATCCGGCGGATGTAGTCGGCCTCGCGGCGGACGGCGAATTCGCGGTCCCGCATGCATCGGATATAGATATTCGAATCGAAGACATACCTAACGGCCATTGAGATCCACGAGGCCGCCGTACCCCGCGTTCTCTTTCCAGGCCTTCGCCGCTTCTTCCTGAAAGACGGCCATCTCCAGGGCCTTCTGGATCGCTTCCGTCTCCGATTTGGTTCCGAAAAGCTTCTGGGCCTTCTTGATCGTCGTTTCGTCCAGCCAGTAATTTTTGCGCTTCAACTGTCCCATGGATTCCCTCACAAATGTACGTATATAAATATCATAGATATACGTACATGTCAAGAGCCGACGCCCCAATCGACTTCAGCATGGCCGCCCTCCCCTCTCTCCACGCCAAAAAGATCTAAAAATCTCATCCGCACCGCGTCTTAAAAAGGCTTGCCAAGCTCCAAAGAATTCTGCAATAATGAAGCCGCTTAATTGGAGAAAATAAATGGCCCGACTCGGAGTCAATATCGACCATGTCGCCACGTTGCGCCAGGCCCGTGGGGGGAACGAGCCCGACCCGATCGCGGCAGCCGTGCTGGTGGAACTGGCCGGCGCCGACGGCATCGTGGTCCATCTTCGCGAAGACCGCCGACATATTAAAGACCGCGACCTGCACCTCCTTCGCGAAGTGATCCAGACCAAGCTGGACCTTGAAATGGCCCCGGTGGAAGAGATCGTCAAGATCGCGCTGGACGTGAAACCCCACATGATCACCTTCGTCCCGGAGCGCCGCGAGGAGCTCACGACCGAAGGGGGCCTCGACGTGTCCGGAATCCGGGAATCGCTCCGCGCCACGATCGCGCTTTTGCACGACGCGGGGATCGCGGTGAGCCTGTTCATCGAGCCGGACTTGGACCAGGTCAAGACCTCGCACCGGATCGGCGCCGATTACGTCGAAATCCATACCGGTCGCTTCGTGAACGCCAAGTTGCAGAAGGATGAGGACGCCCAGCTCGAGGCGATCGAGCAGGCCGCCAAGCTGGCCTACAAACTGGGAATGGGCGTCAACGCCGGCCACGGTCTCAACTACCGGAACATCAAACGGCTTCTACCGATCCATGAAATCGTCGAGTACAACATCGGCCACAGCATCATCTCGCGGGCCGTGATGGTCGGAGTTCAACAGGCCGTGCGGGAAATGAAGGACGTGCTGAGCAAAGGCTGATTCCCATTATCATCGGCATCGGGATAGATCTCGTGAAGAGCGCCCGCATCAAGGACGCCGTCCAGAAATGGGACAAGCGGTTCTTGAATCGAATCTTCACCCCCCTTGAACAGGAATACGCCTTCGCGCACAAGGTCCCCTATCTTCATCTGGCCGGGCGCTTCGCCGTCAAGGAGGCCGTCATGAAGGCGCTCGGCACCGGCTGGAGCCGCGGCGTCCGGTGGACCGAGATCGGCGTCGTCAACGAACCCGGCGATCCATCCGAAGGGTCGGCCAAAAGCGCGGGAACGGGCCGGCCGCGGGTGGAGGTGACCGGGAACGTCCGGCGGATGATGGGCGAGCGCGGCGTCAAGGCGATCCAGGTCAGCATCAGCCACGACACCGATTACTCCATCGCCCAGGTGGTCCTGATTGGAGAGGAAGGGTAAGGTGGCGTCGGTGGTTTCTTCGTAGGGGCGGCCCGGCGGGTCGCCCGGATAAAGGGCGAGGCAACGCCTCGCCCCTACACCGCAGAACAGGGCCCCGAAATGCACAGGATCCCCTAAATGCTTGTCGTCACCGCCGAAGAAATGAAGCGGCTGGACCGCCGGACGATCGAGGAGTTTCAGATCCCCGCCGCCGTCCTGATGGAAAACGCCGGGCTGCGCGTCGTCGAGGAGATCGAAAAGACCTGGGGGCCCGCGGGCGGGAAGACCGTCACGGTCGCGGTCGGCAAAGGGAACAACGGCGGCGACGGCCTGGTGGTCGCAAGGCACCTTCTGGAGCGCCAGGCCCGCGTCCACGTTTTTCTGCTGACCCCGCCGGATCAAATGGCCGGCGAAACACGGGCCAACCTCGAACGCTATCAAAAAAGCTCCGGCCGGGTCCGCGTCGTGACCGAAGTGACGCCCGGCGACCTGGATCAGGCGCTGTCGCAGAGCGATCTGATCGTGGACGCCCTCTTGGGGACGGGGCTCTCGTCGCCCGTGGAAGGTGCGGCCGCACGGATGATCGCGGCGATCATCGCGTCGGGAAAACCGGTCGTCGCGGTGGACCTCCCGTCCGGAATCCATACCGACACCGGCCAGGTGA
>Ga0335079_10007950_pt1 | contig 12056 bp, 10 predicted proteins | sample Lox_Sample_33_FD_206719 | JGI IMG/M metagenome (GOLD analysis project Ga0335079, IMG submission 206719) | Soil microbial communities from Loxahatchee National Wildlife Refuge, Florida, United States - Lox_Sample_3.3 | ecosystem: Environmental > Terrestrial > Soil > Wetlands | place: USA... | reverse complement strand
ACGTTGAGCTTGTCGCGGTCGAAGTGCAGCTCGCGGTCGCAGGCAAGGACCTGCGCGGCGAAAGCCTCGTTGAGTTCCACCAGGTCGAAATCGGCGAGGCGAAGACCGTGCTTGTGTTCCATTTTCTGCATCGCGGGGACGGGGCCAATGCCCATGATGCGTGGATCCACGCCAGCAGAGGTGACGGCGAGGATGCGGGCGAGCGGCTTGAGATTATTTTGTGTGGCGAAGTTTTCGCTGGCCAGCACCAGGGCTGCGGCGCCGTCGGTAATGCCAGAGGAATTGCCCGCGGTGATGGTGCCAGTTTTGGAAAAAACCGGCGAAAGTTTGGCCATTTTTTCCATCGTCGCGCCGAGGAAGGGGTGCTCGTCGCGCCTGAAGACGGTGCTTCCTTTCTTGCTTTCGAGGGTGACCGGGACAATTTCCTCCTGGAAGCGGCCGGCCTCAATGGCGCGAGCAGAGCGGGTTTGTGAGCACAGGGCGAACTGGTCCTGCTCTTCGCGCGTGATCTTGTATTGTTCGGCTAAAACCTCGGCGGTCTCGCCCATCACCATTTTGGCCATGGGGCAAAAGAAGCCGTCGCGGTACATGCCATCCACCAGTTCCTGATTACCCAGGCGATAGCCCCAGCGCGCGCCATCGAGATAATAGGGAAGGCGCGACATGGATTCGGTGCCGCCGGCCAAAACGCATTCGAGATTACCGGTTGCGATTTCCTGAAAGCCCAGCGCAATGGACTTCATGCCCGAGGCACAGGCTTTGTTCACGGTATAGGCTGGAACTTCCTGAGGCATGCCGCTGCGAATCGAGATTTGCCGCGCGGGGTTAGGGCCGCCGCCGGCCTGGCGGGCGTTGCCGAAGATGGTCTCTTCCACCTGTTGCGGCTGCACCCCAGCGCGCTCCATAGCGCCCTTGGCCGCAACTACACCCATATCAGCGGCGGTCATGGAGGCGAGCGAGCCTCCGAACTTGCCGATGGGAGTGCGCACGGCGGAAAGAATATAGACGTCGGGCAATTGGCGCCTCCCGGGAATGATTAGTCTAGCATTGGCGAAGAGGGCAGGGTTCGCGCCCTTCCACAACGCGATGCCTTAGTGTAGAGGCCCTCAGCCGGACATTGGCCGCAGGCGGCGGCCGCAGGCAGTACACTGGCATTTCCATGAATCTTATCTTTGGCATTCATGCGGTCAGCGAGGCGCTGAAGGCGCGGGGACGCGGCTTTGAATGGGTGGGAGTGTCGAAGGAGCGCCACGACCTGCGGCTGCAGCGACTGGTGGAAGAGTGCCGGCGGCAAAGCGTGGCGGTGCGGTTTTTACCGCGGCCGGAACTGGACCGCATGGCCGGCAATAACGGGCACCAGGGTGTGGTCGCGGTGACCTCGGCCAAGCAGTACAGCGATCTGGATGACGTGCTGGCCGGGAAACGAGGCAAGTACTCGCTGCTGGTGGTGCTCGATGGAGTGGAGGACCCGCACAACCTGGGCGCGATTCTACGCACCGCCGACGCCGCGGGGGTGGACGGCGTGGTGATTCCGGAGCGGCGAGCGGTGGGCGTGACGGCAACAGTGGCCAAGGCTTCGGCTGGGGCGAGCGAACATTTGCCCATGGCGCGAGTGACCAATATCGCGCGCACGGTGGAGGAGTTGAAGGCAAGAAATGTCTGGACGGTAGGGCTGGATGAGCGCGGGCAGCAGACTTACGACTCCGTGGACTACAACATGGATTGCGCCGTGGTGCTGGGCGCAGAGGGCAAGGGAGTACATGAGCTGGTGAGGAAGAAGTGCGATTTTCTGGTTTCAATCCCCATGCTGGGGAAGGTGCCGTCGTTGAATGTTTCCGTGGCGGCGGCGGTGGTGCTGTATGAAGTGGTGCGGCAACGGAGAAGCGTGCGGTGAAATTTCTCTGTGCCCTTTGTCTACTCGGCGGTTCCATTCTTTCCGCTGCGGCCATTGACCGCAACGCCTTCACCTTCACAAATTACGCTCTGAATATACGCATCGAGCCGGAGCAACAGCGGCTGGCGGCCGAGGGAACGATTGCCCTGCGCAACGATAGCGGCGCTCCGCAGAAAGATGTTTCTTTGCAAATTTCTTCCGGGCTGGGCTGGCGGGCGATCCGCCTGGATGGCAAGCCGGTACAGTTTCTAACTCAGACATACACCTCCGATATTGATCACACCGGCGCGCTTTCCGAGGCGATCGTCAGCCTGCCGGGTGCGGTCGCGCCGGGCGGAACGGTCACGCTTCAAATCCGCTACGAAGGCGTGATCAGCCAAGACGTAACCCGGCTAACAAGAATCGGCGTGCCGCAGGACCAGGCGAAGCACAGCGATTGGGACCAGATCAGCGAGAGGTTCACGGCGCTGCGGGGAGTGGGCTACGTGGCGTGGTACCCGGTAGCGATGGATGCCGTCACCCTTTCCGAAGGAAATAGTGTGTTTGAAGCGTTGGGCCGGTGGAAGATGCGCGAGGCGCAGGCCACCATGAAGCTGAAGCTGGCCGATTTGTGGGAAGGCGCGAGCACAGCGCCGCTTTGTAATGGGGCGGGCGCACGGGTGCCGAACGAAGTGGCAACCGACTGCGCTTATTCGCCATTGGGTATGACCGTTCCGGTGTTGGTAATCGGCGATTACAAAGGAGTGGATCGGCCGGCCATAAACGTCTCGTATCTCGCCGGGCACGAAGCCGGCGCGCAAAGCTATTCGACCGCGGCGGAAAAAGTGGTTTCGTTTGTCAGAGGATGGTTCGGAGCGCCGCGCACCCGGGCCGAAGTTGTGGATTTGCCGGACTCGCAGGCCGCTCCTTTTGAAAGCGGCACGATGCTGCTGACCTCGCTCGACGCTGTGGATCCCAAACTGGCGGAAGTAACGGCAGTTCACCAACTCACTCATGCGGCCTTTGTCTCAAACCGAGAGTGGATCTACGAGGGGCTGGCGCACTTTGCCCAGGCGGCATACGTGGAGTCGGTGAGCGGAAGGCGCGCGGCGCTGGATTCAATGGCCCCGCATCGTGAGGCAATCGTCGCGGCGGAGAAGTCACTGCTGGCCAATCCGGATGCTTCAGCGAACGAATCGCTGATCAATACATCCAGCGAGGAGTTTTACCGCAGCAAGGCGATGTTTGTCTGGTGGATGCTGCGCGACATGGTGGGGGAGCCCGCGCTGAAGAGGGCGCTGGGCGCATATCGCCCGGAAGAAGACAAGAGCCCGGCTTACATGCAGAAGCTGATCGAGGCGCAGTCGCACCGTGATCTCGAATGGTTCTTCGACGACTGGGTTTACCGGGACCGGGGCCTGCCGGATTTTGCGGTGAAGTCAGTTTATTCACGGAAGATGCTGCCCGGCGGGTACATGGTAACGGTTACGATTGAGGACCTCGGAGCGGCGGGCGCGGAGGTGCCGGTTGTCGTCCACTTTGCCGATGGAGAAAGGATGAAACGGCTGCAGGTGCCGGGTAAGGGGGAAGGTTCGTTCCGCTTCGAACTGCCTTCGCTTCCGGGGAAAATCACCGTGAACGACGGCAGCGTTCCGGAGAGCGATATGAGCAACAACGAGTACAGAGTGGCGACCTCAGAGCAGTAGCTGCAACAGATCGGCGAGCAGGAGGGAGTTTGGCTTACATTCAATTTCTCGGGGCGGCGGAGACGGTTACGGGCTCCAAACATCTGATCAACACCGGTTCGAGCCGTGAACCGGGATTTCAGGTGCTGGTGGATTGCGGTTTGTTCCAGGGACCCAAGGAGTGGCGCGAGCGCAACTGGAAGGAGCTACCGATTCCGGCGCACGAAATTGATGCCATGATTCTGACCCACGCGCATCTCGACCACTCCGGCTGGATTCCCCGATTGGTGAAAGAGGGCTTTCGCGGTCCGATCTACGCCACGCCGGCGACCATTGATTTGTGCGGCATTCTGCTGCCCGACTCCGGGCACCTGCAGGAAGAAGATGCGGCGTTTTACAACAAGCTGAAGAAATCGAAGCACAGCCCGGCGCTGCCTTTGTACACGCTGGAAGAGGCGCAGGATTGCCTGCAATATTTCCGGCCGGCCGGGATCGGAGAACTGAAGCAGCTTTCGCCGGAGATTTCTTTCCGCTTTGCTCACGCGGCGCACATTCTGGGCTCGGCGATGGCGGAAGTTACGCTGGCTGCAAACGGGAGCTCGAAGCGCTTGCTATTTACCGGAGACATCGGCCGGGTTCGAGACCAGAACATCGCGCCGGGGAAGGTGGTGTATTCGGGCCCGGCGGAGGGAGAAACAGCCGATGTGCTGGTGATGGAATCCACTTATGGAAACCGGCAGCATCCCACCGATGACCCACGACCGGGGTTGGCCAGCCTGATCACTAAAACGGCGCAGCGCGGCGGCAGCGTGGTTGTGCCGGCCTTTGCCGTGGAGCGTACGCAGAAGTTTGCCTTCATGATCAAGGAGCTGATGGAGTCAGGCCAAGTTCCGCGACTGCCGGTATTCTGCGACAGCCCGATGGCCATTAAAGCGGTGGAGATCTTCCTCAAATACACCGGCGAGTACAGCGAGGAGGCGCGAGCACTGATTGCCCGCTACGGATCTCCGCTCACGTGGGCGGGATTTACCTTCGCGCTCACGCCGGATGAATCGAAGAAGATCAATGAAGTGAAATCTCCCTGCATCATCATTTCGTCGAGTGGAATGGTCACCGGCGGACGCATTCTGCATCACCTGGCGCAGCGGCTGCCCGATCCGAGAAACACGGTGATCTTCATCGGCTTTCAGGCGCCGGGGACGCGCGGCTTCACTATCAAGAATGGAGCCCCGGAAGTTAAGATTTTCGGCGAGGCGGTGACGATTCGGGCGCAGGTAGCGGCGTTTGAGCAGTTCAGCGACCATGCTGATCCACCGGAGCTGCTGGAGTGGCTGCATACCTTCCCCACGAAACCCGCCGTGACTTATCTGGTGCACGGGGAGACTTCTGCCTCGTCGCAGTTGCGCGACACGATGCAGAAAGACCTGGGATGGAATGTGCAGGTGGCGGAGTGGATGGAGAAGGTAGAGGTGGCGTGATTCGGCCGGTCTTTCCGTGAGAATTCCTCGCGGTGTTCACGCCAGGGTAAAAAGAGAATGGACTTTTGGTATAGCGCGCAGTCTGCCGTATTTCAGCTGAAGAGGCTGCCCCCGCGTGGTCCTGGTTTGATCCTAAGCTTTTAGCTGTTCGTGAATTGCACCAGGGCCTCCAGTTTGGCGGCGGCGGCGCCCGAGTCTATGGACTCTGCGGCGAGGGGAAGAGCTCGGCCGAGATGATCGGCCTTGCCGGCGGCCACTAGCGCTGCTGCCGCGTTCAACAGCACAATGTCGCGGCGCGCGGAAGGAGTGCCGCGCAGAACTTCGCGGATGATGACCGCGTTTCCGTCGGCATCGCCGCCGGAAATCTCAGCCAGGGGCGCACGCGCCAGGCCGAACTCTTCGGGAGTAATCTCGTAGGTCCGCACAGCGCCCTCCCGAACCTCCGCGACGCGGGTGGGGCCGGTAATCGTGATTTCATCCAGCCCATCCAGGCCATGAACGACCAAAGCCCGGTGCAGGCCTAACATGCTCAAGGCCTCAGCCAGCTTCTCCACCAAGTCCACGGAATAAACGCCGACCACCTGAGCCGAAGCGTGGGCAGGATTGGTGAGCGGGCCGAGCAAATTGAACACGGTGCGTAATTTCAGTTGGCTTCGCGCCGGCTGGACGTATTTCATGGCCGAGTGCATGGCCGGCGCAAACAAAAACGCGATGCCGACTTTTTGCAGGCACTCGGCCAGACGTGCGGGCGGCAGGTTGATGTTTACGCCCAGGGCTTCCATTACATCTGCCGAGCCGCATTTTGAGGTCACGCTGCGGTTGCCATGCTTGGCCACGCGCGCGCCGGCGCCCGCGGCCACGAATGCCGTGGCGGTGGAAATATTGAAGGTTCCGCTGGTATCGCCGCCGGTGCCACAGGTATCTACCAGAGCGTCGCGCCCGGTGCCACTCACATCCACCGTGGAGTTGGGGAGGGTTGCCAGCGAAGCCGCCGCTGCCCGAATGGCTTCGGCAAAGCCGACAATCTCCTCCACCGTCTCGCCCTTCATGTGCAAGGCGACCAGGAGCGCGCCAATTTGCGCGTCGCTGCATTTCCCAGACAAAACTTCGGACATCACAGCATGCGCTTCCTCTCGCGAAAGCGATCGGCAATGGTTGGCGATGCGATGGAGAGCGTCAAGGATCATGAGGAGGGGCTTCTCGAGCAGGATTGTATGACATAGAGGCGTTCATTTCTGGGAAGGCAAGCATTAATTCTCCGTCCCTTCCTTTACCGATCTCACCGTGTTCTATAGAATCAAGAGTTTGCTGCCCGCTGTCTAAGCCGCAAGCGTGTTTCTGCCTGTTTGTGGTCGGTCGGAATCTATGAAAATCCATGAATACCAGGCCAAGGGAATTCTGAGGGAATACGGCGTAGCTGTGCCGCGCGGCGAAGTGGCGGAAAGCCGTGAGCAGGCAGAAGCGGCGGCCTCGAATCTTTTTCACGCGGGTGCGAGCGGGGTGGTGGTCAAGGCCCAGATTCATGCCGGGGGCCGCGGCAAGGGCGGCGGGGTGAAGGTGGCGAAGTCGGTGGAAGAAGCGGCTGAACTCGCCTCGAAAATCCTGGGCATGACCCTGGTGACGCATCAGACCGGGCCGGAAGGGCGCGTAGTGCGGCGGTTGCTGATTGAAGAAACCCTGCCCATCGAAAGGGAGCTTTATCTCGGGATCGTGATTGATCGAGCCGAGGCGCGGCCGGTGTTTATGGCTTCGGCCGCGGGTGGAATGGAGATTGAGCAGGTAGCGGCGGAAAATCCGGATGCGATTCTGAAGGAGTACATTGATCCGGGCATGGGGCTGGAGGCTTTTCAGGCGCGCAAGTTGGCCTTTGCACTGGGGCTGAAGCCAGGGCAGATCAGCGAAGCCGTCCGCTTCATGAGCGGCTTATACAAGGCTTTTGCCGAGACGGACGCTTCGCTGATGGAGATCAACCCCTTCGTCAGCTGCAGTGATGAGCGGTTGTTTGCCCTTGATGCCAAGATAAACTTCGACGACAACGCGCAGTTCCGCCACACCGACCTGCGCGAGCTGCGCGATATTACCGAGGAGGACCCGCTGGAGGTGGAGGCGTCAAAGTACAGCCTGAATTACATCAAGCTGGATGGCAATGTGGGCTGCATGGTGAACGGCGCCGGTCTGGCGATGGCCACCATGGACATAATCAAATATGCGGGCGGCATGCCGGCGAATTTCCTGGATGTAGGCGGCGGAGCCAATGCCGAACAGGTAACGCACGCCTTTGAAATTCTGCTCAGCGACAAAAATGTGAAGGCGGTGCTGATCAATATTTTCGGAGGCATTCTGCGGGTGGATACGCTGGCCACCGGGGTAGTGGAAGCGGCGAGAAACACGCACATTCAGCTGCCAATCGTGCTCCGCCTGGAGGGCACGAACGTCGAGGCGGGACGGGAAATCCTGCAGCAGTCAGGATTGAACTTCATTGTCGCAGAGACCATGAAAGATGCGGCGGAGAAGGTTGTGGCCGCGGCGGCGGGTTGAGCGTTTCAGGGGCATCATGGCAATACTGGTTAATAAATCTACGCGAGTAATCGTACAGGGCCTGACCGGACGCGAAGGCACGTTCCACGCCAAGGCGTGCGCCGAATACGGCACAAGGATTGTTGGCGGCGTGACACCGGGCAAAGGCGGAAGCACGCATGAAGGCTGGCCGGTTTTCAACACAGTGCAGGAGGCGGTGGACAAGACCGGCGCGGATGCCTCGATGATCTTCGTGCCGCCGCCCTACGCCGCGGATGCCATCATGGAAGCGGCCGACGCCGAGGTGGAGTTGATCGTCTGCATCACCGAGGGTATTCCTACACTCGATATGGTGCGCGCCTGGGAATTTCTGCAGAACCGCCGGTCGCGGCTGATCGGGCCCAATTGCCCGGGCATCATTTCGCCGGGCAAGTGCAAGATCGGCATCATGCCGGGGCACATCCACCGCGAAGGGCCGGTGGGGATTGTTTCGCGCTCAGGGACGCTGACCTACGAGGCGGTTTATCAACTCAGCACGCGGGGCGTGGGGCAATCTACGGCGATTGGCATCGGCGGCGATCCCATTATCGGAACCAATTTCGTGGATGCCCTGGATCTTTTCAATCGCGATCCACAGACCGAAGCGGTGATCATGATTGGCGAAATCGGGGGCAACGCCGAGGAAACGGCTGCCGATTATGTCAAAACGCACATGAAAAAGCCGGTGGTGGGTTTTATCGCGGGGCAGACCGCGCCCCCCGGGCGTCGCATGGGTCATGCGGGAGCAATTATTTCCGGCGGAAAGGGCACCGCGGCGGAAAAGATCAAGGCCATGGAGGCCGCGGGCATTCGGGTGGCAAAATCGCCGGCAACGATCGGCGAGACTGCGCTGGCGGTCATGGGCGTGAAGGTGTAGGGCGTTTGCCAGCCAGAATTAGCGGAGCGGTCAATTCACGACGAATATGAAAACCTTGCAGCGGACTCTCACCATCGTAAAACCAGATGCCGTCAAGAAGAATGCCGTCGGCGACATCATTGAGCAGTTCGAAAAAAATGGGTTTCGCATCCTCGCCATGAAGATGCTGGAAATCTCAAAACACCAGGCGGCACAATTTTATGCCGTGCATTCCAGCCGCCCTTTCTATCATTCCCTCACCGACTTCATGTCGAGCGGGCCGATCGTGGTTCTGGCGCTGGAGAAGGAAAATGCCATCGCCGACCTGCGGCAGCTCATGGGCGCCACCAATCCCGCCACTGCCGAGGAAGGCACGATCCGCAAGAAGTGGGGGGAGAGCATTGAACACAATGCTATCCACGGCTCGGACGCCGAGGATACAGCCCGCTTCGAGTTGAGCTTTTTCTTCGCCGGCTACGAGCTGACACAGTAGCCGCAGCTGTAGGGAGATCTTCAGCCCAGGGGTTCGTACAGTTGCCCTTCGATGCGCTCGGCGATCTTGGGCAGATCTTTTTTAGCGTACTGAAGAAAGTGCGGAGTCGCGCGATGCGCCTCCAGGGCGGCGTCATCCTTGTACTGCTCGTAGATGAAGAAACGCCGTGGCTCGGTCTTGTGCCGGTGCACCTGGTACATTGCGCAGCCGGGCTCTTTGCGGCTGGCTTCCGTCAGCTTGGAAAAAGCCGCGGCCACTTCCGCTTCACGGCCTGTTTTTGCCATCCACGTCACCGCCAGAACAACCATTCCATTGCTCCCTGTTAAGGTTGCGCCTGGGCGCGCTGCCCGCTTGCGAGCGCCTTCAAAGCTGCGGCAAACTCCTCGACAAAAATCGTTTCTTCGCGCCCGGGCCCGGTTGAAACCATGCCGACGCGCGCGCCGCTTTCCTTCTCCAGAAACGCCAGATAGGCGCGCGCCGCTTTCGGCAGCTTCTCCATCTGGGTGATGCCTTGGGTCGAACTCCGCCATCCTGGCATGGTGTGGTACCCGCACTCGATGTTTTCGAAGCCGCGGGCATGGGCGGGAATCTCGGCAGTCATTTTGCCGCCAATCTTGTAGCCCACACATATGGGAATTTCCGCCAGCTCATCCAGCACATCAAGTTTGGTCACCACCAGCCACGAGGTTCCGTTAATCATGCCAGCGTAGCGCAAGAGAGGCAAATCCAGCCAGCCGCAACGGCGCGGGCGGCCGGTCACAGCGCCATACTCGTTGCCACGGGAGCGGATGTGGTCGCCATCGGAGTTGTGAATCTCGGTAGGAAATGGGCCGCCGCCTACTCGCGTGCAGTAAGCCTTGGTTACGCCGATTACGGCGTCAATAGCAGTGGGGGCAACCCCGGTGCCAGTGGCCGCGCCGCCGGAAGTGGCGCTGGAAGAAGTCACGAAAGGGTAGGTGCCGTGATCAATATCGAGCATCGTCCCCTGCGCGCCCTCGAAGACGATGGACTTGCCCGCGGCCAGGGCCTGATTGAGAAATGCCGACGTATCGCGAACGAAAGGCGCGATCTTCGCCGAGGCCGCAGCGTACTCCTGGTACATCTTGTCGGGATCAAGCGGCTCGGAGTTGAACAGCGCGTGCGCGATCATGTTCTTTTCGCGGCAGGCGTTTTCGATGTGCGTGCGCAGCAGTGAGAGATCGAGCAGATCGGCGACGCGCAGGCCGCGGCGGCCCATCTTGTCTTCATAGGCAGGGCCGATACCGCGCGACGTGGTGCCGATCTTTACCCGGCCGGGAGCGTTTTCGGAGGCCAACTCAATCATGCGGTGATAGGGCAAAATCACGTGCGCACGGTTGCTGACGAATAGGTTGCCGTCCACGGCCACGCCGGCCTCGCGCAGCGCGGCCACCTCCTTGAGAAAAGCCATAGGGTCGAGCACCACGCCATTGCCGATCACGCCACAACAGCCCGGGCGCAGCACACCGCAGGGCACAAGCTGCAGGATAAATTTCTTGCCGTTGATGATGACGGTATGGCCGGCATTGTGGCCGCCGGCGTAGCGGGCAACTACAGGAAAGTTTTCCGAGAGCACATCAACAATCTTGCCCTTGCCCTCGTCACCCCACTGCGCGCCGACGATGACCGCGGTGTTACCCCTGCTCAACTGTGATCTCCCGAGGAAATGAACAGCCGTTACTGCTTCGTGCCCGGCTGCAAGGCGGGGCCTGCACACGCTTCCTGCCTGCGGTACGGCACAGATATGAATGACTGGAATCGGCAGGGAATGTGTACTCGAAATGATAACCCGCTGAGGCGAGGATGGGCAATGAAGCTGCTACCCAATCGAAGAAACCACAAAGGGCGCGATATTGCACGAAGCCAGCCTGACCACCGCAAAGCATTAGACTACTTGCATGCCTGAACTTCCTGAAGTGGAGACGATTGCGCGCGGACTGGCCGGGCGCGTGATGGGGGACGTGATCGAATCGGTGTGGCTGGGCGAAAAACGCGAACCGCTGAAGTCGCCGCCGCAGGAGATTGCCGGCACTCTGACCGGCAAGCGAATCGCCAGCGTACGGCGCCTGGGCAAGCACATTGTGTTCGACTTAGCACGCGATCATGAACCACGGCCCGCAGCGCAGTGGATTGTTCACCTCGGGATGACCGGGCAGATGCTGGTTTCGCGGCCGGAAGTTGAAATCGCCAAACATACCCATGCGATTGTGAAGCTGGCTTCGGGAAGGGAGCTGCGTTTCGTGGACCCGCGACGGTTCGGGCGGCTGAGCGTGGCGCATGGGTTTGAAACGAGCGGTTCCGAGCCTCTTGAGATCAGCGAGGAGAATTTCATCAAGCTGTTTCGCGCACGCAAGACTCCGATCAAAAGCGCTTTGCTGAACCAGAAACTGCTGCGCGGCGTGGGTAACATTTACGCGGACGAATCTTTATACCGAGCGGGAGTAAGGCCGAGACGGCGCGCTGCTTCGCTCACTCGAGACGAGCTACACAAGTTGTACCGGGCGGTGCAAAAGGTGCTGAAAGAGGCAATCGCGGCGGGCGGATCGTCAGTTTCGGACTACGTGGACGCGGATGGCGAAGAAGGCTTCTTTCAGCTTCGGCACAGAGTTTACGGGCGCGAGGGCAAGCCCTGCTATAAATGTAAGACGCCGATCAAGCGGGTGGTGATCGCGGGACGGAGCAGCCACTACTGCCCGAAGTGCCAGAGGTGAGGGCGGATACCCTGCGATCTTTGTACAGTCCGAAGTAATAAAGATTTAACCGCAGAGTCCGCAAAGAAGCGCCGCCAGAGATCCCGAAGAAAATCGCAGAGCGGCGCGGCGATCTTCTGCGCCAGCTAGCGCACCGCCGCTTTCAACCTGGCGACTTCCTGGAGGGTAAGGCGGCGAAATTCGCCGGGAGGAACGTCGAGTTCGAGCGGACCGTAGCGCACGCGGCGGATTTTTTCCACGTGGTGGCCGATTTCTTCGAACATGCGGCGGATCTGGCGATTGCGGCCCTCGATAATGGTGACTTCGAACCAGGGATTTTCGGCATCGCGAATCAACTTGATTTTCGCCGGCGCCGTCTTCGCTCTATGCCCTTTGCCATCCGAAAT
>Ga0335079_10007949_pt1 | contig 12057 bp, 11 predicted proteins | sample Lox_Sample_33_FD_206719 | JGI IMG/M metagenome (GOLD analysis project Ga0335079, IMG submission 206719) | Soil microbial communities from Loxahatchee National Wildlife Refuge, Florida, United States - Lox_Sample_3.3 | ecosystem: Environmental > Terrestrial > Soil > Wetlands | place: USA... | reverse complement strand
AGTCTGAGTATTATTTGTACGGAAAACCTGTTACTGCCATCCTGCAGGACGGTGGGAAGAACGGAGTGACGTTACCGCCGCTCTTTTATGGCGGCAAGTATCCCGTCTTGATGGCCGACATAAGCGCTGAACAACAGCTGGCCTACACCAAATCCCAGTTCGCGGTTTCGCCCGTTCGGCCGAACTACATCTTGTTCTACGGTTCCGACAATTTCGATCAACGAGTACAACGCATCGAGCACGCGCTCGGTCTGAAGATGATTCTTGAAGGTCGTTTTGATCCAAGTTTCCTGGACTACGTTTTTTACCGTCTGAACCCCACCCATAACAAGAACGAAACCATTTTTGTATTCAAAGCATTGTATCAATGAACGAGGTAAAAAGGAAGTGTGCGTGGTTGAAGAGAACGTCCCGTTTTTGGCTTCCCGTCTTTCGCCCACAAATATTCGATCTGATTGAACATTTGTTCCCTCTATGAGCCAAGAATCGGTATACGACGTCATTATTGTAGGTGCGGGACCGTCCGGTCTGGCCTGTGCAATCGAAGCGAAGAAGCAACACTGTTCCTGTGTCGTCCTCGACAAAGGTTCCGTCGTTGATGCAATTCGTCGTTTTCCCGTCAACCTTACCTTCTTTTCGACACCGGAATTATTGGAGATCGGCGGTGTCCCCTTCATCACGCCAACCTTCAGGCCGACGAGGACAGATATTGTCCGTTACTATCACAGGGTCGCGAAGGAATTTGATCTGAACATCAGGACGGATACAACGGTGCTTGCGGTCGCGAAAAGAGATTCCTTCTTCGAGGTCGTGTCCGGTAATGAAAGTTACTTTGCCAAAAACATTGTTTTCGCCACCGGTTACTTCGATAATCCGAACCCATTTGATGTGCCGGGGAGCAGCCTGTCCAAGGTGCTTCGTTATTACTCTGAGCCGTACATCTATTCCGGCAAACGCATAGCAGTGGTCGGAGGAAAGAACTCGGCTGTGGAAATTGCCTTGGAGTTATTCAGGAACGGCTCGAACGTTACACTCATTCATCGCGGCCCGCGACTCAGCGACGGTGTGAAATACTGGGTGTTGCCCGATATCGAAAACCGCCTCAAGGCCGGAGAAATCACAGCTTTGTTCGAGACGAGGGTTCGGGAAATCAAGCCGACCGAATTGATCCTGGAAGGTAAACACGCCGGGAGTATTCCGAACGACGTAGTCTTTGTGATGATTGGCTACCGCCCAGACAACACGATGCTGGAGAAACTGGGGGTAGCGATCGATTCGGAGAGTCTTGCACCTTCTCACGATGCGGCAAGCATGCAAACGAATGTCCCCGGCGTCTACGTTGCGGGCTCCATTGCGGCCGGCAAATTCAACAACAAGATATTCATCGAGAACGGCAGGTTGCACGGAGCATTGATCATCAAGTCAATCTGCAAAAAATGATTGTTTATAGGGCTTAGTTTTCTTAAATTTCAAAACTGCGTGATTCAAATCCCCTGATAATTTGACTCGAAAGGCATTGGATGAAAGAAGGTACAATTGTCCAGATCATCGGACCAGTCGTTGATATTGATTTTCCCGGTGGCGATCTTCCAGCAATTCTCAACGCTATCAAGATTGCGCGAACAAACGTGGAGGGAGTGAAAGAAGACCTCATCGTCGAGGTGCAGCAACAACTCGGCGAGAACAGGGTTCGCACGGTCGCCATGGATTCCACTGATGGCTTGGTGCGGGGGATGAAAGCCGTGGATACGGGGGAAGCTATCACCGTCCCCGTCGGTCCAAAAGTGCTCGGACGCCTGATCAATGTTATCGGAAACGGGATTGATGGTCTTCCGCCGATTGTGGCGGCAAAACACTACCCGATTCACAGGCCCGCACCGAGCTTTGACCAATTGACCACGAAGAAAGAAATGTTCGAAACAGGCATCAAGGTCGTTGATCTGCTCGAGCCCTATACGAAGGGGGGGAAAACCGGCCTGTTTGGCGGCGCAGGTGTGGGGAAAACCGTCATTATCCAGGAACTGATCCACAACATAGCGACGCACCACGGCGGTTATTCGGTATTTGCCGGCGTCGGCGAGCGGACGCGCGAAGGCAATGATCTGTGGATCGAAATGAAGGAGTCGGGCGTTCTGGAGAAGACGGCGCTTGTCTTCGGCCAGATGAACGAACCCCCCGGTGCACGGCAGCGCGTGGGACTCACCGCCTTGACGATGGCGGAGTACTTTCGCGACGAGGAAGGCAAGGACGTTCTCCTGTTTATCGACAACATTTTCCGATTTGTGCAGGCGGGGTCGGAAGTATCCGCGCTTCTGGGACGCATGCCGTCAGCCGTGGGATACCAGCCGACGCTTGGAACGGAAATGGGCGAATTGCAGGAGCGAATTACCTCCACCAAGAAAGGGTCTATCACTTCGGTCCAGGCTATTTATGTCCCGGCCGACGACCTGACCGACCCGGCGCCGGCAACGACGTTTTCCCACCTCGATGCAACCACGGTCTTGAGTCGCCAAATCTCCGACATGGGAATTTATCCCGCCGTGGATCCTCTCGATTCCACTTCGCGCATTTTGGAGCCGGGGGTCGTCGGCGAAGATCACTACAATGTCGCAAAGACCGTCAAGGAAATCCTTCAGACCTACAAGGATTTGCAGGATATTATCAACATCCTCGGCATGGACGAACTTTCCGATGAAGATAAGTTGACTGTCGGGCGAGCTCGCAAGATTCAGAAGTTCCTTTCGCAGCCCTTCTTTGTGGCGGAGCAGTTCACCGGTCTTCCGGGCAAGTATGTCAAGCTGGAGGACACCATACAGGGGTTCAAGGGAATCATCGAGGGGCAGTACGACGATCTCCCGGAGAACGCGTTCCTCTATGTGGGGACGATTGAAGAAGCGATCGAACAAGCGAAACGACTGCAGGCAGCTTAACGGGCATGACAGGCAAGGAATATGATCTCGAGATCGTGACACCGAAGCGCGTGGTGTTCAATGCACCGGTGGACAGTTTCAGCGCGCCCGGCGTGATCGGGGGGTTCCAGGTCTTGCACAACCATGCACCCTTGTTGTCGAACCTCAGAATTGGGGAAGTAAAAATTCTCGACAGGGACGGCAAAGAGACCCGTTACGCAACAAGCGGGGGATTTGTCGAAGTCCGGAACAACAAAGTAATCATGCTCGCTGAGACGGCTGAACGCTCCGATGAAATAGACGTCGAGCGTGCAAGGGAGTCGGCTGCCAGAGCAAGGGAGCGAATCGCGAACAAGCAAGCCGGCATCAACGTCGAACGGGCGCAGTTGTCGCTCCTGCGGGCTCTGAATCGTCTGAAGGTGAGTGGATTGTCGTAAGACGGCGAACCCACAAAGCATTGCTTTGTGGGTTTTGTGCATACGGGGACTTCGTTGACAATCCGGGTCATAACAAGTATATTCCACACCACTTGCAGAAAAAATCTTGGCCCACGGCAAAAATAGGCGTGTGTTAGCGGCTCGCCCGACTCAGGCGGAAGTCGATCTCTCTGCGATAGCGTTCAATCTTACCGGTATTCGGAAGAAGGTGGGTGAGACAACAAAGATTCTTGCGGTTGTCAAGGCAAACGCGTACGGCCACGGAAATACGACGGTATCTCGTTTCATCGAACGAAAATACGCGGATTATTTTGGGGTTGCCATCGTGGAAGAAGGAATGGCGCTCCGTACAGCAGGGATTACGAAACCCATTCTTGTTTTTACCCCGCCCGTACATAATCAGATCGACGCGTACTTTGCATACGATCTTGAACCCACGATCAGTTCCGCAGATGATGCACAAGTACTGGATCGGGCGGCGCGAAAAAGGAAACGCACGCTCTACGCCCACCTGAAAATCGATACCGGCATGAATCGAATCGGTGTGAAGGTCAGGGATCTGGCGCCGTTCTTGAAGACAATTGCATCGGTGCGCCGTATCGAATTCAAAGGCGGGTTCACGCATTTTGCGACCGCTGAAGAAAGGGACAAGACGTTCACCCTCCAGCAATTCGGCTTCTTCCAGGATGCCCTGCACACCTTGCGCCACCACGGCGTCGACCCCGAGCTCATTCATTGCGCCAATAGCGCCGCAATTTTGGACTTTCCGGAGACCTATTGCTCGATGGTGCGGCCAGGGATATCCATGTACGGCTATTATCCGTCGCGCGAGTCTTCACGATCCATTCCGCTAAGACCGGCAATGTCAGTTACAACGAAGATTGCTCTCGTCAAGTGGATCGACGCCGGCGAAAGTGTGAGCTATGGAAGAAGGTTTGTGGCCAGTAAACGGACAAAGATCGCAACGTTACCGATAGGCTACGGCGACGGTTACAGCAGACTGCTGACAGGGAAATCTGTCGTTTTAATCCACGGGACGCGGTTCCCGCTCGTCGGTACAATTTGCATGGATATGCTCATGGTCAACGTCGGAGATGCTGACGTGGCGATCGGCGACAAGGCCACCCTCCTGGGCAGGGAAAACGGACAGGAGATCAGTTGTTGGGACCTGGCGGAGCGAGTTGGGACCATTCCGTATGAACTGCTTTGTGGATTTTCAGCGAGGATTCCACGAGTTTATAGAAAGTGATGAATCTATGGACCGAGATCAACAATATCTGACCACACTTCTGGACAAAGTTCCGAAATGGGAACTGGCGGACCCCAAGCAACAGGACGCGTTCGATAAGATCAAAAGCAGCCTGACGAATGCACCTGATCTTCAGGCCCAGCTCAAAGCGTTGTTCATGGTTTCAAATTTCTCCGATTTGGCACTCGGGCTGATGTGGATAGCCGAGAGAGTGAGTCGCGATCCTTCAAAGCTCGAATCTTCTCTCGAAGAAGAAAGTTTCGTTCTGGGTCTGTTAAAGAAGGCCTTCGGAGGTTCCCCCATTGAGGAGGGATCGAGCGAAACTGCAGCTCCCGAGCAACCGTTGGGGTTCGACTTTCCGCAGGCTGCAACGGAGGAGCCTTCTCAAGCCGCGGAATCAACGCCGGCGGACTCGGCATTCGGTATCAACGCGTCGTCATCACCGTCGGTGGGCGATGATGCCGGCAGTAGCGAAGAAGGCTTCTCTGCGACTCTCGAAAAGCTGCTCGAAGCGATTCAAAGCGGCTCCGAGGAGCGCACAGTGTTGCTGGATCAACTGTCGGTTCAGGCAGAAGCGATTGTCGGCGCTCAGAGTACGGACAATGATTACAAGACATTCTGCGGTTACCTCCTGGAATTTTTGAAATACGTTTCCGTCAATCAGCTCTTCGATGACATTCGTGTCATGAACCTCGTCTCGAATGTCTACGATCCGTTTGCACAGTGGGCGAAGACAGACCCGGGCGCCCGCGCGGGAATGCTCGATCAATCCAATGAAATGCTGCGTGATTTCAAAGCATTGTTTGAATAGCATTCAAGTGAATGTCTAACGTGTATGCCGTCATAATGGCCGGGGGCGTAGGCTCGAGATTTTGGCCGAAAAGCCGCGAACGGTCGCCGAAACAATTTCTGGAGATCGTCGGACCGGGATCCATGATCCAGAACACCGTTGCGAGGATTCAAAGCATTGTTCCTGCACATAATACGTTTGTCGTTACCAACAAGCTCCAGGAGGAGTTGACCTATAAACAGCTTCCTTCCATCCCCAAAGAAAATATCCTCATCGAACCCGTCGGCCGGAACACGGCTCCGTGCATCGGTTTAGCTGCATCGCTTATTCACAAAATTGATCCGAAGGCTATCATGATCGTGTTGCCTGCCGATCACGTCATCAGGGATGCGGAAGAATTCCTGAGGGTACTGGGCCAGGCGGTGAGAGTCGCCGAAATCTCCGATGCACTCATCACGATTGGCATAAAACCATCTCGTCCCGAAACTGGGTATGGCTACATCCAATTCGAAGAAGAATTACAGAGCGGCAATCCGTATAAAAAGGAGGGTGTTCTGCGTGTCAAGACCTTTGCCGAGAAACCGAACCTGGAGACAGCCGAGCGGTTCCTGCAAAGCGGTGATTTCCTCTGGAACAGCGGCATGTTTGTCTGGAAAGCCCACTCTATCTTGAAGGAAATTGAAGTTCACCTGCCTGATCTTCACCTCCAGCTCAAGACGCTCAATCAGAAGCCGGGGTCGGTGGAATTCAAAAGCGCGCTTGAACAGGCTTACGGCCTTATCAGGAGCATCTCCATCGACTACGGAGTGATGGAGAAGGCCGGGAATGTCTTCGTGGCAAAAGGAGACTTCGGTTGGAGCGACGTAGGATCGTGGGATGAGGTTGTTCGATTGGCTTCGACCGACAACGACCAGAACAGCGTCAAGGGTGTTGTCATTACGAAGGATGCTTCGGGCAACTACGTGGATGCGGGAGGGAGGATCGTGGCCGTTGTGGGAGTCGAGGACCTCATTATTATCACGACCGACGACGCGGTACTTGTGTGCAAAAAGGGACGATCGCAGGATGTCAAAGAAATTGTTGACTATATGCGTCGGAAACAGATGAATGACCAGCTCTAGGTGGCTTACTACATCGGGAGCCATTCTCTCATGCTTCCTGCTTCTGAGTTGTGCATCAACCCCGCGATTTGCGGAAAAGGAAGGGCATAGCCGTGAAGAAGGACCCCAACCCAAAGAAAGCACACATTCCAAGGACGAACAGCCTCCCCGTCCTGAAGCCGCAGGCAAGGTCCTTCTGACCCTGGAGGGTACCGTTTCGTACTATGCTCACGATTTCCAGGGGAAGGAAACCTCGAACGGCGAGACTTTCAATATGAACGACCTTACTGCAGCCCACCGAACATTTCCTTTTGGAACAAAAGTAAGAGTGACAAATCTCGAAAACAATAAGAGCGTCATCGTCCGTGTGAATGATCGAGGCCCGTTCGTCGAAGGCAGGATCATGGATCTTTCGATGGGAGCTGCGAAAGAGATAGGTCTCATCAAAACTGGAACAACGCGGGCCCGACTGGAAGTCCTCCAGTGGGGAGACGGACAATAATTCTGAACAAGCTCAATGGCGAAGAAGGTTATCACCGAACGGGATGTGCTTGAAAAAGTGAAGGCCGGAGAAACGATCATCCGCCTTGATGGAGACACGGTCCTGACTCCTTCGGCGAAAGATGCTGCCCTTCAACATCACATCCAGGTCGCATATTCGCAAGATGCCCCGGGCGTCAGGGGTAAGAGTGTGGATGGTGTTTCGTTGGTTGTTCCGCGAGCGGCAAATTCGCCTAATGCTTCAACCATGATTGCTCTCGGCTCCGACCACGGGGGGTTTCGGCTCAAGGAGACACTGAAGCAATTCCTCGGCGAATTGGGGTTTGCGGTCGCAGACGTTGGTACAAATTCCGAAGAAGCGTGCGATTATCCGGACTTCGCTTATGCCGTTGCAGCGATGGTATCTTCCGGACAAGCTTCGAAAGGAATCATGATTGATGGGGTGGGTGTTGCCTCAGCTATTGTTGCGAACAAAGTTCCCGGAATTCGTGCAGTTCCCTGTTATGATGAATTCGTCGCCAGAAGCAGTCGAGAACACAATGATGCAAATGTGCTCACACTTGGTGGCCGTATCGTGGGAAGCGAGCTTGCTAAGTCTATCGTGAAGGTCTGGCTCGAGACCTGGTTTGGAGGGGGAAGGCACCAGGCAAGGGTCCAGAAGATCAGCGACGTTGAACAGCGTTACATAGCAAAGAAATAACCCAGTCGACGCGCATTCTTTTGTGTTTTCAGAGTCGATCTGCCAAGCAACGATCGACGAAGAGGTAATTCAAGAGCAGAACCTCAAGATGAATATGAACGTTCACAAATCTTCAACGATTATGCAGGGCGATCGTACTCCCAAATTGTCCCTCAGCGTAAACGCATTCCCGGTCGAGGAATGATTTCTTGTGAGAATCAGCGTAAAGGTCAAGCCTAGCTCCAGAAGGAAGGAAGTTGTCTTGCAGGATGATGGATCGTACGTTGTCTTTCTTTCGGCCCCCCCAATCGAAGGGAGAGCCAATTCCCAGTTATTGGAATTACTCGCGGATCACTTCGGTCAACCGAAGAGCAACATTAACATCCTCAGGGGCTCAAAAGGGCGGTTCAAAATTGTTGAAATTCAGTGACCGACTTCGATCGCCCTGATCCCTTTTTTCTCACCGCAGAGTATTGTTGTGTTCCGAATTGCCCCCAAACGACCACCTTTAGGTTTGGTCTGGTCCCGATGGGGTCCTCATAGGCATCACCCCGCCCCAACTGTCCTTCTAGGCAGTCAACTCAAGTTCTCACCTTTAGCTCGATTTTGAGATTCCGATCCTCAGAATACTGCCAAATTCGCAGTCCTAGTATGACAAAAGAACAACGTAATTTTTATAAAAATCAAGCATTTCAATTCATCCTCAAGAATGTCCTTGATTCTCAAATAAGAAAATAGTATGTTGCGACCGTCTGAATATATAGGAGTCAGTTGATCGATTGCATTGCTTGCTTCAATTGGGAACGTAACTGATGTCGAAACATTCTTCAAATATGCAGAGCCTAATAAACAGCCTTATATGTAGGGTGGTAGTGACTGCAATTGGAGCCTTTATGCTGGCTGGGTGCGTCAAGCCGGCTGCCAGCAGCGCGTTCCTCGAAAAAGGCCAACAGCAAAGCGAATTCGCTGCTGAAAACCAGCAGAATTTGGCACCCATAGCAACAGATCCAGAGCCAAATTTGCCTCCAAAGAACTACACTGATTTGGCGAAAAGGTACTCTCGTAACTACCGGCTGGACTGGACTCTTGTTTTGGCAGTGATGAAGCAGGAATCACGATTTGACCAGCAGGCGGTAAGCCACACGGGTGCGTACGGACTGATGCAAATAATGCCTACCACGCAATCCGAACTGGTCGATAAACTCGGTGTGCCGGACGCCGCGACTCCTCGTAACAACATCAGGGCCGGCGTTTACCATCTTCGGTCAATGTTTCGTGCCTTTCCCAAGGCAAAGGGAGTGGACAGGATAGAACTTGCTCTTGCGGCTTACAATGCTGGACTGACGAGAGTGATCGCTGCCAGGCAAATCGCAAGGTATTTGGGTGAAGACCCAAACAGATGGGAAGTAATCAAGAGTACTCTACCACTTTTGTCCCACGGTTTCTATTCGCTGCACCACGATATCTGGAAAGAGAATCGACCACCCTGCGGTTATTTCAGTGGATACCACCAGACGCTGACGTACGTCGAAAACATCATGCAGTACTACAACGATTACAGCCTTGCGTTGAAGTAGTTCGATGGAATAGTGCCGTCTCTACATTTGATCAACCCTTACTGCCTCTCCTCCGACGCTGATTAGTTCTTTCTTGCCCGTGAGTAGAATTCTCCATGGTTGGCGAAGGCGACAACTTATTCAATCTCGGCCATTTAGTCGTTTGGATTACAAGGGGTCGTGGAAGTATTACGTGTCGTTGTCGTGAACTAAGCCGAAATCTACGTCAGAAAAAGAACTACGACTTTTGATAGTTGACTATAACTCTTTCTGCATGTATATTTCATTGAAATTTCGCACTAGAAATACCATCACGTCGCTAACTAACTTATCCTCAACCACATCCAAAGGAAGGTCGTTATGAAAAGGCTCGTAGCCGTTGTTGTTGCTATGCTTGCTATGACTGCGTTTGGTTCGGCACAACTTGCATTCAGAGGCATCGGTGGTGGAATCGGGTTTGCATCTTTTTCATTTAGCGGAGCGACAAGCTCGGAATCGATGAGCGGCTTTCTCATTGCAGCCCACGCCGATCTGGGTGAATTCGCGAAGGACTTTGTCCTCTTTCCAGATATTACCTACGCTACTACTTCCAAGAGCGTCGAAGGCGGCACATGGAAATTGTCTGATTTTGCAATCAACGTAAATGCCCATTACAACATCGAAATGGAAGGCACGATGAAACCATACGTTGGAGCTGGTTTAGGATACAATAGTTTCAGCACCACCGTTGAAGTCCCGGCCGTTGTGATTCCAGGCTTTGGGACAGTTGGCGGTGGATCGGTGACAGGATCGGACTCCAGATTGGGAATTAACCTCCTTGCCGGGGTAAATTATAAGCTGAACGACATGCTCACGCTTGTTGTTGAACCGCGGTATACAATCGAAAGCGATTTCAATAATTTCCAGATCAAAGTCGGAGTGACCTACGCGATGAAATGAGATTTTCTCTGAAGTAATGAGAAAGGAGAGAGTCTGATGGCTTTCTCCTTTTTTTTTGACAAATACTCTCGATCGACGATTCACTCAAAAAGAGATTCTCAGATCGATTGTCTGGCGCGTTTCGGCATTTGCAAAAAGGAGTCTCGCGTAAGGCCTTCGATAACAGTATGGTTACCAAGCTACATTCCTTGTTTGACCAATCTTTTTTCCTTACCTTGACTCCGTGAATGAGCTAAGTCGTCAAGAAGGGAAACCACGCTGCCATTGCGGCATTTTCGGGATATTCGGTCACCCCGAGGCCGCTGTGATGGCCTATTATGGACTGCACGCTCTACAGCATAGGGGTCAGGAAGCAACCGGCATCGTTACCAGTGAGTTTCTGAAGGACAAGAAGAAGTGGCATTTTAACGCTCACAAAGGTGTCGGCCTTGTTGCAGACGTTTTCAAAGATGAGACTATGCTGCGTGAGCAGCTGAAGGGCTTCTCCGCCATAGGCCACAATCGCTATTCCACCACTGGCTCGTCAGAAAACAAATTCAACATCCAGCCATTTACCGTCAACTACAGGGATGGCAATCTTGCCCTTGGACATAACGGCAATCTTACGAATTTTCGGGAGCTGCGCACCCGGCTGCAGAACGAAGGGACAATTTTTCAGTCTACTTCCGACAGCGAAATCATTCTTCACTTGATAGCGCGGAGCCGACAATCCGACCAGATCATGCAAATCAAGGATGCCCTCGATCAGGTTCAGGGGGCTTATTCCCTGGTGATGCTCACGGACAAGTGTTTGATCGCTGCGCGGGATCCTTATGGTTTTCGTCCTCTTGCCCTGGCGAAATTGAACGGTGCCTATGTTGTTGCCTCGGAAACCTGTGCATTCGATATCATAGGAGCCGAATATATCGGCGACGTCATGCCCGGTGAAATCCTGGTTATCGATGAAGACGGTGTGCGTTCAGGGGAATTAAGGTCCTATCACGTTTCAAAACGCTCGCCCGAACCCCATCATTGCATTTTTGAATATATCTATTTCTCTCGCCCCGACAGCAAGATCTATGGTGAAAGCGTCGACAAAGTGAGAAGAAAATTGGGAAAACTGCTTGCCCAGGAATCTCCGGTTTCTCCCGATGGAAAGGACGACAAGGTTGTGGTCATCAGTGTTCCTGATTCCAGCAACACAGCAACGCTTGGATTCGTCACAGAAAGCAACAAAAACGATACAAACGTTAAGATGGAAATTGGACTGATTCGCAGCCATTATGTGGGTAGGACGTTCATTCAGCCGGATCAGCAGGACAGGGAACTCAAAGTCAAGACAAAATTCAACACTGTTAAAGGGGTTCTGAAGGGCAGAAAGGTCGTCATCGTCGACGATTCCATCGTGCGCGGAACAACGTCGAGGCAGCTCGTCAAGTTGATTCGTGAGGCGGAGCCGAAAGAAGTCCATTTTCGTGTCACGTGCCCTCCCATACGATTTCCGTGTCACTATGGGATGGACTTTCCCCGTCGCGATGAGCTGATCGCAAATGCATTTGATGGAAAGGTGGATGAGATCGCAGATTATATTGGTGTGGACAGTCTTGCGTATCTTTCGATGGAGCGATTGCTGGAAGCAGCCCCCAAGGAAGACGGCAAACACTACTGCACAGCATGCTTTAGCGGGATATATCCTGTTCCCATAGATGGCGGGTCCGAAAAGAACGCGAACGATACGTAATGGTTACAGAACCGCCCTCTCTTTGAGGAGTCGCTCTCGGGATTGTACGCTCCCTGGGGTCCCGCCCATTCGTCGACAGAATACATCACTTCACAGCTCCATTCACGGATAACGGCGCAGATCGTGCAACGAATATGGACAATTTCGAACCTCACGAGTATCAGCAGGGTTATCTTC
>Ga0335079_10007948_pt1 | contig 12057 bp, 13 predicted proteins | sample Lox_Sample_33_FD_206719 | JGI IMG/M metagenome (GOLD analysis project Ga0335079, IMG submission 206719) | Soil microbial communities from Loxahatchee National Wildlife Refuge, Florida, United States - Lox_Sample_3.3 | ecosystem: Environmental > Terrestrial > Soil > Wetlands | place: USA... | reverse complement strand
TTCCGTTAAGCACGATCTGCCGGGATTGAAAAACCTTGGCGGCATTCTTGGCGCGAGCGTCTCCGGTATATTTTTGTTGCTAATAGGCGTTCTGAATCTGCTCCTGCTGCTCGATGTTCTGAAGGTTTGGCACAAAGCAAAGAGCGGCGAGCATAGCCAAGCGCACCTCGAAAAGTTTTTAATACAGCGCGGCCCAATCAAGGGACTGATCGGCGGGCGGCTGCAAAGACTCATTAACCACAACTGGCAAATGTACCCGCTGGGCCTGCTGTTCGGCCTGGGGTTCGATACGGCTTCAGAGGTCGGTCTGCTGGCGATGACTGCCGGTGCTGCTGTAGGCAACATGCCGGCCGGAGCCGTTCTATCGCTACCGCTGTTGTTCGCGGCCGGCATGTCGCTGATGGACACGACAGACGCTGTGTTGATGTTGAAGGCCTACAGCTGGGCGTTCTTAAACCCCGTGCGCAAGATCTTTTACAATCTCACCATCACCGGACTGTCAATAGCGGTAGCGCTGATTATCGGCACCATGGAGTTGCTGCAGGTGTTTAGGACAGCGCTTGACATAAGGGGACCGTTCTTCGACTTCATCGGCGCGCTGGACTTCGAAGTGCTTGGCTTTATTGTCGTCGGCGTCTTGCTGGTGGTGTGGGGCAGCTCGGTGGCCATGTGGACCTTTGGCCGCATCGAGCAACGCGACCGACAACGCTCAACGCAGGTTCGCGAGCATGTTCCCGAGAGTGGCGTCAAGGTTTCGCACCAACATCCGCATTAGCGCCCGTAATACTCGTCTCGGACGATTGTGGAACCGTCGCACCGACGCGTAGACTTGCAAGGATGATCAATATCCAACATGCCGAAGTAGGATCGGTTTGTTTGGCGTGAGCGCATAAATTCTTGAACGATTCCCAGTACGTCCTATTGGGATGTAGCGCGTAGCCGAATCGCGGAGCAGGTTTCGGGTTGGGTGATTGGAACACCGCTTTTAAATGCGACGCTATTAACTCAGGACTTAGTACGAACCCCGATCTGGAAAAAATGGGCAGTGGTTTTTGTGTTCATTTTTTTTGCCAGAGTTACAATACGAAATAACATCGCTGTGCGTGTTCGTCACATTCTTGTAACAATGTGTAAGTATGCGGCGGCACAAACGGCGAAATAAGCAAGCAACAAGCTGGATCGGCTTGACGCTCAAGAGGAGGAAATGCATGGACGTGGAAAGACGCGTCGTGGCGGACCGGCGCACAGTGACTGTGCCGGGCGTGACGGGTTATGACCGCCGCAAGTGGAATCGCCGCGGGTTGCCGGGCGAAGCCCCGATGGTTGCATCGGGGGCACGGAAGGAGCCTGCAGAACCGCAAGCGTATGACCTGGACTTTACAGTTCCAAAACGAAAGCAATGATAGACACGTAGTAAACGAGCAAAATCTGTCTTACTGTAATTGCTTGGCGTGATCGGGATGGTGCAATCGCGAGATGACAGCGGGGTTGAATAAAGCAATGAATGCAAGGAGCGGCGGCTGGCGAATCGACATCGGCGCCAGCAGATTTAGCGCGACTGGCAGCAAGACGACGGTAAAAACTTTTTCCAGTCTTGGCTTTTTCGATCCTGGCTAAAACGCAATCATCCCGGGAAAGCGTGGCGCGCCCGTCTAGCGCCGAATTGATAAAACAACTCGAAAACGGGCCTTGCCGCTGATCATGCGGTCGTAAGCTTCCGAGGAGCGCTCCAGCGGGAGCGTTTCGTTTATGGACCGCAGGCCGGTGCCTGCGCCAAACGCGAGCGTATCCTGGGAATCGATCGACGTCCCGGAATACCAGCCCTTGATCGAGCGGCATCCCAATATCAGGACTAATGGCGATACTTGCATCGAGGTAGCCGCGCCGAGGATCAGCAGCGTGCCGTTGACCGCCAGGCCGCCTTGCACGGCGCTCATTACCTCGCCGCTGCTTGCCGTCGCCAGAATGACCTTGGCGCCGCCCAACTTGAGGAGTTTCGCCGCGGGGTCCCGAGCCCGACTGTCGATGTACATGGACGCGCCCAACTCGCGCGCGAGCGATTCCTAATCCTTGCCGCGCGCGATACCGACCGTGTGAAAGCTCATCTTCGCGGCGTATTTAATGCCGAAGTGGCCAAGCCCTCGCAAGCCGAGCACCGCGACAACGTCGCCCAGTGGCGCGCCGCTATTTCGCGGCGCGTTGAACGTGGTAATGCCGGCACACATCAGGGGAGCCGCCTCGGTAGCCGGAAGTTCGGCCGGCACCAGTGCGACCGCACTGGCGGGAGCGATCACGTACTCCGTGTAGCCGCCGTTCCAGCCGACGCCCACCCGCTGGCTTGGCTGCCACCATTCAATGCTTTGGCCCACGGCATCTATCACACCGGCCACCTCATTACCGGGCACCCGCGGGTACTGAATCCCCGGGGCAAATTCCTTCCTTAAAATATTTTTTTGGAGAGCTATTACTGTAAATGATTCCAAACCGAGCCTCAGCTGTGCTCTGAAAGTAGCGGCACGAAATCAATTATTAGCGGTTCGCGCCGAGCGAAAAGCGCTTGGTACTACGTATTCTGCGGGCGCTTCTTCTCATACGCCATTAACTCGGCGTGCATACCGGCGATGAATTCTGCGACGAGCCTCCCGGTATTTGCGTTAGGGGTCATCGGCGAAGTCAAGTGGGGCTGCGAATGCAATATTTCCTTGAGTAAATCTCTGGCATTAGTCCAGGCAGCATCGTCGCTCATAGTAGCCTCCAGTCATGAATAGATGTCAGTCGAGCAATTTAAATCCTAGCACGATTGACATGCGACCTACTGTTGTTTCAATTTCCCAATAACTGCGCGAGAAGTGTCCGCCAACTGACTATGGTGAAATGATCATTGCAGGACCAGCGATTTGATCGCGATAGGCGAACTCAATTGTTCGTAGAGGAAACAGATAAATTTCACACTTCGCAATACCTGCCTAAAAGGAGTATTGTTTGAGGTTACATTTCCGTAGCGCCAATTACCAATTTATAAAAGGAGAAAGCCGTGAAACCGGAACTTATGTATCTCACTTGGGCAACAACTCTCACCGCCGTGATATGGATCCCTTACATACTGGACCGGATTTTCGTGTGGGGCCTGCTCGACACTGTCGGTTATCCGGAAAATCCCAAACCGCAGACCCCGTGGGCGGCACGCATGAAAAAGGCGCACGCAAACGCTGTGGAAAATCTGGTCGTTTTCGCGGCCCTGGTGCTGGTCGCTCAAGATCTCGGCGTCAGCAATAATGCGACCGCGACAGCATGCGCAGTATATTTTTGGGCGCGGCTAGTTCATCTCGCAGCAGTCACAGGCCGCGTGCCGTGGGTCAGGACCGTCGCGTTTTTGGTGGGCTTCGGCGCGCAGATGACGTTAGCGTGGCAAATTCTTGTTTCATAATGGACCCGGTATGCAATAATTCATCGCTTTTGTCCAAATAAAGGTACTGAATTCGCGCTCGGTCTTCTGTTGCACAGGACAATCCGGCACGGAGCGACTTTCGAACAATCGTGTCTCGCAAAGCGGGGTATTTCGAATAGCAGGGTGTGACATCGCATCTAAGCCCGGGCGTGCAGGTTTACGTTGCAATTAATCTAGGCACCTGCTCCGTCCGGCAGTATCTGACTGTGCTCATTCAAAAAAGCCATTTACGAAGGAGGGCGCGAGCGCTAAGCTAATGCATCCATCGGTGGCACCAATTACTGATGATTCAAGCTAAGCGCTTTTTTGCAGCCTTACTGTGTTTGCTGTTCTTCGTTGCCGTTGCTGTTGCAGCGGCCGATGAGGTGAGCATACGTCGGTACGAGTTGCCTGATCACGGAAGTATTCAGCTCAGTGTCCCCGCGTTGTGGAAAGACAAAATACAGCAACCACCTGACCGTTCGCCTCCGACAATTACTTTCGAGCAGAAGGCCGGAGCACCGTTTGTGGTAGTGATATCGCCGATTTGGCCTTCGAAGCAGGACATACCTCTGACAGAAGAAGAGGGCATACGGCAGCTGGTCCTGCAAAGCGCGGACCTGGTAGAGACGCGGTCGGTCGAGAAAAAAATTGAGTTAAAAAAGCTGGAAGGCGCATCCGGCCCTGGATATTACTTTTCAGTAACAGATCGTGAGCCCGGTCCCGGTGAATACAGGTACCTGACGAAGGGAATGGTTCGCGTCAGCAAATTACTGGTGGGGTTTACTATTCTTACAAACGATGGTCAAGAACACATTGTCAAAAACGCGATTGCCATGGTTAAGAGCGCGGCGCACGTAGACAAATGAGCGATTTGAACCCGCTTTGCAGGCTGTGAGGGCGCGGTATCGACGCTGAGACAACTTAATCTTACTGACCGGGCCGCGCCTAGCGTGATTGTTTACGCCAACGGTGTCAGCGGCCGAAAATCGGAAAGAGCGAAAAAAAGTGCGCATCCGCTTTGCCAGGGCATTATGCAAGGTTTGCGCAGATAATCGCGCGCCGATCAGCCTTCTTCCAGAAGCAATACTTCCCCGCGGCTTGTTTCAACTCCGTCCCCGCTCCAGCGGCGGTAGCGCCCGGCGAATTGCTTGTCGGTGATAGTTAGCCCGCGTTCGCGCAGGTAACTTAGCACCAGGCGCAACGCGACTGGACGGTAGGTGCAAGCGTAGGCGAAGGTGGGTAGCAATTCCACCGGCCGGCAGGAGGCGACCGTTCCGCGCTTCATGCCGGCGCCGGTCCGCATTCCGAGCTGACCGAGGACCACAACAGTGCCGGCCAGCATATTGACTGCGGTAAAATCACCGCTGTTACCAGCCACCGCAATGAGGCCGCGCCGCATGCCGCTGCCAACTTCGTTGCCGGCGTTGCCATGGATGATGATCTCCCCGCCGCGAGGGCCAATGCTTTCACCGCGCAAGGCACTGCCAACCATATGACCGGCGTTGCCCTTCACTACGATTCGCCCGCCCGACATTTCTTCACCCACCCAATCTGCGGCGTTGCCTTCGACAAAAATTTCGCCGCCGCTCATGGCGGCACCAAGATGCATTCCCACGTTGCCCTCTATGACGATTTGGCCGTGCGTCATGCCGGCACCGATCATTTTTACGCGAAAGAGATCACCCACGACCCGCAACTCGCCGTCGGGTTGGCCTTCGGCGCGGAAAAAATCCCCGAGTGCGGCCTGCCGGTTGCCATATAGGACCTTGGCAGCCGCGACCTGCGCGGGCGTCATTCCTTGGAACCGTTGCGGGACAATAGTCTCCGCCTCGACAGGAACATCCGGTTGGGTGTGGAGGGTAAGCGTGAGGCTCATGTCATAACTTCGCGTGCATAGTCCATGCTGACGTATACAATTTGCGCCCTAAAGCAGGCTGCGCAGTTCGATTTTGTACTGCCCCAGGTTGCCGCCATAGTTGCCGGCGGAGATCGTCCTTATCCCCGGTTGCGCGGCCGCCTTGAGTCCGCGGCGCATGGCCTCGCGTACTGCATCGACGTCCAGGCCATCGATAACGATCTCGAGCACACACCCGATTTCAGGCGTAAGCTCGGTTGCCTTTGAAAGCGCGCGCAGCGTCGGACAATAAGCATCGTTGGTGGATGCTATCACCGACTTGTAGCGGGAGCCGACCTTGCTGCCGCTTCGCACCACACCGTCGGGAAACGGCAGGATCACGCCGGGTACCGTCCGCATGGCATTGACCGCCGCCTCCGCTGCGGCGAGTGTGGGCGGCATGTCTTCGCCAAGGAGCAGCAGATTGCCGCCGCCGACTGCGGGCTGAACGCCGAACCGTTCCTCCACCACGAATTCGCCGTCCATCACCGGCACGCGCCAGAAGCGGCGCCCGTCGAAATGCTTGGATAGCTGAAAACCGTCACCGAAATAGCGCAATAGTCCCCCGACGACCACCGTATTTTCGCTAGGCAGGGCGTTGAAGCAAGCGGTGGTGGGACAAGTCATGACGCACTGCCCGATGCGTTCGACCAGTCGCTTGCCCACGCCATCGGCGCTGGTGGCAAACAGCAGCACCGTCACACCCGGGCGCCCGTCCGGAGTTTCTCCGGCGGGCACCATGCGCTCGATGCCGGCTTCACATTTGCAACCGATTACCGAGGTGGCGAAGCCGGTCATGGTGCGCGCCGCCGCGGCCGCCCATTTTTCGTTCTCGGCAGTGATGAGCACCCGTGCGCCCGACATCGCGAACGCCTCGGCAAAAGTGTCCACGACGGTAACGCCGTTGATCAGCATTTCCAGTTGCCGCGAGTGAGTGCTGCGCCAACGTTCCCGGGAGAGCACATGATCTTTATTTTTTGCCCGGTGCAGTCGCAGTTGAACGCCGCATCAGGGTCGGAATGACTTCGTGGGGCCCTAGGTAGCTGTCGTCCACTGCATAGTTGTTGAAGCGGATCGAATAATAATCTTCGAAGAACGGGCGGATCACCTCCACAATTTTCGGATCGTATTCTGGCGACACATGCAGCATCCGCCCCTGATGATCCGCGCGGAATTCGTGGTCCTCAATAATCATCTGCCCGTCCTTAATGACATGGCGCGGCGCGCCGAACATGCGCTCCTTGTCTTTGTCTTCGTCGTAAATTGTTATGTCGGCATCCGCACCGGGGCCGAGATGCCCTTTGTTCGTTAGGCCCAGCAATCGTGCCGGGCCCGCGCGGGTGACGATAGCGATTTCCTGAAGCGTGTACTCGCGGTCCAAACCGTCGGCGAGCGCCGTCTGTTTCAGCGCCTTTTGATTAATCTTGCTCATCTGCTCCTTGCGGAATTCGCGATCCATCAGCAAGCGGATGAGCCGCGGATAGCTCATAAACGAGCCGCCGTTGGGGTGGTCGGTGGAGAACACCATGCGCCAGGGATCTTTCGAGAGCAGGAATAATTCAAGCCCGATTGCCCATTGCAGGGCGTGGGTATACACCTTGTCCTGGTAGGCGAACGGAAGGATGCCGCACCCGGACTCATGCTCGGTGTCGGAATTCACCCATTTGCCGCCAACAAAGCGCGACAACATGTACGCGAGCGGCGCATCCGCAGTCATGATCGTCGACTTGCCGAACATGACCTGGCCGACGTCGGCACTGATGTTCGGGTGCGCGTTGATGTAATCCGCGATGACCTTGGCGCGCGACGTCGGGTTGTGGCTGGCCTTGCCGGGCACTTCCCCGTAGCTGTGAAACTGGATATGCGCGATGTGGGCGCGGTGGCCTTCGGCAATGCGCATGGTCTCCAGGGTGGTGGCGTAATTTCCGGAGTGGCCGAGGTTGTTACAGTGAATGTGTGCCGGGTGCGGTAATCCGAGCTCGTCCACCGCCTCGATCAATGCTCCGATTACTTGTTGCGGCGTAAGCTCGAACGCCTCTATCTTCTCGTCAAGCTTGGTGATGTTGGCGTTGCGCCGGCCCTTCCACGCTTCATCGCTCCCGGGATTGACGAGCTTGGCGGTATACGCCTTGGTCGCTGCGAGCCACCACGCGAGCGCGTTGCGGAAGTCTTCGCGCCGTCCCTGTTCCAGCAGCTTGTAGAGCAGCACGTTGTTGCCCATCACTATGTAGAAGCCCTTATCGATGACCGGCGTGTCATGGAATTCCTCGAGCGTGTGGCGGGCGCCGATGGGCGGCACTGCCGCCTCCATGGCGGTGGTGTAACCGAGCAGTGCGTAGCGGTAGCCGGTGGCGAAAGTGGACGGAACCGTGCCGCCGACACCGGAACGGGTGAACGCGGTGCGCGGATGCACGTCGTGCCGGTGGTCCTCCGGCTGCAGCTTGCGCGCGAGATTGACTTTGGGCCCGGCAATGTGGCAATGCATGTCCACACCGCCCGGCATGATCACCATCCCTTTGGCATCGATCCGCCTCGCCCCCGGCGGGACGTCCTTTACGATCTTGCCATTGGCGACATAGATGTCCTGAACTTTGCCATCGATGCCGTTCGCAGGATCATACACGCGACCGTTTGCGATGTGCAGCACGATGACTCCGGGATGTCTGACGCCGCTATGCGGCGCCCATGGCGGGAACGCGGTTCCCGCCGAGCAGTTCGCGCACACGCTCCTTGATGCGGGTCAGCACGTCCTCGTCGCTCGGGTAGGGCGAGGGCAAGGCCGGCCGCAGGGCAATGGCTACATCGTCCATCCGGTACACGGTACCGGGCACGCTGATGCCATAGGTCGCAGTCGTAATCGCCACCCGTGCAAGTTTGCCGGTGTGGGTAAGCTTGGGATCCAGCACAATCACCGGGATGCGTTTCAGGTGCTCGATTGCCGCGTTCGAGAAATTGGCACCCGGATCTGCGGCGATAATGAGCGCTGCATCCGTTTCGCCGCGCCCGAGCAAGTCGGCGCTCGTGAATTCGCCCGGGTTGAAACGCGGATATCCACGTCCCAGATTTACGCCAAAGGGAAAACCGGTCTGCCATGACACCACGTTGTCCGCACCGGTAACATTGCCATGGCCGCGCACCGGCTTGGCCACGAAATGAGTGTATTCGTTAAGATCGGTGGCGAGCGCAAGCAGCGCCCCGGAATTAAAATGCCGGCCCCGCGTCATGGTAAGCCCCATGCCGAAAAGCAGCGCCCCGAAGCGGCAGTTCTTCATGCGCTGCGCTAAATCTTCGAGCGTGGCGAGAGGCACACCGGTTACCTGCTCGATCGCGGGATCCACCCGCCGTCCCTTAACCAGCGCGCGCAGTGCCCACAGCACCTCGAAATCGCGCTGCGGTTTCACCTGCACGAAGATGTCCGCAACAGCTGCGCTCGGGCTGCGGCGCACGTCCACAAGAACCACGGTGCGGTCTTTCCTGCCTTGCGGGACGTACATTCCCTTGGCGGTCACGGTGTAACGCGTAAACAGACGCGGATGGGACTCTGCTGGATTGCCTCCCCAAAACACCAGGAGGTCGGCGCGGTTACGGATCTCGCCCAAGGTCGCCGTACTTTCTCCGACTCCCTCGAAAGCCATACCGGACGGACCGTGGCAGACCGAGGTTGTGGTATCCACATTGCTGCCGATCATATCGGCGATCGCTAGAGCCTGACGCTGCGCCTCACACGTCGTATCGGACAGTCCGTAGATCAACGGGAAGCGGGCGTTGACCAGAATTTGTGCGGAGGCCTCGATCGCCTCCTCCGTGCTCGCTTCGCGGCCTTCGATGAGCGCGTACGGGCGTTTTTCGTCGACTCCGTGCTCCTTAAACCACGCGCGCCCGAGCACGCAGGCGTTCTCCGCCTTGGTGATCTTGTGGGCGTCCACATCGACGGTAAGGTGCATGTCGTCGCACACACAACCGCAAAAAGTGCAGGTAGCGTCATTAATAATTCGGATGTTGTCGCTCATGATGTTGGTTCCTCCTGGCCTTACCCTGAGACCGGTTCGACCGTTACCTCGATGTGCTTGGATATCGGCATTCCGCTGCCGGCTGTGTCGCTCGCCATCAACCGGCTGGAAAGCGGGCCATAGGCGATGAACAGCAGTCCGGGTGGCAGGTCCTTGGTAGTTCTCCCCTTGCAACGCACGTCCACTTCACCGCTGGCGCTGCGCAGGCGCACCGCGTCGCCATCCTTGAGGCCGAGCCGCGCCATGTCCTCCGCGTTCATCTCCACAGTGGAAGAGACCTCAATGTATTCGGCTTCGAGCTTACCGGCACAGAGCGAAGTACCCTGCCGCGACGAGCGCCCGCCGATCAGTGTCATGGTTTCGGGCACGATCGCTTTCTCCTTTGTTTATCCATTCGAACATAGGCGAACCTGCACAGTCAAGAACCGTCGAGGCACTTAAGCATCTCGGCCACGCGCGTGAACTTCTCGCGCGGTTTGCCCTTGGACTGGCCGCGCGCCACTTCAGCCGCATCTATTTTGAGCCAGTCATCGAGGCTTACAACGCGCGTGCCGCGCGCCGCGAGCAGCGGCTTCAGCACTTCGGCGCCGCCTTTCGCCTCGGGCGCCAATCGGGAAAGGTCGGCAAGTAGCGACTTAACTGTGGCTATGCTGTCGGCCCGGTTGGTCCCGATGATCCCGGTCGGTCCGCGCTTGATCCAGCCCGCTGCATAAAGCCCTGGCATTACGGCGCCGCCGTCCACAATGCGTCCGTCCTGGGTCGGGAATACGCCCTTGCGCGCATCGAACGGAACACCCGGAATCGGCAACCCGGAATATCCAATACTGCGGAACAACAGTCCACATTGCAGCAAGTCGGTTTCACCGGTTTCGCGCGCCGCTTGCTGCAAGGGGGCACCTTCCAGTCGATTACGCGCTAGCACGACCTGTTCCATGTGCGCCGCGGCGCCCTTGATCGCAACCGGGCTTTTTAGGAAATGAAAAATTAAGCGGCGTGGCTTGCCGCTAGCGCCGCGGGCAGCGAACGCGCGAAATATTTCAACGTTCTTCGCACTCACGAAGTTACTCTTGACTTCAAGTTCGACGACACTTTCGGAATTGAGTTCCAGGTCCCGGGGATCGACGATGGCATCGCAGTTGGGCAGCTCTCCCAGTTCCTTTAGTTCCTTGTTGGTGAACTTGGCCTGGGCAACGCCGCGCCGCCCGATAACGTGTATCTCCCGTACGCGGCTTGTCGCTAAGGCATCTAAGGCATGCGCTGCGATATCCGTGGACTTGAGTTCATCGGCCGACTTAGCGAGAATGCGGCAGACGTCTGCTGCAACGTTTCCCTGACCAATGATGGCGACCACTTCAGCAGAAAGGTCGAAGCAGCGCTCCCGGTAATCCGGGTGCCCGTTATACCACGCGACGAACTCGGTGGCAGTATGGCTGCCCGCAAGATCCTCGCCGGGGATGCCAAGATGGCGATCCGTTTCCGCGCCGCACGCAAAAATAATACCGTGGTAGTGGGCGCGCAGCTCCTCTACCGTCACGTCGCGTCCCACCGTGACATTGCCGAGCAAGTTAAAGTGGGGCAGGCGCGCGATCACAGCGTACACCAGAATCGCTTCCTTGAGTTTGGGATGGTCCGGCGCCACGCCATAGCGCACCAATCCATAGGGCGCGGGCAGCCGCTCGATCATGTCAACGCGTACGGTCTTACCGCTCTTGAGCAAGGCCTCGGCGGCATAGAAGCCGCTTGGGCCGGCTCCAACGACAGCCACGCGAAGCGGGTTATTTGTGGTACCCGGCGCGTCCATGCCTGGCCCGGGTCAGAAACCGAGCGCCGTCTTGCGCTCCTCCGCCCCGGGCAGCGCATCCTGCTTCTCGCTTATCACCGGGAGCGCTTGAGAACGTTCGGCATTAATCTCAATCCAGTTGCGCTTATCCTCAGGGATGTCGTCATCGGCGAAAATGGCGTGCACCGGGCATATCGGAATGCAGGCGCTGCATTGGATGCACACCAGATTGTCGATATACAGCATGTCGTTATCAGCGTGGAAACAGGCCACCGGGCAGACGGTAACGCAGTCGGTGAAGCGACATCCTTTACAGTTATCGGTGACAATGGTGGTCATAATTTCTCCAAGTGAATTATAGGGAAAGGTTGGTCATAGTTTCTCAGCCCAGGCGATGCAGCCAGCGGCCGATCAGGCGCTCTACCTCGTCCGCCCGCAGCGGAAGCTTGTGGGTATCCGGCCAGATCAACGACGCATTTTCCTCGATGGTGCGGCGTATGCCTGCGACATCGCGACAACGTTCGGGAAAACTCCTGAGCGCTGCAAGGGCCGCGCCCAAAACCTGCTCGTGGGCATCCGGGTAGCGGTCGGTGATGCGCTGGGTATAATGCTTGGCGCTCAACTCGGCGCCTGCAACTCCCTCCGCTAGGTGCCGCAACGGGTCGTGCTTCAGCACCGAAGCCAGCTCCTTCGGGATGGCAATTTTCCGGCTCTGAGCCCACTCGAGAAACTCGCGCGGGTCTATCCGACGGTCCGGCACCGCTAGTGACAGATCTTCCGTACTGAACGGCTTCAAAAAACCGCCAATCATCGCATCAGCGACAAGTTCGACATATTGCTGAAGCGCCGCGATCAACGGGTCGGCGCCTCCAACGCTGTGCGAATCCTTAATCCAAGCAATTTCCGGTTCTATCGCCAATAGCAGGCAGATTGCCTCGTGCAC
>Ga0335079_10007945_pt1 | contig 12058 bp, 10 predicted proteins | sample Lox_Sample_33_FD_206719 | JGI IMG/M metagenome (GOLD analysis project Ga0335079, IMG submission 206719) | Soil microbial communities from Loxahatchee National Wildlife Refuge, Florida, United States - Lox_Sample_3.3 | ecosystem: Environmental > Terrestrial > Soil > Wetlands | place: USA... | reverse complement strand
AGCACCCGCGAAATTGCAGAGGAACTCGGGCGCAGTGAGGGCGCCGTGAAGCAGCTTCAGTTCCGCGCGATCGAGAATCTTCGGGAGCGAATGGGGGGTACCCGTGGCTAAGCGGTCTCTTAGCGAGCAACTCGACCAAGCCATTCGAGCCATTCTCGCCGGCCCCGAATCCCCGCTCCCGATCGTGGATGCGCGCCTGATTCCGCATCTGCGCATGGCCGCAGATCTGCGCGATCTTCCCAGGAGTGAGTTTAAAGCACGTCTTAAATCTGAGTTAGAAAGGAAAGTATCTATGGCAACCGCAACCGTCAATCCGATCCGCGAGGGATTTCACACCCTCACGCCCTATCTCGTTGTGGAAGGAGCGGACCGGCTCCTTGAGTTTATGAAACAGGCCTTTGGCGCAGAGCAGAAGATCCGTGTGCCCAAGCCCGACGGCAAGATTATGCATGCCGAAGTCCGCATCGGCGACTCGCCAGTGGAGTTCGCTGACGCCAACGAAAAATATCCGCCGCGGCCCACGGCAATCCACCTGTACGTGAGCGACGCCGACGCCGTCTACCAGCGCGCGCTCCAGGCGGGCGCTGTCTCGACACACGAACCTGTAGACCAGCCATACGGCGACCGTGAGGCCAGCGTGAAAGACCCCTGCGGCAACTATTGGTACATCGCCACACACAAGGAGGCAGGTGCGGGCAAATTCATACCGGAAGGCCTTCGTACCGTCAACATTTACCTGCACCCGAAAGGAACGCCGGAACTGATCGACTTCTTAAAGCGTGCTTTCAATGCCGAGGAGGCGGCGCGCTACGAATCCCCGCAGGGTAACGTCGTGCACGCCAGAATCAAGATCGGCGACTCGATCCTCGAAATGGGCGAAGCTCACGGCCCCTATCAGCCCATGCCCACCGGGATCCATTTATACGTGAACGATACCGATGCCTTCTACCGGCAGGCGATCCAGGCCGGCGCTACGTCCATCACCGAACCGGCAGACCAGCCTTACGGAGACCGCGCCGCCGGCGTGAAGGACCCGTTCGGCAACTCCTGGTTTATAGCCACGCATATCAAAGATGTGCAGTTCTAGCCGCGAATTAACACAACTGGCCACCCAATAAAACGCGAATGCACGGGAATCAAACGAAATTGTCCGCTTTAACTCCCGTGCATTCGCGGCCCTCAGCCTTTCTGCTATATTTCGTTCCAGGTGGGAAACGCCAACCTGAACGCATGGCTGGTTCATCAGTCCGGGCGGCTGGCGGGTACACGTCACCCGCTTCGGGATGACATCACGCGTATCGGCCGTAGCTCCGATAACGACGTGGTCATTACGGACGCGGCCATCGTCTCTTCGCACCACATCGAGATCCGCAAGGAAGGAAATGAGTACCGCCTCTGCGATCTCAACAGTAGAAACGGCACGTACTTGAATGGTCAGCGAGTTATCGAGGAAGTGCTGCTCTCGCCGCCATGTGTTATCCGCCTGGGTGCCGACGGCCCGGAGTTGAGTTTCACTCTGGATGATGCGCCTGCCGTTGACTTGAATCAAACCATCCTGGCTCCCTCGGTTCCGCTGGTCATCCCTCCTGACAAAGAACTTGAGCCGGCCGCTGTGGGCAAAGCACATGACGAACTGCTCTCCCAAGCAGTAGAGCGGGCTCGACTGGCGCGGCACATGGGCAGAGGCGACTCCACCATCGTTATCATGCGCGAGATGCTGGATACCGCACTGCACCGAACCAGCCGGAAATTCAAGGCGGTAATCGCCGTGCTTGCGTGCGCACTGGTGGGCACCAGCGCGTACGGCTTCTGGAAGATTCAGGGGCTCAAGAAAGAGAAAAGCCAGATCGACGGTCAGATTCAGCAGGTGGAGGCCATGCTGGCGCACGCGAAGGAGGATTCGCCTGAGACCGATCAGCTCATTGACCAGCTCGATCAATATCAAGACGAGGCCGTGGCGCTGCAAAGCAACCTTCTCTATCGCGTGGCTTCATTCGAACATGAGGAAGCGATCAAGCACGAAATCCGCGCTTTAATGAAAGAATTCGGCGCCGAAACGTACAGCATTCCGCCCGAATTTGTGGCCCGCGTAAAGCATTTCATCGAGCAAAATCAGGGACCCGACCGTTCCAACATGGAGCGCGCTCTGGGCGAAGCCGGCAAGCAGATGGACTTGATGCGCCGGATCTTCGAGGAGAACAATCTGCCGCCCGACCTGGCCTACATCGTGTTGGTCGAGAGCGCGCTCAGGACCGACAGCAGCAGTTCAGCAGGAGCCGTTGGACTTTGGCAGTTCACGCCGGCCACGGCCAGACAGTACGGTCTCCGAGTTGACGGCCACGTGGATGAACGGCTGGACACCGCCAAGTGCACACGCGCGGCGTGCAAATACATTCGCGAGCTGATTTTGGACTTCGGCGCCGGCAGTTCAGTCATGCTGGCTCTGGCGGCGTACAACCTGGGTCCGGCGAAGGTCAAGACGGCCATCCGCAGGGTCAGCGACCCGATCAAGCAGCGAAACTTCTGGTATCTGTATCGTGCTCGCGCCGTGCCTCCGGAAACGCGCGAATACGTGCCCAAAGTGGTCGCGGTCATGCTCATCGGCCGCAACCCGGAACGGTACGGCTTGTAGACGATGCGCCGCCTGCTTGTTCTGTTGGCCGCCGCTGCGGTTTCGACCTCCGCACAGTCCCTTCGGACCTTGCGGGTGGACTACGTTCACACGGGCACCGCGAACGACGAGCAGTTCGCCCTCGATGGCATCACGCTGGAGGGCGACTGGCCAGGACCGCTCGACCGCTGGGTCGATGAGACCAATCTCGGCCCCTACCGCTTCCAGGTCCTGGATCGCGCCACGCGGCGCGTCATCTATTCTCGCGGTTTCGCCAGCATTTTCGGCGAATGGCAGGAAACGGACGAGGCGAAGAAGCTACGGCGGGCCTTTCACGAGAGTGTCCGCTTCCCGGCACCGGCATCGCCTGTGGAAGTGGTGATTCAGAGCCGTGGAGCGGCGAATGAGTTTCGGGATGTGTGGTCGGTGACGGTTGATCCGCCGGATCCAGCCATCGACCGGAGCGCTCCGCCGAAGCTGAAAGTCTGGGCCATCATAGAAAACGGCGCTCCTCGGGACAAAGTCGACCTGCTGCTGCTGGGCGATGGATACGCGGCGGCAGAGATGAACAAGTGGCATCGCGATGCGCGCCAGACGGCCGAATTGCTATTCGCGGCATCGCCGTTCAAAGAGCACCGGCAGGATTTCAACGTCTGGGCCATCGACACTCCGGCCGAAGAGAGCGGCGTCTCGCGGCCTTCTGATGGCATCTACCGCCGCTCGCCGTTGGGCGCCGCCTACGATGCTTTCGGGTCGGAGCGGTATGTTCTCACCTTTGACAACAGACGGCTTCGGGAAATCGCTTCGGCGGCGCCGTACGAGTTCATCGAAATCGTGGTCAACAGCCGCACCTATGGGGGCGGGGGCATTTTCAACCTGTATGCGACGGTGGCCGCCGACAACGCGTTCACGCCGTACATTTTCGTACACGAGTTCGGGCACCACTTCGCCGGCTTGGCGGACGAATACTACACCTCCGACGTGGCCTACTCGAGTGATGCGAAACGGCCCGAACCTTGGGCGCCAAATGCCACGGCCGACCCGCATGCCGCCAAATGGAGTCAACTGCTGAGCCCCGGCATCGAGCTGCCAACTCCATGGCCCAAGCAGGAGTTCGAACGGTCGGAGAAGCAAACCCAGGAGCGCCGCCACGAGATCCGCGCGCAGCATCGTCCTGAACAGGAGATGGAAAGGCTGTTCACCGAAGAGCGCGAGCAGATCACGAAGCTCCTCGCCTCCGGACCCAACGCGGGCAAGGTCGGGGCTTTCGAGGGAGCCCAGTACGAGTCCCGCGGCTACTACCGGCCTCAACAGGACTGCATCATGTTCACACGCGATGAAGTCGGCTTTTGCGCGGTCTGCCGCCGGGCCATCGAGCGCATTATCGCCATGTACGCTAAATGAAGAGTGGCTTGCAGTTACCGCTTGCTTTTCCCCTTTTATTCGCCCATAATCATTCCAAATGGCACTCACCAAGCGGCAAAAGGAAGTGGTGGATTTCATCGCGAAGTTCGTCGACGACAACGGCTATAGCCCCAGCTATGAGGAAATTGCGCACGGGCTGAAGCTCGCCTCACTCGCTACGGTCCACAAACACATTTCGGCGCTCGAAACCAAGAATTACCTGAAGCGCGGCTTCAACCGCAGCCGCTCGCTCGATCTGGGTCCGAGGTATGTGCAGGAGCACCGGCGGCAGCGGGAACTGGAAATACCGCTACTCGGAAAGATTGCGGCGGGCCAGCCGGTGGAAGCCATGGAGCATCGCGCGACGCTCAGCTTCGCGGATTTCGCGGGGAACCGGGACACTTACGCCCTGGAAGTCCGTGGCGACTCAATGATAGAAGATCACATCTGCGACGGCGACATGATTCTGGTGGAGCGAACGGCTGAAGTGCGGGATGGGGATATTGTAGTTGCGCTGGTTTCTGGACTGGAAACGACCCTGAAACGCCTCTACCGCGAAGCCGACGACCGCATCCGGTTGCAGCCGGCTAACTCGTCGCTCCAACCGATTTTCGTGCCGGCGTCCGAAGTCCAGATTCAGGGACGGCTGCTCGCGGTGCTTCGGAAGTACAGATAAAGACCGCGGTTACGCCATCGCGCTCTCTGCCCTGCCACTGCGAAGTTCCTGCTCTGCCCGCAACCAGTCTTCTTCGGCTGATCCGCCGGTAAAACCGCGTGCTTCCCAATACGAATATGCCAGGCGGGCGACGGCCTCCCGGTCAGTTACCGCTTCTCCATCGACCGCGGGCTCTGAATTCGGGGGGGCGGTCTGAGAGGTTGAAGATTCCGGGCTCTTGGTGCGCGTTGGCCGGCGCTTCACGGGACTTGCAGCGGCGGCCGCGCCAGTGGGATCGGAGTAAATTGCGTGATGCTTTCGGTTCATTGAACATTCCCCCTTTTTGGTCTTCCTGAATATTTTATCAGAGCTTCAGCCGTCTTCCGAGAAAAACCTTTTATGAAGTCAATAATGGCACGCCTGCTACGCGACCGGAGCGAACGGCTGTTCGGCCACCTTCATTTCCCAGCCCAGGTGATTCAAATAAAACAGCAACAGCGGCTCCGGATACAATCCCCGAAACTTCTCGAAAGCGCGCGCAGCCCACCCCTCGGTCAAGTAGTGGCCGGCATCGAGGTCTTTCTCAAAAAATCCGTTCTGGTTGGGGATGCCCAAAAACTCGAGCACCGCCGCAATCATGTCCAGGTGCGACACCAGCACGGCCTGCGCGAAATCCGTGGCAAATTCCTCGTCGTTCTCCTGGATGCGTGCCCACAAACGGGGGGTGGCTTTGCGCAAATGCTCGGTATTGAGCTTCACCAGGTGTGTGCGCGTTTTGAGCGCGTCGTAGAGCTGATAGGTCTTCAACTTCCCCATGGAAATCCCGCGAACGAGCTGAGCGAAACCTACCTCTCCGAGTTGCTGATACACCTCGCAAAGCCGCATGCTCGCAGCGTAACACAGCGGGGCGGGAAGTCTGGCGGCAGATCGTACAAGGCGTGATGGCGGGCGGGGGGCTCGCCGCACGCGCTACAATGATCGGGGTTTGGTCATGAGTAATCTCATAATTTTGGGTGCACAGTGGGGCGATGAGGGTAAAGGCAAAATCGTCGACCTTTTCTGCGAGCCCTTCGATATCGTGGCGCGTTACCAGGGCGGGCATAACGCCGGGCACACCGTTCAAATCGGCGACAAAAAGTTCGTTTTGAAGCTGATCCCGTCGGGGATTCTGCACCCTGGAAAGCGGGTGGTGATCGGCAACGGCCTGGTGGTAGATCCGGCGGCGCTGCTAGCGGAGATCGAGTCGCTCGAACAGGTGGGCGTAGACGTCAAGGGCCAGCTCGCTATCAGCAACCGCGCCCACGTGCTGTTTCCGTTTCACCGCACCATGGAGCGGCTGCTGGAAGCCATCGGCACAACGTCGCGCGGCATCGGTCCGTGCTACGAGGACAAAGCCGGCCGGCGCGGGATTCGCATCGCGGACCTGCTCGACCGGGAGCGGTTCGGCGCGCAGTTCGAGGCGCGGGCCGCGGAAAAAGAAAACGTTGCCCGGGCGTTCGGGATTGCGCAGGAGATGGAGGTATCGCATGTCCGGGCCGACTATGAAGCTTTCGCCGATCGTATCCGGCCCATGGTCTGCGACACCGCGCGACTGCTAAACGACGCCATCCGCGCGGGCAAGAGGGTCATGTTCGAGGGCGCTCAGGGAACCATGCTCGATCTGGATCACGGCACGTATCCTTTTGTGACGTCTTCGAGCGCGTCTGCGGGCGGCGCTTGCACCGGCACCGGCGTGCCGCCAACGTGCATCGACGCGATTGTCGGAGTGGCCAAGGCCTACACCACGCGCGTAGGCGGGGGGCCGTTTCCGAGCGAAGCGCTCGATGCGATGGGTGACGAGATCCGCCATCGCGGCAACGAATTCGGCTCGGTAACCGGACGCCCGCGCCGCTGCGGATGGTTCGACATCCCGCTGGCTCGCTATGCCGGGATGCTCAACGGCATCGATTCGCTGGTCGTCACCAAGCTCGACGTCCTCGATGAGCTGGAGAAGATCCCGGTTTGCGTAGCCTATCGCACGGGACGGCACGAAGTGACGGAGATGCCGGCCACCATCGCCGGCCTCGAAGCCGCCGCGGCGGTGTACGAGTGTCTGCCGGGATGGCGCTCTTCGACCGCCGGCATCTCACGATACGAAGAACTGCCGCAGCAGGCGAAGGACTACCTGGCGTTTCTCGAGAACCGGACGGGGATCGAAGTCGGCTGCATTTCCACTGGGCCCGAGCGGAATCAGACCATCGTGCGTCAAGGCTCGCGGTTCCATCAGCTCTTCTCGTAGCTTCTGTCCGGGAAGTACCGGTTGGGCAGCAGCCAGTAGACCAAGGCCACTGAGAGCGGGTGCATCAGGCCCGCCATAAAAAACACCGGCGCGTAGGAAAAATGCTGGACGATGTAGCCGGTGCCGAGATTCGCCAGGACGCCGCCCACCGCTCCGCCCATTCCTGAAAATCCTGACGCCGTCCCGACCTCGTTGCCGCGGAACAAATCCGTCGGCAGGGTTTGAATGTTGGAGACGAAAAACGAGTGGCCGACGGTGATGCAACACGTGGCGGCGATGGCCATCCACGCATCGGGCACGAGCGGCGCCAGGATCGCGGCAGGCATAATCAGCGCGCTCAGCAGCAGGCCGAACTTTCGCGCGTCCGGCAGTTTCCAGCCGGCGCGCATGAGCCGGCCCGAGAGCCACCCGCCGAACAGATATCCGCCGCCTGCCACGGTGAATGGAACCCAGGCGTAATCGCCCACCATCTTGAGATCAAAGCCCCGTTCCTTCCTCAAATATTCCGGCAACCAGAAAATCACGAAGTAGATCACCGGGTCGGTGAAGAAGCGGGCCAGGATTAGCGTGTAGCACTCGCGCATGGCGATCACTTTTCGCCAGTTGACCCTGGAGCGAACGGCCTCGGTCTCTGCCGGCGGCTCGACCTGGTCTTTGATCGCGGCGTATTCTTCGGCGCGCAACAGGCGGTTGCGGTGCGGCGGCTGATAAAAGAACAGCCACGCGATGAGCCATGCTATGCCGAGCGCTCCGGTGAACAGGAACGCGAAACGCCAGCCATAGCGCAACGTCAGATACGCGACCATAGGCGGCGCGATGGCCGACCCCAGCGACGAACCCGCGTTGAAGATACCGACCCCCAGCGCGCGCTGATGCGGCGGAAACCACTCGCCGACGGCCTTGGCAGCCGCGGGCCAGTTTCCCGGTTCGCCCAACCCAAGAAGAAAACGGACGGCGGTCAACGACCACCGGCCCACGACCACCGCGTGCAGCAAGGCGGCGATGGACCAGGTCGAGATGAAGGCCGCGAAGCCGCGCCGTGTACCCAGCCGGTCCACCAGATAGCCTGAGCCCGCGTACATGACGGCGTAGGCCACAAGAAAGGCGGTGATCACGTAGGAGTAATCCTGCTCGGTCATGTGGAACTCCGCCCTCAGGTCGCGCGAGACGATGGAAAGCGCCAGGCGGTCCACGTAGTTGATCATGGTGGAGAGGAACAGCAGGAGAGCGATGATCCAGCGGAGTCGGGGAATTTTCACGGGCGTTTCTTAGAAAAGAGTTCGCCGGCCGTCATTGTGAAGTGAATCCAAACGCCTTTATCGAGATGCCCAGGATGCGCGGGTCGCCATTCGATGGCGAGTAAGGCGGCGAGCTGTGAAACTCGATCGTGACTTTTCCGGCCGCTCCTGCCGGCGCGGGCCAGGCGAACGTGCCGCATCCGGGAGCCGTGAACTCGTGCTGGCCGATCAGCTGTTTATCCGCCAGCGCCCGCAAGGTCACGCTGTGAAATCGCCGGATCTGCTCCGGCGCCGCGCAGGCCACTACTTCGAAATGGCGAGCGCCCGCGGGCTCCAGCAGAACGGCGGTGGCATCCGGCCGAGTCCACCGGAAATCATCGTCCGGATTGTACCAGCCCTCGAGCAACTGGTTGGGAGGCGAGCTGATGTCCATTTTCAGGTAGGGCAGCAGTGGCCGCTCGCGTGGATACTGGACAATATCCAGCCGGCCAATGCCGCGACTCCAGTGGAGCCAGGCGGCGTCGCCAGTCTGGATAAGCTCCACCGCACGGGGTTGATCGATGTGCTCGGCTGTGACGCTGGTATCACGGTATACAGTCCGCAGCGCACCGGTGACTCCCCAGTCATGGAAATCCTCCGGCAGAGCGTCGTACACAAACAGGCGCTGGCCGGGATTCAGGCTGGCGAACCTTTCGATGGCCGCGACGTACGCGCGATTTTGTTGCTCCGTGCGTTGATTGATGCGGCGCAGCTCGCGGAAATGCACGAAGTCCCACGGAATCCACAGGACTAGTAGAGACACCGCAGCCCAACGATAGGGGCCGTCGGCGAGGCTCGCCAGCACGAGGGCGGCGCCAACCAGCGGAACATACCAGTAGACCGCGTACAGACGCCCCGGCAACAGCAGAAGCGGAAGGATCAGCAGGCACATCGCCGCCAGGCCGAACCACAGTCTGCGGTCGCGAATGACGAACGGCAAAACGAGCAACAGCAGTCCGGCGTACGGCAGCAGAAAAAGCTGGGAGGAATAAAAGCGAATCGTGCCGGCTTGCGCGCCCAGGCCCAGTTGCATTTCATACCGGGTGCCCCGGTGGACCGGAATGATAAGAGCCTGCACGCCGAACAACAGCGACACCGCAAAAAAGGGAATCAGCCGCTTCCAGCGCCGTTGCCCGAACCAAAGCTCATAACAGGCCAGCACCGCGGGCAGCATGACGGCAAGCTCTTTGGATTTGTAAGCCAGCCAAAAGGAGATGAGGCTGAGGATCCACCGGTCGTAGGCGTAAAACAACAACGCGACGAGAGAGAACGTGGCGCAAAGAATATCGAAGACATACATCGGCTTCCACCACGCATCCATCAGCACGGCATGAAAGCCGAAGAAAAAGGCGCCCACCGCAGCTCCCAACGGGCCGATGCCGAGTTTTCGCGCGACCAGCCACACCAGCCAGATGTTGAGCAATTGCAAGGCGTGCAACACGACCACGTATTTCGGAAAGTCGAGGCCGAACGTGGTTTCGAGCGCGTGGTAATAAAATGCTCCGACCGGCCGAAAGTTAGCGGGAGACAGGCGCGGTGTGACCAGGTAGCCGAGGAATTCGCTGGCGGGAACCGCGCGGGCCCAGCCTAACGTATCCAGGTCGTCATCCTGAAAGTAGCCCTTGTAGGCCGCCCGGTTGAGCAGAAGGAAGGCCGCCAGAGCTGCAAGGATCAGGGCCCAGCCGGCCCGTTTGCTCATCACGAACTATTGTAGAGGCGGGCGGATTCGGCGGGAACTACCAGTTGTTCCAGCTCGGTTAGGAATTGCCGGGCCACGCGCGGGGCATCGAACTGCTGGACCGCGGCCAGCCCTGCAGCCGCGATGGACCGGCGCAAATCAGGCCGCCGGTGGAGGGATTCGATTCCCTCAGCCAGTGCCTCGTGGTTGTCCGGTTCCACCAGAACCGCGTGCGGAACCACCTCGGGGACCGCCGCTGCACGCGCGGCGACGATCGGCCGTGCTCCCGCCATCGCTTCGAGCAGTACGATGCCGAAGCCTTCCTGCACGCTCGGCAGGCAGAAAACGTCGCAGCGATTGTACTCGCGGGCCAGCCCTTCCCGGTTGAGAGTGCCCAGCCAACTCACCTCTTCGCCCAGCCCGAGCGATTGCTGCAGGCGCTCCAGCGAGTGGCTCTCCGGTCCTTCGCCGGCAATCCTGACGTGAAGCTGGGGAATGCGCGGCTTCAACTCCGCCGCCGCACGTAGCAGCAGATCTACGCGCTTCCGCCGGTAGAGCCGGCAAACGCAGAGCACAACGAATCGGCCGGCGTCGGGCACGCTGCCGTCGCGGCGAAACGCCTCGCGCCATCGATCCAATTCGATCAGTTCCGGGACAACGGCGGGCGTTTGCTCGAGTCCGTAGAACTCCATCAGCCGCCCGGCCGAATAGCGGCTGGTGGTTACGATACGGTCGGCACGATGTACATGAAGCGCTTCGCGCCGCGCCTGGAGCGCCATGGTCGCGCGCGCCAGGCCGCGCTCGTATTGCATCTCATCGGCGATCACTCCCTTGATCGAGGCCAGATGGGGGCGGCCGGTGTGTCCCGTAATGCGGTACCCGTCCAGGTCAAAGCCCACGGTAACGTCGTAATGGTCCCACCGCCGGAAACGCAACCCGGCGTTGAACAGCAGCCGCTCCGCGGTCTTGACGGGCAAGTGTTTATTGGGTGCTACCAGGTCGACTTGGACGCCCATTGTTTTCAGAGCATCGGCCAGCGTCCGGATGGCGACGAAGGTGCCGCTGCCCTCGCGAACGTTGAGGGGCGTGGAGGTGATGAAGGCGACTCGCAGAACAACATCGTATATCAGCGAGATGCGCCAGTTCAGCCCGCATAGCTGCTATTCAATCCCAAGCATCCGCGCCGCAATGCCGCGCATTCGGTCCAGCTCGACCGATGCGTCGTGCCCGTTGTAGATCTTTCGTGGGGCGGAATCGCCGCTGGAACCACTGTGACGCCGCGCAACACGTGCCATCAGCGACCCGCATAACGCCTCTACCTCGGCAGCGCAGGCTCGTAACGCACCGTTATAATGAGCAAGACACCCTCGGCATGCCTCCCAAGACAGGTCTGCTCGAATCCACGCACCACGTATCGCTGGCGCCAGCGGTGCGCGCGACGTTCGTGACCTTCCTTTTGTTCTGTTTTGGGCATTTCTTCATCGACCTCTACTCCGGCGCGCTGGGCGCGCTACAGCCGCTGCTCGTCGGCCAGTTCCACATGAACTTCACCGAGGCCGGGATTCTGGCTGGCGTTCTCTCGTTCTCTTCCTCGGTTCTGCAACCCGCGTATGGCTATCTCTCCGACCGGTTCCATTCGCGCCTGTTCACGGCTTTGGCTCCGGCGGTGGCGGGCATTTTCATTTCGGCGGTCGGCTGGGCGCCGGGTTACCCCGCGCTGCTTGCGATGGTGTTCCTGGGCGGAGCCGGCATCGCGTCGTTTCACCCCCAGGCCGCGTCGCGCGCCACCGAGGGCATCGAAAAGCATCGCGGCCGCGCTATGGCCATCTTCATCAGTTCGGGCACGATGGGTCTGGCACTCGGCCCCTCGTTTTTCTCAGCCGTTGCCGTGCGCGTGGGCCTGCCGCGAACCGCGTGGGCAGCTCTGCCCGGCATCGCGCTTTCACTGGTGCTGCTGGTCTTTTTGCGCCCGCCGGCCCGCAACGCGCTAAACCGGCCCCGCTTCGACTGGGTGCCGCTGCGCGCAGTTTGGAAACCGATGATCATCCTGTTTTTCCTGGTGTTCATCCGGTCCATCGTTCAGGTGACGTTCACGCAGTTTCTGCCGTTATATTTGCACACGCAGCGCGGCTACTCGCTCGCAAATTCCAGCCTC
>Ga0335079_10007940_pt1 | contig 12064 bp, 10 predicted proteins | sample Lox_Sample_33_FD_206719 | JGI IMG/M metagenome (GOLD analysis project Ga0335079, IMG submission 206719) | Soil microbial communities from Loxahatchee National Wildlife Refuge, Florida, United States - Lox_Sample_3.3 | ecosystem: Environmental > Terrestrial > Soil > Wetlands | place: USA... | reverse complement strand
CCATCTTACCCCGATAATGACCAGGTGGCGGACATCTCGGCACGTCGGTTCAGTGCCCCAGAAGCGACCGTTGAGCGGCCATCGCGGCAGGTCCGTTAAGTGCCGTCGGCGACATCAATAGCTTCGCTCTGGACTGACTGATATCCATATCCGCTGAGTTCTTGCCCCTAAACTGCGATGCGTTAAAACTTCTCATTCGGGTGGACACAATGCTCTTGGGAATCAAACTCATGCGCGTCGCTCGTGTTGTCGCAATCAGCGCATGGAGCATGGCTGCAGTTCTGTTTTGCCTTATGCCGGCAGAAGCTGAAAAGCGCGTGGCGCTGATCGTCGGCAATGGCGCCTATCAGTATGTTGGCCGCCTTGCCAACCCTCGAAATGACGCTGCATTGATGGCTGTAACACTCAAAAGTCTTGGCTTCACGCTCATTGGCGATCGCGCTCAAATTGATCTCGACAAGGCCGGTTTTGAGAGCGCGATACAGACCTTTGGTACGCAATTGCAGGGTGCCGACGTTGGGCTGTTTTTTTATTCCGGCCACGGTCTCCAGATTCGGGGAGAAAACTACCTCATCCCGACTTCAGCCGATCTTATGATTGAAGCCGATGTTGATTTTCAACTGATCGATGTCAACGTTGTACTCCAACAGATGAAGCAAGCTCGCTCGACATTGAACATCGTGATCTTGGACGCATGTCGAGATAACCCTTTTGAGGGGCGGGGTTTCAGGGCTGCCAAGCCAGGCCTGGCGCAGATGCAGGCACCCGAAGGCACGCTTATTTCTTACGCGACGGAGCCCGGCAACGTTGCGTTAGATGGCAATCAAGGCAACAGCCCCTACACACAGGCATTGGCGCAAATTATTCGTCAGCCTGGGCTTGAGTTGTTCGAAGTCTTCAATGAGGTCGGGCTTGCCGTGAGGCGCTCTACCAAGAACCGCCAGGCGCCATGGGTGTCAACGTCTCCAATTAAGGGGCAGTTTTATTTTGCCGGTGAGAAGCGGTCCTAATCGATTTCAAGGTTTCCTATCGGAATGATGCAGTGACAACATTCGAAGTCCGCTTCGGGTCAATCTCTACCGATTCCGCGTTGCAGCGCCATGTCTGCTTCACCCCAACAGATGGGGTAATCGGCCGGCGTTTTGTGGATAGCTGAACACTGAGGGTGGTGCGCGCTTCAGGCTGATGGTGAAACGAGGTCCGCATACGCGGGCCATGCGGGGCTCAGTTCGAGTTCACGCTTGGTGCTATCGCGCAAAAAACCTACGTCGGTTCGTGAAGCTGATCGCTCGATCGCCGCCGACGTCGATGAATGTGTTGCTTGAGCGCGTATAATCCGCCCAATTGGTGATTATCCCCTCGCAAAAGGAGAAAAATACAGGACGTTCCCAAAGCAGAGCAGCCGCCGCGCCATCACAGTCGCCGACTTCCGCAACAAAATCCGCCGATAGCGACCAGAACGCGCTGCAGCAATGATGCCTGTTTCACGCCGGTGGCGCGCAGCAGGATCGAAGTCGGCGTAATGATGCCGATCTAATGTGGTGGGGGCTCTTTACTTCACCACTACGGTTGTGCCGACCGGTACCCGCTTATAGAGATCTGCGATGTCCCAGTTCCTCATCCGACTGTCGCATCGATTCCCATCATGATATGACATGATGAGTCTGTAAATTTGGACATTCTTTGCACGCCATTCGCAAGTGAACTGCCCTTATCCAGGCGGCCGTCCTAGCAATAGACGGACTCATTCTGGACCTTTGGATCAACGGTGAAGCAAGGCCTGCAGTTTTCACGCTCAGCAAACCGAACCGGAATTCTATGTGATAGCGGCAATGGGTGAGTCCGATTCTCACTCAATTTCAGACATCGATGAGCCGGTTTCTGATGACGTAATGTGCCATTTACGTGGTTAGTACGGAGCAGCATAAGCGGCACTACTGCTCGATCTCATGTGTCAGGTCGGTTCAGGGCCATAAAATGACTGCTGCGCGATGCTAGCGATTGAGCCACCGCCGCAGGAACCCGAGCAATCCCTGCGGCATAAAAATGACCATCGCGATGAAAATGATACCGACTGGGATCAGGTAGTACTCCGTGAAAAAACGAGAAAACATCTCGCGCAACAGCAGAAAGAAGCCAGCGCCAACGATCGGTCCGACCAGCGTGCCGATGCCGCCCATGACGTTGAAGATCACGGTCTCGCCCGAAGTGAGGAAATAGACGAAATCGGGCGCGGCGAAGCGGTTTTGAATCGCGTAGAGCACGCCGGCAAGGCCCGCGAATAGTCCCGACAACATCACGGCGACAATCTTGTAGCGCTCGACCGGATATCCGATCGCACGGGTGCGGGCCTCATTCTCGCGGATTGATTGCAGCACCATCCCGAATGGCGACTGCGTAATGCGGCGCAGGAGGAGATAAGAGGCGGTCACAACCGCGAGCACGAACCAGTGCAGTGTTTCGGCGGTGAAGGGAGCGGAATAAAGCCACGGTATCGACAACCGCGGCCGGCTGAAGGTCAATCCGTTTTCGCCACCTGTCACCTCAGTCCAGGTGAAAATGATCACATAGAAGATCTGAGAGAAGATCAGTGTCGTGATGGCGAAGTATATGTCGCGCAGGCGCGTCGAAAAATAGGCCACGAACAAGGCCACCGCGCCGGCACCAATGAGCCCATAGATGACGGCGAGCCAAAGATTGGGCGGGCTCACCGTCAGCAGTGCGGCGGCGGCGCCATACATGCCGAGCCCGAAGAACGCCGAGTGACCGAATGAGATCATGCCGGTGTAGCCGATCAGGATATCGGACGACATGGCGAGCAGACCCCAGATCAGAATTTCGGTGAGGAATCTTTGCCAGAACGGCGGCAAAAAGAACGGCGCGATCGCCAGCAGCACCAGAATGATGCTGAAACAAATCCAAAATGCGCTGTTGAAGCGGTTGATCATTTCGGTGTCGGGACGAACAGTCCGGTCGGCCGGAACAGCAGGGTGAGAATGAGCACGACGAAGGACACGATGACCGCCTGGGCCGGACTGACCCAGATCGAGGCATAGGCTTCGAGGAGGCTGATGAAGATCGACGCGGCAATCGAGCCGCCGAGATTGCCCATGCCGCCGACAACAACGACGATGAAGGCTTTCAACACCCAGTCGAGACCCATGGCGTGATTCACGCCGACCAAGGGGCCGAACAGCACGCCGCTTGCAGCCGCCATACCGGCGCCAATTGCAAAGGCCGCGGTGTGCACCCATGGCACCGGAATGCCCATGGCCTGCGCCATCACGCGATCCTGCGTGGTGGCGCGAATCCAAATTCCATAGGTGCCGTATTTCAGGAACAACCAGAAGCCACCGATAATGGCGGCCGAGAGCGCCGCGATGACCAGCCGATAGTACGGATATTCCAGATAGAACAATTTGAAATGGCCGGTGAGCGGCTCCTGAATCTTTCGTGCGACCGGGCCAAACTGCCAAAGCGCGTAGTTCTGCAGCACCAGCGAGATGCCGAAGGTGGCGAGAATCGTCGTCAGGGGATCGCGTCCAAGCAGGGGTCGCAGCGTAACGATCTGAAGCGCGGCGCCGATAATGGCAACCACGAGCGTGGCGATAATCAGCGCGAGCCAAAAACTTCCGGTCGTTGCCAGCACGACTACGCCGAGATAGGCACCGAGCATGAACAATTCACCGTGCGCAAAATTGACGACATCCATGATGCCGAAAATCAGCGTGAGCCCCGAGGCAACCAGCGCCAGAATCATGCCAGTGACGATACCGTTCACGGTCTGAATCATGATCTGATCAAAGGGAATGCTGGCGATCAAATCGTGCAGCATGGTTCACACTCCAAGATATTGCTTGATGACCGCGTGGTTCACGTTGATCTCCGACGTAGCGCAATGATGACGCACGGCGCCTTTTTCCATGATGTAGACGCGCTGACTAGCTTCGAGCGTCAGCGGTACGTTCTGTTCGACCAGCAGGATCGCGACGCCCTCCCGGTGCAGCACGTCGATGATCTGCCTGATCTGCGAAACCATGCGCGGCATCAACCCCTCGGTCGGCTCATCCAATAGTATGATTTTCGGCTCGAGCATCATGGCGCGGGCAATCGCAAGCATTTGCTGTTCGCCGCCCGAGAGCGTGCCGCCGGCCTGATTGCGCCGCTCGCCGAGCACCGGGAAATAGGCAAAGACCTTGTCGAGCAGCTCGCGCTTTTTCGCATCGCCGACGCCGTGGCGGTCGAGACCGGTGCGGAGATTTTCCATGACCGTGAGCAGGCGGAAAATGCGGCGATCCTCCGGCACGTAGCCGATACCGCGCCGTGCAATCTTGTGAGACGGGAGGCCCGTCACCGCGTTGCCCGCGAGCAGCACCTGACCTTGGCTTGGATGCACCAGTCCCATGATGGTTTTAAGCGTGGTGCTTTTTCCGACGCCATTGCGGCCGAGCAGTCCGACGACTTCGCCTGCGCCTACGTGCAGCGACACGCCGTGCAAGATGTGGCTTTTGCCGTAAAAAGTGTGGACTTCCTCGACCTGAACGAGAGGGGCCATCATTCCTGCATCCGCGCTCATGTCTTGAGATAGACCTCGAGCACCTTTGGGTTCTGCTGGATTTCCACCGGCGTGCCTTCCGCCAGGATTTCGCCGTAGTGCAGCACGGTGATCCGGTTCGCGAGTTCCATCACCACTTGCATGTCGTGCTCGACAATCAGGATGGTGAGGTTCTTGTTGGCGATGCGACGCACCAGCTCCATGGTGTCGTGCGTCTCAGCCGCACTCATGCCGGCGGTCGGTTCGTCGAGGCAAAGCAGCCGCGGTTCGGTGGCTAGTGCGATGCCGATTTCGAGATTGCGCTGCTCGCCGTGAGAAAGGTTTGCGGCCAGTTCGTCGGCCTTGGCAAGCAGGCTAACCGAATCGAGAACCGCCTCGGCTTTTTCGAGGATGTCCGCGAAGGCGCGGTGATGGGAGAGCATGTTCCAGGCGTGACGGCGCGACTGGACCGCGATGCGAACATTCTCAAGCGCCGTGGCGTTCGGCAGAATATTGGTGATCTGATAGGACCGGGCGATGCCCTTCTGCGATATGCGGTTGGACGGCAGGCCCGTGACGTCCTCGCCGTTGAACGAAATTCGACCCGAGGTCGGTCGCAGCACGCCGGTCAAGCAGTTGAAAAACGTGCTCTTGCCCGCGCCGTTCGGCCCGATGATGGCGCGGATTTCGCCGTGGGCGACTTCGAAATTGACGCGCGTGAGCGCGGCCAAGCCGCCGAAACGGACGGTCAGCTGTTCAGTGGAGAGGATGGGAGCTGACGCGGCTCCCCGGCCGCCCGCCGGGGAGCGCAGGTCAATACACTGTTCTGCAAGCACTTAGGCGGCGGCGAACTTGCAGGCCGGCGGGAACAGGGTCTTTTCACCGGGGATCGTCTCGGTGATGTGATGCTTGCCGCCCTTGATTTCGAAGATGACCTCCAACGGGAACGCCTGATGGTCATCCTTGCGAAGCAATTTGTCGCCCGTCGGGAAGTCGTCACTCAGTTTCATCTGCAGGCCCTCAAGCGACTCGATCAACTTCATCGTGTCCTTGCGGCCTTCAAATTTCGACTTCTCCATGCCGACCTTCAAGGCATTCATGGCCTCGAAGTTGGACTGCACGTAACGATCGGGCAACGGCCCCGAGGGGTCGACCTTCTTCAGCCGGGCTACGGCATCGTCAAAGAAATGATGGTGATACGGCGTGTCGAACGGTCCTTCGAACACCGGGATGTAGCGGTTGATACCGATAAAGCCTTCGATCTTGTTGCCCAGCGCGGGCAGGTTGGTCGACTCGGCGATCGCGCCGTCGCCGGCCCACTTGTACTTCTTGGTGAGGCCGAGATCGAAGGCCTGGTTGCCGATGGTTACGCCGTCCTTGCCGAAGAAGATGCCGAACAGTCCGTCGAACTCACCTTGGATCTTGGACAGGAACGGCGTCATATCGGCGGTGCCGAGCGGAATGCCGGTGGTGCCGACGACTTCGCCGCCGTGCTTCTTGATCTCCTGCGCGTAAGCGTCGCGCGTGGACTGGCCCCACGAATAATCGGCGTAGGCGATGTGCCATTTTTTGCCCATCTTGGTGAGCGCGGGCCCGAACGCGACCGCTTGCGCCGGGGCGTAATCGTGCACGCGGAAGCTATAGCGGTTGCACTTGCTTGTGGTGAGCGTGGTGTCGAGGCACACGCTGATCATGTTGACGACCTTCTGCTCCTCGAACACCGGCATGCATGCGAGGCAGATGTTCGATAGGAATCCGCCGACGTGAACGTCGACCATGTCCTCGACCACGAGCTTCTCGGTCTTGCGGCGACCGACATCGGGCTTGGATTCGTCGTCAGCGATAACGATCTCAACCGGCCGGCCGTTGATTCCCCCGGAGCGATTGATGCGATCGACCGCCATCTGCAGGCCAACCAGCGCGGTCTTGCCACCGGCCGCACCCGCGCCCGAGAGCGGCTGCAGCGTGCCGATTTTGTAGGGCTTGGCCTGACCGTAAGCGGACCGCCACGGCGCCGGTACCAGCATGGTCGCGCCGATCGCACCCGCTCCCCACCCGACGACGCGACGGCGTGTTACTTTGCCGCTGTACCAAAAATGTTGAGCCCATTCCTGCTCTTTCCATTTCTCAGACATTGCATTTCTCCCTCAGATTTTGTGTTCCCGACTAAGAGGGCCAAGCGGCTCCCGAGCAAGCGTCAACGACGCCCCGCATGGCCGGTGGACTTCCCAATTGATGTGATCGCGAATTTTGCAAGGCATCGCCGCACTCCCGGTCAACGCACGTCTCAATTCTCAGCGGCTTGACGCGACATTGCCAATTCCGCCTCGGTCGGCCCTGATGGCTAACCGGCGCGGATTGTTCCATTAGCAAACGCGATCCAGCTGCAAGATTCAACCCGTAATTTCGTGTTGCTGTAATTATTCGTGTTGCTGTAATTATTAGCGCATGGTCGTATTTAGCCCATGTCCATCTTACCCCTCCGAGGCGACGGTAGGCCGGCGACCGGCGGCGGCCATGCCGCACGGCTCGCTATTCGCAAAAAAGAGCATAGCGGGCCAACCGCCGGGATGGCGCCCGGCTATGTCCAAGGTAATCTTGCCATCCTGCCGCATGCGCTGGCCGACGATTTTCTTCGCTTCTGCCAGCTCAATCCAAAGCCCTGTCCGCTGATCGGCACCTCCACGCCGGGTGACTGGGGCGTACCGTCGCTTGGCGTGGATCTCGACATCCGGACCGATCTTCCACGCTATCGGGTGTGGCGGCATGGCGAGCTCGTCGCCGAACCAGATGACATTCTGGAATTCTGGCGGGACGATTTCGTGAGCTTCGTCATCGGCTGCTCGTTTTCATTCGAGGAAGCGTTGATGGCCGACGGCATCGAGATGCGCCACATCACGCGCGGCTGCAATGTGCCGATGTACCGCACATCGATCCCGACTGTGCCAGCAGGACCATTCCATGGACCCATGGTGGTCTCGATGCGGCCGATGACTCCGGCCAATGCCATTCGCGCCATTCAGATCACAACGCGCTTTCCGTCGGTGCACGGTGCACCGGTTCATATCGGCAAGCCGGAGCTGATTGGAATTACCGATATTGACAAGCCGGACTATGGCGATGCCTTACCGGTGCTGGCGGATGAACTTCCGGTGTTCTGGGCGTGCGGGGTTACGCCACAATCGGTGATCGCGACGATAAAGCCGGAATTCTGCATCACGCACTATCCCGGCAGCATGCTGGTCACCGATCGCAAAAACAGCGAACTTGCAATGTCCGAGTCAGATCCGCTTTTCCACCGTTAGAGACCGCATAGCGGACCGGCGGCGTTTCGATCTCTTGCCAATCAGCGATATCACCTACAGCCTGAGATCGTCATCGCCCCCACGGTTTGACGTCAGTCCCGAACAATGTCCGCTGTTACTCCGAATGTGTTCTCTAATTCCGGGTCTGGAATATGCTTGATCTCATTCCTTCCTGAACGAGAACGCTCCCGATTTTGCGAACTTACCGACGACATTCCGCTTCGGTACGTCCCAGATGTTTTTTCTTATCACGGATCCTGGCCTGGCCCAACTTGCGCCCGCAATGTCGTCTTCCGGTCAGCGACCGATTCCGCATTGCTGTACATTGTCCAACGCACCGCCGTTAGCGACAACACAACGGTCAAAGGTGCGGAAACGAGATGGTCACAGAGGGCGTGGTTTCGACTTTTCTGAATCTGCTGTGCCTCCGACAGTTGACTTTCGCCGACCACACCATTGCGACGCAGTGGGTCAATAGTCCCGCGATGACGACAATCACGCGCTTCACCTGATTAGCAACTTATAGGGCGAGAACTTTATCGTTGAGGATGTAGTCGGTACGAGCCGAAATGCGGCACGACGGGGACTCCCGTGGTTTGAGTGTGTATTGGATAGCTGCTGGTTACCTAGCTGGTTGCAGCTCAACTGGATTCAATATCGCGAATCGGAAAACGGATGTCGGGATGTCTGCTGCTGTTCACCCAACAACCGACATGACAGCGGACATCGCCGACGTCGGTTAGTGCCAAATGCGACCGTTGCCTGCCTCATTCAAGCGCCTTAGCGCCCAAACGGGAAAATGTCATAGCCCCGCCGATAATCACCGCGCCTGGCCGGGGAAAAAAAGAAGCCGGTGTCGCTCCGGAAGTCGTCCCTCGCAAAGGTGCTAGCCTGGCGCGTTATGAACCCGCCCTGAGGCTGGTTGTTCAGCACCACGACAAATTCGGTGCGATAGTTGGTCTCGCTACTCAGCGGCTCGTCCGAAACGATGATCGAGGAGCGCGGCAAGGCGGTCTCCGCGATTCGATCGAGCACGTCCTGCGGGATGGTGATGCGGTCGAGCGCGTTCCTGGCGTCATCCCCGTTGTCGATCGTGACTGCGGTCCAGCGCAGGCCCGCGTCGTTGCGCGCCATCGCGGTGAACACATGCGTACCGATCGGTTTGTCGGGATTACGGATCGTGACCGGAACCTCAATGCTGAAATCGAACACCTCGCCACCGTCCGGCCACCGCTTATGCGTGTTGCGTCGCACGTAAAGCTTCTGCGTCGCGCGGCTGATGAAAATCGAGACCGGTTCAAGCGCGAGCTTCGCTTCATTCGCCGCTTTGGCGGTGGCGATCTTCTTGGTCTCGGCCGCCTTCGCGGCGTCCTTTGCGGCTGTGTCCGTATCGACTTTCGATTTTGTATCGGCCGTGGCGGTTTCGAGCTGCTTCCTCGCTTCCTCGGCCCTGGAAGCGGCCTTCTGCCTGCGCTCCTCGGCCTGCGCCTTCGCTTGGTCCGTTTTTGCGATGGCGATTGCCCTGTCGGCCAACGCCAGCTCGGCGTCGGCGCGCGTCTTGAGCGATGTCAGATTGCGCACCCGCGCCGTGAGCGACGTTGTCTCACGCGCCGCTGTCGCGGCAGCCTTCTTGGCCGCGTCGGCGGCCTTGGCGGCCTCTGCAGCTTCGCGGGCGAGTGTTTCGGCTCGCGCCCGAGCAGCCGCAACGGCATCCGCTTTCGGCATGAAAAGGGCCGGGTGCGACAGCTCGACCGGTTCCGCATCATTCGGCGAGATGATCACCCGCATCCCGATCCGTGTCTTCCCGAACAGCTTTTCCGCAAAGCCGAAGGGCATCCGCACGCAACCGTGCGAGGCCGCATACCCGGGCAGTGGCCCGCCGTGCAGCGCGATGCCGTTCCAGGTGATGCGCTGCATGTGCGGCATCCAGGCGTCGTCATACATGTTCGAGCGGTGGTCGATCTCCTTGTCGATGACGGCGAACACGCCGGCTGGCGTCTCGCGCTCCTTAGTGCCGGTCGACACCGGCGCGCGCAGGATCCAGCCCTCGGTGTCGTAGAACGTCACCTGCTGGGACTTGATCGATACGATCGCCATGATCGGCTCGCCGGCATTGCGCGGCGCCGTCGCTTCGGCCGGTTGCGCGGGGCGCGCCTGTGTCAGGGCATCGGCGGTCAGCGCCGTCAGCGCGGCCGCCGTCGCGAGCGTTACGATGGCGGCAGGCCGCCAATGCCATATCGCCACGGTGGATTGCGCCGTCGCAAATCGATTGACCATCCCCTCCTTGCCGAGCATGTCAGTACCCCCCAGGCATTATGCAGGCCCACCAGCAGGTTCGCATGCCCAGCGCCAAGTCAAGCTCCAGCTCGCATCACCGGCCATGCGGCGACCATCCTAGGGCGCAACCGCATTAGCTTCCAATCCTGAAGCCTGTCTTCTAACGACTAGCTCCAGCGAGCGGTTCCGGCATGCGTACGGAATGCTGGGCAGCGCTTCACACCGATACGCTGCTTCATGTGCGCTTTGGGTCACCAACGCCCGATTCCGTATTTCCGCCAATGGTCTGCTTCTCACCCCTTAGCGTCCGAAATCGCAACCGGAAAAATTTCGGGCTAGGAGGCAATCCCCAGCGATGTCGGCTTTGACCCCGGTAGCGCCACGTCAGCAGACATCCTGAAAACGACGCGCCGTGCCAAGAGCTGCCTGAGCATCTGCAGCAAAGCCCGCCTCCCTCGACCTTTGCAACGAAGCTCAATGGTCCATTAAAACTTGCTTAGACGCGGCATTGGCGTTACGGCAGCGGGGCGCCATCCTTAATGAACCCGTCGGGGTCCACAGTGTGGAGTAGTGCATCAAGGTGACGTATCTTGGACGCTCTTGAACAATTTCTCGTCTTCACAGAGCGGCTGACCGCTGCGAAGATGAAGATACAGTACCGTCTCGACCGTCAGCGCGAAGCAATCATGGTCGCGATCGTGACCCCGCAGGCCTATTACGAGGTCGAGTTTTTGTCGACGGCCACATCGACGTCCAGACATTCGCTGCCGGTCCGGTCGACACAATGATGCTGGAGGAGATTACAGACAAAATCCTAAGCGAAATGGGCGATTAAACTGCGTCAATGGTCATTTGGCGTAGCAGCAATTCAACTGGCTAACGTGTAGCAACGGGTCAAAACTCACATTTTGCAGTATTTTCCGCATGTCCGGTCCTCCCCCAATCGCGTCTGAGATAGCGATTGCGAAATGTTAGGGCTTGGAAGCAATCCTCGGCGATGTCGGCTTTGCCACCGATAGCGTCACCTAAGCGGACATGCATCGATGGCAGCGACGTGCCCAAAACGACTTCGGCGTCAGATCCGAGACTAGAACTCCACCACGCAGAAATCGGGTGGCCAGGGCAAATGCAGAGCGGCAAGGTCGCTGCATCAGCCTCGGAGTGACCATGTCGGCCAACCCAATGCCGAACCGAATTGCTAGCAAGACATTTGGAACAGTTAGCGCTGACAGCCAGAAGGCGATAAGCGGCTTGGAATTTGTCCAAGGGCTCGTCAATGGGACGCTTCCTCTCAATACATTTGCTGAAATCTTGGGCTATGACGTGACCGAGGTGGCGAGTGGGCGTGTGGTTGTCACCGTCACACCAAACGGCACCCATCTCAATCCGTTTGGCACTGTACATGGCGGTCTGTCGGCAACGCTGCTTGATAGCTGCATGGGTCTTGCCGTGTTGTCGACCCTGGAGAAGGGTCTTGCTCAGACGACTCTTGAGTTCAAGATTTCACTTGCTCGACCCATCACAAAAGAGACAGGTTTGATCAAAGCAGAGGGCGTTGTACTAAGCAGAGGACGCCGTGTTGGAACCGCCGAGGGGCGGATCACAGATCACAATGGGCGGCTACTCGCTCATGGTACGACTACGTGTCTAATTTTTCAGATCTAGTGACGGTGGCTGTCGAGTACAAACGATGTAGGTTGTGGGTGTTTGGCCATCAGTTCTTCGCCTTGTTTAATTAACGGTGGTGAGATGCCCGTTGTGGCTCACCATGCACATTTTGCCGCAATTTTCGCATGTCCCGGTTTGCCCCGATCGCGTCAGAAATAGATGGGGTAATCGGCCGGCGCGTTTGTGGATAGCAGAAGAATTAGGGTGCTGCGCTTCAGGCTGATGGTGAATACGAGGTCCGCATTTTGTGGCCTCAAGCATCAGAAGGAGAAGCGCAGCA
>Ga0335079_10007939_pt1 | contig 12065 bp, 9 predicted proteins | sample Lox_Sample_33_FD_206719 | JGI IMG/M metagenome (GOLD analysis project Ga0335079, IMG submission 206719) | Soil microbial communities from Loxahatchee National Wildlife Refuge, Florida, United States - Lox_Sample_3.3 | ecosystem: Environmental > Terrestrial > Soil > Wetlands | place: USA: Florida... | reverse complement strand
TGCGATTCGTGCGCTTCAAATTCGGTTGCACCTTTGCGCTGCGCCACGAGGTTCCACAACTCGAATACTTGATTATAGAGCACTTTCCGTCTTAAACGCTTTAATGTACGCGACGACTCTATTGTTGACATCCGACAACAAGAAGAATATCGTTGTTGTCGAGGGGCGACAACATGGCACAGGAATCGCGATCTGACTTACTGCAAGGCACGCTCGATCTTCTGGTCCTTCGAGCGCTCCAATCGGGCCCCATGCACGGCTGGGCGATTTCCGAACGCATTCAGCAGGTGTCAAATAACGTGCTGCGCGCCAACCAGGGCTCTCTTTACCCGGCGCTTCATCGGTTGGAACATGAAGACTGGATCGAAGCGCATTGGGGGGTATCCGAACTTGGCCGCCGCGCGCGCTTTTATCAATTGACTGCGAGGGGGCGGAAGCAATTGAAGTTGGAAGCTCAGAAGTGGGAGTTGATGACTGAGGCGATTGGCAAAGTTTTGCGGATGGCCTGAAATGAAAGTGAAAGATCTACGACTTCGGATGCGCGCGCTTTTCCTTCCGGCTCGAACCGACCGCGAGCTCACGGAAGAGCTCGAATCCCATATCGCATTGCAAACGCGCAAATACGAGGAGAATGGAATGACGCGCGCGGATGCAGGACGGCAGGCGCGCCTCGAATTCGGCGGCGTGGCGCGAACGGAAGAAGAATGCCGCGAAGCTCGAGGAATTGATTTAATTGCGGACAGCATTCGCGACGTTCGTTATGCGCTGCGCAGTTATCGCCGCACGCCGCTTTTCGCTGCGACAGTGGTCGCGACGATTGCGCTGGGTCTGGGACTCAACACCGCGCTATTCACAATATTCGACGCGTATTACCTGCAATCAGTGAATGTGAAAGACCCGCAGGGACTCTACGAGGCCGGCTGGATTGACCAGACTGGCGCGGGCCATGACTTCACGTGGGATGAATACCATCGGTTCGTTGCTCAGAACGCCGCGTTTTCGGAGGCGTTTGCCTACAAGCACACTTTTGCTCGAATGAATGGCCGCGGTGTGACGGCGACACTGGTGACCGGAAACTACTTTAACGTTCTCGGCGTAAGCGCCGCGCTGGGCCGGACTCTTGTGCCGGATGATTCATTGGTTCCCGGCAGCGAACCAGTGATCGTGGTGAGTTATTCCGAATGGCAGAACCAATTCGCGAGCGATCCGGACATCGTCGGGAAGAAAATATACGTCAAAGGATTTCCGTTCCAGGTTGTGGGAGTGGCTCGCGCGGGTTTTACAGGACTGGGCGCAAGAGCCGCAGCGTTCTGGGTGCCGATCACGATGGCGTCGCGACTTAACCCTGGGCCTGACCTTTTTGGTTCGAGCCAGCCACACAGCGTGTCGATTGTCGGCCGGCTAACGGATGGGGCCAGCTTCAGTCAAGCTCAAGCCGGGTTGAACGTGTGGATCAGCCGGTTGGAAAGCCCAAGACAAAGTGCGTCGGTCAGGGGCCTGCTGACATCACGCGCAAATTACAAGCCACTGCGGGCAGTGAATGCGCTTGAATTTCTGCCGATACTCGTGGCGTTCTCGCTCGTTCTGCTGATTGGCTGTGCAAACGTGGCGAACATGATGGTGGCGCGCGCGATTTCGCGAAAACGAGAGATTGGAATTCGCATTGCGCTGGGAGCCTCGCGGGCCAGGTTGATTCGCCAACTGCTTACCGAGAGCGTCCTGCTGGCACTCCCTGCGGCGGGAGGCGGTTTCGCGCTTTCGTATTTGCTGGTGCGGTTGTCGCTTCGAGTGCTCAATGCGACCCTGCCCGCGGGCATAAACGATTTCGCCGCGAGATTTCCTGCACTGACACCCAACATCGAAGTCTTCGGATTCGCAGTCGCGTTCGCAGTGCTGGCGGCTTTGGTGTTCGGACTAATCCCCGCAATGCAAGCAACGCGAACAGACATTGTCAGATCTGCCGGAAGCAAGCATGGCCTGCAAACGACGCAGTACCGTAACGCCCTTGTAGTCGGCCAGATTACGATCAGCGTCGTCGTTCTGATCACAGCGGCCATTTTACTTCGAGGAATTAATGGCATTCGCGAATTGAACGCCAAGCTTAGCAGCAATGAAACGGTTGAGGTCACCGTGCAGGAGGGATTTCGCGCGCGAGTGCTGGACAGGTTGTCCGCCGATCCTGACGTGGAAACGATTGTGAGCGCTGAACGTTCCCCCGTTGACCGGAAATTTACCGTCAGCGTGATGCCGGCAGAAGGCGGCGGACTGTTGCAGACCGCGTCCGATATGGTTTCGCCCGGCTACTTCCCGGCTTTCGAGATACCGATCCTCCGCGGTCGAAATTTCACCGAAGGCGAGGCGACCGCCCGGCTTCCCCTGGCAATTGTGAGCGAAACGGCGGCCGAACGCTTGTGGCCCAAGCAAGATGCAATCGGAAAATCTCTGCGAATCGCAATGGATCAGAGCAGCGGCGCGCGGTTGGCGTCATTTCAAACGGTGCTCGTCATCGGAGTTGCCGGAGATGAAATCAGCCGCTGGATCACGAACGGCGAGGACAAGAGTCTCGTGTATTTGCCGGCCAACCTTCGGACAGCGACGACGGCCCTGTTTGTTCGCTCTCGCAGCGGCGGAGAAATCGCCCGGCACCGAATTGATAGCGAGCTTTCCAGCATAGATCCACTTGCAGCCGATGACGTCCGACGTCTTCAGATTCGAGACTGGGTTGCGGAGGAGGCTTACAGTTTTTCTCTCGCGTACTGGGTTTCGACTGGAATCGGATTGCTGGCTCTATTGCTGACACTTTCCGGAATTTACGGCGTCATGGCATTTTCGGTTTCGCAACGCACGCATGAGATCGGCGTCAGGATGGCGTTGGGCGCGATGCCTCGGAGTGTTTCGGGCCTGTTCTTGAAACAATCGGCGAAGCTTGGATTTTATGGAATAGCTTTGGGATGTGTTCTGGCGTTAGGGATGTCTCGTGTCCTCAGCTCGGTGCTGGTCGTGTCAAATACTTTTAGTGGATACGCTTACCTCGGAGTGGGCACATTGGTGCTTGGCGCGGGCCTTGCCGCCGCATATATTCCGTCCCGCCGGGCGGCGCAGGTTGAACCGAGCGTTACGCTTCGATGTGACTGATTGGCGTGCGTGGTTTTGGTGTGTCCCGCGGCTACATTCCAAATTCAATTGAATTGGCGGCGCGGAGGACGCGCATTCGGTTCGCGCGGCTCCGGCATTTTAGGACGCTCAGCGAAAAAGCCGCGCTCTTCGCTGCGGCTGATTCGTTTCTGCGCCCACAATCCTTCGAGAATGAATTCGCCGGCCGCGGCTACCAAAGGCGCGCCGTCCTTTCCGCCGACACCAAGTTTATCCACATGTTCGAGCAATCCCTGGATTTTGCGTAGCTGGCGCACGAGTTCATCGGAGGAGCTTGTGTCAGGCACTTTCAGTTCGCCGCCCATCTCAAACCACTGGGTGACGTTTTGCAAATTGGCCTCGCCGAGATAGCGCACGAAAACGCGGCCAGCCGCGCCGCGGACCAGTTCACGCGCGATGTGCTCCGCGCCCTTCAGTTCACCTTCATATTCGAGTTCGAGTTTGCCCGTGATTGCCGGGAGCGCGGCATAAATATCGGCGACGCGCGCGACGACGCTCTCTTCGCCGTTGCGCACGGCGCGCTGCTCGGCGCTGCTGACAATTGTTTCGAGACAGGCGATGGGCAGGCGCTGGCTGACGCCGGAACGGCGGTCCACGCGCTTATCATCGCGCGCGAGGAAAGCGATCTGCTCGACAACTTCGCGGAGATAATCAGGCACGACGGTCTTGCGTCCGTTGCGCGCGACCCACGCTTCCTGGCGCGTGATGGACATGCCTTCTTCAACCGTGGCGGGATAGTGTGTGCGGATTTCCGCCCCGATGCGGTCTTTCAGCGGGGTGACAATTTTGCCGCGCGCGGTGTAGTCCTCAGGATTCGCGGTGAAGACGAGCAGGACATCGAGAGGGAGGCGAATTGGATAGCCCTTAATCTGGATATCGCCTTCCTGCATGATATTGAAAAGGCCGACCTGAATTTTGCCGGCGAGATCAGGCAACTCGTTGATTGCGAAGATGCCGCGATTCGCACGCGGGAGAAGGCCATAGTGAATCGTAAGCTCGTCGCCAAGATCGCGTCCGCCGCGAGCGGCCTTGATGGGGTCCACGTCGCCGATGATGTCGGCGATGGTTACATCCGGCGTGGCGAGTTTTTCGACATAGCGGCGATCGCGCGGGAGCCATGCAATGGGAGTCTCGTCGCCTTGTGCGGCGATGAGTTCGCGGCAAGAACGGCAAAGCGGGTGCAATGGGTGGTCATGGATTTCGCAGCCAGCAATATAGGGAATTTCAGCGTCGAGCAATTCTACGAGAGCACGGAGGATGCGGCTCTTGGCCTGTCCGCGCAAGCCGAGGAGAATGAAATTGTGGCGCGCAAGAATGGCGTTGACGATTTGCGGGATGACGGTGTCTTCGTAGCCGTGAATGCCGGAAAAGAGCGATTGCTTACGCTCGAGCGCGCAGAGAAGATTTTCGCGCATTTCGTCTTTCACATTGCGCGCGGCTTTGCGCGGATCGAAAAGCGGACTGCGGCGAAGCTGGCCTAGTGTTTCAGGTTTCGGAGTGGTCGAGGTCATGGGCCCTGTGGCGGTGCGTCCATTCTGATGAAACGCAACCTGCATTCATTATAGATGATTCGCGCGGCTGTGCGGTGACATGAGCTAAGGACCTCAGGTCCTCGGCAAAAATTGCCGGGGGACCTGAGCTACAGGAGTCTGTCACCGATGAATTTAGTTGCTCAGGGCGTTGATGTCACGGGTTTCTACGATTGGGTTTGGCGCGCCTTTTTTGGCTGCGTTGATCATTGCTCGTCCGAGTTTTTCGGTTGTGGTTGCGTATTTGGGGAAGGCGGCCGTCAATATGGGGATGATGGGGCTCATTATGGCGTACATGATGCGATAGCTTTTTGTTTTGGACTTGATGCCGTGCATCGGTTGAATCAATCCGGGGCGGAACATGTATGCGGCTTTGAAGGGTAAGCCGAGCAGCGCGTTTTCGGTTTTGCCTTTTACGCGCGCCCACATGGTGCGGCCTTTTTCGGTGCTGTCGGCGCCCATTCCAGAAATGTAGATGAACGTCATGCCAGGGTTTAGTTGTACCAAGATTCTGGCGATGTAGATTGTGAGTTCAAAGGTCACATGTGAGTAGTCGGATTCCGACATACCCGTCGAAGAAACTCCGAGGCAGAAGAAGCAAGCGTCATAGCCAGAAAACAAAGGTTTGATGGGATCGAGTTGAAAGAGATCTTTGCACACTAATTCTCGGAGTTTATCGTTTTGCAGCCCGGCAGAACTACGCCCGACGGATAGGACGTGTGATATTTCCGGATCGAGGAGACATTCGCGCAGCACGCCTTGTCCGATCATGCCTGACGCGCCGAATAAAATAACTTTCACGGTCTTGTTAGAGGAGATGGCCGGCGGGGAGGCTGGCTATGGCGGCGGACATTTCCTCGGCGGCGTGGGCGTCGCCGGTGCGTCCAGCTGCGGCGATTCCCGCGGTGAGAGTTTGGCGCGCTTCGGTGTGGCGAGAGAGGCGCATGTAAAGCTGGCCGAGTTGGAAATAGCCGGTGACGTAATCAGGATGCATGCTGAGCAGCGTGTCAAAATGCTGGATTGCCGCATCGGAATCACCGGTGTTGGCGCATTCAAGAGCGAGCGCGTAAAGAGTGAATGGATCGTTCGGCTTCGCGGCGGCAAACTCCTCGAGCTTCTGGCGGCGCGTTTTTGTTGGTTGTGGTTGGGTCATGGCGTTAGGGGAAGTATTATAAGCTGCCGCATTGGAGACGCAAGTTGGGGAAATTGCCGATGAGACGAATAGCGGTCGTCATCGTTTTGCTGGTGGGGAGTTTTGCTGGAACGCCGCGGGCGGCTGCGCAACTGAGGCCGCCATCCACTCCGCTTATTGTGCACGATCCTTACTTCAGTGTGTGGTCTGCGACCGATAATTTGACAGATTCGGATACCAAGCACTGGACCGGTGCTGCGCAGCCCATCGTCGGATTGATCCGCGTGGATGGGAGCACCTTTCGGTTTATGGGCAGGGAGCCGCAGGGAGTTCCGGCGATGCAGCAAGTTTCAAAGACGTTGACGCCGACGCGAACGATTTATGAATTCGAGAAGGGCGGGGTCCATCTGACACTGACGTTTTTTACTCCTGCGCTTGCGGCGGATCTGGCGATATTTTCGCGGCCCGTTACCTACATTATCTGGAACGTGAGAAGCATGGATTCGATGAAGCATGCAGTGACAATTTATTTGGATTGCAGCAGCCTGCTGGCGGTGAATACGGCTAACGAAACGGTTGTTTGGTCGAGAGCGAAGGTCGGGGACACCGAACTTCTGAGTGTCGGCTCGTCGGAACAACACGTTCTCGGTGCATCGGGTGATGACCTGCGAATTAACTGGGGCCACTTTTACCTTGCGGCGCCGGATTCAGCGAACGAGCGCTTGGCGGCCGCGGACGCTCGGGAAGCGCGGCGCAAATTCTCTGCGATCGGCGGTTTTCCCGATGCGGACCTGCTGGAGATGCCAGCGACGCCTCGCAGTGGCGCAGCGGTGCTCGCGTCTTTGATTGATTTCGGCAGCGTTGGAGCGGAGGCGGTTTCGCGGCATATGCTTGTGGCGTATGACGATCAGTTCTCGATTGAATATCTGAACCGCAAATTGCGGCCGTACTGGCGCAAGGACGGCGCAACCTTCGCGGACCTTGTACGAAAAGCCGTGGGCGAATATGAATCTCTGCTGCAGCGCGCGGTCGCGTTCGATAAAGACTTAACGGCGGATTTGATAGCGGCAGGCGGAAGCCAATATGCGGAGATCTCCTTGTTGGCTTATCGACAGGCGATTGGCGCGCACAAGCTTGTGGCCGATGTGGATGGAACGCCATTGTTTTTCGCGAAAGAGAATTTCAGCAACGGGTGCATTGATACGGTGGATGTTTTTTATCCCTCTGCTCCCGTGTTTCTGCTACTGAATCCAAAATTGGTGGAAGGGCAGATGAAGCCGATCCTCGATTACGCGTTGCTGCCGCGATGGCGATGGGCCTTTGCTCCGCACGATCTGGGAACGTATCCACAGGCGAACGGTCAGGTGTACGGAGGAGGCGAGCGCACGGAAGAAAATCAGATGCCAGTCGAAGAGACGGGCAACATGTTGATTCTTGCGCTGGCGGTTGCGAAGGCCGAGGGCAATGGGAATCTTGCGAAGAGTTATTGGCCGCTGCTGACCAAGTGGGCGGATTATCTTCGCGCGAAGGGACTCGATCCGGAGAATCAATTGAGCACGGACGACTTCGCCGGGCACCTGGCACACAATGCGAACCTTTCCATCAAGGCGATTGAGGCTGTAGCAAGCTATGCGGAGTTGGCCAAAATGTTGGGAGATCCCGCGCGCGCGGCCGATTATCGCAACACCGCGAAGCAAATGGCGGAACAGTGGGAACGCATGGCTGCCGACGGTGATCACTATAAGCTCGCGTTTGATAAGGCGGGGACCTGGAGCCAGAAATACAATCTTGTCTGGGACAAAGTGCTGGGGCTCGACTTGTTTGATCCTGGCATCGCGCGCAAGGAGATGGCTTTTTATTTGACGCACCAGAATGAATTTGGCTTGCCTCTGGATAATCGCCGGACGTACACGAAACTGGATTGGATTGTTTGGACGGCGACCCTCGCGGGCGACCAGAAGGATTTTCAGGCGCTGATAGCGCCGCTTTACAAATATGCCGACCAGACTCCTTCGCGCGTGCCACTTTCGGATTGGTATGACACGAAGGATGCGAAGCAGCAGGGATTCCAGGCGCGGTCCGTGGTAGGCGGCGTGTTCATTAGGATGCTGGCGGATCCAGAGCGGTGGCGGAGGTGGAGCTCGCAGGCGAATTTGGGAAGTGCGATTGGGAAAGCGGGAAATTAGAGAAGAGGTATGCGGTCAAATTGCGTGCCGTCGATTTAAGTGCGTTATGATCCGTGCGGAGATGACGAATGGCGAAAAGCAAACGCAAGATCGGGACAAAGGCGAATACGGAAGCAGACCGGAAATCTGCGAATGCCCAGCGCGGTTCAGAATCGGCCGGGCGGCCGGTTAGTGCAAGCCGGACACAGATGGTGGAGGTGGTGCTGCCGCAGGACGCGAACCCGATTGGAAATATTCTTGGCGGTCGCGTGATGCACTTGATGGATATCGCGGCAGCAATTGCCGCGCACCGGCACAGCCACAGTTACGTGGTGACGGCGTCGGTGGATTACGTGGATTTCCGGAATCCGATTCGCGTCGGCGAGTTGATTCTACTGAAAAGCAGCGTCAACCGCGTTTTTAACACGTCAATGGAAGTGGGTGTGAAGATTTTTTCGGAGAATACACTGACGGGGGAGCACAAGCACACGACGAGCGCGTATGTGACGTTTGTGGCGATTGATGCAAACCGGCAGCCGCAGGCAGTGCCGCCGTTAATTTTAGAGACGGAGGAAGACCGGCGGCGGTGGCGCGAGGCGGGAGAGCGGCGGGCAATTCGCATGGCGCATCGGGCGAAGAAGAAGACATCAGAGTTCGAGGCGTATGGCAATCGGTAGATGATGATATTGAGCGGATTCATTGCGGCGGAAGCCGGCGCTCAGAATGACGACGTAATGCTATCTGCGAGGCGGAACGCGCGGGCTACACAGGCGCCGGTAGATGGGCCTTCCAAATAGTTTCCAGCCAGAAAAATTCCGGGAAATTCGCGGCAGGTTTCTTCGAGCGCGGCGATGGTGCGCGTGTGGCCGATGTTGTATTGCGGAAGGGCGCGCGGATAGACCCACACGCGTTGAATCACCGGAGGTTCGCTGATATCGAGGATGCGCGCGAGGTCTTCGTGGACGGCCGCGACGATCTGATGATCGGGCCATTCGCAAAGCGCAGAATTTGTGGCGCCGCCGGCAAAGCTGGTCAGAAGGACATGGCCCTCGGGAGCTCGGCCGGGGAAGAGCGAAGTATTAAAAACCGTGCCGAGAATGCGCAGACCTTCCTTCCGAGGAACCAGAAAGCCAAAACCCTCGAGAGAATGCGCGATTGCGGCCACGCGATAGCCGGTGGCGACGACGGCAACGGGCGCGAAAGAAATCGGCTCAAGAAGGGAGGCGAACTTGCCGCAAACGGGTGCGAGGAGGCGCGCCGCGGCTGTGGGATCTGCGGCAAGAATCACCGCGGAGGCTTCGAGAGAATCCGCGCTGTAGTGCCCTGAGATGTGGATGCGAAATTGTGGCGCGGGGGCGGATGCAACGCATTGTATAGATTCGACGCCGACACTGGTGTGCGCGGATGCGCCAAGAGATTTTCCCAGTGCATTGAGCAGCGAACCAATGCCGTGCTTGAGGGAATGGAGTGTCGGACGCCTGTCCGCCCCTCTTTCCTTTTTTCGTCTCTGCTTGAACATTCCACGGACGATGCTGCCGGATTCGGATTCCCACTTGTGAATTTGAGGAAACGCCGCGCGGAGGCTGAGGAGTTCGGGGTCTCCCGCGTAGATTCCGGAGACGAATGGGCCAAGAAGGTTATCAAGCAAAGATTGGCCAAACTTGCGGCGCGCGAAGTCGGCGATGGATTCGTCGTCATCGGGCGGATGGGAGCGGCGCAAAGGTTCCGTGAGAAGACGCCACTTAGTGGCGGCATCGAGCAATGGCGACGCAATTAGAGATGGGGGAAACATTGGCGCACGGACGAGGCGGCCATTTTTGCAGATGAACCGAGGCGCGCGGGGATTAGCCTGAAGAAGATCGCAGGTGAGACCCGCAAGCTCTGTCAATTCGCGAAGCTCGGGAGTTAGAAGAACTCCCTGCGGGCCAAATTCAAAAAGAAAGCCATTTTCTTCTTGTGTGTGGATGACCCCCCCGAAATGGTCCGATTTTTCAAGAAGAAGGAATGGGACTCTTCGTTGCTTTAGGCGCGCGGCGCACGCTAGGCCTGAGATTCCTCCGCCGATGATTGCGACCGGGGCAGAATTGGGGGCGGTGATGGACATAAAGGCGCGGCGCGCGTTGGCTCAGAGCGTTTTGGAGAAGAGCGGGCGGCTTTCGAGTTGCTGTTTTTCAAGATAGGGGTCAAAGACCATGGCAATGTTGCGGATGAAGATGCGTCCGAGCCAAGTGACTCGAATTTCGTCCGCGGTGAGCGCGACGAGGCCGTCCTCGGCGAAATCCTGAAGTCGCGCGAGTTCAGGCGCGAATGTTTCGTCAAAGTTGATGCCGAATTCACTTTCAATTTCGCGCTTGCGGATTACGGTGTGACAGAGCAGGCGGTTTATGACCGTGCGGCGCATGGCATCCTCTTCGCTGAGGTGAAAGCCGCGCATGGTCGCAAGTCCGCCGCGATCGATGGCGGCGGTGTAGCCGGGGACATCGCGGAAATTCTGGCCGTATGTGAGGCCGATGCCGCTGATGGCGCTGACGCCCATGCCGTAAAGGTCGGCGCCCGCCTTCGTTGTGTAACCCTGAAAATTGCGATGCAGAGTGCGGTTTTGCTGCGCGACGGCGAGTTCGTCGCCGGGCTTCGCGAAGTGGTCCATGCCGATGTAGAGATAGCCGGCGTCAAGAAAGGATTGCAGGCCCGCGCAGAAGATGCGGAATTTTTCCATGCCCTCAGGGAGATGCGCTTGGAACGAGCCTTGCTGCTTCTTCATCCAGGGGACATGCGCATAGCTGAACATGGCGACGCGGTCGGGGGCGAGCGTGAGAACTTGCTCGACCGAGGCGCGGAAGCGATCGGCTGTCTGGTACGGGAGGCCGTAGATGAGGTCCACATTAATGCTATCGAAGCCGAGCGAGCGCGCATGAGCGATGAGGTCGCGCGTCATTTCAAAAGGCTGGATACGATGGATGGCCTTCTGGACTTCGGGGTGGAAATCTTGGATCCCGAGGCTCAGGCGATTGAAGCCGAGGCGGCGAAGCGTTTCGAGATGTTCGCGAGAGGTGACGCGCGGGTCCACTTCGATGCCGATTTCCGCATTGGGCGCGAAAGTAAAGCGTTCGCGCGTGAAGCTGAAAAGCTCATCCATTTGCGCTGGCGTGAGATAAGTGGGCGTGCCACCGCCCCAATGAAACTGAACGACGCCGCGTTCCTGCGAGACGTGCGGGGCGACACGTTCGATTTCGCGCTTCAGCGTGGCGAGATAGGGAGGGACGACGCCGGTGTCCTTGGAAATGACGACAGTGCACGCACAGAAAAGGCACAGGCTTTCGCAATAGGGAAGATGCATGTAGAGCGAGACGGGAGTGCGCGCGGCGTCGGCGATAGCGAAGGATTGCTCCTGATCGCGCGGGCCGTATGTGTCTTGCCAGACGGGGGCGGTGGGATAGCTTGTGTAACGCGGGCCGGGACGATTGTATTTCGCGAGAAAATCCTCGGAGATGCGGAAGCGCTCGTGAGCGATTTGAAATTCGGCGTTGGGCGTGGAGGACATGGCGGCGTTTGGTTAAGTGGCGCGATGCGCGGAGGCACCAGCGCTCGATGAAACCAACGAGAATTCCTGACCGGCCCTGATGAAGGCTTGCGCGTTTTCTACTGGAGTCATTGGCAGAATGCCGTGGCCGAGATTTAGGATGTGGCCGAGACCATTTGTTTGCGTGATTGCGCTGTTGACCGCTCGCGCGATATCGTCTCGCGGGCCGAGAAGGAGGCAGGGATCGATATTGCCCTGCAGCGCGATGCGCGGGCCAAGGGTGCGGCGAAGTTCAGCTAGATCGGCGCGCCAGTCAACGCTGAGTACGGTCGCGCCGGATTCGGCCGCGAGTGGGAGCAAATGATTCGAGGCCTTCGTGTAAAGAATCACGGGGGTTTGACCGGCTGCTAGCTCGCTGATGAGGAGCTGCGTCGCGGGAAGCGCAAACTCGCGATAGTCGCGGGCGCTGAGTTCGCCGACCCAAGTGTCAAATAGCTGGACGACGGAGGCGCCCGCGGCTATTTGCGCCTTCAAGTACGCAGCGGTGGCGCGCGCGATTCTTTCAA
>Ga0335079_10007938_pt1 | contig 12065 bp, 10 predicted proteins | sample Lox_Sample_33_FD_206719 | JGI IMG/M metagenome (GOLD analysis project Ga0335079, IMG submission 206719) | Soil microbial communities from Loxahatchee National Wildlife Refuge, Florida, United States - Lox_Sample_3.3 | ecosystem: Environmental > Terrestrial > Soil > Wetlands | place: USA... | reverse complement strand
CGCGCCGCCACCGGCGGGCGCGGCTCCGGCGGCGGCAACAGGATGCGCCGCGCCGGCCGGTCGAGGCGCGCGGGCCAGCCCAGCGGCGCCGGCTTGTCGGCAAGCCGTCCTTCCATTCCCGCGGCGCGGAGCACCGTGTCGAGCCGCAGCAGCCAGCGCGACGGCACGGTGGGCGCGCCTTCGACGCGCAGCGCGCGCGTCATCACCACCTCGCTCGCGCCCAGCGCCTGGGCGAAATCATGCGCGGCGACACCGATGCGCCGCTCCGGCGGCGGCAGACCGAAGGCGCGACGCATTGGCCGCGACAGCCAGGGATCGCTTTCGACGGCCGGCGGCCAGACGCCCTCGTTGAGCCCGCCGAGAATGACGAGATCCGCCTGCTGCAGCCGCGCTTCGAGCAAGCCCCAGATGGCGAGGCGCGGGTGCTTGCCATAGCGCGGCCGCACCACCGGCCCCGCGATCAGCGCGTCGAACAGCGCGCGGTAATCGCGGCCGTCGAGCGGCGGCAGCGCCGCGGCGTGGCGCAGCAGCTCGGCGAGGAACTCGGCCGCGGCCTCGCCCGCCTCGCCGCGCCAGAGCCGCTCGGCGCCGCTTTCCTCATCGCTCGCCGCGAGCCCCTCCGCCGCGGCGATATGCGCCTCAGCCAGCGCTCCGGCGCTGCTCTCGCCCGCCGCCATCGCCGCGAGCAACGGCGCGAGCGCCGCCTCCAGCCCGGCGACGAAGCGCTCGAGCGCGCCCTCTTGCGGCAGCACCGCGCGCAAGCCGGCGAAGCCGGGCGCGGGCCGCGCGCCGCGCAGCGCCGCGATCTCGAGCCGCCGCACCAGCGCGCGAAAGGACTGGGGCGCGCGGCCGCCGGCAGCCAGCGGATGCTTCAGCGCCGCCAGCAGCGGCAGCGGCGCCAGCGCCTCGACGGCGAGATCAAGGATGAGGCGCAGAAACACGCCCGGCGGCGTCTTGTCGAGCGGCAGCCCCGCGGAATCATCGATCTCGATGTTCCAGCGCCGCAGCTCCGACGCGACGCGGCGCGCCAAGCCGCGATCCGGCGTCACCAGCGCCGCGGTGCGGCCTTCATGCTCCAGCGCTTCGCGCAGCAGCAACGCGATCGCTACAGCCTCTTCTTGCGGCCCGGCGCAATCGAGCCGCATCACCCCGTCCAGCGCGGCAGCGTCGATGCCGGCAATCTTGCGCCAGCGCTCGCTCTCCGTCGCCGGCCGCAGCGCCTCGGCGACGAGACGCTGCCGCGCGCGACGATCGCCGGCCGATGCCAGCGGCGATGGCCAGTCCCGCACCTGCGCCGGCTCGGCCTCGAGCCGCGCCAGCAGCCGCGCCAGAAGATGTTGGGGATGCGCGGCATCGGTCGCGATGCGCTCCCAGCTCTCGGCATCGAGCGCGCGGTCGAGGCCGGGCAGCACCACCCTGCCCTGCGGCAGGCGCGCGACGACGGCCAGCAGATCGGCGACGGCGGCGACGCCGCCGGTAAGGCCCGCGGCGATGATGGGATCTCGCGGCGGGTTGCGGCGCCAAGCCTCGGCTTGCGCCGCGAGCACCGCGTTACGCCGCGCCGCCGGATCGAGGCAGCCGGTCTCGGCGAGAATGCGCGGCCAGTGCTCGGTCACGATGGCGAGGAAGTCGAGCACTTGCTGCCAGTGTTCCGCATGATTGGCCGGCACCAGCTCAGCGAGGCGCGCGAAATCGCCGCCTTCGGTTTCGACCTCGTCGAGGAAGCGCGCCAGCGCCAGCGCCAGCGGCGCTGCCTGGCCGGGCGTGAGCGGACCGCTGCCACGCGCGCGGCCCCAAGCGAGCACCAGTTTCGTCAGCAACAGATGCCGCTGCAGCTCCGGTATCGCCGGCGGCAGCTCGACCGCACCGAGCGCCGCGCTCTCATCGGCGAGAAAGGCCAGCTCCTCGGCATCGACATCGCCCACCGGCGCGAGCCGCGGCAGCAACAACGCCTTGCCTTCGCTCTGCCGCAGAAACGCCTCCGACAGAGCGCGCGCCGCGCGCCGAGTCGGCAGCAGGATGGTGTAGCGCGCCAACGCCAGCGGATCGCCGCCGCTCTCCGCGCTCAGGCCCGCAACGAGCGCATCGAGAAAGGGGAGATGCGCGGCGATGGTGAAGAGGCGCATGGAGATCAAGTTCTCAGTCGTCAGTCATCAGTCAAGCTGACAGCTGTCAGCTGACAGCTATCAGCTGTTGCCTACCGCTCCGTGCGGTGCATCGCGAGGCGCGCCTCGGCGCGGGCGAGGCCTTTGGGGGTGCCGATGTGGTACCACTCGCCGTCATGGACGATGGCGATGAGCCGGTCGGCAGCGATCGCACGATCGTAGAGCGGATTGAGCGAGAACTTGCCGGGACTCGTCCCTTCGAACAGCCGCTTCGACAAAAGCTGCACGCCGGCAAAAAGATGCGGCGCGATCTCGCGCTCGCGCCGGCGGCGGACGCGGCCCAAGGGATCGATGATGAAATCGCCCGTCCCCTCATAGCCCAGCGCCGTCACCGTCCGCTGCAGCAGCAGCACCGCGTCGTGTCGCGCGGGATCGAAAGCGCGAGCCAGGCGAAGCAGCGCCGGCACCATGCCGTCGAGCCAGAAGATGTCGGAATTGACGACGTAGAAAAACTCGTCGAGCAGCGGCAGCGCGTTCAGCACGCCGCCGCCGGTCTCGAGCAGCGCATCCTCGCGCGACAGGGTGATCGCGGGCGAGCGCCGCGCCGCCAGATGTTGCGCGACCATATCGGCGAGGTAATGGGCGTTGACGACGATGCGCGCACAGCCCGCCGCTTCGAGCCGGTCGATGGCATGGTCGAGCAGCGCGCGTCCGGCGAGCGGGATCAGCGGCTTCGGCAGGCGGTCGGTGAGCGGCCGCATGCGCAGCCCCAGCCCCGCCGCCAGCACCATACCGCTTTGCGGCGTGGGGCTCATGCGGGCGAGAGTCCGGCGGGGACGCGGCGCTGCTCCGCCGGGATGTGACGATCGAGCCAGGCCGCGACCGGCGCCAGCGCGGGGTGGCGCAGATCCTGCTCGACCAGGCGCCAGACGCGCGGGATGTGCGGCAAGTAGTGCGCCTTGCCGTCGCGCACGCAGAGCCGGGTGAAGATGCCAATGATCTTGCAATTGCGCTGCGCCCCCAGCACGGCATAGGACGCGGCGAAAGCGTCGCGGTCGAGCGTCGGGAACTCGGCGAGATAGCGCGCCCGCATCGCCGCCGCGAGCTCCGCCGGCACGTCGCGGCGCGCATCCTCGAGCAGCGAGACCAGATCGTAGCTGACGGGGCCGAGCACCGCGTCCTGGAAATCGAGCAAGCCGCAGCGCGCGACCCCGCCGCGCGTTTCGAGCAGCACCAGATTGTCGACATGGTAGTCGCGCAGCACCAGGCTCGACGGCACGGCGCGCGCCACCGGCAGCAGCGCACGCCAGAGCACGAGATACTCCTCGCGCAGCGACGGATCCGTCGGCCGGCCGGTGATCGCCGGCAAGTACCAGTCGATGAGCAGCGCCGCCTCGGTCAGCAGCCGCTGATCATCATAGGGCGGCACTTCCGGCGCGGCGGCGGGATCGAAAGCGCGATGCAGGGCGACGAGCAGGTCGATGGCGAGCGCATAAAGCGCCGCCTCCTCCGCACCCTGCGCGAGGAGCCGCGTATAGGTCGCGTCGCCGAAATCCTCGAGCAGGAGCAGCCCCGCAGCGATGTCCTCGGCGAGGATCGCCGGCGCGCTGAGGCCGATGCCGGAGAGCAGCCGCGCGATCATGAGAAAGGGGCGCACATCTTCCTGGGGCGGCGGCGCGTCCATCAGCACGGCGCGGCCGCCCGCCCGCTCGAGCCGGTCATAGCGGCGGAAGGAGGCATCGCCGGCGAGCTTGCGCCGCGCCGCGCCGCCCCAGCCGGAAGCGGCGAGGAACGCCGCGATGAGCGCGGCGCGCTCAGCCATCGAAAACACCCTCGAGACGGGACGCCCAGCCCGGCGTCGCGCGGAGCCGGGCGAGGCGCGCGGAGGGCGTGGCGCCTTCGGCCAAAGCCAGCAGCAGATGCTCCGCGGGCAGCAAAGGGCCGAGCCGCTCCGGCCATTCGATGAGGCTCACCCCTTCGCTCCACGCCTCCTCGATGCCGAGCTCCCAAGCCTCTTCGGGCGCGTTGAGGCGATAGAGGTCGAAATGCCAGACCGAGGGCCGGTCGGCGAAGGCATAGATTTCGACCAGGGTGAAGGTCGGGCTCGGCACCTCCTCGGCGCCGCCGCCATAAGCGCGGATGAAGGCGCGCGCGAAGCTGGTCTTGCCGCTACCGAGCGGACCCTGAAGGCCGATCACGTCGCCCCGCCGCGCATGCCCGGCGATCCGCGCGGCAAGGCCGGCGGTGGCGGACTCGTCCGGCAAATCGACGACCCAAGCGCGAGCTTCATTCACCGCCGCCCTTTTATCCCGTCTGGGCGCGGTGCCGCAACTCTTCAGACCGGCTCGACCCAACCGCTGGCGGCGGAGCGGAAGATCGCTTCGAGCGCCGCGATATTCGCGATCATCTCGGCCTGCGGCACCGGATAGGGAGCGCGACCTTCCGCCGCATCGGCGAAGGCTTCGAGATTGGCGCGCACGGCCGAAGCGGCGGGATAGTCGCGGCTCTCCGGCGTGCCGCCGCGCCGGCAGCGCGTCAGCACCCAGCCTTCCGGCGCTTCCGGATGCGCCTTGTCGCGCACCTCGACCCAGCCCTCATTGCCGTAGACGGCGAAGCGCCCGGCAAAGGGCGTCGCCAGGATCGCCGAAAGCAGCAGATTGGCACCGGATTTGAAGGTGACGAGCGCGCCCAGCGTGTCGCCATTGGCGAGGTTGCTGCCGAGGCGGCGCACGCTGACGAAGGTGCGATCGGCCGGGCCGAGCAGCCACACGGCGAGATCGAGCTGGTGGATGCCGGTGGCGGTCATCGGCCCCGCCGGCGCCTCACGCTCGCTCAGCCGCCAATTCGCCGGCGGCAGGCTCAGGAACTTGTCCTGGCTGAAGCTCGCCTCGATCTGCAGCAAACTGCCGAGCTCGCCCGATTGGGCGAGGCGCTTCACCTCCTGCATCGGCGGCTCGAAGCGGCGCTCGTGACCGACGGCGAGAACGACGCCGGCCTCGTTGCAGCGCCGTACCGACGCCTCCGCATCGATGCGGCTGAGCGCCAGCGGCTTCTCGCAGAAGACATGCTTTCCCGCCGCGGCGGCGCGCGCGACCTGCTCGGTGTGCAGGGTGTGCGGCGTGCACAGGATGACGCCCTTGACCGCGGGATCGGCGAGCGCATCGCCGAGCTCGAGCGAGGTCGCAATGCCGCGCTCGGCTGCCCAGCGCAGCGCCCGCGAATCGGCGTCGATGGCGCGGCAGACGCGCAGCTTGGTGCTCTCCTGCAACGTGCCGGTGATGATCTTCCCCCACCAGCCGAGTCCGATGACGGCGACGTCGAGCATCCGCGATCCTCCTTTCCCCCTCACCCTCCCACGCTTCGCGTGGGCCCCTCCCTCTCCCGCAAGGGGAGAGGGGTTTTTTGCCGCACGCTCGGTGCGCCCCCTCTCCCCTTGCGGGAGAGGGTCGGGGTGAGGGGAGGATACCACGCAGATCGGATTTGCACCCCGTCGCGCCCGCCGCCATGGTAGCGCCGGTGGCAGCAAGGACGGGATGATGGCGGGAGAAGTGCAGCGGGGCGATGTTGCCATCATCGGCGCCGGGCCGGTGGGGCTGTTCGCCGTATTCGAATGCGGCATGCTGAAGCTCGGCTGCCATGTCATCGATGCGCTCGACATGCTGGGCGGTCAATGCGCCGCGCTCTATCCGGAAAAACCGATCTACGACATTCCCGGCTATCCCGTGATCGATGCCGCAACGCTCATCGACAAGCTCGCCGAGCAGGCGGCGCCCTTCCATCCGCATTACCATCTGGCACAGCAGGTGGAGCGGCTGGCGCCCTTGCCGCAAGGCGGCTTCCGACTCGAGACCTCGCTCGGCACGGCGATCGAGGCGCGCGCGGTGCTGATCGCCGCCGGCGTCGGCGCGTTCGGGCCGAACCGCCCGCCGCTTCCCGGCATCGAGGCCTTCGAAGGCAAGAGCGTCTTCTACCTGGTGCGGCGGCGCGAGGATTTCCGCGGCAAGCGCATCGTCATCGCCGGCGGCGGCGACAGCGCCGTCGATTGGGCGATCTCGCTCGCCGAGGTCGCGGACAAGATCATGGTGGTGCATCGCCGGCCGAAATTCCGCGCCGCGCCGGAATCGTCGGCGCGGCTCGAGCGGCTTGCGGCGGAAGGCCGGATCGAGCTGGTGATCCCCTATCAGCTCCACGCGCTGGACGGCAAGGACGGCCGCATCGAGGCGGTGATCGTCGCCGATCTCGACGGCGGCACGCGCCGGCTCGCCGCCGATGCCCTGCTCCCCTTCTTTGGGCTGTCGATGAATCTCGGCCCGATCGCGCAATGGGGTTTGCAGCTCGACCGCAACCACATTGCCGTCGATCCCGCCACCTGCCGCACCTCGGCGCCCGGCATCTTCGCCATCGGCGACATCGCCACATATCCCGGCAAACTCAAGCTGATCCTGTCGGGCTTCGCCGAAGCGGCGATGGCGGCGCAAGCGATCTTCCCGCTGGTCCATCCCGGCGAGGCGCTGCATTTCGAGTATTCGACGACGAAGGGCGTGCCGGGGCGGTAGCCCTGTCCGAACAGCCTCCGCAGTGCGCAAGACCGGCGTGCGCACCGTGCTTCGCGATAAGCGTTCGCTCAATGAGAAACGCTGTGCTCGCCTCGGCGAGGCAAGAGCGCGGGCACTCCAGGGAGGTTCATCATGGGCGATGCAAATCAACCGGGCGGTCCCGATCTGAAAGCCGGCATCCCCGAAGCCGATCTCGCGGACGGCGCCATGCTGGTGGGGCATGTCGATGAGAATGCCGTGCTCCTCGCCCGCCGTGGCGCGGAGGTGTTCGCCATCGGCGCCACCTGCACCCATTACAGCGGACCCTTGGGCGAAGGGTTGATGGTCGAGGACACCGTGCGCTGTCCCTGGCATCACGCCTGCTTCAGCTTGCGGACAGGAGAAGCCGTTGCCGCGCCCGCCCTGAACCCGACCCCGTGCTGGCGCGTCGAGCGCCGTGACGGCCGCGTCTTTGTGCGCGAGAAGAGGGAAGCGACCGAGCGCCGCCTGTGGACGAAGCCACGGCCGAGTCTGGGGCCGCCGGGGCGGATGGTGATCATCGGCGGCGGCGCGGCAGGCTACGCCGCAGCCGAGATGCTGCGGCGCGAGGGCTATGGCGGCGAGGTCGCGATCATCAGCGCCGACGACGCGCCACCCTATGATCGCCCGAACCTCTCCAAGGACTATCTCGCCGGCACTGCGCCGGAAGAGTGGATCCCGCTGCGCCCCGCCGCGTTCTACGCCGAGAACGGCATCGAGCTCAGCCTCGGCACGACGGTGACAGCGATCGATCCCGCTGGTCATCGCGTGACCCTTGGCGACGGTCGTACGGTCGAGTTCACGAAGCTGCTGCTCGCCACGGGCGCCGAACCGATACGGCTTCAGGTGCCAGGTGCCGAGCTGCCGCATGTCCGGACCTTGCGCTCGCTGGCCGATTGCCGCGCGATCATCGCGCGCATCAAAGGTGGCGGCCGCGCCGTCATCGTCGGGGCAAGCTTCATCGGCCTCGAAGCGGCCGCCGCCTTGCGCCAGCGCGCGGTCGAGGTTCATGTGGTCGCGCCCGAGGCACGGCCGATGGAACGAGCCCTGGGCCCGGCGCTGGGCGATTTCCTGCGCTCGCTCCATGAATCGAAGGGAGTCGTGTTCCATCTCGGACATACGCTTGCCGCTGTCGATGATCGGCGCGTCCAGCTCGACGATGGCTCGCGGATCGATGCCGACCTCGTGCTGGTCGGCATCGGCGTGCGCCCGCGCCTCGATCTCGCCGAGAGGGCCGGCCTGGCGATCGATCGCGGCGTTCTGGTCAGCGAATATCTCGAGACCAGCGCCGCGGACGTCTTTGCCGCGGGCGACATTGCGCGCTGGCCCGACCCCTATAGCGGCGAGCGGCTGCGGATCGAGCATTGGGTGGTGGCCGAGCGGCAAGGACAAACCGCCGCCCGCAACATGCTGGGCCGGCGCGAACGCTATGGCGCCGCACCCTTCTTCTGGACCCAGCACTATGACGTCTCGCTCGACTATGTCGGTCACGCCGCCGCCTGGGATCACGTCGAACAGCAAGGCGACATAGCGGCGCGCGATGTTGCGCTCAGGTTCCAGAAGACCGGCCGCACCCTCGCCGTGGCAACGATCTTCCGGGGCCGGGAGAGCCTGGAAGCCGAACTTGCGATGGAACGGGGCCGGTCGCCCTAGCCCGGGTTTCTCACACGCTTTGCGTCGGTTTTGCTGAAGCCGCGATGGGTGGCCCGCGATTTTCCCGCTGGTCCCTCTGGGCGAAGCCCTCCATTCTGACGGCTCTATAACGAAGTGCCGGAGCTTGGTCCGGTACCGCACAAACGCCAGGAGGAAGAGACATCATGGCCGCACAGCAACCAACCACGTCCCGCGAGAAAGTTCGCACTGTCGCGCCGAAGCTGATCGATCTGACCGAGAAGGTGCTGTTCGGCGATGTCTGGGAACGGCCCGGCCTCAAGAAGCGCGATCGCAGCCTGATCACCGTCGCCGCGCTCGTCGCCCTCAATCGCAGCGAGCAGCTGCGCGGCCATATCGAGCGTGCGCTGCAGAACGGCGTCACCAAGGATGAGATTATCGAGGTCATCACCCATCTCGCCTTCTATGGCGGCTGGCCCAACGCGATGACCTCGGCGCTGGTGGCGAAAGAGGTGTTCGAGCAGCAGCGCTAGCTCAGCTTGACCCCGAGCGGCGCAGCCTCTCGGCGGTTGCCGCATCGGCGGGAAAGAACGCCTCCACCGCCAGCTCCGACACGGTGACGTCGATCGGCGTGCCGAAAACAGTGACGGTGCTGACGAAGGCGAGCACGCCCGCTTGTGTGACGAGCTCGAGCGGCACCACTGGGCTCGCCGCAGGGAGCTCGGTGGGGCGCCGCCGCGACAGCGGCGGCGGGCGATAGCGCTCGAGCTCGTCGCGCAAGGCCGAGAGCGCGGGATCGGCGGTGAGGTCGATCTGGCGGTCGAGCCGCGCCAGGAGATGGCCGCGCCATTCCGCCAGATTGGCGATGCGCGGCGCCAGCCCTTCGGGATGGAGGCTGAGGCGCAGCACATTCACCGGCGGCTCCAGCAGCGACGCCGCAACGCCGGCGAGGAGCGGCGCCACCGCCGCATTTGCCGCGATCAGCGTCCAATGCCGGTCGACCGCGAGCGCCGGATAGGGCTCGTGCCCCGCCAGCACCTGATCGACGGCGCGGCGCACCGCGTCGAGCGCGGGATCGCCGAGCGGCCGCTCGCGGAAGACCGGCGCGTAGCCCGCCGCGACCAGCAGCCGATTGCGCTCGCGCAACGGTATCTCCAGGCGATCGGCGAGATGGATGACCATGTCGCGGCTCGGCAGCGCACGGCCGGTTTCGACGAAGCTGAGATGCTTGGTCGAGATGTCGGCCTCGAGCGCAAGATCGAGTTGGCTGAGGCGCCGGCGCTGGCGCCATTCGCGCAAGAGATCGCCGACGGGTCGAGCGCTGCCGAGCATGGCGGAAACGATAAGCCTGTGCGGCAGCCGATCCAATTACCCCTGAGGTAATCGGGAAGTGGAGAAAATGATCTCTGGACCGGTCTCCCCATAGCCGGGAAACTTTTTCGCAAATCAACCGTTCGAACGCAACGCAGCGAACGGCCATCACCCGTGTGGTTCCACAAGCTCGGCACAGTGCAGGAAGCGCCCGACCCTTTAGCGGGAGGCGCCGTCCCAAAGGGGAAGGGCGGCATGTACATCGTGCTGCTTTTCGTGCTCTTGCAAGTCGCCGACGTGATTTCGACGAACATCGGGCTGGCGCGCCCCGACATGGTCGAGACCAATCCGCTGATGCTCTTTACTCTCGCGCATCTCGGGGCGTTCTGGTGGCTGCCGAAGCTCGCCATCCTCGTGCCCATCGCTCTCGGCATACGGGCCGGTGCCCTGCGCAGCCGGCGGGAGCACATCGCGATGGGGCTGGCATCCGCGCTCTACGCGGTCATCGTCGTCAACAATCTCATCGGCGCGTTTTGAAGCTGCGCAACACCGGAAAACTCCGGCGAACGCTGTCGCAGTAAAACGATTTCTGCTTACCCCTGAGGTAATGGACCCGCGGCGTGCGCCGCAGCGATGATCGCTCCCGGCAGCGCAAGCGGCGACAGCGCCGCGCGGCGTGCCGCAGCAAGAGGAGCGATACCATGAGCCATCTCACCGATCTCATCGACGCTTATATCGCCATGTGGAACGAGACCAATGATGCGCGGCGGCGCGAGCTGATCGCCCGCGTCTGGACCGAGGGCGCGCGCTACCTCGATCCGGTGATGGAAGGCGAAGGCCGCAGCAGTATCGACGCCATGGTGCGCGGCGTGCAGGAGCGCTTTCCCGGCCATCGCTTCCGCCGCACCAGCGACGTCGATTCGCATCACGACCGAGTCCGCTTCGGCTGGGAGCTCGGCCCTGAAAGCGGGCCGGCGATCGTCAAAGGCACCGATATGGGCATCGTGAGCGAAGGCCGCCTCTCGGCAATCACCGGCTTCTTCGATCAAGCGCCAGGCGCCACGGCGCAGGGGTGAGTGAGGCCCTAGACTAATCCCCGGCCGAGCGCTGGATCGCGGGCTCGGCCGGGACGGGGGCGGCGGAGGCCGGGGCGAGGTTCAGGTAGCAAGTGACGGTCGTGCCGCTGCCGGGGCGGGAATCCATCTCCACCGTGCCGCCATGCAGCTCGATAAAGCTCTTCACCAGCGACAGACCGAGGCCGGGACCGGATTGGCGCGCATTGGGACTGCCGCGCTCGAACTTCTCGAAGATGCGCGCCTGGTCCTCGCGCGGCACGCCGACGCCGGTATCGGCGACGATGAGCGCGACGCGGTCGGCGGTGCGGCGCGCGGCGAGCGTCACCGTGCCGCCGGACGGGGTGAACTTCAGCGCGTTGGAGATGAGGTTGAACAGCGCCTGCTTCAACCGCCGCTCATCGGCGACGAGGTTGCCGATATCGGTCGGGCAGTCGAATTCGAGCTTCAGGCTCTGCTTGCGCGCGCGCTCACGCGACAGCGACAGCACGCTCGACATCAGGGCATGGATATCCACCTCCTGCGTCTCGAGCGTCATGTAGCCGGCCTCGATCGTGGCGAGATCGAGGATGTCGTTGATCAGCGACAAGAGGCGGTGCGAACTGTCGAGAATGCCGCGGCTGTAATCGAGCTGGCGCGGCGTCAGCTCGCCGAAATACTGGTTGGTGAGGATCTCGGCGAAGCCGATGATGGCGTTCAACGGCGTGCGCAGCTCGTAAGAGACGTTGGCGATGAATTCGCTCTTGAGCCGGCCCGCGGTCTCCAGCGCTTCGTTGCGCTCGCGCAGCGCGTGCTCGACCCGCGTCGAATCCGTCACATCGAGATAGCTCAGCAGCACGTTGCCGTCGGGCAGCGGCACGGTCACCGCCTGCAGGATCGAGCCGTCGCGCCGCGCGAGGCGTGTGCTCTCGGCCATATGCGTGGTGAGGCGCGCGATGATGCGCCGCTTCATCGCCGGCCAATCGCCGCCATCATCATAGAAGGCGCGCTGCTTCTCGATGATCTCGGCGACATGCGGCTCGCCCTGCAGATCGGCGGGATCGAGCTGCCACATCTGGGCATAGGCCGGGTTGGAGAGCTTGAGCCGACCGTCGCTGCCGAACACCGCCACGGCTTCGTAGAGATTGTCGAGCGTCTCGCGCTGCACCTCGATCATGGTGTTGTAGGAGCGCTCGAGCGCCAGCTTGTCGGTCACCTCCTCATAGACGAAGGTGAGCCCGCCGAAGGGATGGGGCGAGACGACGAGACGCAAGGTGCGCTCGTCGGGCAGATGCAGCAGCTCCTCCTGCGGCTCGATCAGCGAGGTGAACATGCCGAGCTGCTGGCGCTTGAAGGCGCGGAAATCGGCATGCTCGGGAATGCGCCGGCGCTCGCGCAGCCGCTCCAGCACC
>Ga0335079_10007936_pt1 | contig 12068 bp, 11 predicted proteins | sample Lox_Sample_33_FD_206719 | JGI IMG/M metagenome (GOLD analysis project Ga0335079, IMG submission 206719) | Soil microbial communities from Loxahatchee National Wildlife Refuge, Florida, United States - Lox_Sample_3.3 | ecosystem: Environmental > Terrestrial > Soil > Wetlands | place: USA... | reverse complement strand
AAGATTCGCGAAATGAAGGAGCGCATCGAGCGGCTCAAGGTCGAGCAGCAGGATGCCACGCGCAAGGGCGACTACAATCGCGCCGCGCAAATCCAGTATGGCGAAATCCCGCAGCTCGAAGCCGAAGTGCAGAAGCTCAGCGCGATGATGGACAGCAAGCAGTCGCGGATGCTGAAGGAAGAAGTCGACGAGGAAGACGTCGCCAGGATCGTCAGCAAGTGGACCGGCATTCCGGTGTCGAGGATGCTGGAAGGCGAAGTGAAGAAGCTGATCACCATGGAAGACCGCCTGCGGCAGCGCGTGGTCGGGCAGGACGAAGCCATCGAGCGCGTGTCGAATGCAATTCGACGTTCGCGTGCCGGGCTCAGCGATCCACGGCGGCCGATTGGCTCGTTCATCTTTCTCGGCCCCACCGGTGTCGGCAAGACCGAACTGGCGCGCGCGCTTGCCGAGTTCCTCTTCGACGACGAGCACGCCATGATTCGCATCGATATGTCGGAGTATGGCGAGCGGCATTCGGTGTCGCGGCTCATCGGCGCGCCGCCGGGATATGTGGGCTATGAAGAGGGCGGGCAGTTGACCGAGGCGGTGCGGCGGCGGCCGTATTCGGTGGTGCTGTTCGACGAAATCGAGAAGGCGCATCCCGAGGTCTTCAACGTTTTCCTGCAAATCATGGACGACGGGCGGCTGACCGACGGCAAGGGCCGCGTGGTGGACTTCAAGAACACGATCATCATCATGACGTCGAATATCGGCTCGGCGTATCTGCAAAACCTGACTTCGCCGGAGCGGCTAGCCGAGGCGCATCGCGAGGTGATGGAGGCGCTGCGGGCGTCGTTCAAGCCCGAATTCCTCAACCGGGTGGACGACATCGTCATCTTCAATCCGCTGGGCAAGGAGCAGTTGGCGAAGATCGTCGACCTGCGGCTCGAAGATCTGCGGAAGCTGCTGGCGGAGCGCAAGATTTCGCTGGAGCTGACGCCGGCGGCCAAGGAGATGGTCTTCACCGAAGGCTACGATCCGAACTACGGTGCGCGTCCGCTGAAACGGGCGATTCAGCGCCTGATCCAGGACCCGCTGGCGCTGAAGATCCTCGACGGCGAAGTACTGCACGGCGATCACGTAGTCGTCGACGTAGACAAGAAGAAGCAGCAACTGACGTTCAAGGTGGCGAAGAGCGTGGGCGAGCCGGCGGGCGCCGTGAAGTAGAGCGCGCGAACGGAAACAAATGCGAAACAGTTGGAAGGTCGTGCGTTTCTTTCAGAAGAACCTTTGCCCAGCATAAGCGCGCTGCTGATTGACTGGCCAGCGTGCTTAGCGGCTACAAGGCTTGTCCGGGCGGCTCCAGGCTTTAATTTGATCCACAGTCATAGTACTGAGGCCCATTGCCCTCGTCATACCGCTGGCAATCACCTGTACAAGATGTGGATCAGGCTTTTTTGTGGCTGCATCGATACGGCGGATCTGGAGACCAGCTTCGGTCAGCGCGACTGCAATCGTACGAATGTCCTCATTGCTGACACCGCAACCGTACTCAAGAGTATCGACCGGTATCTCGACGAGGTTGGGGTTTTCTTGCGAGGGGATGAGTTGAACGTTGTACCCCAATTCTTTTAGCGCGGGCACCACCTGTCCCGCGATCGACCTTCGGTAAATGTCGACGGTCGGCCTCGGCCCCGGGTTCGATTTACTAACGAAACTGATGGCAGTTCCACTAATCGCAATCTGGTTTCTTTGTTCATCAATCTGTTTTTGTTGCTTAGCAATGGTTTCTCGTTGACTTTCAATCTTTTCGCTCAGTGCCGCATACCGTCTGGCTTCGCGGATTGTGAGTGCCGAAAACAGGACAAAAAGTGCGACAGGTATCGCCACCGAAACCCATGCCCAGGTCTGGAGCTTTCGATTGCGTTCCAAGTAGTTCGTTAACAGGTGGTCGACGCGATCGTCAGTGGGAGTGGTCATATTTCGCCTTCACTTAGCATTTACCCCCGCCCTGTCCAGCAATATCTTCTCAACGGTAACCGAAATGCCCTGACACTTGGGATTGTCTTCGGCATATTTGTCGCACTCGTCCCTGAGCTCTTGCAGAATTACCAGCGCGCCGGATCGCCGGATATGCTGAAAAACGAGCGGAATCGCTAGCAGGCTAATCAATGATCCAGGTATGGAGGCGATGGCTGTGTTCGTCCAGAGCCGTGGGAATAGCGCGGCAAGGATGGTAAAAACACCAACAACAGGGTACAGAACGACACAGGTTTTGACGGTCTTTCTGTCCGACCGGATGCAGGAGTCAATTCTATCGCGAGAGTCGCACGGCATGGTTGTAACAAGTCTCGGTTGTCGTCTTTGCCGCTTGCATAAATCTTGCTGGGTTCGACCATGAAAAAGCAAGCTGGAACTCACCGCCGTCTTCGAACCTGCCCAAGAGGGTGGCTACACCTGTCTCAGCGGGAACTGCCGGAGAAGAAGCTTTCACCCGAGGCCGCGTGAAGTTTTTGGCGTCGCCTGATGAAGGGCGTCGATGTGACTGCCGCTTTGCCTCGCGAGAGAGAATCCAGCCTTTTGGAGTACAGAGATGATCTGGCGGGCGGTCAGGCGCGGCAGCTTGGTCATCAGACGGCGACTTCAACCATCGACAGGCTGACCGAAACATGTTCAGGAATTTCTTCCCCGTCGGCGAGGCGATCCTCGACGTGAAGCCGGATGGCGTCCTTTATGCCCTCGACTGCCTCCTCGTAGCTCTCGCCCTGCCTGTAGCAGCCTTGTAGCGCCGGGCAGGAGACCAAGTATCCATCCGCGTCGGCCTCGATTACGATCGGCAAGCTCAGGTGCTTCATGCGTGGATTATAACTGCCCTCAGGCTATCACCCAAACAATTTCCGCTCCACGCAGTGCAGGTCGCTGCTATTGAAGTACGGCTGCGACCAGGTATCGTCGGTGTGGAGAAACATTCCGCCCTGCACTGCAGCCTGCTGTTTGGATTGCGGTTGGGCGGTGACCAGCGGTTTGGTGGCGGACGGCCCGGTGGACTGCGCGGGCGCTACGCTTGCCTGGTTTTGCGGCGCGCTGGAACTCGTGCTGCGAGCAGTGGTTGTCTTCTTTGTCGCTTTCTTCATACCTGTAACCTTTCCGCCGGCGAGAGCGATCTGCTGTCGCGCTCCCCGGCCATTTCAACACGATGAACGCCAAGGAATCTCTGATTAAATCCATCAGCGGCTAAAGCCGCTTTCAAGAGGCTGATTTACGGACGGTCTGAAGACCGTCCCCTTCAAAACCAGGCTCTTGATCAGCGCTTCGCTAACGCCCGGCTGGCGCCGCCAAGCTTTTGGCAGGATGTTTCGCGGCGGGCTTCTTCGTCGCGACTGCTTTCTTCATCGTCATCCTGGGCTTCGCAACTTTCGCGTGCGCCTTTCTTGTAGGCGCCTTCTTCGATGCTGCCTTTTTCTTCGCCCCAGTCTTCTTCGCGGTAGTCTTCTTCTTCGCGACAGTCTTCTTCGCCGCCGACTTCTTTGCCGTTGTATTCATCTTCACCGCAGACTTCTTCGCCGAGCTCTTTGCCGCGGTCTTGGCCTTCGCCAGTGCGGTTTTCGTGGCTGCTCCTTTAGCCGCAGCCTTGGCCGGCGCTTTCTTGGCGGCGGAACTCTTTGCAGGCTGCTTCTTGGCCTTGGCGTAGCGGTCGAGAAACGCGTAGTGATCGACCAGCAGAAGCGCCTCGATAGCGAAGGCGGTGGCCACATCGGCGTCGTGGATTTCGAGCAGGTTATCTCCGTTGGCCGCTTCGCCGCCGCCGGCCAGGTTGGACGAGCCGCACCAGACTACCGGGTCCTTGCCGTTGATGCCGCACACCACGAACTTGTCGTGGATCTCGTGCCCGGGAGGAGTGGGCACCTCGTCGAATGGCGCGGGTAGCGTAGTTTGGCCGGGCTTGCCCGTTACCAGCACGCCGTCCTCTGAGCCGGCGGAATACAAAAACGTGCCCTGGGGCGCGTCGGAGATGCCGTAGCTGTACAGCTTCGGGTTGCCGTGGACCGCGTTCAGCGCATTGTAGACGGGCGTGTTGCTGCCGGTGAGCTGCATGACCGCGAAGAGCACACTGCCGTTGCCCGCCGACGCCTCCTGGTTGACCCGATCGACGATGCCGCCCAGTATCTTGCTCGCGTCCGCGGCCGTGTGCGGCGAGAAGTTGATGCTCATCCTGGGAGCGGACGCCGGACCGGCGTAGGGCTGAGTGGCCAGAGGCGAAGCGCTGAACTCGTTGGCCGCTGCTTTGCTGACCTTCGGGTACTTGCTTAGGATTTGCCAGCTTTCGTCGAAGACCTTGGCGTACTCGGCGGCAACCTGGGGATCGTTGAACACCAGCACGTGGTTCGCGTTGACGTAGAGTCCATTGACCGAGAAGTTGGTCGAGCCGGTCAGCACCTTCATGGGTGTCCCGTTCTTCGAAACGATGAAAATCTTGTCATGCGAGTAGCGGTCAAAGCAGCCTCGCACGATGGCGGAGTTGCCCGTTTTCTGCTTCTGGAAAGCAGCCGTGAACGTGTCCTCCAGCGGAACGACGGTCTTCTTGGTCTTGGAGTCGACGTGGGTCACGTGGAGCTGGGCGCTATCAAGGATGATGCGAATGCGCCCCTCGGCTGCGAGCTTCAGGAAGCCGCCGACTACATCGGGCTCGTCCAGGTCATAGGCAAATACGTCGAGATCGAGGGAGTTGTCGCTCAGCACCTCGCTCAGGATGTCAAAGACCTGCTGGCGCGCGCTTGCGCCCATCCAGTCATAGATGTCGGCGTAGGTGAAGTTCTGGCCGTTGTGGGTGCCCGCCTGCGCCGAGGTGGAAAACTGGAGGTCCCGGTTCGCGGGCACCAGGCGCGTGGTCTTGCCAAAGTGATGGACAAAGGCCTCCGACTGCATGTAGCCGCGCGTGAAGCCGAGCGCGAGCGAAGCCTTCTTGAACGGCCCCACCGGGACTGTGACCCTGGCGCTGAGGGAAGCGTCTAACGGCTTCATGTGCTGGTTGGCGTCGAAGTAGCGCGGCGTGACCGTGTAGCTGTAATTGCCGGTGGCCGGGGCCAGGCCCTGATGGAACTGCCCCGTGACGTGCACCCAGCGATACTTCTGGATGGGCGCATTGGCCGTCGATTGCGGCGGTTCGCCGGTGACTTGCGCGTGGACTGTGGGGTCGGGAAACCGCAGCTCGTTCCATAGGTAATAGGACGGCTTGCCGGGCGGCTGACATTGAATGGTGAATCCCGCCAGGTTCTTGGCTGCTGATTGATCTGTGAAGTTGAAGGCGAGAAGCGTTTTGTTATCGCCAATGTAGGCCTTGACGGTAAAGGAACCTTTGCCTCCGGTTTGGAATGCCATCTCGCCTCCTGGCTGAATGCAATTCTAGAGCTGGGTAGGAAGTGTCGTAGTTTGCCAATGGGACTGCTCTTGTTCCTGTGAGCAACTGGGCTGCCGTTTCTACGGCCGACGTATCGCGGGATAGCAAACCGTAAAAGGTAAGCTCTTCATGCGTCCCGAACAGCCCGAGCTGCGGGGCCTTTCATCGTAGCGGGACACTACAAGCACCGGTCGAATGCTAACCGTTCGGATAGCCTGAGTTCGTCTTTCGGATAGGCCGCGCCGTACTCTACTACTCGCGCGTTCGTATCTGTGGCGTGGGGCGTTGGTTGTGAGCAGCAAAGCTGCGCCAAGGGAATGGAATCGGATGGCAAGATACATGCAATAACGTTTGGCAACGCGAGCCATGGATGGTGCTGGCAAGTCGCCATCCGGAGATATCTTCTCAGCGCGGTTCTCGGCGTATGATGAAGCCGCGCTGGGAAGATTATGAACTAAACCCTATCCACTGACCTCCCGCCCCAAGCTCTGCCGCACAATCCTTTCCACCGCATCGACCACGTCGTCGATGCTCTGGTTGGTAGTGTCGAGGATGACGGCGTCTGACGCCGGCGTCAGCGGCGAGGCGACGCGGGTGCGGTCGCGCTGGTCGCGCGCGGCGATTTCCGCCTGCACGCGTTGCGCTTCATCGGGCGATTGCAGGCCTTTCTGGAGAACGCGGCGCTCGGCGCGCACGGCGGGATCGGCGTCAAGAAAAATCTTCACCTCGGCGTTGGGGAAGACCGCAGTACCAATGTCGCGGCCTTCCATTACTACGCCGCCATTGGTTCCCAGCTCGCGCTGCCGCGCCACCATGATCTGGCGCACCTGGGGATGGACGGAGACGCGCGACGCCGCCAGGGTCACGTCGGCATCGCGGATGCGCTGCGAGATGTCGCGCCCGTCGAGCAGCACGCGATTGCCGTCGCCCGCCGGCTCGAGCTGCACCACCGAACCCTCTGCAAGCTTTCGCAGCGCGTCGCCGTCATCGAGCGGCACTCGCTGCTCCAGCGCCTTAAGCGCGAGAGCGCGATACATGGCTCCGCTTTCCAGGTTGAGGTAGCCCAGTTTCCTGGCCAGCCGCGCGGCAATGGTGCTCTTGCCGGATCCCGCCGGCCCATCGATAGCAATGACCAGCTTGCGCGGCGCGTTCATTCCGTCCCGGTGTTCCCTCGCGGAGGCGCGGGATTGGAAGGTTTCGTCGCCTGCGAGCGTCGCGGCCAGACCGAGCGCGCGCGGCTGGCTGCCGTCCGCCGCTTCTCGACCAGCGGCAAGCCCGGCCGCGGCGGAAGCGGCTGGAACTTTGGTTTGGGACTGAACTCAGGTGCGGGCGGGACTTGGAGCGACGCCGAGTGGAGCATGACGCGCCCGCCGACATGGACGAAGCCAATCTCGCGCGCCGCTTGCAGGGCGTTCACCGCCTCGCGCACGCGCGCACGTCCCACAAAGTGGGAGAAGAACTGTTCCAACTCCTCCTGCGAGACCGCCGCCACGCAATCCAGGTATTTCGAGACCAGGGCGGTCAGCGCGCCGCTAACAGGGACCTCGCATCCCTCCTTCACAGCTTCCGGCGCCCAGCGGAACAAAACGTCCCAGAAGACGCCCTCATCGGGCTTGTAGTCGACTCGGGTGATGCGCAGCCGCGCCCAGAGCTCGTCGAGCGCGCGGTCCAGCGCTGCCTCGGAGATGTCACCGCCGAGCAGCTCGCGCAAGTGGTACTTCGAGATCGGGCCCTTCTTGGCAATGTGTTCGAAGGCGTGCACGGCGAGCGGAGAATACTCGGAACGTGGGCCGGCCTTGGGCGCCTGTCGCGCGTTGCGATCGCCCACCAGCGCGTAGAAGAACGGGAACACGGCCGCCGACAAAATGAAGTTATTGTCGGGGAATACGTTGGCTTCGAACGTCGACTTCTCGCGCAGCAAACGGACCATCAGCTCCTTGGCCGAGCGCGCGTCGGAGTCTGCGAATGCCATTTGTGCCGTGGGCAGATTGTCGTCGCCGCCTTTATATGCGCCGATGAATGTGGGCAGCAGCACTGCCGGCCGCTGCGGGTACAAGAGAGAAAAGCCAACCAAGTCCATGAACTCGCGCGCATCGTCGAGCGTGCGCAACGGACGCCCGTTCAGCCGCCATTTCTCGCGGCGAAGTTCGTGGAGTTGTTGTTCGTGCATAGAAGAAGCACTCGGCACGCAGCAACCAGCATTCAGTCTTTTAAGATTGCCGTACCTGCCGCAACATCCATACGCGCTCACCGCCGATCAATAGATTCTGCTTTGGCTGAATGCTGAGTGCTGACTGCCGGTCGCTAGATTCTCTTGAACGCCTTCTGAATGTCCTTCACAGAATATCGCAGAACCACCGGGCGGCCGTGCGGGCAGCTCATGGGGCAGTCGGTCTTGGCCAACTCGTGCAGCAGCCATTCCATTTTGTTCTGCTCCAGCGGCATGTTGATCTTAATGGCGGCATGGCAGGCGATGCTGGCGGCGATCCTGGTGCGGATGGCGTCCAGGTTCAAGGCCTGCTCCTCGCGTTCGAACTGCTCCAGGATTTCGTGCAGCAGGTGCTCGACCTGGTCGGCCTTGATACCGGCAGCGGTTGTCTTCACCGCGATGGTGCGCGAGCCGAAGGGCTCGACCTCGAAGCCGTTGCGGTTGAGCTCGTCGGAGATCTCCGCGAAAACCGCCATCTGGGCGGGCGTCAGTTCCACGATCAGCGGCATCAGCAGTTGCTGCCGTTCGGGCGATTCGGCCAGGCGCTGCTTGCAGATTTTTTCGAAGAGCACGCGCTCGTGCGCCACGTGCTGATCGATGATCCACAGGCCCTGCGGACTGACGGCGAGGATGAACGAATCGCGAATTTGCCCCAGCGGCTTGAGCGTTGCCAGTGACTCCAGTCCGGCGGGCGCATCGTCGTCGGCGATTTCCGGCGAGCAGCCATTTCCGCCGGCGAGGGCGGGAGCAGCGACAGGTCCGCCGAAGGTTTGCGGCCCGAAGCGCGCGACCGGAACGGCGGCGTTGGCCTCGACGCTGAATCCGCCACCTTCGAACTGCAACGGCGCAGTCCAGGGCGGAGGCTCCTGCGCGCGTAATGCGAATGCCGCGTCGGCTTCGGTGACGTGCAACTCGCTGGACGCGAGGTCGTGCGCTCCCGGCGTCAACGACTGCGACGCGCTGGGGCTCGCGTGCATCTCGATCGTGAATGACGGCGCGGGCCGCGATCTCATTAGCAAAGCGCGGACGGAGTCGCGAATGAAGTCGTGCAGCACGGACGATTGCCGGAAGCGCACCTCGACCTTCGAGGGATGGACATTCACGTCGACCTCCGTGGCCGGCATCTCCAGGAAGAGCAGCACGACGGGATAGACCGTGGGCGGAATGATATTGCGATAGGCCTCGGTGAGCGCGTGCTGCACCAGGCGATCGCGGATGAGCCGGCCATTCACGAAGATGTAGATCGAGCCGCGGTTCAGCTTCTGAATCTCAGGGCGTGAGATGAAGCCGTGCAACTTCACCTCACCCTTCACAGGTTCCTCGGTCTCTTCTGCTTGGCTGCGTCGCCACGGCGGCGGCTGCGGCAGGCCCGTGCGCTCCAGTGGCAGCAGGGCGCCCAGCGGAATCAACTGGTCGAGCGTCTCCTTGCCGAAGACCTGATAGATGCGTTGCGAATGGTCCGCGACCGGCGGTGCGACCAGCATGGAGTTGGTGGCGGCGTGCAGCTCCCAATGCATCTCGGGGTGCGCGAGCGCGTAATGCGTCACCAGCGAAGCGATGTGCGAGAGCTCGGTCGACTCGGCCTTCAGGAACTTTCGCCGCGCGGGCATGTTGAAAAACAGATCGCGGACAGTGATGCAGGTGCCCACCGGCAAGCCCGATTCTTCGACCGTCAGAATCTTGCCTCCGGCAATTTCGATGACCGTCCCAGCCGCGTCTTCGGGCGCGCGCGTCTCCAGGCGCAGGCGGCTGACGGAGGCGATGGAGGGCAGCGCCTCGCCGCGGAAGCCCAACGTCGCGATCGTCAGCAGGTCGTCGGCGTTACGGATCTTCGAAGTGGCATGGCGCTCGAAAGCCAGCATGGCGTCGTCGCGCACCATGCCGCAGCCATCGTCAGTGACTTGGATGAGTTTCTTGCCGCCGGCTTCGATGTTGACGCGAATGCGCTGCGCTCCCGCATCCAGCGCGTTCTCCAGCAGCTCCTTGACCACCGAGGCCGGGCGCTCGACCACCTCGCCCGCAGCGATCTTGTTGGCAACATTTTCCGAGAGAACGTGGATGCGGCCCATCGAGTACTAAGTTACAGGAAACAGCGGCCGGTGGTCAGTGGCTAATGGTCAGTTGAGAACCGGTCTTCCCTGTCCTGACGCCGATTGAAAATTGCGAAGGATTTTCCGCGCCAGTTCGCAGGAGATATTCAGTCGAGGAATCTGCGGCGCACAGGCGGCACGTTCAAGAGTGTGCCGGTGATGACGGACGGAATAGCGAAGATCAAACCGGCCATCAGCAGGAACGCCGCTTCCGACCGCTCGAAATCATTGATGGGAAAGAACGCGCACCACAGGCAGAGCAGCCCGAAGGCCAGGATCATCGCGGCCAGCACCTGAACACTCCACCAGGCCCACTTCCTGCCCCGGACGAACTGCACCACCGTGAAGATGCAGGCGATTGCAAGCAAGCTCATCAGTAACGAGATGCCGAATCGGCGAGCTAAGTCAATGCTGGGCCGACCGATCACCCAGGGGAACACAGCGTAGAAGGACAGAAGTCCGGCCAGCAAGGCGCCGAATGTTGAAATCGCCGCGACCGAAACCCTTTGGATCCCCGATACAGACATGTCCTGAGAGGACAAGCAAAGCCCGGCCGGAAGCCTTGCTTGTTGCACCTGTATTTATTGTAGCTGAACAGGCGGGTGCCGCGCTCACCACTTCACGCAGGGTTACAGACTGCCCATGTGCAGCGTGCGGTACGCAGTTTGATTGTCAAACACGGCGCGAAGTTCACAAGAATTTCGACATGATCTTAAGGCCGTTTGCAATGCAGAGCAGATCAACCCACTCGCACGCTATCCCGGCGGCCAAGTCAGGTTCCTGCCTCCCAGCAAGTGCAGGTGCAGGTGAAACACCGATTGCCCGGAGAACGGGCCGACGTTATACACCGTGCGATAGCCGTCTTCGATGTTGCGCTCGCGGCCGATTTTGGCCGCGATCAGGTGGGAATAGCCGATAATCTCGGCGTCTTCAGGGCCCGCCTTGTCGAGTCCCACAATGTGGCGCTTGGGGACGATGAGCACGTGGGTCGGCGCTTTGGGAGCGATGTCCTCGAAGACGTAGACCTTGTCGTCTTCGTACACCTTTTTCGAGGGGATCTTGCCGGCGATGATCTTGCAGAATAGGCAGTCTTCCATGAGGACATATTAGAGCAGATTCAAAGCGCACGGGTGCTCCACTCGAACCGGGCCCTGAGAGCGCGGATTTTGGGGTGGTCGGGTGCATGCGCGGTTTCGAATGAGCGGGAGATCGGCTCTACAATCCCGACATGCGGGCGCTCTCGACCATGCAGCACCTGTCGTATCGTGGGCGCATCGCGCCTTCGCCGACTGGCCTGCTGCATCTTGGGCACGCGTGCACCTTCTGGACGGCGTATCAACGCGTGCGTGCCTACGGCGGGACGCTGGTTTTCCGCAACGAAGACCTCGATGCACACCGCTCAAATCCGCGGTTTGCGGCTGCGATGCTGGAAGACCTGCTCTGGCTCGGCATTCGCTGGCAGGAGGGCCCGGATGTCGGTGGCTCGTTCTCGCCTTACGAACAGAGCCGACGACGCGAACTGTATCTGGAGACATGGCGCAAGCTGCGCGATGGCGGATACATCTACCCCTGCACCTGCTCGCGCAAGGATCTGGCCCTGTCGGCGGCCGCTCCGAACGAGAATGACGACGAGCGGCTGTATCCGGGCCGATGCCGCGAGAAGCTCGGCGAGGCGAGAGCGCACCACTCCCCGGCAGGTGTGAACTGGCGCTTCCTTGTCCCGGATGGCGAGGCGATCGAGTTCGAGGATCTGCGTCAGGGCCCGCAGTCGTTTGTTGCCGGCAGCGACTTCGGCGACTTCGCCGTGTGGCGGCGCGATGATGTGCCGGCGTATCAGCTCGCGGTGGTTGCCGACGATGCGGCGATGCAAATCACCGAGGTGGTGCGCGGTGCCGACCTGCTGAAGTCCACCGCGCGGCAGCTACTGCTGATTCGCGCTCTTGGGCTGCCGGTGCCGGCTTACTATCACTGCGATCTCGTGCGCGACGAAAGCGGCGTTCGCCTGGCTAAGCGCCATGATGCACTCTCCCTGCGCGGGCTGCGGCAACAAGGCAGCACTCCGGAGAAGGTATTACGCAGGTGCGGGTCTCTGTAGCTGTCAGCCAGTCAGCTTTCGGCCATCACCTCTGCTGATTGCTAATTGCTGACTCCTCGTGTATTGTCTCCGGTTCGGAGGGGCACTGGATGCGCGTGAAGTGGGCTGCGATCATGGTGGCCGCGATAGCCGACTGGTTGCTGGGGGCAGTTTGGTTCACGGTCTTTGCCAACCAGTGGCGGGCGGGCATACGCATGCCGGCGGACCAGATGCAGGCCACGATGGCCCACCCTAATTTCTGGCCATTTCTGGTTGCACTGGTGAGTAGTATTTTTATGGCGTATGCGATCGCGC
>Ga0335079_10007931_pt1 | contig 12069 bp, 7 predicted proteins | sample Lox_Sample_33_FD_206719 | JGI IMG/M metagenome (GOLD analysis project Ga0335079, IMG submission 206719) | Soil microbial communities from Loxahatchee National Wildlife Refuge, Florida, United States - Lox_Sample_3.3 | ecosystem: Environmental > Terrestrial > Soil > Wetlands | place: USA: Florida... | reverse complement strand
ACACCTCGCAATATGCGGTGGGGGTGTTCGATTCCAGCAGCGGCGCACTGCTTTGGCCGAGCAATGGCCTACAGGCCGTGCCCACAACAGTAACCAGCGCCACCGTTCCCGCCAACAGCCTGAGCGTGGGCAACCGGGTCGTGCTCGTCGGCATCGTCGATGTCAGTCAATTGCCGGGGGCAGCCTCCGGCTCAGGCGCCCTGGTCGGCGCGTTCGCCTATGCGCCGATCACGGTCACCAACCCCAGCCTGAACCTCGTGTCAGTTGCCACCGCGCCTGCCACCGCGACCGTTGGCGTGGGCAACTCCGTGCAGCTCGCCGCAACCGGGACCTATTCGGACAACAGTACCCAGGACGTCACGACGCAAGCCCAGTGGTCCTCCTCCGATACGACCAAGGTCACGGTGAGCAGCGCCGGGCTGGTAACCGGTGGCGCCCCCGGAACTGCCACCGTCAGGGCGAGTTACGGCGGGTTCGCCGGAAGCACGACGGTCACCGTGTTTCAGCCGAGCCCATCGCCGGTACCGCCCCTCAGTCAGTCTGTTACCTTCCAGATCGACTACGCCCACTCCGGGCGGGTCACCGTCGGCGCGGGACCGACGTTCCCGCCGAGCGCTCACTGGTCGATTACGCTCAACGGAGCGATCTCCTATCCGATCATCGCGCTGGGCAACATCTTCGTGACCACCGACGTCGACAGCGGCGGCGGCAATGCCGGTGGTTCTCTGTACGCCCTCAAGGAAAGCGACGGCAGCATTGCGTGGGGGCCGGTGTCGCTACCGAGCACCGTCACAATATGGTCGGCTCTCGCCTTCGACCACAACACGCTGTTCGTCCTCAACGGGGACGGGCTGTTGCGCAGTTTCGATCCTGCGACCGGGGCTGCGGGCTGGACGACCCAGCTGCCGGGTCACGGTTACAGCTCGCCTCCGATGGCGGTGAACGGCATCGTCTACGTCGGCGGCAACAGCTACCTGTCGGCCATGGATGAGAGCAGCGGCAACCTGTTGTGGAGCGCCGGAGTCGAGTTCGGCGATCACAGCTCGCCGACTGCATCCGTCGATGGCGTCTTCGTCTCCTACCCGTGCCAGGTGTACAAGTTCAACCCGATCTCGGGGACCACGGACTGGCACTATGACGGAGGGTGTAGCGGCGGCGGCGGCAAGACCAGCACCTACTTCAACAATCAGTTGTTCGTGCGCGATCCGCCGAACTACCAGATCTTCGACGCCGGGACCGGCGCACAGGCCGGTTCCTTTGCACCGTCGCTGATTCCCGCGTTCTCGGCACAGACGGGATTCTTCCAGAATTTCGGTACGCTGACGGCGATCGATCAGAGCACTCACAACACGCTGTGGACCTTTACCGGCGACGGCGGACTGATTACGGCTCCGATCGTCATCGACACGGTGGTTGTCGTCGGCTCCTCATCCGGGACCGTGTATGCGCTGGACACGATCAGCGGCAGCGTCGTCTGGAGCGGGTCCGCGGGCGCGGCACTCGTCGGGCCCGACGAGCAGAACGTCTCCACACCGTTGACAGGCCTGGGCGCCGGCGAGGGTTATCTAGTCGTCCCGGCAGGGACCGTGCTGAGCGCCTGGCGAGTGATCCCCTGACGGTAGGAGTGGCCGCCGGACTGTCCGTCGCCGTGGGCGCCGCGGCTGGGGCCGAATCACGCGGATGCTAGACTGATTCCCCACCCCCGAAGGTGAGCCATGCCCCAACGCTTCGAACTGCCCGATGCGTCCGTGCCCGCGCGGGACGTCTATACCGTCTCGCGCCTCAACCGTGAGGTGCGCTCGGTCCTCGAGCGGGCCTTGAGCGTGATCTGGGTGGAAGGGGAGCTCTCGAACTTCTCCCAGCCGGCTTCCGGCCACTGGTACTTCTCGCTCAAGGACCGCGGTGCGCAGCTGCGCTGCGCCATGTTCCGCATGCAGAACTCGCTGCTGGGGTTCACGCCGCGCGACGGCGCGCACCTGCTGCTGCGCGGGAGGATCAGCGTCTACGAGGCACGCGGCGAGTACCAGCTGATCGTCGAGCACCTCGAGGAGGCGGGAGTCGGCGCCCTCAAGCGCGAGTTCGAGCGCCTGAAGACCCGGCTGGCGGCCGAGGGCCTGTTCGCCCTCGAGCGCAAGCGCCCCCTGCCGCGCTTTCCGCAGCGCATCGGGGTGATCACCTCGCCCTCGGGCGCGGCGCTGCACGACATCCTGAAGATCCTGGCGCGGCGCTTCCCGCCGGCCGTCGTGCTGATCTATCCGGCTCCGGTGCAGGGCGCCGCCGCGGTGCCGGCGCTGGTGGCCGCGCTCGCAGCCGCGGGGGCGCGCGCTGAATGCGATGTTCTGATCCTCGCGCGCGGCGGCGGCTCGCTCGAGGATCTCTGGGCGTTCAACGACGAGCGCCTGGCACGCGCCATCGCGCTGAGCCCGCTGCCGGTGGTCTCGGCGGTGGGGCACGAGATCGATTTCACCATCGCGGACTTCGTCGCCGACGTACGTGCTCCGACGCCCTCCGCTGCGGCCGAGCTCGTGGTGCCCGACGCATGCGCGTGTCTCGAGTCGCTGGCACGCGCCGGCGAGCGGCTGGCGCTCGCCATGCGGCGCGAGCTGCGCGCCGTCGCGATCCGGGTCGAGGGCGCACAACGCAGGCTCGCACTGGTGCACCCGGGCGTGCGTCTCGAGCAGCAGACGCAGCGGCTCGATGACCTGACGGTGCGCCTCGGCGGCGCGACGCGCTCCCGGGTGCAGCGCGAGCATCTGCGCCTCGCCGAGCTCCACCGGCGGCTGAATTCCCGCTCGCCCGATCGCCTGCTCGTGGAGCAGCGCTCGCGGCATCAGGATCTGTGGCTGCGCCTGCGGCACGCCGCCAACGCCCGGATGGGCGCCGCCTCGCAGCGGCTCGCGCTGGCGCAGCGCGGGCTGAACGCCGTGAGTCCGCTGGCGACGCTCGCGCGCGGCTTCGCCGTCGTGACACGCACCGATGGCGCAGTCGTCACTGACGCGGCGGCCGTGGCGCCGGGCGAGGCGATCGAGGCGCAGCTGGCGCGGGGGATTCTCACGGCTCGGGTGACGGGCAGGAGGGAGAAGGAATGAGCCCGCGGCGCGCCGCCACGGCGCTGCTGCTCGCGGTCATGACCTCAGCTCCCGGTTTGCGCGCGGCCTCGCCGCCGCCGGTCGCCGCTCCCAGGCCGGCAGCCGGGGAGCCAGCCGAGCTGGCCGCCGCGCAGCTGCCGCAGGAGGAGCGCGTTCCGGGGGGCGTGGCGCTCCTCACGGTGGGCGATACCGCCGCTCGCGCGCCGACCGTCAGCTTCGGCGGGCGGCGCGTGCTCGTGGTGCGGGTCGCCGGCAAATGGCTCGCGGTGGTCGGCATTCCGCTCTCGCAGGAGCCGGGACCCGCCGCGGCACGGGTCGAGGACGGGAGCGCGGACGGGACCAGGCTCGGCTTCGAGGTTGCCAACAAGGAGTACACGGTGCAGCGCCTGACCGTGCCGCCGCGCCAGGTGGATCTGTCGCCGCACGATCTCGCGCGCGTCAACAAGGAGCAGCCGCGCATCCACGCGGACGTCGGTACCTGGTCGGAGACGCCGCCGCCGACGCTGCGGCTGCTCGCTCCGGTGCCGGGCATCCGCTCGAGCTCCTTCGGCTTACGGCGCGTCTTCAACAATGAGTCGCGCAGCCCCCACAGCGGCATGGACATCGCCGCCGAGACGGGCACTCCCGTCCGGGCGGCCGCCGACGGGCGCGTGGTTGACACGGGCAACTTCTTCTTCAACGGCAACACGGTCATTCTCGATCACGGCGGCGGGCTCCTGACCTTGTACTGCCACCTGAGCGCGATCGATGTCACGCGCGGCGAGCGCGTCGAGGCCGGCGGGGTGATCGGCAAGGTGGGCGCGACCGGGCGCGTCACCGGTCCGCACCTGCACTTCGGAGTGGCGCTCAACGCCGATTTCGTCGACCCCGCGCTGTTCCTGCCGGCGCCTGCCGCCCCGCCCGCACCACCCGCCGACCACCACGGCGGCGGCTGAAGCTCCATGGCCGATTCCGCCGCGGCCGGACGCGACGCCAGCTACATGCGGGCGGCCCTCGAGCAGGCCGCCGCGGCCGGCGGTCGCGGTGAGGTGCCGGTCGGCGCCGTACTGGTGCTGGGCACGAACATCATTGCGACCGGCGGCAACGCGCCGATTGCGAGCCACGATCCGACGGCGCACGCCGAGATCGAAGCGCTGCGCGCCGCGGGTAAGGCGCTCGGCAGCTATCGCCTCACCGACACCACCCTGTACGTGACGCTCGAGCCGTGCGTCATGTGCGCCTCCGCGATCGTGCACGCGCGGGTGCGGCGGCTGGTGTTCGGAGCCTGGGATCCGCGCGCCGGGGCTGCCGGCAGCATCAGCGACGTGTTCGCGCTGCCACAGCTCAACCACCGCGTGGATGTGTTCGGCGGCGTGCTGATGGAGGAGTGCGCGCAGCTGCTGCAGCGGTTTTTCGCCGAGCGTCGTTAAGGCATCACGCGGGCGGCAGTCGGTGTCGCCGTGGCAGGCGTCGCCGCGGACCGGGCCCCGGGTGCCGGCGCCGCCTCGCCGGGCTGCCACTCGAGGAGGGTGAGGTAGCGCTGGATGCGGTCGACGAACTGCACCGGCTCCCAGCCGCGCGCGTAGCCGCGCTTGGCGCGGGTGTACCAGCGGCCCTGAGCGAGCAGCGGCAGCTGCGCACGCACCGAGGTCCACGAGTCGGGATCCTTGCCGAGGGCCTGGGTGATGATGCGCGCGTCCTCGAGGTGGCCGAAGCCGACGTTGTAGGCCGCGAGGGTGAGCCAGGTGCGGTCGGGCTCGGGGACGCGGTCCGGGATCATCTCCCGCACCTGCGCCAGATAGCGCGCGCCGGCGAAGATGCTCTGCTTCGGATCGTTGCGGTCCTTGATTCCCATCGCCTGGGCGGTGTCGGCGGTGAGCATCATCAGGCCCTGCGCGCCTTCGTCCGAGACCGCGCGCGGATCCCACTTCGACTCCTGGTAGCCGACGGCGGCCAGCAGGCGCCAGTCGATGCCCACCTGGGCCGCCGCCTGCTCGAACCAGCTGCGATAGCGCGGCAGCCGGTCGGCGACGTGGGTCTGGAACTCGCGCGACTCCTCGTATTCGAAGCGCCGGGTATCGCCCGAGGCCGACTGCACCAGCTGCGTGAGCTCGCCCGACTGGGCGAGCGAGCCGAAGAACTGGTCGACCGCCTCGAGCAGGCCCGTCGCGCCCTTGCGCACGATCCATTGCACCGGGCGCGTGTCGGGCAGCGCGAATCCCACCAGCACGTTCGGATAGAGGTGGCGTGCGTAGGAGAACTCGCGTGCGTCGGTGATGGCGTAGTCGGCGCCGCCCGTATCGACGTCGTCGATCGGGTCCGCAGAGGAGGGTGCCGTCTGCACCCACTGCAGGGTCGGCGCCACGGTGGCCCGTATCTTCTCGAGGATGCGCTCCTGCGGGCTGCCGGCGCGCACCGCGAGGCGCGCCGACTCGAGCTGCAGCGTGTCACGCGGGCGCACGCCACTCCTGCGATAGACGACCAGCTGCGGAATGTTGGCGTACGGCACCGCGGCATCGCCGACGCGCCGCCAGTCGGGCGAGTCGCTGAGCGAGGCGGCGGCGATGTCGGCGCGGCCGCCGGCAAGCTCGTCCTGCATGGCGCGCTCGCTGGCGACCGGGTACATGGTGAGCTTCACGCCGAGTTGGCTCGCGAAGCGGTTCGCGAGCTCGAACTCGAGCCCCTCGGTTCCCTGCGCGCCGAAGTAGTAACAGGTGGGGAGGTTGAGCGTCACGACGCGCAGCTCACCGCGCGCGCGCACCGCATCGAGGGCGGATGGCGCGTGGCCTGTGCAGCCCGCGGCGAGCAGCAGCGCCGCGGCGGCGAGAGTCAGTGCCCGCACGAAGGCGGCCCTCCTGGCGAACGGCTTTCCGCTAGAATACCAGCCCCGCAGAACAGTCCTGGTCGCGGAGCCGGAGAGGTACCGAAGCGGTCATAACGGCGCCGACTCGAAATCGGATGGTCGGGTAAAACCGGCACGTGGGTTCGAATCCCACCCTCTCCGCCAACCTCACGCCGGTTCAGGATTCGTTCTTCTTCATCGCCTCGCGATACGCGGAGCTGAATGCCTCGATGAAGGTATGCGGCAGGTGGTCGGCCGGCATCTCGATCAGGTTGCGGTAGAAGCTGACGAACAGCTCCCAGTACTGAGCCTTGTCGGCCGCGCGCGCCTTGCCGCGCCGTGCGGCGCGCTCGAAGCGCGCTTCGAGCTCGGCCGGGTCGAGGCGACCGAGGAACTCGACGAACGCGGCGCGCGTCGCCTGCGCGGTGGCGTTCTCGTGCAGCTTCGCCTCGTCGACCGTCTCGCGCAGCCACTGCACCGAGTCGAGCCGGCGATTCTCGTGCTGCACCAGCAGGCTGATCAGCAGATCCTCCACCATCGAATCGGCGAGCGAGGGACGCGGATCGTCCTGCTCGCGCGCGGGCATCTCGATGCGGTAGCGGTTGCGGGTGTTGGCGCGGGTGCGCTCGAGGTCCTTCAGGCCCACCAGCGTCTCGCGGAACAGCCGCCCGGCGAGATGCAGCAGCCGGGTCTGGGCGTCCGCCGGCAGCTTCTCGGTGTCGATGCCGGCGCCGCGGCAGAAGGCGTCGAGGCCCGAATGCACATCCGACAGCGCGAGCACGCCGTTGCCGCTCTTCGGCTCGCGCGCCACGGCCTCGGCGAGGCGCGCCATGCGCGCGTTGTGCGCCTCGGCCTCGGCCTCCGGCGCGGGCACGGCTTCGGCAGGCACGGGCGCATCGTTCGCGGTGAGCTCGATCTCGGGGGCGGCGAGCGCGCGCACCGGCGCGGATTCGACCGCCTGGCCGTAGGCGTTCACCGGCAGCACCGGGTCGCGCCGGGGCTCGGGCACCAGCAGCTCATCGAGGTTGAGCACCGCGCCGATGTCGGCGTCCGGCGCGCGCCCGAGGGTGCGCAGCGCATGAATGCTGGTCGGCACCGCGGCGGCCGCCGGATCCTCCGCGGAGGCCGGCGCCGCGCGCTGCGCCTCGAGCGCCGCGACGATGTGGTACTCACCGATCCGCAGCACGTCGCCGTTCACCAGGCGGTAGCCGCTCGAGCCGCGCTTGGCGAGCGGCTCGGTGTCGTCGTTGATGTAGACGCCGTTGGTGCTGACGTCCTGCAGGTAGAAGTGGCCCTCGCGGAACTGCACCCGGGCGTGATGCGCGGACACGTAGCGCATGGGGTCGGGAAGCACCCAGTCGTTGTCCGCGGAGCGGCCGATGGTGCCGCCCTCGACGGAAAAAACGGCGGTGCTGCGGTCGGCGAGCGACCGGCGCTGGTCACTGACGACACGCAGCCGAAGCGTCATGGTTCCCCGACTCAAGGGAGTCCGTCCGTTGTCAAGAAACAGCCGGGTGCAACAGGGCGCGGCAGCGTCCCCGGCACGCCCGGACATATAATGCCAGCGTCAAAGCTACCCGACCCCCACCGAGAGGCCATGGCAGCCAGTCACATTTTCCGCATCATGTTCGTGAATCAAGGCAAGGTTTACGAGGTGTACGCGCGCAAGGTGAGCCACGGGGAGCTGTTCGGCTTCATCGAGGTCGAGGAGCTGGTGTTCGGCGAGCGTTCCTCGGTGGTGCTGGACCCGTCCGAGGAGCGCATCAAGGGCGAGTTCTCGGGGGTCAAGCGCACCTTCCTGCCCCTGCATTCGGTGCTGCGCGTCGACGAGGTGAAGAAGCAGGGGACCGCCAAGATCACGGTGCTCGAGACGGGCGCCAACGTGGCGCAGTTTCCCATGCCGATGTACTCCACTCCGCCCGGAGAGAAAAAGTGAGGCGCGGGTAGCGCATGCTGGAGATTCCGGGCGCACCGGCACTGTCCGCGTTTCGAATCGCCAAGCTGCTCGACCGCCTGAACGCCATCGAGCCCGCGGTGCGGGGGCTCGCGGCGCGCTTCGTGCACTTCGCCGACCTCGAGCGGCCGCTTGCGGCCGCCGAGCGCGAGCTGCTCGGGCAGCTCCTCACCTATGGTCCGACTCTCCCCGCCGACCTCGGCGCCGCCGCCGGCGAGCGGCTGCTCGTCGTGCCGCGCGCCGGCACGATCTCGCCGTGGTCGAGCAAGGCGACCGACATCGTGCGGGTCTGCGGGCTGAGCTGCGTGCGCCGCGTGGAGCGCGGCATCGAGTATCGCTTGAGCGCGGCGCGGGTCCTGGGAAGCGCGCAGCTCACGCGCCTCGCGCCCGCGCTCTTCGACCGCATGACCGAGATGGCGCTGCTCGATGCCGGCGAGGCCGCGCGGCTCTTCGAGCACACCGAGCCGAAGCCGCTCGCCACCATCCCGCTCGGCGGCGGGCGCGCGGCGCTCGCGGAGGCGAACGAGCGGCTCGGGCTCGCGCTGTCGGCCGATGAGATCGACTACCTGCTCGCGAGCTTCACGCAGCTCAGGCGCGACCCGACCGACGTCGAGCTCATGATGTTCGCGCAGGCGAACTCCGAGCACTGCCGCCACAAGATCTTCAACGCCGCCTGGACCATCGACGGCCGGCCGCGCAGCGAGTCGCTGTTCGCCATGATCCGCCACACGCACGCGGTGAGCCCGCAAGGCGTGCTGTCGGCCTACCGCGATAACGCCGCGGTGATCGAGGGCTCGCTCGGCGCGCGCTACTTCCCGGACCCCGAGTCCGGCATCTACCGCTCGAGCCTCGAGCCCATCGACATCCTCATCAAGGTCGAGACTCACAATCATCCGACCGCCATCTCGCCGTTCCCGGGAGCCGCGACCGGCTCGGGCGGCGAGATCCGCGACGAGGGGGCGACCGGGCGCGGCGCCAAGCCCAAGGCCGGACTGACCGGCTTCTCGGTGTCGAACCTGCGCATCCCCGGCTACCAGCGTCCGTGGGAGCGCGACTTCGGCGCGCCCGCGCGCATCGCCTCCGCGCTCGAGATCATGACCGAGGGTCCGATCGGGGCCGCCTCCTTCAACAACGAGTTCGGACGCCCGGCGGTGTGCGGCTACTTCCGCACCCTCGAGCTCGAGCTGCCGGGGGACCGACCGAATCGGGCGCGCGGCTACCACAAGCCGATCATGGTCGCCGGGGGCCTGGGGAACATCCGCCGCCCGCAGGTCGAGAAGGCCGACGTGCCGGTCGGCGCGCAGCTCGTGGTGCTCGGGGGACCGGCGATGCTCATCGGCCTGGGGGGCGGGGCCGCATCCTCGGTCGGCAGCGGCAGCTCGAGCGCCGAGCTCGATTTCGCCTCGGTGCAGCGCGGCAACCCGGAGATGCAGCGCCGCGCGCAGGAGGTGATCGATCACTGCTGGGCGCTTGCCGGACGCAACCCCATCCTTCTGATCCACGACGTGGGCGCGGGCGGCCTCTCGAACGCCGTCCCCGAGTCGGTCGCCCACGGCGGGCGCGGCGCCCGCATCGACCTGCGCTCGATTCCGAGCGCCGAGCCCGGCATGTCGCCGATGGAGCTGTGGTGCAACGAGGCGCAGGAACGCTACGTGCTGATCGTGGCGAGCGAGGCCCTCGAGCGCTTCGCCGCGATTGCCGCGCGCGAGCGCTGCCCCCTCGCGGTGATCGGCGCGATCGACGCGAGCGGACGGCTCACCGTCACCGATCCGCTGTTTCGTGACCGGCCGGTCGACATGCCGCTCGACCTGCTGCTCGGCAAGCCCCCGCGCCTGAGGCGCGACGTGAAGAGCGTCCGCGCGCCCGGGCAACCCTTCGACTCGAAGTCCATCGATCTCAAGGAGGCCTTGTACCGCGTACTGCGGCTGCCGGCGGTGGCCGACAAGACCTTCCTGATCACCATCGGCGACCGGACCGTCGGCGGGCTCGTCAGCCGCGACCAACTGGTGGGACGCTGGCAGGTGCCGGTGAGCGACGTCGGCGTCACCGCCGCCGACTACCAGGGCGTGGCGGGCGAGGCAATGGCCATGGGTGAGCGCACGCCGGTGGCGCTCCTCGATGCGCCCGCCTCGGGCAGGCTCGCGGTCGCCGAAGCCATCACCAACATCCTGGCGGCCGAGATCGATTCGCTGTCGAAGATCCGCCTGTCGGCCAACTGGATGGCCGCGAGCGGTGAGCCCGGCGAGGATGCCGCGCTCTATGCGACGGTCGAGGCGGTCGCGAAGCAGCTCTGTCCCGAGCTCGGCATCGCGATCCCGGTCGGCAAGGACTCGCTCTCGATGCGGACGCGCTGGAGCGAGGGCGGCGTCGAGAAGAGCGTGGTGGCGCCGGTGTCGCTCATCATCTCGGCGTTCGCGCCGGTAGCGGACGTGCGCGCGACGCTCACTCCGGCGCTCGAGCTCGAGGAGCGGCCGAGCTCGCTGTGGCTCATCGATCTCGCCGCCGGCCGGAACCGCCTGGGCGCCTCGGCACTCGCGCAGGTGTACGGCCAGCTTGGCGAGGAGCCGGCGGATCTCGACGAGCCGGCGAGGCTGCTCGAGCTCGCGGCGGCGCTGAAGGAGCTGCGCGCCGCGAAGCTGCTGCGCGCCTATCACGACCGCTCCGACGGCGGACTTCTCGTGACGCTGCTCGAGATGGCCTTCGCCGGGCACTGCGGGCTCGACGTCGCGCTGCCCGCCGCGCGCGGGCCGGCGGCGGCGCAGCTCTTCAGCGAGGAGCCCGGTGTAGTGGTGCAGATCCTCGCGGGCGATGAGCCGCGCTTCAGCGAGATCCTGGCGCGGCACAACTTGAGCGATGCGGCGCTCTACCTCGGCGCGCCGACGGCGGAGCTGCGCGTCGAGGTGCGGGTCGGCACGGCGCTGATCGATGAGGCGTGGGCGGACCTCAAGCGTGCCTGGTCCGAGACCTCGTGGCGCATGCGGCGGCTGCGTGATGACCCGCAGTGCGCCGATGAGGAGTTCGCCGCGCAGAGCGCGGAGGCCGACCCGGGGCTCAGCGTGGCTCTCAGCTTCGACCCCGAGGAGGACATCGCGGCGCCCTACGTGGCGCGCGGCGTGGCTCCCAAGGTCGCGATCCTGCGCGAGCAGGGGGTCAACAGCCAGACGGAAACCGCGGCGGTGTTCGCGCAGGCGGGCTTCGAGCCGCACGACGTGCACATGACCGACCTGCTCTCCGGGGCGCGCACGCTCGGGGAGTTCAAGGGTCTCGTGGCCTGCGGCGGCTTCAGCTACGGCGACGTGCTCGGGGCGGGCGAGGGCTGGGCGAAGTCGATCCTGTACACCGAATCGGTGCGCAGCGAGTTCGAGCGCTTCTTCGCGCGCCGCGACAGCTTCGCGCTCGGCATCTGCAACGGTTGCCAGATGTTTGCCGCGCTGAAGAGCCTGATTCCGGGCACCGCGCACTGGCCGCGCTTCGTGCAGAACCGCAGCGAGCAGTACGAGGCGCGCTTCCCGCTGGTCGAGGTGCTGGCCTCGCCCTCGGTGCTGCTCGAGGGGATGGCGGGATCACTGCTGCCGATCGCGGTCTCGCATGGAGAGGGGCGGGGCGAGTTCTCCTCGCCCGCGGCGGCCGCGGCCTGCGCCGCGAGCGGGCTGGTGGGATTCCGCTACCTGCAGCACGATCGCAGCGTCGCGAGCACTTACCCGGCGAACCCGAGCGGCAGCCCCTTCGGCATCGCCGCGCTCTGCAATGCCGACGGGCGCGTCACCATCACCATGCCGCACCCGGAGCGCTCGTTCCGCTATCTGCAGAATTCCTGGCGGCCGCGCGCCGCGGGCAGCTACAGCGGCTGGATGCGGCTGTTTCGCAACGCGCGGCGGTGGGTCGGGTAACTAGCTGGCGGACTGCAGCGGGGTGACTTTCCAGGACCCCGTCTCCTCGAGCAGGAAGCGCCGCACCTTGATCGCCTGCTGCAGCCGCCCCTTGCGCACGTAAGCCTCGTACAGCAGGTCCTTCATGACTTCCAGCATGATGCCCGCCTGGTAGCCGTCGAGCGGCGGCAGCGCGGCACGCGCATCGAGCTCGGCGCCGAACAGCACGTTGCGCATGGTGGTGAAGAGGTCCGGGGCGATGTCAGTGAGCTCGCGCAGGCCGTTGAGCTCATCGAACAGCCGCAGCTTGCCGGCTTCGCCGAGGTCGGCGAACAC
>Ga0335079_10007926_pt1 | contig 12076 bp, 10 predicted proteins | sample Lox_Sample_33_FD_206719 | JGI IMG/M metagenome (GOLD analysis project Ga0335079, IMG submission 206719) | Soil microbial communities from Loxahatchee National Wildlife Refuge, Florida, United States - Lox_Sample_3.3 | ecosystem: Environmental > Terrestrial > Soil > Wetlands | place: USA... | reverse complement strand
ACATCCATCCGCTCAACAACACGTCACCGTTGCGCTATCTCAAGCGCCAGCTCAAGCACGAGCAGGCCGACATCGACGCCTGGTATCATCATTGGATCATCGAAGGATTCACCGCCATCGAGGCGATGATCGCGCCCGGCCCCTATACCTGCGGCGCGCACGTGACGCTCGCCGATATCTGCCTGGTGCCGCAGGTGGCCAATGCGCGCCGCCTCAACGTGCCGCTCGACAAGTTCCCGAAAATCGTCGCTGCCGACGCCGCCTGCCTGAAGCTGCCGGCCTTCGACAAGGCGCGGCCGGAGAATCAGCCGGACGCGGAGTGACGACGCACCGCCGGGCTGCTAGACCAGCGCCCGGTCTCTCTCCCCCTCACCTCGCGGCGAATCCATCGGTGGCCACAAGCAAGCTTGCCCGCGTCGTCCTCTGGATGGTCGGCGCCTTGTTTTCGTTTTCGGTGATGGCGGTGTCGATCCGCGAGCTGTCACGCGCGAATCTCAGCATTTTCGAGATTCTCGCCATCCGCAGCGGCGTCGCGTTGTTCGTGCTGCTGGCGCTGCTGGCGGTGCGCCCGGACCTGCGCGCTTACGCGCTGCCGCGCCGCATGAAGCTCAACCTTGTGCGCAACATCGTGCACTACGCCTCCCAATTCGCCTGGGCGCTGAGCATCACCATGCTGCCGCTCGCCATGGTGTTCGCGCTGGAATTCACCATGCCGGGCTGGACCGCGCTGCTTGCCGTCTGGCTGCTGCATGAACGGCTGACGCCGAGCCGCATCGGCGTGATTGTGTTCGGCCTGATTGGCGTCCTGGTAATTCTCCGCCCCGGCGTCGCCAGCATCAATCCGGCGGCCTTCCTCGTGCTAGCGGCGGCCTTCGGCTATGCCATCACCATGATCGCCACCAAGAAGCTGACCATGACCGAGACCACCTTCGGCATCATATTCTGGATGGCGGTGATCCAGTTTCCATTGTCGCTCCTGGGCAGCGATCCGGCGGTGTTCCTGCATCTCGAGACGCGTCATATTTTACCCGCAATTGGGGTCGGCACTGCCGGCTTGACGTCGCACTACTGCCTCAGCAATGCGTTCCGCGCCGGTGATGCCACGCTCGTGGTTCCGCTCGACTTCATGCGCATTCCGCTGATCGCGGTGGTCGGCTGGGCGTTTTACAGCGAGCGGCTCGATATCTTCGTGCTGCTTGGCGCGCTGATCATCATTGGCGGCGTGTTTTGGAATCTGCGCGCAGAGGCCGCACGGCCGCATTGAGCACGAGGCTCGCACCGCCATGATTTTCCCGATAGAGTGCCGCGCATGAGGGGTCGTTCTTTGAAGTTCGCAGCGCTGGCGGCGGCGACGTTAGCGTCGTGCGGCGCGCTGGCGCAGTCGCCCAACCCGGCCTGTCAGCGGCTCGAAGCGCAGCTTGCCTCCCTCGACCGCGGCAATAACGACCCGCAGCGCGCCGACCAGATCCACCGCGCCGAGGACGCGGTCAACCGCCAGCAATTCGAGGTCGACCGGCTGGTCGCGCAGTCGCGGCGCATGGGCTGCGAGAGTTCCGGCTTTTTCTCGATCTTCAACAATCCGCCGGCGCAATGCGGCGGCTTGAGCCGGCAGATCGACCAGCAGCGCAACGCGCTCGACCGCATGCAGAACCAGCTCGAGCAGCTTAGCGGCGGCACCACCGAGCGCGCCGCGCAGCGTCAGTCGCTGCTGATCGCACTCGGCGATAATGGCTGCGGTCCGCAATACCGGTCTGCCGCGCTGCAAGGCCAACAGGGCGGCTTCTTCGACCGCCTGTTCGGCGGCAACGGCGGCATGTTCTCGGCGCCGTCCGGACAAATGGGCGGCACCTTCCGCACCGTCTGCGTGCGCACCTGCGATGGCTATTATTTCCCGATTTCGTTCGAGACCACGCCAGACCACTTCCGCGACGACGAGGCGGCCTGTCAGCGCATGTGCCCAGCGGCGGAAGTGTCACTCTACACCTATCACAATCCCGGCGAGGACATGCCGCAGGCGGTCTCACTCAACGGCCGGCTCTATACCGAACTGCCGACGGCGTTCAGCTACCGCAAAGCACTCAATCCGGCCTGCAGTTGCCGCCGGCCTGGAGAAAGCTGGGCCGAGGCACTCAAGGCCAGCGGACCCGACCAGACGGTGGCGCCCGGCGACGTGGTGGTCACCGAACAGAACGCCAGGAAGCTGTCGCAGCCGCGCCTCGGCCCCGATGGCAAGCCGATCCGTCCCCAGCCGCAGGCGAAAGAAGCACCGTCGCCGGCGTCCATGGCGGAGGCGCCCGGCGAGACCGACCCGACCAAACGGAAAGTGCGCACGGTCGGTCCGACGTTTCTGCCCGCTCGCTAGCTAGAAATCGACCGCTTCGCTTTTTGCCGGCTTACCCATGACCGGCGACGCGTCCGGCGCCGGCAGCGGCGTGCCCGGGTCGCGGAAGCGGTTGGTGATCGGATAGCGGCGATCGCGGCCGAAATTCTTAAGCGTCACCTTCACGCCCGGCGCCGCCTGCCGGCGCTTGTATTCGGCGATGTTGAGCATACGCTCCACCCGCATCACGGTGTCGCGGTCGAAGCCAGCCGCAACGATACTCGAGATCGGCTCCTCGCGCTCGACCAGCCGTTCGAGGATCGGATCGAGCTGCGCGTATGGCGGCAGCGAATCCTCGTCGCGCTGGTTCTCGCGCAACTCCGCGGTCGGCGGCCGCGTGATGATGTTTTCCGGAATGACCGGACCGTCGGGCCCCATGGCGTCCTCCGGCTTCCAGCTGTTGCGCAGCCGCGACAGGCGAAATACCTCAGTCTTGTAAAGATCCTTGATCGGATTGAAGCCGCCGTTCATGTCGCCATAAAGCGTGGCGTAACCAACCGACATCTCGGACTTGTTGCCGGTGGTCACCACCATGACGTTGAACTTGTTGGAGATCGCCATCAGGATGGTGCCGCGCGCGCGCGCCTGCAGGTTCTCCTCGGTGACATCGCGCGGCAATCGATCGAAGGCGGGCGCCAACGCCGCTTCCAGTCCTTCGACCGCCGGCGCGATCGGCAGAATCTGATAGGACACGCCGAGCGCCTTGGCGCAGGCCGCAGCATCGTCGAGCGATTCCTGCGCCGTGAACTTGTATGGCATCATAACGCAGCGCACGCGCCCGGCGCCGAGCGCATCGACCGCGATGGCCGCACACAGCGCCGAATCGACGCCGCCTGACAGGCCGAGCACGACGCCGGGGAAGCCGTTCTTGTTGACGTAGTCGCGCAGGCCCAGCACGCAGGCCGAATAGTCGGCGCGATCGGTCTCGACGGAAGCAACCGTCGGGCCATTCTCGCAGCGCCAGGTTGCGCCATGCCGCTGCCACCGGGTGGTGACGATAACTTCCTGGAAGGCCGCAAGCTGGAACGCCAGCGAACAATCGGCATGTAGGCCAAACGACACGCCATCGAACACGAGCTCGTCTTGCCCACCGACCTGGTTGACGTAGACGGTCGGCAGCCCCTGCTCGGTGACGCGCGCGACCGCAATGTTGAGGCGGACGTCGCTTTTCTGCCGCCAATAAGGCGACCCGTTCGGTACCACCAGCAATTCGGCGCCGGTCTCTGCCAGGCACTCGACGATTTCCTCGCCCCAGATGTCCTCGCAGATCGGCAGGCCCAGGCGCACGCCGTGGAAACTCACCGGCCCCGGCATCGGCCCAGGCGCGAACACCCGTTTCTCGTCGAAGACACCGTAATTCGGCAGATCGACCTTGAAGCGGAGCGCCCTGATGGCACCGCCTTCCAGGAGCGCCACCGCGTTATAGAGCTTGCCCGCCTCGACCCAGGGCGTACCGACCAATAGCGCCGGTCCGCCTGAAGCCGTTTCCCGTGCCAGGGCCTCGACCGCGGTGCGGCAAGCGGCCTGGAACGCCGGCTTGAGCACCAGATCCTCGGGCGGATAGCCGGCAATGAACAGTTCGGGGAAAACGACCAGATCGGCGCCCTGCGCGCCCGCGGTCACGCGCGCGCGCCGCACTTTTTCGGCATTGCCGGCCACGTCGCCGACAGTCGAATTGAGCTGCGCGACCGCAATCGCGAGCCTATCGGAAGGCCGCCCATCCATACCGATGATCTAGCGCCTGCGCTCTAGCGCCGCAATCAGGGCCTGGGCGGCAAAAAACGCAGAGCTTATGGCTTTCACAGCCCGGCAACCGCCGGCATCGGCTTGGCATGCCCATTGCGCTCCTTGCGCAACAGCTCGGCCAGCAGGAATGCCATATCGATTGCCTGCTCCGCGTTTAACCGCGGGTCGCAGACTGTGTGGTAGCGATCGTTGAGGTCCGCATCGGTGATGGCGCGGGCGCCGCCGGTGCATTCGGTGACGTTCTGCCCGGTCATCTCCAGATGCACGCCGCCGGCATAGGTGCCTTCGGCTTGATGCACTTCGAAGAAGCCGCGCACCTCTTTGAGGATCAGGTCGAACGGACGCGTCTTGTAGCCGGTCGCCGAGGTGATGGTGTTGCCGTGCATGGGGTCGCAGGACCAAACGACGGCTTTGCCTTCGCGCTTGACCGCACGCACGAGCGCCGGCAGTTGCTCGGCGACCTTGTCGGCGCCGACGCGCACGATGAGCGTGAGGCGGCCTGCCTCGTTGTCGGGATTGAGGATGTCGATGAGCCGCAAGAGGTCGTCGGTCTTGAGCGACGGTCCGCATTTCAAGCCGAGCGGATTCTTAATGCCGCGGGCATATTCGATGTGGGCGTGGTCGTATTGGCGCGTGCGGTCGCCGATCCACAGCATGTGGCCGGAGGTCGCGTACCAGTCGCCGGTGGTCGAATCGACGCGGGTGAGCGCTTCCTCGAAGCCGAGCAGCAGCGCCTCGTGGCTGGTGTAGAAATCGGTGGTGCGCAGCTCGGGGTGGCTTTCCAGATCGAGGCCGCAGGCCTGCATGAAGCCGAGCGCTTCCGAGATGCGATCCGATAATTCCACGTAGCGCCGCGACTGCGGCGAGTCCTTGACGAAGCCGAGCATCCATTGACGCACGCTCGCCAGGTTGGCGTAGCCGCCCTGCGCGAAAGCGCGCAGCAGATTGAGCGTCGCCGCCGACTGGCGATAGGCTTCGATCTGCCGGCGCGGATCGGGACGCCGCGCGTCCTCGGTGAAGGCAACGTCGTTGATGATGTCGCCGCGATAGCTTGGCAGCTCCTTGCCGTCGCGCTTCTCGGTCGGCGACGAGCGCGGCTTGGCGAACTGGCCGGCGATGCGCCCGACCTTCACCACCGGCGAGGCGGCAGCATAAGTGAGCACCACGGCCATTTGCAGGAACATGCGGAAGAAGTCGCGGATGTTGTTGGCGCCATGCTCGGCGAAGCTCTCCGCACAATCGCCGCCTTGCAGCAGGAAAGCCTGGCCGTTGGCGACGCGCGCCAACTGCTTCTTCAGGCTGCGCGCCTCGCCGGCAAAAACCAGCGGTGGAAAGGTCGCCAGCTGCTTTTCGACGTCGCCCAGCGCCTGCGGATCCGGATAGTCCGGCACCTGCACGATCGGTTTCTTGCGCCAGCTATCGGGCGTCCAACGTTCGGCCATCACAAATTACTCCAATCATTTGCGCGGGTTATACACGAGGGCGCGCGGCAATTGCCAGCTACTCGCAAAAACCGGTTAGTTTAAGCCTATTCCGCCGCCCCGCGGTCGTAACTAACGGCCTTTTCGCGCATGGTGACGAGTTCCTCGGCCGCGGTCGGATGCACCGCGATGGTGGCATCGAAGTCGGCCTTGGTGGCGCCCATCTTTACGGCAATGCCGATCACCTGGATCAGCTCGCCCGCATCTGGGCCGGCGATATGGCAGCCGACGACGCGGTCGCTGACGCCGTCCACTACCAGCTTCATGAACACCCGCGTGGCGCGGCCGGACAACGTCGCCTTCATCGGCCGGAAACTGGTCTTGTAGATATCGACCTTGGCCAGCCGCTCGCGCGCCTGCCGCTCGGTCAGCCCGATGACGCCGAGCTCGGGTTCCGAGAATACCGCGGTCGGCACGTTGGCATGATCGACCGGCGTCGGCTTGCCGCCAAAGACTGTCTCGGCGAAGGAGTGGCCTTCGCGGATTGCGACCGGCGTGAGATTGACGCGGTTGGTGACGTCGCCGACGGCGTAAATGTTCGGCACCGAGGTACGCGAATAGTCGTCGACGGCGATGCCGCCGTGCTCGTGGATACGCACACCCAGATTCTCGATCCCGAGTCCCATGACGTTCGGCCGCCGGCCGATCGCGAACATGACCTTGTCGGAAGCGATCGTGCTGTTGTCGGAGAGCCGCGTCACGAATTCATCGCCCGCCCGCTCGATCGCGGCAACCGTGTGTCCGCAGGTGACCGTGATGCCGCGGCCGCGCATCTCGTTGCGCAGATGATCGCGGATGTCGTCGTCAAAGCCGCGCAGGATATTTTCGCCGCGATAGATCAGCGTCACCTCGCTGCCGAGGCCGGCGAAGATGCAGGCGAATTCTACCGCGATATAGCCGCCGCCCTGGATCACGATCCGCTTGGGCAGATCCTTGAGATGAAAGGCCTCGTTCGACGAAACCGCGTGCTCGAGGCCGGGGATGGTTGGCCCGTAATGCGGCCAGGCGCCGGTCGAGATCAGGATGGTATTGGCGCGCACGCGCTTGCCTTCAGCCAAGCGCACCGTGTGGGCGTCTTCCAGCACCGCACGGCTTTTCACCAGTGCCACGTTGAAGCGTTCGAGCGTCGCGGTATAGGCAGCTTCCAGCCGCGCCACCTCGCGGTGGACGTTGGCGATCAGCGTCGGCCAATGGAAGGTCGGCTCCGGCACGGTCCAGCCGAAGCCGGCCGCGTCCTCGAATTCGTCGGAGAAACGTGAGGCGTAAACCAAAAGCTTCTTGGGCACGCAGCCGCGGATGACGCAGGTCCCGCCAACCCGGTACTCCTCGGCGATCATCACCCGCGCGCCGTGGCTTGCGGCGATGCGCGCGGCGCGCACGCCGCCGGAACCCGCACCGATGACAAAGAGATCGACGTCCGCCATCAGCCGTTATTACCCCTTCGCGCGGTCGCCCGGAAAAGCTCCGGCGCCCCGCTCACATGGGGTGCCCTCTTTTCTTCAGCTCATCGCGCATCTTGGCGATCACCTGGTCGGACAGCTTGTTCGCCCAGTCCTGCGCGAATTTCATGCTGGCGTCGACCACGAGCGGTTGCTGCTGCAGCAACTTCTTGCCGGCCGGAGATTGGTAGAACGTAAGAATCGTTTTGAGTTCCGGCTCGGTAAAGTGCTGCGCATAGAGCAAAGCCACCTCGTTGTTCAGTTCGCTGAAGCGGGGTGACAGCTCGTTGCGGATCTGCTCGGCGATCTCGTTGAGATCCTTGGCCAGCGCCGGGTTTTGCTGGAGGTACAAAAGTTTAGCCTGTTCGACGACCCCGGCGATCAACGGGTTGAACACAACCGTGGCGTTGGTGGAGGCGACGAGCTCCTTGGCGGTCGCCATCGCCGCCGCAGATGGCTGCTGGCTGTGCGCCGCCGGGCCAAACGCGGTGAGCGCGAGCGCGATTAAAGCTGGCCGGCCGGCGCGCTGAATGGCCTGAATAATGCTCATCTTGGTGACTCCGTTTTCGCTCGAGTGATCACGGCCGCTCGACGACCGTGACGCCGTCAGGCCCGGCCAGGATGGCCGTTTGTGCGAGGCCAATGAACAAACCATGCTCCATGACCCCCGGAATACCGGCAAGTGCATCCGCCAACGCTTTCGGCTGGTCAATCCGCCCCAGGGCGGCGTCGACGATCCAGTGACCGCCATCCGTGACGAAAGCATGGCCGTCCTTGCCCTGCCGCACCTTCAGGGTGCCGGCCGCCTTGACCGCCGCAAGGGCTTTTTGCACCGCCCGCATCGTCGCCCCCAGACCGAATGGCACAACCTCGATCGGCAGCGGGAAGCGGCCGAGCTTATCCACCCATTTGCTTTGGTCGGCGATCACAACCATGCGCGCGGAGGCTGCGGCCACGATCTTTTCCCGCAGCAACGCGCCACCGCCGCCCTTGATCAGGCTCAGGTCGGGCGCAATTTCGTCGGCGCCATCCACGGTCAGGTCGAGCTCCGGCGTCTCGTCGAGCGTGGTCAGTCTTACGCCGCAACGCTCGGCGTCGGCGCGGGTCGCCTCCGACGTCGGCACCGCGACGATGTCGAGGCCCGCGCGCACGCGTTCGCCGACCAGCTCGACGAAATGCTTGGCGGTCGAGCCAGTGCCGAGCCCGAGCCGCATGCCCGGCCGCACGAATTCAACCGCGCGAGCGGCGGCTGCGCGTTTTTGAGCATCGGCGTTCATCGCGACCGGTTTACGGATTTGCGGGTGGATTGCGGGTCAAATGCCACGTCTATCTAACCCCGATCGCCTCGCCTGGATAGCCGAAAATGGCCGTGCCGGGGCCTTCCACTTGACAGAATCATGCGCTAGCGATCCGCCATGGCCGCCCCGACCATCGTTTTCGACCTCGACGGCACCCTGATCGATACTGCGCCCGATCTCGTTGACACCCTCAACGTGGTGTTCACGCGCGAAGGCTGGCCGCCGGTCCCTTACGAGATCGCGCGCAATCAGATCGGCGGCGGCGCCAAGATGATGATCAAGCGCGGCGTCGCAGCCGAGGGGATCACCATCGCGGCGGAAAAGCTCGAACAATTGTTCGCGGACTTCATCGCGCACTACACCGATCACATCGCCGATCGCTCGCGCCCTTTCCCGGGATTGATCGACGCGCTCGATGAACTTGCGGCGCGCGGCTGCCGGCTCGCCGTCTGCACCAATAAGCTTGAACGTTTATCCGTGCTGCTGCTCAGGCAACTCAACTTGGCCAACCGCTTCGCCGCCGTCTGCGGACAGGATACGTTCGGGGTGCAAAAGCCCGATCCGGAGGTGCTCCGCCGCACGGTCGTTGCCGCTGGCGGCAGCCTCGCGCAGGCGATCATGGTCGGCGATTCCATGACTGATATCCGGACCGCGCGCGCGGCCGGTATTCCCGTCATTGCCGTTGATTTCGGATACACCGATCGTCCGGTATCCGAACTTGGTCCGGACCGAATAATCAGCCATTTTGGGCAATTACAGTCGGCTATAGCCGCAATTTTGCCTGCAATTTGATGCGTCTGGCAGGCCAAACAGTTAACACGGTAAGGTTAACAGGGTACGCTAGGTTGCGTGCGCATGATCGCAAACGTATTGTGGTTAAGGGCTACGCATTCTTGCGGTCGAGTGGATGGGTTAAATCGTTATGTATCGAGTGATCGCGATTGTGGGCGGGGGACTCGCGCTTGCGGCGTGCTCTTCCACTCCGGACTGGATGAATCTTGATGCGCTGAAGCCGGCGCCGGCTATGGACACGGTCCGCTTTGAGTCCACGCCGCCGGGCGCCGACGTCAAGGCGCCCAATGGGCAAACCTGCCGGACGCCCTGCGCGCTCGCGCTCCCTTCGAATTCTCCGATGACCGTCACCTTCGCGCTCAACGGCTACCTGCCAGAGTCGGCGGATATCGAGCCGGTGTCGACCGGCATTGGCCCGCCGTCGCTGCGTCCCAATCCGGTCGAGGTTGAGTTGTCGCCGGCACCGCCGCCGCCCAAGCCGGTCAAGCCGGTGCGCAAAAAGAAAGTGTCGACCGGAAAGCCGCCGGCAAAGCCGAAGCCCAAGCCGAAGCCGTCGGCTACGCGCGCGCCCGCACCTGCGGCGGCGACAACCATGCAGCAGCCGGCGCCAGCGCCCGCTCCCTGGCCGGCCACGCCGCCGCCGCGGCAATAAGGCTGAATCTGTAACCTCGCCGCGCGTGCCGCCGCATGCGCCTTCGACTGGACGCTATGGCCATTATCGGCCAGAATTCCTATATCCGGAGGGCACTGCTCGCCGCACGGAGACGGCAATGGTTGCGACCACCGGTATTTCCTCGCTTGAACTCGATCGCGCCGCCTCCCGGCCGCGCGCGCTGATCGACCCGTTCCATCGCGTCATCACCTATCTGCGCGTCTCGGTGACCGACCGCTGCGATTTTCGCTGCGTGTATTGCATGTCGGAACATATGTCGTTCCTCCCGAAGGCCGAATTGCTCAGCCTGGAGGAACTCGACCGGCTTTGCAGCGCGTTCATTGCCAGGGGCGTGAGCAAGCTGCGCCTGACCGGCGGCGAACCGCTGGTGCGCCGCGGGATCATGACCTTGTTCGCCTCCCTCTCCCGCCATCTCGACTGCGGCGCGCTCAAGGAGCTCACGCTCACCACCAACGCCTCGCAGTTGGAGAAATACGCCGCCGAGCTCAAGTCATACGGGGTCAGGCGCATCAATGTGTCGCTCGACACGCTTAACGCCGACAAGTTCCGAGCAATCACCCGTTGGGGCGATCTTGCCAAAGTGCTGGCCGGCATCGATGCGGCGCAGGCCGCCGGGCTGCAGGTGAAAATCAATGCGGTGGCGCTCAAAGGCGTCAACGAGGACGAGATCGGAGACCTCGTCGCCTGGGCGCACGGACGCGGCATGGACCTCACCGTCATCGAGGTGATGCCGCTCGGCGACATCGGCGAGGACCGGCTCGCGCAATACATGCCTTTGTCGATGGTGCGGGCAAAGCTCGCCGAGCGTTACATGCTCGAGGATATCGATTATCGCACGGGCGGGCCGGCGCGTTACGTCCGCGTCAAAGAGACTGGCGGGCGGCTCGGCTTCATCACGCCGATGACGCATAATTTTTGCGAGTCGTGCAATCGCGTGCGCGTTAACTGTACCGGCACGCTTTATATGTGCCTCGGCCAGAACGACGACGCCGATCTGCGCGCGCCCTTGCGCGCCTCCGGGAGCGACGATCTGCTGCAGGCCGCGATCGACGAAGCGATCGGGCGCAAGCCGAAAGGCCACGATTTCCTGATCGACCGCCGCCATCGCGGCCCGGCGCTCGCGCGCCACATGAGCGTGACCGGCGGTTAAGCCGCCCGCTCCTGCGACGTCACCAGATCACGCAATTCCTCGAGCCGCAGCCGCGCCGGCGCGAAGCACAGCCCATATCCGTCGCCGGTTTCGCGCACCACTTCGGCGGCGATCGCTTTCATACCCGGAAAAGTCAGCTCGACCCTATCGCCGACCGCAAGATTGTCCACGACATCGAGCCGCGCGCCGCCCTCGCTGATGTCGAGCACCGTGACCGTCGCGGCTTGGTCGCCCCACTGGACCTGCGCGACCAGCTTGACATCGTAGCGCGGGAATTCGCGCAAATCGGCGTTGACCGCCTTGCGCACGATATCCGGGATCTCGTGACAAAGGATCTGCGACGTCGTCTGCATCGTCACGGCGACGGACGAGACGTCGCGCGCCGTGGCGCGCGAGCGATGCACCATATCGGCAATGCCTGCCATGCGGCCGACGACGTCGGAGGTGGCGGCGCTGGTTTCGCGCGCGCCGGCGGCGAAGCTTTCGGTCGCGTCGCGCTGCTGCTCGATCGCCGAGGCCACCGAAACCGTCACGTCGGATAGCTGATCGATCGCCTCGGCGACGTTCGACAGCGCCGCCACCACTTCGCGCGTGGTGGCTTGAATCTCCGCGACTTTGGCGCCGATCTGCCCGGTTGATTTGCCGGTTTGCGTCGCCAGCGTCTTGACCTCGGACGCCACCACCGAAAAGCCGCGCCCGGCCTCGCCCGCCCGCGCCGCTTCGATGGTGGCATTGAGCGCGAGCAGATTGGTCTGCGAGGCGATATTGTTGATGACGGAGACGATATCGCCGATCTGGTCGGCCGCGCGCGACAGCGCGTCGATCGTCGCCCGCGAGGCATTGGCGCGTGCGACCGCTTCGCGGCCGAGGCCGCTGCCGCGCCGCACCTGCTCGGAGATCTCGCCGATCGCTTGGATCACCTTGGCGGACAATTCGCCCGCAGCTAGGTTCATCGCGTGCGATCCCTCCGCGGCGCGTACGGTCTCGTCGAATGCGGCGCCTACGGTTTCCAACGACTGCAACATGTCTTCCGCTTTGACATGCAGCGTCGCGGCGCCATCGATGACCGGCTGGATGCCGACCTCGGTCGCCGACTCGACCTGGCGCGCCAGGTTGG
>Ga0335079_10007924_pt1 | contig 12082 bp, 9 predicted proteins | sample Lox_Sample_33_FD_206719 | JGI IMG/M metagenome (GOLD analysis project Ga0335079, IMG submission 206719) | Soil microbial communities from Loxahatchee National Wildlife Refuge, Florida, United States - Lox_Sample_3.3 | ecosystem: Environmental > Terrestrial > Soil > Wetlands | place: USA: Florida... | reverse complement strand
CCGTCCGGTATCCTTGCTCAATTTTCCGCTGCCGTGCAATTTGGGCCGCCGCGAGATGACACTTGCCGATGATCTCGGCATCTTCCTCTTCCGCTTCTTTCAAGCCAGCGAAATGTCTTTTCGGGATGATGAGAACGTGGGTTGGCGCTTGGGGGTTGATGTCTTCGAACGCGAATACGTGGTCATCTTCGTAGATTTTCTTGGAAGGGATCTCTCCGCTGATGATGCGGCAGAAGAGGCAATTCGGATCAGTCATCGTTCTACTCCATGGCTGAACGATATCATTGCCGGTCGGATCGCGGCTAATCGAGGCGCACGATGAAGACGGCGCCGTCGGGAGTTTTTGTTTCGGCCGCCAGTTTTTCAGCGCGTTCGTGATCGTCGTCGAGTACGCGGATACGAATCCACCAATCTCCAGCGGGGCTGGGAAAGCTAAGTACCTTCGCGGTGTGGTAGCGGCGGGTGAGATGGTCCGCTAACTTTGTCGCACTCTTCTCGTTGGGGAACCCACCAATTTGTACAGCCCATTTGCCGGGCGCCCCGGGAAGTGCGGGCGATTGCATCAATTCGACTTTCACTTCAGCCACGCCAGCCCTCCATACATCCACTTTTTGCGCAGCTGCCAGCGAGAGATCGACGATGCGTCCGGGAATGAAGGGGCCGCGGTCTGTGATGCGGACGAGTGCGGTGTGTCCGGTCTTGAGATTTGTCACGCGCGCGACGGAGCCGAGCGGGAATGTGCGATGCGCCGCGGTCATAGCGTGCATGTTATAGACCTCGCCATTCGACCCGCGACGGTTGTGGTATGGAGGCCCGTACCAGCTGGCGATGCCGGTCTCGGTCGCAAGCGGCTTGGCATCGGCGGGAATTTTCGGTTCTGAGATGTCGGCTGGAGTCTCCGGCTTCGGTAGCGGAACGCTTTTATTTGTGGGTGGGATGGAGGCCGTGGGTTCGGGAGTATTCTCAGCCGTTTCCGGCGGCGGAGGCGGCGGCACGTTGACGTGCGCCTGCTTCGGATGACCGCAGCCGCTCAGAAAAAGAATCACCATCAAGACGATCAGCAGCATAATGGCGGAGACAAACCGGCCGCGATGAAAATCGTGGCCGAAACAGGCTACTTCGGCTGATTCGGGTGCTGCTCCATGTAATCGGCGAACTCGGCGAGTTTCTTGGACGCGGCCCGCAGAGCGCCGGTCGAGTGTGTGCGCGCCGCCGGAACAACCTCGTCGTTCAGATACTTGATGATCTCGGGAATCTCTTTTTCCAGACGCTGGACGGCATCGTTGATGGTCTGACTGATGCGCGACGATGCGTCCTCGACCTTGCGGTTGAAGTCGTTCACGGTGAACCTCGCGATTTGGCGTGAGTAGGCTCACGCGGTACTGCGGGATGCCAGGCTCGCTTATTATTTCCTGCCGCGAAGACCGGGTCAATGGTGTATTGATCCGGTGTCTTCGTGATTACGGTAGAATGCAAAATTTGCCGATGAGTTCATCCAGCAAGTCGGAGACGTTCGTGCCGCCGGGCGCTTTCCGGCAATCGCTTCTCGCGTGGTACGACGCGCACGCGCGCGATTTGCCCTGGCGTAGGGACATAGATCCTTACCGCGTGTGGGTTTCCGAGATCATGCTGCAACAGACGCGCGTCGCGGCGGTGATCGAGCATTATCACGAATTCTTGCGCCGCTTTCCGTCTGTCGAGAAATTGGCAGCAGCGAGAGAACCTTCGGTACTGGCCGCCTGGAGCGGGTTGGGATACTACCGGCGTGCGCGCATGCTGCATGCCGCGGCGAGAGTTATCGCACGTGATCGAGCTGGAGAATTTCCAAAGACGGCGGCTGAATGGCGGGATCTCCCCGGGATTGGGAGATACACGGCGGCAGCTACCGCCAGCATTTCGCTCGGTGAAGCAGTGGCTGTGGTCGACGGAAATGTCGAACGCGTGTTGCAGCGACTTTACGGGACGCAGTTCTTAGGAGAAGACTTTTGGAAGCACGCGTCGAATTTGCTTGATCCACACAGGCCCGGGGACTTTAACCAGGCCATGATGGAGTTGGGCGCCACGGTTTGTACTCCGAAGGCACCTTCTTGTCTGACTTGTCCAGTGGTCGGCTTGTGCGCGACTCGTGGTGAACGGCAGTTCGGAGAAGTAGCGACTCGCCAGACAAGACGTGAGATTGATGTAGCACTGCATCATCGGAATGGCAGCGTCTTTCTGGTTCAGCGGCCAGTGGATGCCCGGCTCATGGCTGGGATGTGGGAGCTGCCGCAGATCGAGGCGACGGCTGTGTCGAGGGGACGGAAGCCCCATTCTCGCAACTCGAACTTAGTCTCTCCGATTTTCAGCGTGCGCCACTCGATTACAGTTACGCATTACACCGTTCGGGTGTGGGACGGCGCGGCTCCGCAGAGCGGTTCCGGGAAGTGGGTACCGTCCCGAAAGTTGGCAGGATTGCCTCTTACCGGTTTAACGCGGAAAATACTGCGAAAGGCCGGAGTCTGGATTCCCACGACTCGCAATGGCAGCCAGGCCCTTCGACTGAGCTCAGGGCAGGCTGGCGGCATCCCAATCTAAATCCGTAATTGAATTCCGATCATCTAAGATTACATAGCTCGACTGGGGCTAATGTCTCCAGCCGAGAGAGGTCCGAGGACGACTATGACAGCATTGGCTACAGGAGCGAAGGCTCCCAGTTTCGAGTTGCATACATCTGATGGGACGAAGTTTTCTTTGCAGGACGAGTTGGCGAATGGGCCGGTGGTCCTGGCGTTCTTCAAAGTTTCATGCCCGACCTGCCAATACACTTTTCCGTTTCTGGAGCGCCTGCATAAGGCTTATCAGGGCAAAGGGGTGAAGGTGATCGGGGTCTCGCAAAACGAGTTGAAGGACACGGCGGCCTTTGCCAAGGAGTTCGGGGTAACGTTCCCGATCCTGCTGGATGACACCAGGAAATATCCCGTTTCGAATGCCTACGGTTTGACGAATGTTCCCACGATCTTCTGGATCGATCAGGATAGCGAAATCGAGGTCTCGAGCGTGGGATGGGTGAAGGCAGATTTCGAGCAGATTAACCGCAAAATGGCGGAGCTCGGCAAAGCGTCGCCCGCCGTAGTGTTCATGGCGGGTGAAGATGTTCGCGATTTCCGCGCTGGTTGAGGGGCAAAGAACTAGCCGCCGGTTCGGTGGCTGAAACTGAAAGCCAAAGTCATCACCACAGGAAACACAAAGGGCCAAGGGAAAATCTCGCAGCAGGTACTCTTGTCTCGGGCGACGTCGCCCGAAATCCAACGGTAGTTGCACTCTCGTGCAGGGTAACCGCCAATTTCGCATGCATCTCCACGGCTGAAGCTCCTTTACAATTTTCTTTAGCACTTCAAAAAATCATACCTTCCAGCGCGGGCCCGCCGCTTCGTTGGGGGAGAGCGAATCATGCAGGGAATCGGGAAGATTGCGTTGGTGTGTCTGATTGCATGTGCCGGGCTGCTAGTTTGGGCAGACGGCGGTGACGGGGGGGGCGGTTCCAAGGGGCCATCGGTCCGCTTGCCAGGAGCGGCTTTTGCAGCGCTCGAGACGATCAATCCCGAGCATATTCGGTGGCATGTCCGCTTTCTATCACACGATCTGCTGGAAGGCAGAGGCACCGGCCAGCGTGGCGGAGATCTGGCGGCCGAGTACATTGCGACGCAGTTTGCCGAGTACGGCCTGAAGCCGGCAGGAGATCACGGTACCTACATGCAGCGCGTCCCGCTGGTGGGGATCACGACTCTTCCGCAGACGCAGTTCTCGCTGATCCCGAAAAAAGGCGAGACGATGAATTTGAAGCCTATGGACGAATATGTCGCCTACGACCAGACGCAACAGCCGCAGTCCGACATAGATGCTGATGTCGTCTTTGTGGGATATGGAATCGAAGCGCCTGAATATAACTGGGATGACTACAAGGGAGTGGACGTGCGCGGCAAGATCCTGCTCATGCTCGTGAACGAGCCAACGTCGGATGATCCGAAATTCTTCAAAGGCAAGGCGCTTACCTATTACGGGCGTTGGACCTACAAGTACGAAGAAGGCCTGCGCAAGGGTGCGGCTGGCGTTTTGCTGATTCATCAGGCGCAAATGGCGAGTTATCCGTGGGAAGTTGTGAGGAACTCGAACTCAGGCGAAAAATCTTTCTTGAAATCTGAGGGCACTGCGCTGAAAGTCGCTTCGTGGATTCATTTGGATGTCGCGACGCGTCTCGCCTCCGCCTCGGGAATGACTTTGGAAAAGATGATCGCGTCGGCGCAGTCGCGCGATTTTCATCCCGTGAACCTGGGAGCGCGGCTGCAAGCGCACATGGTCAGCAAGGTCCGGAACTTCGAGTCGAATAACGTTCTGGCAATCCTTCCTGGCGGCGACCACAAGATGGCCGATGAGGCCGTGCTGTATACGGCGCATTACGATCACTTCGGCATCCGTCCAGACATGCCCGGCGACAACATTTTCAACGGTGCCGACGACAACGCCACGGGCTGCGGCATTCTGCTTGAGATCGCGCGTGCATACGGGAACAGTGCAGCCAAACCGCGGCGCTCGATTCTTTTTGCCGCTGTCACGGCCGAAGAGCAGGGATTGTTGGGTTCGGAATATTTGGGGAAGCATCCTCCAATTCCGGCGAGCAAGATTACTCTCGATCTCAACTACGACGATGTGAAGCCGCTGGGAGCACCTGAGGAAGTGCAGGTTGCCGGTGCAGAGCGGACTAATTTTTATCCAGTGGTGCAGGCCATGGCGAAAGATTTCCGGTTGGCAATTCGTCCGGATGCGCGGCCTGAGGCGGGACACTTCTACCGTTCGGATCACTTCAGCATGGCGCGGGTGGGTGTTCCGTCTTTTTCAATCAACGAGGGGACTAAGTTCAAAGGACACCCGGATTCTTGGGGCGTGCAGCAGGAAAGCGACTACGTTGAAAAGCACTACCATCAGCCGAGCGATGAGTACCGTCCTGAGATGGATTTCGTCGGCGACTCAGCGATGGCGCGCTTCGGGTTCGCTCTGGGATGGGAAGCGGCCGGTCTTTCCAAGATGATTGAATGGCAGAAGGGCGATGAGTTTGAGGCGGCGCGGACAGGCAGCCGTTAACGCGCGCTCCGCCGAATCGGGTGGCCGTGTGACTATGAATACGGACCCAGTATGGCCGCGGTTTTTTCTGATCGCACTGATGGGCTTTGCTCTGGGCCATAGAGCTCTCGCATGCGATGAGGCCTCCGCGATCGCGAAAGTACAGGAACGCGACGCAGAGAGCAGAACGTTCCTAATGGATGTGCAACTCACCAAATCAGGAGCAGTTCGCACCGTCCAGGTGTGGCAAGGAACAGGGCCGCTCCGTACGAAAGCTGTCAGGTTTGCGAGCGCACGACGGTATCATCCGCCGATTGGCCACAGCCAGATCGTGACCACAATCGAGGTGACATTCCCTTTGGGAAAAGCGCCAGTGCCCAAAATCCGTGAGAATATCGTCCTCGGCGTTCCTGCCTGTATCTATGGGGGCTCCCCAATTCAGTGGCCGCTGATATCCTGGGTGAACAAGTTGCTGTCTAACCAACCGATTCTTCCTTTTCCTCTGCCATCTGGTGCCTCCAACTAGTGAGCAAAGTACCGACGTCCCTTCTGCTACCGCCCGAAAAGAATCATCCACTTAGCCGCAGTAACCTAGGTAACTTTCACCTCTGTTTCCCGCCTGTTAGCCTCGATATTTAGTTTTGTAATCAGCAACTTCCAAACAGAACGCCCTTAGATGCCGAGACTCCCAATTTTCCGTCTGGGCGGTGCGCCGGAGAAGCCTGCGCATCCGAATCTGTCCGCTTCCACTCCGTTTGTTTCTCTCGATGGACTGATGGTGGGTGTTGACAACCTGCGGCACGATGTCGTGCTGAGTCCGAAGTTCGTGGAGTTGGCACGCGCACAGGTCGCGCGCCTGATTGCTCGGCATGGAGAAGTCGAAGGCCTTTTAGGAGCGGAAGCGCCTCAAAGCAGTCAGGCGCCTTCCTGGATGCGGCAACAAGCTGGAAGGCCCGCACGCCAGAAGCACGATCCAGCGGAGTGGAAATCGGCGCTGACCGAGTTGCTGGTTGGTTCATTGAACCGCGCCAAGAAGGAATTCAAACTCTCCGTCGATCTGCTGGCGCGGCTTGCCGTCACAAAATTTCTCCGTAGCCAGATGAACCTGCAATTTGCGCAGGTGGTCGAGCGAGGCCGCGTCCTGCTCAAGAATTACGACAACAGTCGTATGGGCAAGGGGCACGAATATCGCGAAAAGATCGCGGCATTCCAGGTGCGGAAGAAGATCATTCTGCGCAAAACCGGCCAGGAGATTTTCGAGACACTGCGCGAAGTCGAGAAGAGCACACTGGCCCGCACCCGCCGGTCACTATTCGGCGAAGAGACCACCGGCGGAGCCTATTTCACTTATCCGCTGTTCATGAACCGCTTGCTGTTCTCCGACGATGGACGCGACGACTATCTTTGTGCCGAGCATTACGTGATGCTCGGGAACTGGGATCGCGATCCGGACCGCTATGGGCGCATCCGTGAAATTGCCTCAGGCTTTCTTCGTTCGCTGTATGGCGAGGAGACAACTGCGGAGACGGTCGACGCCTGGATGAATGTTCCCGAGAACGCACGGGATCTGGTCGGCACGGGAACTCCTGAGGATTCGGACGAAGGCGTGGCGCAGCAGGAGCGCCTGGCAAACTGGGTCCGCCTGCTCGAAGATGAGCGGGTCATGGAGAACGTAATCGCTTCGTACTACGTGGTGCCTCTGCTCAGCGAGTACGCGCCAACGATTAATCCGCAGCAACTCAAGAATGCGCTGATCGACCGCACGGATTGCGATCGTGTCGAGCGCATGATTCAGGAAGGTGGCAAGCTTTCTCCGAACAGCCTGTACGCTGCAGTCTCGAAGGTTGCGAGTTGCCGCGGATCAGAACGGGCGAAGGTTGCAGCCCGATTCCTGCTGGATTTCTTCCACTATCACCGCGATTTGCGCCGGCTCGAAGTGCTCAATGCGGCACTCGATTCGGTGAATCTGGTTGGCAACGAAAAATTGCAGGAACTGTCGCGCGTGAATGGCACGCTCTACCAGTTCTTGCTTCCGGAAGAGCAAGATCAGAGCAGTTCCGATCGTGTGCTGCGTCACGTCGTTTTGAAGGCGGACGTGCGTGATTCCACGCGCCTGACGCGCACGATGATGGACAAAGGATTGAACCCCGCTTCGTATTTCAGCCTGAATTTCTATGAGCCCGTGAACAAGCTCCTGGAAAAATATGGGGCTCAGAAGGTCTTTCTGGAAGGCGACGCCATCATTCTTGCCATTCTCGAACGTGAAGGTGAACCGGGACTGGCAGTAAGCCGCATGTGCGTCCTTGCCCGCGAGATCATCGAGATCGTACGCGGATACAACGAATTGATGCAGCGTTCTGGCATGCCTCAGCTTGAGTTAGGCCTTGGCATTACGCTGCAGGAATCGGCGCCGCTCTATCTCATGGACGGAGAGCATCAGATCATGATTTCTGAAGCTCTGAACGAGAGCGACCGGCTTTCGTCTTGCAACAAGCGCGTCCGCAAGATCATGGAGCCGCAGGCCGGACCATTCCACGTGTATGCGTTTCAGTCCGCGGAACTCGATGAGGATGGCAATCCTGAGGATGTGATCCTGAATTTCAATTTGGGTGGAATCCGCATGAATGAGGTGGCATTCCGTAAAATGCAGCAAGAGATCACGCTGGAGCCGCTGAAAGTAAAGCTGCCTGCCTCGCTGGCCTCGTCCGATAAGGGCGAGTACAAACTTTTCAGCGCCATGGTGCCGGTCGACCACGACATATTCCGAAAAATCGTCGTGCGGGAGAGCCGTATCCCGCGAATCGAGTCGTCTGGCTTTTCAGTTAAAGGCTGGACCGATCGTTCGTACTACGAAGTCTGCACCGATCAGGTTATCTACGCCGCGCTGGATAAGAAGAAGGGCGCGAGCCATTAGAACGTTGTCCCTACCCGGGTTGGCCGGAAGGGTATCTGGAATGTCGCTTCCACATCCACTGGCGACCCGTTCTTTGTAGCAGGATCGAATTTCCACTGTGAGATAGCCTCGCTCGCGTACCGGTCGAGGCGGTCATCTACACTGCGCAAGACCCTCACATTTCCAACGCTGCCGTCGGCGTGAATCACTGCATATAGGATGACCGTGCCATGCACGTTCTCCCGCATCAGTTGCAGGGGATAGGCCGGATCTACTTTGCGAGTTGCCATGGGTTGCGAGAGATCGACCGCAGCCGCTCCCACGTCATGAGGCCCGGCATCGTGCTTCAGTTCGGCGAAGCGGATGACCCAGCTTCCTCCACCGGAATTCAGGTTCGGCATGTTGAGGCTGACGGAGTAGAACCTGCGATTGCCGAAAATCGCTCGCTCGGGCTCCGTCAACTTGGTGGCATCGGCAGGCTGCATTGGCGGTGCCGAACTTACACGCGGTGGGCGCACGCTGGCGATCAGGTTCGGATTAACAGTGTTCGCGGGAGCGGATGGTGTGGGATCGCCCGCGATCGGTGCCGTTTTTGGCGATGGGCTTCCGACGTACAGTCCTTTCGGAAGAGTTCCTGCATTCGCCGTTGATGTACCGGCTCCGGGAGAATTGGCGGTAACGTTCGCGTTCGCCCCCGAAGAGCCTGGATTGCCCGATGCGCCGGCATGTCCGTCAGGAGTGGCCGCGAAAGTTCCTCGGCGATTGCCACTTGGAGGATCCGGCGGACCAGTCACGGCGGGATGCAAATTAAGTGCGATGAGATTACCGCGCGAGCCGGCGGAAGCTCCGCTAGAGGCTGAACCAGATACCGATGGTGGCGGAGGCACAACTTGGGGAGAGATGGCGCCGGTGAGATTGCCTCCCGGCGCCGTTCTTTGTGCTGCAACCGGAAGTTGTGGAGCGGGCGCGATCACACTGCTCGGGGCAATGTTGATATCTCCGAGCCGCCGCGTTGACGAACTGTCAACCGCAGGCGGAGGCGCAATCAAGTCAGGCTGCAGACCCGGCACAGCGGCGTGTGTATTGCCAGTATGCACATCAGGCGGAGGTGCAACAACAGAACTCTGCAGATTCGGCGAAGCACGGCGGCGTTCGAGACGATCTGCATCGGGAGCAGGCATGACGACAGAGTTGTCGACTGTGGGTGTTAAGCGGCGGATCTCCGCGGCGGGAACGAGGGGCGAGTCCGGAATGGCGAGTTGCGGCTTCTGTCGCCGATTTGCCCAGGCTACGACGTTGGGCATTGCGACATCGTGCTTCAGCTTGACGCTCGGCGGTGCAACGATGGTCTGCGAACGATTATCGCTTTCGCGTGGAACGGAAATGATTGGCTGTGGTGATCGCTCGGGATCCGCTTTTGCAGCCGGTGCGGACGGCGCAGAGCGGGTATCAAGAGGCGGAAGATATTCGGACGCCTGATAGTAGATCACCTGTGAGTGATCGAAAGCTCGTTGCTGCGGCACAACTCTGGGTTGCAAAGCCAACAGATGAGAGAGTCCCAGGACGATCGCTCCCGCCATGACGTGGTAGACGGCGGATTGGAGGAATCGGTTCCAGGGCAGGCTGCGCGTGACAAATACGTCGGGCCAGAAAGCTGCTGGGCTGGATACCAGTTCGAGCGGTTCAAGACGGGGAGGGAAAATAGCATCGCGGAGGTTACGAAGGAAAACGTCCGAGCGCGAAGGTAGTTCGACCAGCAGCCGCGGAACAGGCGCGGATTGCGGAATTTCGGTCGCTGGTCCTGCCGCAGACATTCACCAATACTAGATGCGGGACGGCCGTTTCGGATAGCAGGAAGGGCACGGAAAGAGGCTTGCCATTCGAGCCTGATCCAGCAAACCGTTTATAATCATGAACTCAACGCATTGCCACAATTCTCACTGTAAGGACCAACTTTGCTCGATTTCTTAGGGGATTTACGACGCACCCACATGTGCGGGACGTTGCGTGCGTCCGACGCCGGAAAAAACGTTGTGCTGATGGGGTGGGTGAACAAGCGGCGCGATCATGGAAGCCTGCTTTTCGTCGATCTGCGCGATCGCAGTGGCATTACCCAGGTAGTATTCAATGCGGAACGGAACGCGGCTATCCACGAGAAGGCGGAAACTGTTCGCAATGAGTATGTTATCGCAGCGATCGGGACGGTGCGGCTGCGCGAGGCGAATACCATCAACCCGAACATGCCGACCGGCGAGGTCGAGTTGGTTGCGGACGACGTTCGAATTCTCAACGAATCGAAGTCTCTGCCATTCTTGCCGTCGGATACGGCGCTTACCAACGAAGAGACGCGGCTCAAATACCGCTACATCGACCTGCGGCGCGATGCGATGCAGTTCAACATCGAAACGCGGCACAATGTCGCTAAAGCAATTCGGGACTATCTTTCATCGCAAGGATTCTTTGAGATCGAAACGCCGTTCATGACGCGCTCGACGCCGGAAGGCGCGCGCGATTATCTCGTCCCAAGCCGCGTGCAGCCTGGGACGTTCTATGCTCTGCCGCAGTCTCCGCAGATGTTCAAACAGATCCTGATGATTTCGGGATGCGACCGGTATTTCCAGATCGTGCGCTGCTTCCGCGATGAAGACCTACGCGCTGATCGCCAGCCCGAATTCACGCAGATCGATCTGGAAATGACCTATCCGCAGCCCGAGACGGTTTGGGGTGTGGTGGAAGGGTTTCTGCGGGCGGCGTTTGGCGCTGCGGGCGAACAGATCGAGACGTCGTTTCCGCGCATGGATTATGACGAAGCGATTCGCCAATTCGGCATCGACAAACCCGATCTGCGGATTCCGCCGTTTACGGACGTTCGCGATTGTTTTAGCGAGCAGAATCTGCAGGAACTGGCCATCAATCCGAATCTGCCGGTTATCGCGATCCGCACGCCGAAGGTGGGTGAGTTGTCCCGCAAAGAGCGCGACGACATCAAGCCGATGTTCCACTCGAAGGGCGGAGCGAGAGTCTACGAGGACTTCAAGCGCATTGGGAACAAGTTCCCCGAGGCGGCCGCGGCGATCACGAAGAAGACTGCTATGGAAGATGGCGACTTGATCGTGCTTGTCGCGGGATCGGCGCAAGCCGGGCCGCAGACCGCATTGCCGGCGCATCGCAAGGTTACGCCTGCAGAGTTGGCGATTTACGCCTCGGCTGGACTGCTGCGGCTTGCTCTTGCGCAAAAGTACGCAGACCGGCATGGGATCTTCAAGAAAACGGGCGATCCTGCCAAGGATTATCGCTTCCTGTGGGTCACGAATTTTCCGATGTTTGAGTGGGACGAGGGTGAGAAGCAGTGGATGGCGGCGCATCATCCGTTTACGTCGCCGCATGAGCAGGACATGGGATTGCTCGAGCAGGGCGTGGATTCGGTGAACGATCCGCAATCGACGTTGAGTGCGGTTCGGGCGCTGGCCTACGACGTGGTGCTGAATGGGACCGAGTTGGGTTCGGGATCGATTCGTATTCACCGTCAGGACATTCAGTCGAAGATCTTCAAGGCCTTGGGCATGACAGAAGAACAGGCTCAGAAGCGTTTCGGATTCTTTTTGGAAGCGTTGCAGTATGGAACTCCGCCGCACGGCGGCATTGCGCTGGGACTGGATCGTATCGTGATGATTTTGGCCGGAGCCGAGAGCTTGCGAGAGGTGATTCCGTTCCCGAAGACCGCGCGGGCTGTGGATTTGATGTGCGACGCGCCCACGCCGGTGGATGAGAAGCAGTTGAAGGATCTGGGGATTTCGATCGAGAAGTGAGAGCATAGCCGGCCAGGAAGTTTGGAGGCCCTGACTCGCGGCGGCCAACTTCACTCTAATCGGAAGCTCACAACAACCTCAATGTCAAACAGAACTGGCTCCGATCCGCACATGGCGGGTTTGAATCTCCAGCTTCTCAGCGTTTGAAGAGTGGCATCGTCCATCGAATGCGTCGCACTGCCGACAAGCCGGATGTTACTTACAGAACCGTCAGTCATGACCGTCATTGCGACGGTCGTGTCTCCCGTGAGTTTGTTCTCACTCGCGGACCCAGGATAGGCCG
>Ga0335079_10007923_pt1 | contig 12083 bp, 14 predicted proteins | sample Lox_Sample_33_FD_206719 | JGI IMG/M metagenome (GOLD analysis project Ga0335079, IMG submission 206719) | Soil microbial communities from Loxahatchee National Wildlife Refuge, Florida, United States - Lox_Sample_3.3 | ecosystem: Environmental > Terrestrial > Soil > Wetlands | place: USA... | reverse complement strand
CGAAAGACGGCTGGGTGGTTCGTTCGGGAGTCCGGAAGGACCACGATGGTCGACAACGTGGAGTTCGGCTGGCTGACATGCGAGTACCAAAAGCATACCGATACTCTCCCCCTCGCAGCATAACCTCGCTCAAGAGGATAGGGAAGCGGCCGGTCCGCCAGCAGGAGATGGAACGACTCCCCATCCGACCGGGAAATCATGGGTATTCCCTCGCAGAGACGGCAAAGCAGGGCTTGCTGGCCGTGAGAAATGCAATGTGGACACAGGTTGAAGTTCCGATAAATGACCGTGGAACTCTGCAGGCACTTGATGGTCATGAGCCCTCCGCTCGCGCGAAAGCGAATTTCCGGCCGACGAACCTATAGTAGAACTCGAACATGAGGGGCGAGAGGCTTAGGCATCTCCACATTTAAACCGACTTAATTCAAAAGTCAATTGTCCTATCATATACCCTGTGCAAAAACGTCATGTCTCCGAAGGGTCAGGGGAGGGAAGTGCACCGCAGGCGTCCCGATGAGCGACGTCCATGGCCGTCTCGGGGAAGCCCAGCTCCTGCAGGATCTCGCCGTTGTGTTCCCCCAGCAGGGGCGGCGGCAGGCGGTAAAGGACAGGCTGCTCCTCCGAGCGAATGGGATTGGCTATACTCCGGGCAATCTTCAGGGTTGGATGTTGGATCTCAACAACCAGCGCCCGCGAAAGCGTTTGGGGATCGTTGAGCGCTTCCCCGGCTGTCTGGATCAGGGCTGCGGGAATATCCGCCGCGGCGAGCCGGGCAACCCACGCGGTGGCGGGCAGGGCCTCAAAGCGCTGCTGGAGAAGCGGGATGAGCGCACCGCGATTTCGAATGCGGTCTGGGTTCGTGGCAAAGCGGAGGTCGGCAGAGAGTTGCTCTTCCAGCCCGAGCAAAGGCAGCAGGCGCCGCCATTGTTCCTGGGTTCCGACAGCGAGAACAAGATAGCGGCCGTCGCCGCCGCGGAAGAGTTGGTAGGGAACGATACTAGGATGAGCGTTGCCCCAGCGCTCCGGAGAGACGCCCGCATTCAAGTAATTGCTGCCGATATTCGCCAGCCACGTCAACTGCGAATCGAAAAGCGCCAGATCCAGAAAATCGCCCAGACCGGTGCGTTCGCGGGCATAAAGAGCCGCCAGAACGCCCGTGGCGGCGTACATGCCCGTGGTCATGTCCGCGATGGCGATAGGGAAGCGCACCGGGCCGCCGTTGGGTTCACCGGTGAAACTCATGACGCCGGCTTCGGCCTGGGCAATAATGTCGTACCCGGGTTGGCCCACCCTGGGCCCCGTGAATCCGTAGCCGCTGATCGCACAATAGATCAGCCGTGGATGCTTGGCGCGCAACGAGGCTGGATCAATGCCACGCCGCTGAAGGGAAGCCAGCGAGGGCTGATTGCAAAGGAAAACGTCGGCCCGGGCAAGGAGCCGGTGAAGAATCTCCTGCCCGGTTGGATGATTGTAGTCGATGGTGATTGACCGCTTGTTGCGGTTGGCCGCCAGGAAATAGGCCGACTCCGTGCCGACAAACGGCGGGCCCCAAGTGCGCGACTGATCTCCGACGCCGGGACGCTCTACCTTGACGATATCCGCGCCAAAATCACCCAGGAGCATGCCGCAGTAGGGGCCGGCGAGGGCCTCCGTCAACTCCACAACCCGGATCCCGTCGAGAAAGGAAGGCATGGGTGAGGATTATAGCGGACCCGCGGCGTGACGCTGATGGAATGAAGTAGAAACTTGGCGAGCGAGTTTTGTTGCGTGCGGGGCGCGCTTCTCAGAGAATAGAACGTTTACAACCGGAGAAACCGAGGGAACAGCGCGTTCAAGAAAGGCGCAAGGCTCTCGCTCAACAAAAATGGCCAATCTGGCACATCCTCCTAAGCGCTTTGTGGCTTACTTTTCCATGGAAATCGCGCTGGAAAACGCCATGCCGAGCTATAGCGGCGGCCTCGGCGTGCTCGCGGGCGACACGATTCGCGCCGCGGCGGACATTCGTCTGCCGATGGTCGCCGTGTCGCTGCTCTACCGGAAGGGCTATTTTCGCCAGAGCCTTTCGGAAGACGGCAATCAGGCCGAAGAACCCGTGGAATGGGAAGTCGAGAAGTTTCTGCAGGAGGAAGCGCCGCGGGTTGAAGTAACGCTGGAGGGCCGCAAGGTGGAGTTGCGCGCATGGCGCTACATGGTGAAAGGCGTGCGCGGCTATGAAGTGCCGGTCTATTTCCTGGATGCTGACCTTCCGGACAATGATGCGCGCGACCGGGAACTGACCGGATCGCTCTATGGAGGCGATCCGTACTACCGGCTGTCACAGGAGGTGTTGCTTGGAATCGGCGGCGTGCGCATGCTGCGCGCCCTCGGACACACGGAATTGATGCGCTACCACATGAACGAGGGCCACGCGGCTCTTTTGACGATGGAATTGCTTGGAGAAGAGTCGCAGCGAATGGGGCGCAGTTCCATCAAGGGAGAAGACATTGAAAAGGTGCGCGGCAAGTGCGTTTTCACGACGCACACCCCTGTCCCCGCGGGACATGACAAGTTCCCCCTCGAATATTTGACCCGGCTCTTTCCGGATCAGTCGCGCATCTTCGACATGAAGGATGCTACGTCCGCGGAACTGATCAAGGGCATCCTGCAGGCGGAGCAAACTTTTTCGGACATGGCCGAAGCCGCGCGGCGTGGCGCTTCCCTCAACATGACCTACCTGGCCCTGAGCCTGAGCAACTACGTGAATGGCGTCGCCAAGCTGCACGGGGAAGTTTCGCGCAGGATGTTTCCCAACGTTCCGATCGAGGCCATCACCAATGGCGTGCACGCCGCCACCTGGGCCGCGCCCGCCTTCCGCGACCTGTTCGACCGGTACATTCCTTCGTGGCGCGAGGACAATTACAGCCTGCGTGGGGCCTTGGGGCTCCCGCCGGAAGAGGTTTGGGCGTCGCACTTGCTTGCCAAGCACGACCTGCTCGAGGCTGTTCGAAAAAAGACCGGGCTCAAGCTGGATCCGCAGGCGTTCACGATTGGATTTGCGCGGCGCGCCACTGGCTACAAGCGCGCTGACTTGATCCTGCGCGACCTGGACCGCTTGCGGCAAATCGCGAAAAATGCGGGCGCCTTTCAGATTGTGTTTGCGGGGAAAGCGCACCCGCGCGACGCCGGCGGGAAGGAAATCATCAAGCACATCTTCAAGGCGAAGAAAGCCCTGAAGAAGAATGTATCGATTGTTTTCCTGGACGACTACAACCTGGACCTTGGCAGCAAGCTGACTTCCGGCGGAGATTTGTGGCTCAACACGCCTCAATACCCGCTCGAAGCATCGGGCACGAGCGGCATGAAGGCGGCGCTGAACGGGGTGCCGAGCCTCAGCATTCTCGACGGCTGGTGGGTCGAAGGCTGCATCGAGGGCGTGACCGGCTGGTCGATTGGCGATTCGCACCGGCGCGAGCCGGAGCCCGACCTGGCCGCGGACAACGTGGCGGACGCGGAGAGTCTGTATTCCAAGCTCGAGAGCGTGATCCTGCCGATGTTCTACGAGGACCGCACCCGGTATCTCTCCGTGATGCAGCACGCTATCGCCATCAACGGATCGTTCTTTAATACGCAGCGCATGGTGCAGCAGTACATTACCGACGCTTACCTGCGGTAGCCCGTCTCTCTCTCTTCTCGGGCGGCACGTCGAAGAGCATCACTTTTCGCGGAAGCACGCGGAAACCGGCCTTGCGGTAGAAAGTCTCCGCAGCCTTGTTGTGGGTTTGCACCTGAAGTTCCACGGTGCGGATGCCGCGCTCGCGGCAGAAATCCTCGATCTCGTAGAGAGCCAAAGAGCCGACCCCGCGATTGCGATAGCGCTTTTCGACGTATAGATCGGTCAGCATTCCTTCGACGCCGCCATATTCGAGATCGAAATTGTAAGTCAGAACTGCGTAGCCGACCGCCTTGTGGTGCGTTTCCATCAGCCAAGCCTGGCCCTGCGAGAGATTGCGGAGCAACGTGCGCAGGCCGCCGCTGAGCGAAGCCAAATCATACGGAATCTTGTCGAAGCGGTAGTAAGCCACAATGAGCTTCAGCAAAGTCTTGTGGTCTTTGGGACCGCACGGGCGGAAGGAGACGAGCATGGAGAACCTCACACCGAAAATATCGTACTGCAAGGCACAGCTTTGTGGATAGGTAAGGCTCAAAGGGGGTCGGAGCTTCAGCTCCGACATCAAGACACACCAAAATGTGGGCTTTAGCCCTGAGGAAATGGTTGTTTTGCCTTATCCTTTTTATGAGACACGTTGTAGTCATTCCGAGGGGGTGGTCCGAGGAATCTGCTTCTCCCTTGGTAGCTAGCTGAGCCGGTTCTTGTACAGCGCCATGCCGACCGCCGCGTCCATGCCGATTTTCTCGAGGGCGCGGATTTCACGAGCTGTGGCAATGCCTCCGGCCGCCACGATGGGAAGGCGTGTCGCTTTGCGCAGGGAGCGAAACCATCTGAGATTCGCCCCGCGCATTGTACCTTCGTGATCAACGTCCGTGCACAAAAAACCGGCACAGTAAGGTTCGAGTGCGGCCATCACTTCTTTGGGCTTGGTGGAAAGCGCGGTGCGCCATCCGTGAATGACGATGCGGCCCTTGACGGTATCCAGCGCGACCAGAATGTGTTTCCTGCCGAGGCGCGCAGCCAGTGTTTTGAGGAATGGAAGATTCGGGCTGTTGTCGCGGAACGCGGCGCTGCCGATGATCACTTGCTCGACGCCGAGTTTGGCGAGGGATTGCGCGCGGCGGACCGTGCGTATGCCCCCGCCCACGCGGACCTTCATTTTGAATTTTGCGCGTGCTTCCACGCAAAGTTGGCGCAACAGGCGATTGTTGTGGCCTTTGCGCATGGCGGCGTCCAGATCGATGACGTGCAGCCACTCGTAGCTTGAAAAGCGGTCCAGCAAGCCAAGGACGTCGGCGACGGCGAGTTCGCGCCTGCGGCCGTGAACCAGTTGCACGGCCTGGCCGCGCTGCAAATCGATGCAGGGAATCAGCACGGCAGCCTCACGGTCACGCCGTTCGACTGAAGAAACTGCTTCAGAGCGCGAATTGATTGCACGTTGTCGTGAAAAATGGAAGCCGCCAGCGCCGCATCGGCTGCGCCTTCGGTGAATACCTCTAGAAAGTGCTGGGGTACTTTTGCGCCGCCGGATGCGATGGCCGGGACGCTCACGGCGCGGCTGAGGGCGGCGGTGAGCGCGAGGTCGAAGCCGGACTGCGTTCCGTCGCGGTCGACCGAGGTAAGGAGAATTTCTCCGGCGCCGGATTCCACGCCACGGCGCGCCCAGGCGAGTGCGTCCCACGCGGTGGCCGCGCGACCGCCGCGCACGCGAACTTGCCAGAAATCGCTTTCGCGCTTGGCATCGATAGCCAGAACGACGGCTTGCGCGCCAAATTCGCGGGAGAGTTCGCCGATAAGCTCCGGCCGCGCGACTGCGGCGGTGTTGACGGTGACTTTGTCCGCGCCCGCTCGCACCACGGCGCGCGCGTCTTCGAGCGAGCGGATGCCGCCCCCGGCGGTGAGTGGGATGCTGAGCTGCTCCGCGACACGACCGATGGTTTCAAGGAAAGTGGGACGGTTGTCGCGGGCCGCGGCAATATCAAGGACGACAAGTTCGTCGGCGCCTTCGGAATTGTAACGGGCGGCGAGTTCGACGGGATCGCCCGCGTCGCGGAGGCCTTCGAAGTGCACGCCCTTGACGACGCGCGCGCCGTCGGTATCGAGGCAGGGAATGATCCGGTGGGCGAGGCTCATGCGGCCAACCTCAGGAAATTATCGAGGAGCTTTGCGCCCGAAGGCCCGCTCTTTTCGGGATGGAACTGAACGCCGAAGATATTGCCGTTCTCGATGACGGCGGTGAACTCGCGGCCGTGCGCGCAGACGGCTGCGGATTCCACGCCCGAGGCGGGAGCGGCATAGGAATGAGCGAAATAGAAATAGGCCCCGGGAGAGATTCCATCCAGCAAACGCGCCGGACGCACCCGGCGGAGCTGGTTCCAGCCCATGTGCGGCAGTTTGACCGTTTGCGGAAGCTGGCTCACGCGGCCCGGCAAAACGCCCAAGCCGGAAAGCTGCGGCGCCTCCTCGCTGCTTTCATAAAGTGCCTGCAAGCCGAGGCAGATGCCAAGGAACGGGGTGCCGCTCGAGAGCGCATCGAGCAACGGTTGGCGCAGCGCGTGCGTGTCGAGCGAGTTGAGCAGAGTGGCGGAGTGGCCCACGCCGGGAAGAATGAGGCACGCCGCATTCGCAATCTCTTCCGGCGTGTTCGTCGTGCGAACCTCGGCGCCCAGGTGGCGCAGCGCGCGCACGACGGAAGTGACGTTTCCCGCGCCGTAGTCGACGAGCGTGGCGATCACAGAAGCTCCTTGGTGCTGGGAAGAACGTTGCGGAGCCGCTTGTCGCGGGAGACGGCGAAACGCAACGCGCGCGCAAACGCCTTAAAAATCGCTTCCACTTGATGGTGGGACGAGCGGCCGTAGACGACGCGTAGATGCACGTTGGCGCGGGCCGCTTGCGCGAAGCCTCGGAAGAAATCCTCGACCAGCTCTGTTTGAAAGTCGCCTACGATGCGGGCGGAAAACTTGGCGTGGATGACGCAGAAGGCGCGTCCGCCAAGATCGACCGCGGCGGCGGCGAGCGTTTCGTCCATTGGCATCAGGAAGTAGCCTGCGCGAAGAATGCCGCGTTTGTTGCCTAGCGCCGCGTTGACCGCTTCGCCGAGAGCGATGCCGACGTCTTCCACGGTGTGGTGCTGGTCAACATCCAGGTCGCCCTTGGCCGTGAGGCGAAGATCGAAGCCGCCGTGGCGCGTGACTAGGTCCAGCATGTGATCGAAAAAGCGGATGCCGGTGGAAATCTTGGACTTGCCGCGGCCATCCAGCTTCAGCCGCACGTCGATTTGCGTTTCTTTGGTGTCCCTTCGGATGTGCGCGGTTCTGGGCATCGGTGTTCCTAGCGGCCGGAGCCGAAAAGTCGCAGCAGTTTTCTGAGTTCGGATTGCGTACCGATGGTGATGCGTATGAAGCCGGGGCCGAGGTCTTTGCTGCGTTCCCGCACCAGGATGTTGTGGCGCGCGAGTTTCCGGAAAAACGCGGGTCCGGCGGCGCCGAAATCGGCCAGCAGGAAATTGGCCGTGCTGGGGAAGACGCGGACTCCGCGCTTCTGCAGTTCGCGGCCAAACCACAGGCGAAGTCGCTTCACGTCGCGGACATAGCGCGCGATGGTCTTTCGTTCTTCAACGGCGGCAACGCCGGCGGCCAGCGCGGCGAGATTGACCGGGTAGGGCGGCATGGCCCGGCGCACGAAAGCAAGTGAATTGCGTTGCCCGATCACGGCGCCGAGCCGCAGCCCCGCCATGCCTTCCGCCTTGGAAAATGTGCGCGCCACAAAAAGGTGCGGATAGCGGCGAATCCAGGGCACGGCGCTGTCCGGCGAAAACTCGGCGTAGGCCTCGTCCAGAACTACCACGGTGTGCCTGGCTGCGCGCAGAAGCCTTTGAATTGCGGCGCGCTCGACCTGCGTGCCCGTGGGATTGTTGGGATTCGCGAGGAAAAACACGCGTGGCTTTTGGCGCAGTGCGGCCAGCGCCTCTTGCAGTGGGAATTCCAGATTCTTGCCGTAGCGCAGGACGCGAATGCGGGCACCGGCAATTTCCGCGTAATAGCGGTACATGGGAAACGTCGGCTCGCAGATGAGTACGGTGGTTTGTGGCTCGACGAACGTGTCGAAGAAAACGCGCAGCGCGTCGTCGCCGCCGTTGGTCAAAAGCAGTTCCTCGGGACGCACGCGGAAGTAGCGCGCGATCTTGCGTGTCGCCACTTCGTATTCCGGATACGTGGCGATCTCCTTCGCGGTAAGGCGGGCGAGCGCTTTCCGCGCGGCGGCGCTGCAGCCGGTGGTGTTTTCGTTGAAGTCGAGGCGAATTTTGCCGCGGCGGCCCTCGGCGGGAGCCTCGTAGGTCTGGCGTGCGAGAATCGCTTGGCGAACCGGCAGGCGGACCTTCATCGGCGCACCTCGACGGCATTGGCGTGGGCGAGGAGGCCCTCGGCCCGCGCAAGTATCTGCACATGGCTGGCCAACCGGCCATAGCCGTTGCGGTCAATCCTCTGCACACTGATCTGCTTCACAAAATCGAGAATCGCAAGCCCGCCACGCCGCCGCGCCCAGCCGCCCGTGGGCAAAACGTGATTGCTCCCGGAGGCGTAGTCGCCAAAGGGTTGCGCAGCGAACGGGCCGAGAAAAACGGTGCCGGAGGAGCGAATCTTCTTAAGCAGGGATAGCGAATCCTCCGTCAGGGACAGATGCTCCGGCGCGAAACGGTTCACAAAGTCGATGGCCTGTTTCCAGGAACGCGCCAGCAGGATCGCGCCGGTCTTTTGGCAAGAAGCATACGCGGGATTGTTGCGGGGCAGAAGATTCAATTGTGCGGCGACCTCCTGTTGCACCTGCTGCGCGAGCCTGGGCGAAGAAGTGACCAGATAACTTCCTGCGTCGGGCGCGTGCTCGGCCTGGGCAAGCAGGTCGGACGCAATCCAGGCGGGATTCCCGCGCCGGGCCAGCACGATCGCTTCGGTCGGGCCGGCGGGAAGATCGATGGCACAATCCGAGCTGACAATTTGCTTCGCGGCCGTGACGTAGCGATTACCGGGCCCGAAGATTTTCTCGACGGGCGCCAGCCGCCTTGTCCCGCAGGCCAAAGCCGCGATTGCCTGGGCGCCCCCGATGCGCGCCAGGTGCTCGACGCCGAGAAAATCAGCGCTGGCGAGAAGGTAGTCATTTGCACCGGGACAAACGGCGACGATGCGGCGGACCCCTGCCACTTGCGCGGGCACGACCGTCATCACCAGCGTCGAGAAGAGCGCAAAACGTCCACCGGGAATGTAACAGCCAATGGAATCGATGGGCCGGATGAGCTGCGCGATTCGCACGCCGGGCTCCACAGCGAGTGACCACTCGCGGGGCATCTGCTTTTCCGCTACGCGCCGCACGTTTCCGGCGGCGTGCGCCACCGCACGCAGAAATTCGCACGGAACGCGGCCCCGCGCGGCCGCCATTTCCTTGCGCGAGACCCAAAGGCCCCTTTGCTTCAGGTTCACGCCGTCGAGCTTGAGCGACCACGCATCCACGGCGGCGTCCCCGCGGCGTTTCACGTCCGCGACAATGCGGGCGGCGGCGCGATAAGCCGCACGATCCTGGCCCTCGCGCAGCCTCGTCAGCCGGGCTTCAGTGGCGGCGGTGAGATTCAGGATGCGCATCAGAGCACGATCTTGTTCAAAGGATACTCGACGATGCCTTGGGCCTTCGCCGCCTTCAACCGGGGCAGAATCTGGCGGACCACGGATTCTTCGATGATCGTGTTCACAGCCACCCAGTCCGAATCGCTGAGCGCGGAAATCGTCGGGTTCTTCAGCGCTGGCAACACGGAGAGCACCGCCGCCAGGTCCTCGCGGCGGACATTCAGCATCAGTCCCACGCGCGTGGCCGCGGCAATCGCGCCTTGCAGCATCAGAATGAGGTTCTCCGCCTTCTCCCGCTTGCTGGGATCGGCCGCAGATTGGCGGTTCATGATGAAAACGGTGGAAGACTCGAGAACTGTGTCCAGAATGCGCAGCCGGTTTGCTCGCAGAGAAGAGCCCGTCTCCGTGACCTCCACGATGGCGTCGGCGAGCTGTGGAACCTTGACCTCCGTAGCGCCCCAGGAGAACTCCACGCGAGCCTTGACTCCGTGCTTTGCCAGGTACTTTTCGGTGATGCCGACGACCTCCGTGGCGATCACCTTTCCTTCCAGGTCGCGCGGCTGCCGGATAGAAGAGTCCTCCGGCACCGCCAGCACCCACTTCACGCGCGCGAGCCTCTGTTTCGCGTAGACCAACTCGGCCAACTCGAGCACGTCGGCGCGAGTCTCTTCCACCCAGTCGTGCCCCGTGATTCCGGCGTCGAGTGCACCGGTTTCGACATAGCGCGCCATTTCCTGGGCGCGAACCAGGAGGCAGTCCATCTCCGGATCATCGATCGCCGGGACGTAACTACGCGAACTCAGGGTCACCTTCCAGCCCGCGTGCGCCAGGAGGTCGACAGTGGCGTCCTGCAGGCTGCCCTTCGGGATACCCAGTTTCAGCACGTTCATCGCGCCCCCTTTTCGCCATAGACTTCGCCGGGAACAAAAGTGCGCTCGGCAATCACGCGCGAGCTCCCGTCCATCTCGAGCATCCGGAAGAAGCAACTCTTATAGCCTTCATGGCAGACGCCCGGGCCGAGAGCCTCCACGAAAAAGAGCAGCGCATCCGCATCGCAATCGAGGCGCACTTCGCGGACCCGCAGGACGTGGCCGCTGGTTTCGCCCTTCTTCCACAGCCGGTTCCGCGAGCGGGAGAAAAAGTGTACCTCTCCCGTGCGCTGGGTCTGTGCCAAAGCCTCGGCATTCAGGTAGCCGAGCATGAGCACTTCGCCCGTCCGGTGGTCCTGGACCACGCCGGGAATCAGTCCTCCGAGTTTTTCAAACGCAAGTTCCAAGACAGCCTCCCCAAAAAGAAAAAACCCGCTGAGCGTTGCGCGCCAGCGGGCTGATCCGAGCTCAATTTCCAGTAAGCGCTAGACAGACCTCGATGGGCGCGGCCGGATGCCGTGATGGTGAAGGTGTCGATGCGCCCGACGAGTCATGGAAGAAGTGAAAGTACAACGAAGGGTCAGGGAACAGCCAATCGAAAATTCGCGGTCGGGAAATCGATATTTCAAATGCTAGACCTGGCGGTTGGTTCCCGGACGGGCCCCGGAGCTGTAGTTCATGGTCATCTTGAGCTGCACGGCCACGCCATACCGGTCGTTGGCGAGCTTCTCCACTCGGACAACCTCGGCCACGTATTCGCAATTCATGGGGTCGTGAACCGAGGTATAGGGGAAGGTCACAAACAGGCGCATGCCCTTGTAGTAGTTCCCTCGCCTGGTATGGAAGTAAATCCCTTCTTTTGAAGCGTTTATGCTGACAGGATTGTCCTCGAAGTGCTCATCGCGGGGTTCGGAAGGGCGAACCCGCAGCGGCTTGACGATCTTGGCTCGACGGCTGCGCCGCTTCTCGGCATACTGGATTTCGGTCGATTCTGGCATACGGTTCTTGGGCTGGGTGGCATCTTCCATGATTGGGGGGTGTGATTGAAACGTCAAGGCGGTGCGCCGAATCAGATACTGGCGGATGAGGAATCAACTGAGGGATTGCCGGGGGAAACATGGCCGAAAAGGTCCAAAAAAGCGAAAGCGAGTGGAAGAAGCTGCTGACTCCAAACCAGTACTACGTGACGCGCCAGAAGGGCACGGAGCCGCCGTTCACGGGGGAGTATGAGTCCACGGACACGCCGGGCAGCTACAAGTGCATATGCTGCGGACAAGAGCTGTTTCGCTCGGAGACCAAGTTCCATTCCGGCTGCGGCTGGCCTAGCTTTTACGACGCCCAAAATCCTCAGGCGATTGCCACGGAAGAGGATCACTCACACGGGATGCTCAGGACGGAGGTGAAATGCAGCAATTGCGGCGCGCACCTCGGTCATGTGTTCGACGATGGGCCGAATCCAACCGGGTTGCGTTACTGCATTAACTCCGTCGCGCTGAAGTTGGAAAACGACTAAGGCGGGCCTATGGGGCCCGCCGCGGAATACTCTCAGATTTCTGACGTTTCGGAGGTGCTAGGCGGCCTGGCCGCTACACGCGACCATCTCCGCGACCGGATCCGTTTCCTTTGCCCAAGCGGCCAAGAGAAGAACCTTGTGGCCCGAGGGATAGCGGAAGATGTAGTACACGTTCGCGGCACCGTCCATTTCATAAAAGCCGGGCCGGCGCACGTCGGGTCTCCCCGTATAGCCCGCATTGAGGAGCAGGCGAAGTTCCGCCAACTGCTCCGGGGAGTGCTCCCGGAGGTCCTCCAGCACAGGCGGCATTTTTTCCAGGTTCACCATGATTCCGTCCTTGCTCGCCAGGAAACGCATAATCAAGCTTCATAGGTAAAGACGCAAAAACATGGAAAATGTTTCAAAGTATCTTCTCTGGAGGCGTCCTGAACGGGCTG
>Ga0335079_10007921_pt1 | contig 12084 bp, 6 predicted proteins | sample Lox_Sample_33_FD_206719 | JGI IMG/M metagenome (GOLD analysis project Ga0335079, IMG submission 206719) | Soil microbial communities from Loxahatchee National Wildlife Refuge, Florida, United States - Lox_Sample_3.3 | ecosystem: Environmental > Terrestrial > Soil > Wetlands | place: USA: Florida... | reverse complement strand
AGTATGAAAACCATCGCGACTGCAGCAGAACGGGGCACGGCACTGGTGCGGCAGTTGTTGACCTTCGCGCGAAAAACGGAACCGTTGTTCGAATCAGTGAGGGTCAACGAGATCATAGAAGAGCTGGTGAAACTGCTGCGGGAAACGTTCCCAAAAACGGTCGAACTCTCCACAAAGCTGGATTCGACCATCCCGTCCATGGTGGGAGATCCGAATCAGATTCATCAGATTCTACTCAATCTCTCGCTGAATGCCCGGGACGCTATGCCTGCCGGTGGAACGCTCAGCTTCACCACGTCGCTGGTGAAAGGCTCGAAATTGAAACATCGATTTTTTGACGCGACAGAGGAATCGTACATTTGCATCGTTGTCCGGGATACCGGCTACGGTATGGATGAAGCGACGCGGAGCAGGATTTTTGAACCGTTCTTCACGACGAAAGCATTAGGAAAAGGAACCGGGCTTGGCCTGGCGGTCGTTTATGGCGTCATGGGGACACATCGCGGATTCATCGATGTTGACAGCAAGCCTGCGGGCGGAACAACATTCGCTCTGTATTTTCCTGTCCACCCTCAAAAGGCGGAGCCGGTGACTGATAATCTGGAATCCGAAACAGAAACGCGCGGTGGCACAGAGACCTTGCTCCTGGTCGAAGATGAAGACGCCTTGCGAGAATTGATTCGGACCATGCTTTCGGAAAAAGGGTACACCGTCCTGGCTGCACGGGACGGCAAAGAAGCAATGGAAATGTTCTTGTCAAAGCGAAATGAAATTGCCTTGGTAGTCTCCGATATGGGATTGCCGATGCTTTCAGGGTACGATCTGTTCCTGGAAATGAAAAGTGTCGATCCCAAGATCAAGATGGTCATTGCAAGCGGCTATCTCGAGCCGGATCTCAAAGCTGAAATCTTTAAGGCAGGAGTGCAGGATTTTATCCAGAAGCCATACACGCCGGAGGCTCTTCTCAGTTCAGTTCGCGCTGTCCTCGATCAGGTGCCCCGCTGAGCCATTCAAGTTCCCGTCAAGATTTCCTTCGCTCCTCTACAAGATGCTCGCGTGAACGAGTCCAGGTTTCAGGAACGGCGGACAAATCGATTGATCATCCTTACCGAAAAAGACTTGGACGACCAGAAACGCACGGATTGGCTGAATCCGTTCGGTTTACAATGGCTTCTCATCACATTACTTGCTAACATTACGATTATTCTGTTTGAAGCAGACTGATTAATCACAATTCGATTTCGCTACGAAACAACTCCTGGGAACATGCGCGCCGATCAAGGTCAGCCACTGAAGCGTACTGAGAGGAAATTGGAAGGGGAGGCCGGAGTTGCCCAAACTCCGCTCGCAAAAGGATCAGGCGTAAAAGCACCGAGGTTGTGGGGTTTGCTCAAAATCTGGGGGCCAGCGTGGCTCGTGATGATTGCGGATGTGGATGCCGCGAGCGTCATTACGGCAGCTGAAAGCGGCGCGGTCTATGGCACCAAACTTGTCTGGTTCCTCTTCATTCTTAGCCTTCCGTTGTACGTTATTCAGGAGGTCGCCGGTCGTGTGGGTGCGGTGACAGGCAAAGGACTTGGCGAGCTCATTAGAGAGAACTACAGCAAGCAAACTGCGCTCTTTGCTTCCATTCCCATGGCTCTTGTGGACGTCATCAGCTATGTGGTGGAGTACACAGGAGCAGCAATTGGATTCCAGATTCTGGGAATTTCACCCCTGGTCTCAGTCCCGCTTGTATTCGTTGCCCATATCCTCCTGGTTTACAAAAGGAAATACACCGAAGCTGAGAGGCCCCTCATCATTATTTCCGTGCTGTTTGCTATTGCGTGGGCTGTTTCCGCATTCTTGACAGCCCGGCGGGGCGTACAGCTCACCCCTTTCTTTTTTTCGACATCTCCACACTTTCTTTTTCTCCTGACGGCGAATGTCGGTGCCGTCATTATGCCGTTCATGCTGTTCTACCAGGCTTCAGCCACGGCTGAGAAGGGCATTTCGGCGAAGCATATTTGGGCAGTGAGACTTGAGACGGCGATTGGAGCTGTCGTATCAGAACTGATCATGATTGCCATCGTCATTGCGACGATCGGCGTAGGAACGAATTCGCTCGACTTCGCCGCTCCGGGTGTTTTGTCGCAAGGGCTTTCATCGGTTGCGGGGAACTATGCTCCGTTTGTGTTCAGTGCAGGGCTTATTGCAGCTTCCTTCATTGCCCTCATTGTTATCTCACTCGGCAGCTCCTGGGGCGTCACCGAGGCTCTGGGATGGGGGAGAAAGAATTGGTTCAAACTATATCTCATCGAATCCTTGCCCGCACTTTTCGTTCCCATGGTGACGTTGAACCTCGTCAATCTTGCGCTTGAATTGATGGTCCTGCAAATCATCGTGCTCATGGGGCCGGCAATAACGTTGGGGCTTATTTCTTCAGACAAGAGACTCATGGGCGAGCATTCATTGGTCGGACTCAACAAGGCCGCGTACTGGTTCTTCATAATTCTGATATTTGGCACGGGCATTATAGGGATAGCGGCATTGTTTTAGGAGAGGCAAAAGGAAAGTCACAGGAGATGCCTCGCTCCGAGCACACAGTTGCACGCTCTGAACATCATATTGAACAAAGTGGAATCTCTCTTGGAAAGCGGAACGCGTTTGCGTTGTGCCAAGATTGCATAAAGCGTGATCTCTCCTCCCGCGATCTGCCCTGGAACCGCGAGAGAGGAAGACGGCATATTGCTTGTATGTGGTTATAGTCTGCGAAGGAAATAAGGAAAATCCTCCATTGGACGCGTCACGAAAGCTGTCTGATTTGATTATTCGGTGCCGGGCTGTTTGTCTGCATTTCGGTCAGGTCGGCTGCGTTTCAGGTTACCCAATCGCTCTAGGCGCTTCAGTCATTTGTCATTCAGATGGTCACAACGACTCTCACGGTTAGAAAGGTGCCAAGGAATGAAAAGCAAATTTAGTGCTCTCGCGACACTCTGCACGCTCGTCCTCTCAAGTGCTACGATTTTTTCCCAGACGACGTCGAACTATGACCCTCGTGAAACCTTCGATCCGAATTTCCTGAATCAGCAGGGAACGGCGTACCGAAGCGGCAGTGGCGAACCCGGTCCGGCATACTGGCAGAACCGGGCCGATTACCAAATTTCTGCCGAGCTGGACGATACGGCGAATACAGTCGCTGCACACGAGGTTATCACGTACACCAACAACAGTCCGGATGCGCTATCGTATCTCTGGTTGCAGCTCGATCAGAATCTTTTTCGCAAGGACTCGCGCGGTACTGCCACCGAGCCAGTAGGAGGAACGAGGTTGGCACCGAGACAGTTCACGCAAGGGTTCACGTTCAAATCGGTAAAAATCCGCTTGCACGGAAGAACTTCCGAAGCAAAATACATAGTATCAGACACACGCATGCAAATCGTGTTGCCTGAAGCTGTAAAAGCAAAAGGGGACGAAATCGAGATAACGTTTGAATATAGCTTCGAAATACCTCCATATGGCTCCGACCGTATGGGTATGACGCAAACTGAAGATGGGACAATCTATGAGGTCGCCCAATGGTACCCCCGCATGGCGGTGTACGACGATGTCAAAGGATGGAATACTCTTCCATATCTTGGTCAGGGTGAATTCTATCTCGAGTATGGCGACTTTGATTTTTCAGTCAACGTTCCAGATGACGAAATCGTTGTCGCATCGGGGGAATTGCAGAATCCTCAGGATGTCCTTACGCCGCGGGAGCGCAGCCGCCTCGAAGAGGCAAGCAAGAGCGACAAGACTGTAGTAATTCGCGGCACGGACGAGATTGTACCTCTGGGTTCACGCCCTTCGCACCTTCGACGAAAAACGTGGCACTTTAAGATGCGCAACACACGCGATGTGGCGTGGGCGGCCTCCAGGGCCTTTATCTGGGATGCCGCGCGAATCAATCTTCCGAGCGGAAAGAAATGCATAGCGATGTCTGTCTATCCGCTGGAGAGTCAGGGAGATTCTGCCTGGAGCAGGTCTACGGAATATGTGAAGTCGACGGTGGAGTACAATTCGAAACAATGGTATGAGTTTCCGTATCCCTGCTCGATCGACGTGGCAGGCAACGTCGGAGGAATGGAGTATCCGGGCATCGTATTCTGCAGTTTGCGGAGCAGGCGAGGCGGTCTCTGGGGTGTGGTGACCCACGAAGTTGGCCACACGTGGTTCCCGATGATTGTAGGCTCGGATGAACGGGAATACCCGTGGATGGATGAAGGGTTCAACACCTTCATCAATATTTACTCGACGAAGAATTTCAATAACGGCGAGTATGCCACGCGACGCGATTCCGCGAGACGGTTTGTGCCTTTCATGTTGCAGTCAAACGCCGTTCCGATTCTTACCTATGCAGACGCAATTCCAAGACGTGCCCTTGGCAACCTCGCATACTTCAAGCCTTCTGTCGGGTTGGTGATGCTGCGTGAATATGTGCTTGGCCCAGATCGGTTCGACTACGCGTTCCGTGAGTACATAAAGAGATGGGCTTACAAACATCCGCAACCCGATGACTTCTTCCGTTCCATGAATGACGCTTCGGGTGAGGACCTGAACTGGTTTTGGAAATCCTGGTTTGTTGAGAACTGGAAACTGGATCAGGCTGTGAAAGATGTGAAGTACATCGATAACGACCCCTCGAAAGGAGTACTCATTACTGTCACGAATAATGAGAAGATGGTGATGCCTGTAACGGTTGAAATAAGGGAATCGAGCGGGCACGTGGGACGTGAAATCCTTCCGGTGGAGATCTGGGAGAGGTCCGGCGAATGGACCTTCGAATACCCATCGACGAGCATGATTGATTCGGTGATTGTCGACCCCGACCACATGCTCCCTGACGTCGACGCCGACAATGACATCTGGTCCTCAGGGGCGGTCACGCGACGTCCCGAATTCAGAAGAAGATAGTGTCTTTGCGATGGAGATGGTAGCTTCAGAGTAAGGCAGGTGCTTCTTACCTTTGACAATTGCTGCCATTTGTTCATAAGTGTCGCGTGAGAATGACCGAACAGCACGGATGGTTGATCCTTGGGATCGTTCTATCCCTTGTCTGTGCGAATTGTCCCGCACAACTCGCTCGGAGCGATTCAGCGCAAATTCCGATAACGCGGGTCTTCTACAGGATGGATGAGAGTGCACTCGGTTCCATCGAATACAACGATGGGCTCAACTATATCATTGCAGGGGCAGCGACGTACGGAATCGTCGAAAGCGGGTTTGACTGGCGCTGGTACCGCAATGCGCAGGAGCACTCATGGATTCCCAACACAGGCTTCGTTGCAGTGGGTATCGGTCCTCTTGCCTCTGTCGCTGTGCCGCTGGGGATTTATCTCTATGGCCGCTCGCACGAAGATGCGCAACTCCAGATCACCGGTTTGGCAATGGGACAGGCGGCGATCCTCGGAGCACTCTTTTCATCGGGATTGAAGGCATTCACTGGGCGAGTACCGCCTGATGAGCACAAGAATCTGAACGATTATAGCCGCGAATTCAGATTTGGTTTTTTGCGCGGAGGTGTGTATCAAGGGTGGCCGAGCAGCCATACCACGACGGCATTCGCGATGGCCGTAACGCTTTCGAAGCTCTACCCCGATAATTCTGCCATCAGAATTGCCGGTCTCGCATATGCCTCGTTGATTGGCTTGGGAGTATCAACCAATATCCATTGGTTCTCGGACGCTGTGGCAGGAGCCTTCATCGGGTACGCGATCGGAGATGCAGTGGGAACAAGCTATTGGGATTTGATGAACCGGCCTGCCGGTGCACAATCGTACAGCTTCTCCGTTATGCCTTCGCGTCTCGTATTTACCTACCGGTTCTAGAAGTCTTGATACGGCCCGCGTCACGTGGTTGTCCATTCGCCAATCCATCGCAATGCTATGATTTCAGAAATTTATCGTGATCAAATAAATTCCTGGCACGAGAGGCGCCTGTCGACGCTTAAGAATGACTATGGATGGCTCACTCTTGTTGCACTTGAATGGCTCAGAGAAGGGACCAACAAGTTTGCTGGTATTGGCACTGTCACACTTCAAGGTGGGAAGGTGAGCGTGCAGCTAGCCCGCGGACTTTCAGGAATGATCGCAGAAAAACCATTCGAATCCGGGTTCATTAGGACAGAAGCAGATTCTAAAGGTCCGGACAGAGTGAAGGTGGGCCCGCGATCGTTTGTCATCCTGAAACGCGGCGAACGGTTTGCCCTCAGGATATGGGATACGAACGCGGAGGCGCGCAGACGATTCGCAGGTATCGATCGGTTTCAGATATCTGAACGATGGAGAATCGAGGCTACGTGGGAGGAATATAAGAAACCCAAAACCAAAATGGTCCCTACAGCCGTTCCCAAATACACCGAAGAATACAAGATTCCTGGAATAGCAGTATTCAACGTGGGGGGCACAGTGGCACGTCTGGAACCGCTCACGGAAGAAGGTTCGGAAGAGCTCTTCTTCGTCTTCTCCGATGAAACGAGCGGCCGTGAGACCTTTGATGCCGGAAGGTACCTCTACGCGGCCCCTCCGGCAAAAGGTAATGTGGTTCTGGATTTCAACAAAGCCATCAATCCCCCCTGTGCCTTTACTTCATTTGCCACAAATCCTTTGCCGCCTGAATCAAATCGGTTGAACATCAGGATTGAAGCGGGCGAAAAGTCATACCAGGTTCGTTAGTTCCTGATGAACTCGCGGTTCGTGATCCTCCGAAATCGAGCTCAGACTCTTGAGCGATGCGCATCAAGAGAGTTCCGTTCTCATAATTGACTTTCCAATGTAAAGGAATTCCGAAAATCTCCCGATTTGAATGCCGCGAAGCGTCGTTTGGTTTCTCCCTGTGGCTCAAATAACCGTGTAGACATTAAATGCTCAATTGCGTAAATTAAAAAACAGGCTTTTCCACATCCATATCACATACCTCGAGGCAATTATGAAACGCCGGATTCTCGTCTCCACCATTCTTGCACTCTTCGGATTCTCCTTTTCACTATTCTCCCAAAACGAGGCACGTCTTCTCCGCTTTCCAGCAATCCACGGCAATCAAATCGTCTTCACATATGCCGGGGATCTATACGCAGTCGCATCCACGGGCGGGGTGGCACGCAAGCTCACCAACGATGTCGGTTTCGAGATGTTCGCCAGATTTTCGCCCGACGGAAAACAGATCGCTTTCACCGGCCAGTATGACGGAAATACTGAAGTCTATCTTATGCCCGCAGAAGGCGGCGTGCCCAGGAGACTCACGTTTACCGCAACGCTCGAACGTGATGACGTTTCTGACCGCATGGGTCCCAACAACATCGTTATGGGATGGAAAGACAACGAGCACATTATTTTCCGTTCCCGCATGACCGAATGGGATGACTTCAAGGGTCAGCTCTACCTCACCTCGGTGAACGGAGGAATACCTGAACAGCTACCGCTTCCCCGCGGCGGATTTTGCTCCTATTCGCCCGACGGCAAAAAACTTGCCTATAACCAGGTGTTTCGCGAGTTTCGCACGTGGAAACGGTATCGGGGTGGCCAGGCTGACGATATCTGGATCTATGACTTTGCCACGAAGCAGACGACGGATATCACGAACAATCCGGCTCAGGATATCATCCCGATGTGGAGCGGCAATACGATTTTCTTCCTCTCCGATCGCGATGAGCACAAGAGGATGAACCTTTACTCGTACGACCTGGCGAGCAAAGAGACAAAAAAGCTCACGAATTTTACGGATTACGACGTCAAATTCCCGTCTCTGGGTGACGCCGCTCTTGTCTTTGAAAATGGTGGATTCATCTATCGATACGATATTGAAACTGCCAAGCTCGAAAAGGTTGCCGTCCAACTTGATGAAGACTTCGACAGCGGAAGGGGTGGTCTGATTGACGTCAGCAAGAATGTTGAGAACTATGAGATCGCTCCGGACGGCAGTCGTGCACTGTTCGGTGCGCGCGGCGATATTTTTACTGTGCCCCAGAAGTACGGCAACATACGCAATCTGACACAAACTCCCGGGGTTCACGAGCGTGATTCCAAATGGTCGCCCGATGGCAAGTGGATCGGTTACATTTCGGATGCCTCCGGAGAAGACGAAATCTATACGATGCCTCAGGATGGAAGTTCGCCCGGCATACAACTGACTTCGAACGGCGATACATACAAGTACGAGATAGCCTGGTCGCCGGATTCAAAAAAGATCATGTGGTCCGACAAGAAACTCCGGCTCTCGTATGTCGATGTCGATTCGAAGAAAACGACGCTCGTTGCGCAGGCGACGGCTTTCGAAATGAGGGACTACGCGTGGTCGCCCGACAGCAAATGGATCACGTATGAGAAACCGGAAGAGGAATCGATGTCGAAGGTGTATTTGTATTCCCTGGAAAACGGGACTTCGACTGCGGTGACCGACGGCTGGTTCTCTTCCTACGGGCCGACGTTCAGTTCCAACGGGAAGTACCTTTTCTTCGTTTCCAACAGATCCTTCAATCCGCGGAACGGCCAGACGGAGTTCAACTATTCCTACTTTGACATGGCGAAGATCTTTCTCGTCACGCTGGCAAAGGACGCCAAGTCCCCCTTCGAGCCGAAAAGCGACGAAGTGAAGATCAACCAGGAAAAGCCGGTCAAAGACTCCGACAAGGGCGAAAAGAAAAAAGAGGAGGAGAAGAAGGTTGTTGTACACGTGGACCTCGACGGGCTCCAGCAACGGATCGCAGCGTTGCCGATTTCGGCTTCCAATTACCGGAACCTTGAGTCGGTAGGCGACAAACTCTACTATACGCGGCGTGGAAGCAGAGACGAGAAGGCAAGCTTGCTGATGTACGACTTCGATAAACTGAAGGAGACCGATTTGGGGGAAGTGAGCGGCTACGAGATATCCGCCGACGGCAAGAAGATGCTGATCGGGCAAGAAGGCTCGTATGCGATTATCGATCTACCCATAGTGAAGATCGATGCAAAAGAAAAGCTCAATTTGAAGGATATGAAAGTCGAGCTCAACCGCCACGCCGAGTGGGCGCAAGTGTATGACGAGTGCTGGCGTCAAATGCGGGACTTTTTCTTTGCCCCCAACATGAACGGAGTCGATTGGGAGGCCATGAAGAAGAAATACGAGGTCCTCGTCCCGTACGTGAATCATCGCGCCGACCTGACATACATCATTGGCGAATTGATCGGAGAGTTGAACTCGGGCCACACATACGTCGGCGGAGGCGACATGCCGAAACCCGAGCGTATCCAACAGGGCCTCCTGGGTGCAAAAATATCACAAGATCCGGATTCAAAGTACTACCGCATTACGGAGATCCTGAAAGGTCAAAACTGGGACCCGAAGCTGCGATCTCCGCTCACGGAAATTGGCGTCAATGTGAAAGAAGGAGACTACATCATCGCTGTCGACGCGAAGCCGACCAATCAAATGAACAATATCTACGAGTCTCTTGTGAACAAAGCCGGAAAGCAGGTGACACTCCGGGTGAATGAGGAGCCGAGAGAAAAAGGCTCCCACGAGACCGTTGTGGTTCCAATCGATGACGAACAACAGCTGTACTACTATAATTGGGTCCAGGGGAATATCGAAAAGGTTTCGAAAGCCACAAACGGAAAAGTGGGTTATGTCCACATCCCGGATATGGGAGTACCGGGGATGAACGAGTTCGTCAAATACTTCTATCCGCAATTGAGGAAGGAAGCACTGATCGTGGACGTGCGCGGCAATGGGGGAGGCAACGTGTCGCCACAGATAATCGAGCGGCTGCGTCGACAAATTGCCATGGTGGACATCGCACGCAACACAAGCCCGAGCATCGATCCGGGTGGAACTATCATGGGCCCCAAAGTTCTTCTTATCGACGAATTCTCCGCCTCGGATGGAGATATCGTGGCGTACCGTTTCAAGCACTATAAGCTTGGCACCGTCATCGGGAAGCGCACGTGGGGAGGGGTCGTCGGCATTCGAGGCTCACTCCCGCTGCTCGACGGGAGCTTCCTGAACAAACCTGAGTTCTCGCGCTATGACGTCGAAGGAAAGGAATGGATCATGGAAAGTCACGGCGTCGACCCCGACATTGTCGTTGAGAATGACCCTGCAAAGGAATTTGCCGGCGATGATCAACAACTTGACAAAGCGATTCAGGTCATCCTTGAGGAAATGAAATCGCATCCCGCCGTACTTCCTCCTCATCCTCCATATCCAGACAGAAGCAAGTGATAGGCTGTTGAAGTGACCGACGCCTTGATAGTTCAAGGCGTCGGTCTTCTGCTTCTACAGGGCTTCGGCTAAGGGTTCCAGACGCAATTTCCCGTTCCTCCCTATTCCCTCGGTGCACCCTACAAAATCAAAAGCCTGACCTTTCGATCAGGCTTTCACGTTAATGTCCTCGCGGAGAATCGATATTCAATCACTCTGAGCCTGAAAATTCCGGTGGATAATCTTCGCCCCTTCGAAACCGTTGAAGGTGGTTGAGGAGGCCGTGCTGTACGCGCCGATGTTCTCCGTGAGCAAAAAATCCCCCACGTCAAGGTTCCCCGGGAGTTCGGCGGAAAGTGTAATCTTGTCGAAACTGTCGCACGTTGGGCCTACCACGGCGCATATTTCATTCTCCCCTTTCTTGAAAGCGCTGAAATTGGGAATCCAATGGTCATAGACAACGCCAGAGAAGGTCTGGTACACACCGTCATTCAGATGATAGAACATTTTGCCGTTTCTCCGTGCCTTGCCGATGATCTCCGAGATCAAGACAGCTGCCGTGGCAACCATAAATCGTCCGGGTTCGGCAAGGACCTCAATGTCATCTGGAAACAGTCGTGTGAATTCTGAGTTCAACAACGCGCCCAGTTCTTCGAACTTTGGAACCTGTGCATCGTACGGGACAGGAAAACCGCCGCCGATATCAACCAGGTTCAGCCCGAATCCCTTATTGCGGGCATCGTGAAAGATCTCAGAAGTGATGGCCAGGGCCGCTGTGTAGTTATCGAAGTTCGTGCACTGGCTCCCGACGTGAAAGCTGATCCCTTCGACTTTCAATCCGGCATCGAAGGCTTCCTGGATCAAATTCGCCGCATCGCCCGGTTCAGCACCGAACTTCGTGCTCATTTCAACCTGCGAGCCGGTATCGGGAACTTTGACACGGAGCACCAGACCTGCAGTGTCGCAGTATTCTTTTATTTTTCTTACTTCTGCACTGTTGTCGTAAGTAACGAGGGGCTTGTACTGCTTTATTTTGCTGAGGGTATGGCGGTCCTTGATCGTATTGGAAAAAATGATTTTGTCCCAGACGAAGTATTTCTTGTCTTTCTTTTCGAAATGTCTGATGTATTGGTAGACTTGCATGAATTCGTTGTACGAGGCCACGTCAAAACTTGACCCTTCTTTGAACAACGTTTCGACGATCTGTTGCGTGGAGTTTGCCTTTACAGCGTAATAACATTGGATCCGGGGAAGGGTCTTTTTGAACATTCGATAGTTTGCCCGGATCACATTGTGGTCGAGGATGCACAACGGAGTTCCGTGTTGTCGGACTAACTCTAAGAGGTCCTCGTTCATAGCTTTCATTTAATCAAGATGTGAAGAAAAAGAGTGTGAGCTGAAGATACAGCCCGATCTCGATTACAGCTTTTGCATTAATCCTCTCAATTCTTCAATTTCTTTATTGTTTTCAAGATAGGACTTGGTCAACTTATCCCGCAGTTCCTCGCCGCGGTCGTACAAGCGCTTGAGTTTTTTCGGCTTCGTTGTCTGTATCACATATGCCCCGAGTAGCGGGAAAGCGACTGTCACATCCACATACGCCGTGACGGTCTCATCTAACTTTGTCGGATCGAGTTTTCCCCAGCTCGCTGCTTCGCTCGGGGGAGCTCCGGAGAGTCCGCCGGTATCAGGTCGCGCGTCCGTAATGTTAATGTCGTAGTCCTGTCCGGCCTCGGGAATCATAAGCACTTCCTGAATCTGAGGCTCGGTCTGGAGCAGAAAGTTCTTCGGGCTACCGCCGCCGATCAACAAGACGCCTGCTTTTCCGTTCTCGTATTTCCTGGCGTTCAGAATGATGGCAGTCGAGTCGTTAACGTCGAAACTTGG
>Ga0335079_10007919_pt1 | contig 12084 bp, 9 predicted proteins | sample Lox_Sample_33_FD_206719 | JGI IMG/M metagenome (GOLD analysis project Ga0335079, IMG submission 206719) | Soil microbial communities from Loxahatchee National Wildlife Refuge, Florida, United States - Lox_Sample_3.3 | ecosystem: Environmental > Terrestrial > Soil > Wetlands | place: USA: Florida... | reverse complement strand
CAATCCGGGCCGGGCCTTTCTTCGCGGTGTTTGCAAAAGCTTCAACCGCCATGGGCGCAAAGGCTTCGCCAAGCGCGCGGAGAAAATCTTGCTGCGTCGCAACCGGCTACTCCCTGGTTTTACGCTTGATTTCGATGTTGAGCCGCTTGATCTTCTGGTTGAGCGTGGAAAGAGGCACGTGAAAGCGCTCTGCGGCTTCGGTCTGGTTCCAATTGCATTTTTCCAGCATATCGATGATGACCCGCCGTTCGCCGTCTTCCATGATGTCAAACAACGAAGCGTCGGTGCGGTGCTCCAGGGCTGGGAAGGCTGCGGTCCGGCCCACGATCTGGTCGGGAAGAAGTTCCGGGCCGATCTCTTCCTCCGTGGAAAGCACGACGGCGCGCTCGATGACGTTTTCCAGTTCGCGCACGTTGCCCGGCCAGGAGTAGGCCATCAGCGGCCTGAGAGCTTCTGTCGTGATACGTCTCAGAGCCAGTGCATTCTCCTTCGAGTAACGGTCGAGAAAGAAGCCGGCCAGCAGCGGAATGTCTTCCCGGCGCTGGCGCAAGGGCGGCAGGTCAATCGTGATCACGTTGAGACGGTAGAAAAGATCTTCGCGGAATTTGCCCTCGCGCACTTGTTGTTGCAAGTCGACGTTGGTGGCGGCAATGATGCGTACATCCACCTGGATCTCATGGACCCCGCCCAGGTGCATAAACTTCCGGTCCTGAAGCACGCGCAGGATCTTGCTCTGCATGTCCAGGTTCATGGTGCCGATCTCATCGAGGAACAACGTGCCCCGGTCGGCAACCTCAAACAAACCTTTCTTGGATGCGACGGCGCTGGTAAATGCCCCCTTCACGTGTCCGAACAGCGTGGATTCCAAGAGATCCGGAGGCACCGAGCCGGTATTGACGGGAACGAAGGAAGAGTCGCGGCGGGGAGAATTCAAATGGATGGCTTTCGCGATCAGCTCCTTGCCGGTGCCGCTCTCGCCCTGCAGCAGCACCGTAGATCGGCTGGCCGCCACTTGGCCCACCAGATCAAAAATTTTCAGCATGGGCTCGCTCTTGCCCACGATGTTTTCAAAGTTGTAGCGTTGCTTGAGGGCGCGTTTGAGTTGAACGTTCTCTTCCTCCGCGCGGTGGCGAGCAATCGCCGCGCGCAGATCGGCCAGAAGCTTTTCGTTGTCCCAGGGTTTCTGGATGAAATTCGCCGCCCCCACCTGCATCGCCTTGACTGCATTCTCCACCGTGCCGTAGGCGGTGATCATGATGATGGAAAGCTGCGGATCCTGGGCGTGGATCTCGGCCAGCAATTCCATACCGTTGCGGTCGGGCAGCGCCAGGTCGAGTAGCACCACATCGAAGCTGTGCTCGCCGATGCGCGCCAGTCCCATTTCGCCGCTGTCGGCTGACTCCACGGCATAGCCTTCCATTTCCAGCAACGTCTCCAGCGATTCGCGAATGGCGGCTTCATCGTCAATGATCAACACCGAGCCCATCGAGGAGTGGGTGTCGTTCAGCGGGCGCGAGATGACGGCGGCTTCAGACATTGACTGCCTTCCTGGTCAGCGGAAAGTCGAGATAGAACCGCGTGCCTTCGCCGGGGCGGCTTTCTACCCGGATCTTTCCCGCGTGCTCCTGGATGATGCCGTAACTCACCGACAAACCCAGGCCCGTGCCCCGTGGCTGGCCTTCGCGCGATGCCTTGGTGGTGAAGAAGGGGTCGTAAATGCGATGGATGTGCTCCTGCGCGATCCCCGTCCCGGTGTCCGACACCACGACACTCACGCTCTCGCCATTGGAAGTGGTGATGCGGAGCGTGCCCCCGTTCGACATCGCATCCTTGGCGTTCAGGAACAGGTTCAAAAAGACCTGCTGCAGCCGTCCGGCGTTCCCGTTGATCGAGGGAAGATGGGCCGCTAATTCATTCTGAACCTGGATCTTCGAGGTCTTGAACTGGTGCTCCAGCAACGCCAGGGTGTCATGGATAATCCGGTTCACGTCCACCTCGGTGAACTCGGTGCCGCTGGTCCGGGAGAAGTTCAGCAGGTTGTTGACGATTTCTGACGCCCTGAAGGTCTGCCGCGTGATCTTCTCCAGCAGGCCCCGTTGCGGGTCGCCCTGCACTTGCTTGGACAGCATTTGTGCGTAGGAGGAAATCACGGCCAGCGGGGTGTTGACTTCATGGGCCACGCCCGCCGCCAGAAGTCCGATCGACGAGAGCTTGTCCGCTTGCGAGAGTTGGGCCTCGAGCTCAACCCGCTCGGTAATGTCATCCATGATGATGAGCCGCCCGATGACGTTGAACTTGCGCGTCACCAGGGGCGCAATTGCCACATTCACAATCCGGCTCTCACCGGTTGGCGTGGTCAGCCGGAACTTGTAAAGGTTATGAATGCCCTGATTCTGCCTTACCCGGTAGAACTCTTCCACGAAGGCCGCCGGTAATATTTCGCTGAGGGGGCGCGCCAGTACTTGCCAACGTGGCAGCGCATACATCACTTCCATTTGCGAGTTCCAGGATTCAATGCGGTCCGCCAAATCCACCGCCAGCACGCCCACGTTGATAGACTCGACGATGTTCTCGTTGAAATCCTTCAGGCGCTCGTATTCCGCGACCTTCTGCTCCAGCGACGCATACAAGCGGGCGTTCTGAATGGCGATTCCAAGGTACCCCGCCAATGTCTCCAGCAGTTCCACGTCTTCACTGGAGAGGAAGTCGCCTTCCACGGTTTTTCCCAAACCCAGGACGGCGACCGTCTGCTTTTGGGCGTGGCAGGGAATGTAGTAGTTCAACTCCAGCCGTGCGATGGTTTGTTGGGCGCTCGGAGTTTCGCGCGGCACCTGATGAGCGTTGTCAAAGAATATGTGCCCCGCGTCGATTTCCGGCCGCGGCGCGGCCAGGAAGCTTAAGTCCAGCCCGCTGGTCTGAGTCATGCCGAACGATTTCGAAAGCAGGAAGCGTACCGGGCCTTCTCCACTGGAAAGGAATACCGCCATGCGGTCCACCAGCAGCGTCCGTGACAAACGATCCACCACCGAGCTCAACATCTCGTCGAGGTCGGTTTCCGCGCTCAGCTCTCGGCCAAATTCGATCAGCGTCTTGCGATAGTCGTAGCGCGTGCGGTAGAAAAACTGGTCGATGCGCTCCTGGATCCACTTGCGTACTGGATCGAAAACCAGCGCTGTGACCACAATGGCCAGCACCAGCCCGATCGGACCGGAGCTGGGAACGCGGGCGTGGACCAGTTCCGCCACCGCGGCCACGACTGCGAAGTATGCTCCGATAATGGCCGCCGCCGACAGCGTATACACCATGCCGCGCTTGAAGATCAGGTCCACGTCCATCAACCGGTAGCGGAAGATGGCGTACCCGAACGTCAGGGGAAGCAGTCCAAGCGACAACACCGAAACCTTCATGGTGTTTTCTGGCAGCGCGCCCGCCAGGTACGGGATCACGTAGAACAACGTGAAGGGAGTAATCGCCAGAATCGTTCCACGAGTGATCCATTTCAGTTGCTGACGAAGAATCGGGGTGCTGGCCCAACGGTAGGTATTGACCAGCACCGCCGCCGCCGCGATGAAGAACACGGCCAGGTAGGCCATTTGCAGACGATCCAGGTTCCAGCGCAAGATCTCGCTGGCTCGCAGCAGTTGGAGCGCTACGACATGCAGGCTCAATAATGCCGCACCGGGTAGGTAGATTGTCGGCAGGACCCAGCGATGCTCGCGCACGAACTGGCGTCGTTCGGGAAAAGTCAGGACAAAATGCAGGAACAGGGCCGGTTGCAGCATCCAGGCGACAACATTTCCCCAATAGATTGTCCAGTCGAACTGGTTGAGCTTCCCGCTGTAGTGGAAGGTGTAGAAAATGAACGAAACCAGACAGAAAATATAAAAGTGCGTCGAGCCCAGCGCCGTCCACCGTCGCAACAACACGTACAGTCCGACCCCGAGGTAGATCAGGCCAATCAATCTCAGCCAGTTGTATTGCGAGCGCTCGGCCGGGACCGGAATCAGCACCACGTCCACCGGAACCGCCTGCCGCACCAGCGAATACGTGGTCTTGGACCAGGCGCCGACGCGGAACAGTTGATGGCTGAGGGCCGCGGTGGTGGTCGCGGGGTGTTGGTCAATCGCCAGCAGTTGATCGCCGACTTTAATTCCCGCACGCCTTCCCGGTCCGTCTTCATCCACACGGTTTGCCACCAGGCTTCCACCTTGCTCCACCCACCAAACGCCATCCGTCGGCAACTGGAACGAGCGTTCAGCCTGGAAGTTGTATCCCGCATAAATGATGGCTGCCGTGGTCAGCAAGGCCAACAGGATCACGGTGGAGCGGACTTGGAAGTCCTTGTTCATGGACGGCGACGGCACCAGCCGCGGGCTGGAGGCTTCTCGTCCTGCATTCTGCACGTTCGCTGCCATGACCACAGCCATAGGAGAGCCACTAAGTGGCTTGGAAACATCTAGTTCCAATATTATAGGGGTAATTCCATAGTAAAGATATGTTTTTTGGAAGCTGCGTTGTGGTATTTGGTAACTGTTTGATTCGAGTGTCAGTTAGCTCTCTGGTTTCCCACATTTCCTAAGTGCGCTGATCCAGTAGAATCGTATTTCCACTATGAGCTCGAGCGAAGAGGTCATTCAGCGCGAACGCCAATTTCTGCTCCAGACCTACAGCCGGTATCCCCTCGTCATCGCCCGCGGCAAGGGCGTTTTCCTCTTCGACTTGGAGGGCAAGCGCTACTTGGACTTCGTCGCCGGCCTGGGAGTGAATGCTCTCGGCCACGCGCACCCGAGAATCGTGAAAACCCTTCGCGAGCAGTCGGCGCGCGCCATTCATCTGTCGAATCTCTACTACAACGAATATCAGGGACTTCTGGCCGAGAAGCTGTGCCGGCTGTCGGGATTGCAGCGCGCCTTTTTCTCCAACAGCGGGACGGAGGCCATTGAAGGTTCCATCAAGCTGGCGCGGCTTGCCGGGCATCGCGCGGGGGGTGAAGCGAAGAGCCGGCTGGTGGCCCTGCAGGGTTCTTATCACGGTCGCACCTTCGGCTCTATGTCTCTCACCGGGCAGGACAAGTACCGCAAAGGCTTTGAACCCCTGCTCGAAGAAGTGAAATTCGTGGATCGCAACGATACTGAAGCGCTGCGGGCTGCGGTCAATGACACCACTTGCGCCATCGTGCTGGAGCCGATTTTCGGGGAAGGCGGAATTTACGAATGCTCGGTCGAATTCCTGCAGGAGTGCCGCCGATTAGCCGACCATCATCGTGCTGCCCTAATCTTCGATGAGATCCAATGTGGTCTGGGACGCATCGGCACCATCTTCGCTTTCCAAACGTTTGGCGTCACCCCTGACATCGTCGCCATTGCCAAGCCCATCGCCGCCGGCCTGCCGTTGGGGGCGTTCCTGGCGAAGGAAGAATTCGCTTCGGCGATTGCGGTTGGGCAACACGGAACCACCTTTGGCGGTGGCCCGCTTGCTTGTCGTGTGGCGCTAGAATACCTCTCGGTTCTGGAGGACGACAAGCTGCTGGACAATGTCACTCGCGTGGGCGCTTACCTGCGGCAGGAATTGAAACTGCTAACTGAGCGTTATGCCGCCGCCCGGGAAGTGCGCGGCCGGGGCCTGATTCAGGGCTTGCAGCTCGATGTCCCCGCGCGTCCCATCGTGGAGCAGGCCCTCAGCGAGGGTGTGCTCTTTAATAGCACACAGGACACGGTGGTGCGATTCCTGCCGCCGTTTCTGTTGCAAGAAAAACATGTGGACAAGGGCATTCGTGTCCTCAAGAAATTTCTGGGTAAGAAGCGGCGCAAGGCCTGACAGGTTTCTACATTCTCGAATGACAATCGCAGTGCATCCCGCAGCCCGAGCCAACCTTCACATCGAGGACCTACGAATGAGTCTCGATGGGCTGAGCTGCCGCTATCTGCGTGCCGGCTCGGGCCCAGCGCTGCTGCTGGTGCACGGTCTCATGGGATATTCATTCTCCTGGCGACACACGATTCCCGCCCTCGCCCATCAAGCCACGGTTTATGCCATCGACCTGCCGGGCACAGGGTTGTCAGATCGTTCGCCCGGCATGGACTGTAGTCAGGCTGCTGGCGCAAAACGCTTGCTGCAGTTCATGGAGCAGGCTGGCATCGCCTCCTGCGACCTGTTAGGCACCTCACACGGCGGCGCCTTGGCCATGAGGGCCGCCGCGCTGGCGCCGCAGCGCGTGCGGCGATTGATCCTGGTCGCGCCCGCCAACCCCTGGTCCACCTATTCTCGCCTCCTGATTCCGTTCCTCAGCAACCCCGTGGTCGCGCCGCTGTTCCTGCAACTGTTTCCGCGGCTGCGCATTTTGCAGGATTTCTACTTCCGGCGGCTGTTTGGCGACACCCGGCGCATCCGTGCGGGGACGCTGGAGGGTTACGCCGCCCCCCTGCGTACTCCCGGATCGTTCGAGTATGGCCTGAGTGTGCTTCGTAGCTGGAAGCAATGCATGAGGGAACTCCGAACCGTGATCCCCCGCATTGCCCACATTCCCACGTTGCTCATCTGGGGAGACCGCGACGCCGCCGTCGAGCCCGCCTCCGCTTATCAGTTGCAAGCGCAATTTCAGAACTGCCGCCTGCTCATGTTGGGGGGCGTCGGTCACTTGCCTTACGAAGAGGTGCCGGAAGAATTCAATCGGGCAGTGGCGTTGTTCCTGACCTAGCGACTCGCGAGCGATACGTGCGAAAGCTAATTGATGCCCACCCTACCCAGTGCTACCCTCGACACAGCCACCACAAATGCCAACTTCCGCGAAGTCACCCACCATTCCTGAACGCCGGTCCCTGAGCCGCACTTTGCACCTCGACGTTCCTGAGGTCTGGGTACGCTTTTTGCTGGCAATCGCCGGATTGGTTCTGGCTTTCACGGCGGCGCTGTTCTCAACCGTAGCTCGTGAATCGGGAAGCCTCTGGGGCACTCTAGTCCTCGCTTCCACCGCCCTGCTGCTGGCCGTAATTGTAGGCCTGACCACCGTGCCCTATCTCGCCCGCCGGGTCGCCGTCTCCCGTTTGCGGGACGCCTTCGATTACGATGTCACCCGCATTGGCGTCGCCTACGTGGTTACTGTGCTGCTGATCGGAATCGCCGCCCTGAACACGGGAAACAATCTGCTCTACATCATCGTTGCGGCAATGCTTGCGGCCATTCTGGTGTCGGGAGTCGCTTCCGCTGTGGTTTTGCGTGATCTTCAACTGGACGTCCATCTCCCCGAACACGTTTTCGCCGGTCGCGCGGCGCTCGGCCGAATCGTATTGCGCAATCCCCGCCGTTGGTTGCCGTCATTTTCCGTGAACGTGGTCGCCATAAAGAACGAAAGCCTGAAGCGCTGGCGATGGATGCCCGCAACCTTTGCCTTCCCGCCCAAACGCGCACCCGGAGAGCAATGGATCAACCTGCCCGATCGCAGACTGCGCCGCGTGGAGGCGCCGAAGACTGCGCCCAGCATTTTTGAAGGTTCGGCCTACTTCCCCTACGTCCCCGCGGGAAGCGAACCTAAGGCCGACTTGCCACTGCGTTTTCCGCGCCGCGGCGTCTACCAACAGGCAGCTTTTGGCCTGGCAACACGTTTTCCCTTCGCTTTTCTGGTCAAGACCCGCCGCATTCCCCTTGCCCGCGAAATCATCGTCTACCCGTCGGTGGAACCCGCAGACGAGTTTTTCGAAGTGCTCCCCCTGATCACGGGCGAGTTTGCAACTTTTACCCGTGGCCGCGGATCAGACCTCTACCGCATCCGTGAATACGCGCCTGAAGATTCCGCCCGTCATGTCGACTGGAAAGCAACCGCCAAGTCGGGTTCGCTTAAGGTGCGTGAGTTCAGCCGCGAAGATGAGCGCAAGCTGCGCATCGTCTTCGATAATCCCGTTGCCGGAGTTCTTCCCGAGAAAAGCTATGAAGAAGCCATCGCGCTGGCAGCCTCGTTGAGCTGGCATTTTGCCGGGGAGAACACTGAACTGTCGTTCGTCGCCCAAGGGTACGACGGAACGCCCGACCTTTATCGTTTCCTTGCCTATCTCGCCGCCGTTAGTCCCCAATCGTCGCCATCCGTGGTCAAAAGCCTGCAGCCCTCCGACGACTACAACATCATCTTCACTGCTCAGCCCCGTGGCAGCGTTCCTACCGCGCTGTGGGCCTGTTCTTATTTCGTATTCATGGGTCAGACAGGTTGAGGTGTGTGCCTCCGCGCTGACTCCGGACCAGGAGTTGGTTTTATGGCTTCAGATCTCAGGCGCGAAAGATCACCTAGATGCCATAGTTCACGGCCCGGAGACGTCTTTGTAAGCGTCGCGCGCCTCGGTAACTTTGGTGTGAGCATCGTGCTCCCTGAAGTGGGCAGCATCCCAATCCTCCATGGCGATCATGGAATGGTCAGCAGTGGCCAACGCTTCTTCCGCCCGAATGGCGTCAACCCATTCATCCACCGCTTTTAGGCGCAACTGATCAAGATTCTCTCTACTTATAGCTACCGCAGATGAATGCCGCCCCCAGGCCCGGTCAATTGGATGGGTCGAATTTAACCGAAAATTAATGCACAAGGAACCGAGACTTCCAGCCTCCGCCAGCTTGGCCTAGCGCCTAGGAGGCGGGTCTTCAGGACGCCTCATCCGCGCCTTACATCAGGCCCATATTGGCCCTCGGCCCTCCCTGCCAGCCAAATACGTGGTTTTCCCTCTTTCCCGGAGCTACATTTCGGCATATACTCGCGCCGGTTAGCGATTCGCGCACCGCAGGAGGTGGGCAAGTGAATATTTCTGATTTGATCAGCAACCAGGACACCTACGGAGCCGAAGCCCATCAGACCGTACTTGAGGTCGCGAAGGCCATGGTGAGCCGCAACATTGGCGCCGTGCCTGTACTACACGACGGACGATTGGTGGGTATCTTCTCCGAACGCGACCTGATGAGCCGGGTCGTTGCCGAAGGGCTCGACCCTCGCACTCTCCCCGTCGAGCAGGTCATGACCAAGGATCCCCTCACAGTAACCGCCAGCGAGAGCGTGGAAAACTGCATGCTTATAATGCGGCGCCACGGGTTCCGCCATTTGCCTATTTGTGATGGTCAGCGGGTGGTCGCGGTAGTTTCCCTGCGAGACATCCTGCTCCACGATCTGACAGAGAAAGACCACGAGGTTCGCATGATGCGGGCCTATATTCAGGCATCTCCCGAGATGTAAGCCCCCCAGTCTGAACCATCTCCCCCTCTGGGCACCGGGTCCGGTAACCCTGTCAGTAACCGTTACCCTCGCGTTACTTTGGTACATTGACCGTTAAGGTACACGTGCTAACTTTAGTGTGAGCAGGAAGGCGTTTCGAAGTCCTGTTTGGAGACAATTCGACCCCATTTTGAATGCCAAAGTCCAGCTCGTGCTATGGCTTTCCCACCCGGCCTTGGAGCTCGTGCTAGCCGCGGCGATGCTTTGGCGCAAACTACATCGCAAGTTTCCCGTCTTCTTTGCCTACATCATTTTTCAGCTAGTGAATTTCGCGATCCTATTTCCCATCCAGCGCTCCGGCAATTACGATCTTTATTTCTACGCCTATTGGATTGGTGCGATCATCAGCCTGGCCATCGGATTCAAGGTCATTCACGAAATCTTCCTGGATGTTTTTCGCCCCTACCACACGCTCCGTGACCTAGGAACCGTGCTGTTTAAGTGGGCCGCGCTGGTCATGTTCCTGGTCGCCCTGGTGGTGGCCGCCGCAAGTCCCGCCGGGCAATCGCCTATCGTGCAAGCGGTAGTCACGGTGCAACGCTGCGTGCGCGTTATCCAGTGTGGTTTGATTCTCTTCCTGCTCGTGTTTTCGAAGTATCTGGGAGTTTCCTGGCGGCAGCAAAGCTTCGGGATCGCCCTGGGGTTCGGTGGCTTCGCCAGCGTCGAGCTGGCGGGGAATGCTCTCTATTCCGGGGGGCAGATTAACAGCTCGACAGCGGCTTTTCTCAACACCGCCGCCTACTGTTGTGCGATTGTTGCCTGGCTGGGTTACGCGCTATTTAAAGCTGCGTCTCGGGAGTCGGCTACGAATCTTCTGATGTCGCAACGCTGGGAGCAGAGTCTCGGCGACTTACAGCGTCCGGCCGCCGGCGATTCTCTGATTCCCATGTTTGAAGGCATGGTCGACCGCGCTTTCTCCCGCACGGAAAGTGATCGCCCACCGGTGTCGGCTAAGGAGCTGCTTTCTGAGCTCCGCAAGACCCCTCCTGCAGTTCCTCCTCCCGACTTGCCCTCGCGTAAGTGACGCCAAGGTATTCGTCTCAATTCTGTACACGGGCGAAAGCTGACCCGCGGTTACATATACTCTCCAGAATCTTCTTGGGAGGTGCGTATCCCTCTGAAGAATCAGTAAGGAGCGGTGAAGACTGGAGTCCCGCTTGGCCTTTCTCCGTTGCGCAGAGTTTCGCTGCACCATGGACAATGATCTCCTCGCCTTGACAGAGCGGTTATAATTTCTTCCCATCTAGGGTTTCCGCTCCCAGGGGACCCGCACAAGGAGAAACAATCCATGAAACGTGCGCTCAGGATGCTATTCCTGATGGTAGGTGTGTTGTGCGTAGGCACAGCACTCGCCACTCCAGCCATGGTTTCGTCATTGGATGGAGCACCGCCGGCGTATTGTCCGCCGGGTTCTGGTGGACACTGCCGGTAGTTCGGCACATGTAATATTCGCGCTGCAATCAATGCGGCGTTGAAACTTCGCAGGCTGACGATTCACAAATCGTCAGCCTCCTTTTTTGGAAGGGGTGCCTCCTCGTGGCCGAGGAGGTGCTGCAATGTCTTCGCTAATTCTTCCGGATCAAAGATTGGTGGCTGGCAGGAGGATCCCGAGCAGATGACGGCCGCAGTTTTTCCTTCCCCTATCATCGGCAACTGCGGGATGGTCTCCGCCAGTGCAGGTGGCAGGTTCTGGGGTACAGCCTCTCCAGGCGACAATTTGAGCACCGTTTTGCTGACTGAGAAGGGCCTCACAGCGGTCCTATAGAGCTGTTCCGTGAGCTTCCCGTCTCCGATCACGACCACCTGCGTGCGCGACTGAGACAGGTGCACGCCTGCGATCCCATAGGTCGCAGCGAACAGTCCATACCGGCCTGCTACTCCCGCCAGCACTTCCATGGTCTGTTCCGCTTTGTCGTAATATCCCTGGTCATTGGTATAGGCATGCAATCGCAACAGCGCAATGGCAGCAACCGAGTTTCCCGCCGGCGTGGGTGAATCCTGGAAGGGTTTGCGGCGAGTGCCCAACACGCCCAAAGGTTGCGCTTCACCTGCTGGTTTGGGGGTATCAAAGAAACCGTTCGCGACCGGATCGAAGAAGCGCTCCACCATAGCGTCGGCAATGCGCCGCGCAAACTTGAAGTAGCTCAGGTCCGCAGTCGATTCGTAGGCATCGAGGCAAGCCACGATGGTGAACCCATAGTCATCAAGCACCGCGGGAACGGTGCGCTTCCCGGCCGCCGGGTCCGAATACGCCAACACGTGCATTAAGGTCCCATCCGCGTGCCAGCCCTCCGCCAATATGCGGTCCAGACTGCGCAGCCCAAATTGCCGGGCGGAATCCAGCGCAAGAACCTTAGAGGCTTCCAAATATGCGGAAATGCACAGTGCATTCCACCCCACGTATACCGTCTTGTCCACGTACGGAGTCGGCCGTTTCAGCCGTGCAGCATACATTTTCTCCTTCGCCGATTGCAGCAAGCTCTCGATCTGCGAAGGTGGCAGGCTCAACCGCTTGGCGATCTCTTCAACTGGGACCCTTACATACAGCACGTTTTTCGCCGGGTTGTGATGCATTTCCCCGACCTCGTTAACCTCATAGTGGAGGCAGGCGACGCTGGCCTCCTCCTCCGTCAGCACCGCCCGCGCTTCCGCCAGGGTCCAGGTGAAGTAATCGCCGTCGTCCTCCATCGAGTAATCGGCATCCTGAGATGCGAAAAAGCCGCCGCGCTCGCGGTCGCTCAGCCATTCATCCATCCAGCGAATGATATCCCGCGCCACTTCGGCAAAGAATTCCGAACCCGTAGCTTGATAGGCGTGTACATAATTCTTCAGTAGCTCGG
>Ga0335079_10007917_pt1 | contig 12084 bp, 12 predicted proteins | sample Lox_Sample_33_FD_206719 | JGI IMG/M metagenome (GOLD analysis project Ga0335079, IMG submission 206719) | Soil microbial communities from Loxahatchee National Wildlife Refuge, Florida, United States - Lox_Sample_3.3 | ecosystem: Environmental > Terrestrial > Soil > Wetlands | place: USA... | reverse complement strand
CAGGGACAGATGGTGCCCTATCTGAACGAACGTTTCCCGACCGAGATACGAGCGACCGCGAGTGCCTTCTGTTACCACCAGGCCGCGATCTTCGGTGGCTTCGTGCCGCTGGTGTTGACCTACCTGGCCGAGCATTTCGGCACGGGTTTGGCCGAGCCGATGATAGTTGGCACGTGGATCGGCGCCATTGCCTGGGCTGCGGCGGCATTCTTCGGGCCGGAGACGAAGGGCAAGGTACTCGTGTCCGATCTTGTGGTCGCGTGAGCCGAGGATTTGGCGCGGATCGCAGGGTCTATCAAGCTCGAGGAATCAGGGTCGATTGCAGTGCCCGAGAAGGCGTGACCCTTCTGCAACGTCGTGCGGGCTAACGCCTCGCCCCGCTGGCTCAGCCGGCGGGGCTCTTTATGTAACGCTTAGAGAGGTACTTCATAAATGCACATACCCATCGAGAAAATGCCGGACAACCGCGCTGACGCTGCCTGGTCTGGCTGGTGAGGTATAAGCAGACGCTGAGCGCGTTGCATCGAATGGTTTGGTGTAATGCATTTCGGACAGCGGAGCTAACCGCACGCCGCTGTGCCCCAGGCACCGATCAAAGCGTTAAATCTTGTTCACGTGACTGCTCCGCAACTTTCAGAAAATATTGATCTAGGGAGCATAAGGGAGGGTGAAATTCCTGGGAGCAGACATCGATGGCAGAATATCGATGCTACTTTCTCACGCCGGCCAGGTTGATTTTTGGTGTGCCGAGCTCGATCGACACCACTGAAGAATTTCTAGCCGACACGGACGAGCAAGCTCGATTAATGGCCGACGTGTGGTATCGCCAACGGCAGAATCACATTCACGGCTTTGAGGTGTGGCGCGGCACAACGCTCGTGCATCGCCAACGCGCCGAACGCCCAAGATGATCTAGAACCAGACCGTACATCGCGGACCATCCTGCTGAAACCAGCTCATCGGCGGCGCAAGAAGCTCAGAAGTTGCAAACAATACTCGCCCACAGAGAAATTGAAGCCATCGTTCATGGCTGCCCCCGCCTTAAAAATCCGTAACGTGCAGCCAAGTCGCCTTGGTGGTACTGGCGTGTTTGTTGATCCAGCAACATTCCCTGCCACTGGCGTTGCTGGCCTAACACCGCGAACGTCGCCGACCGGTGGCGACGGGATCTACTTTGAGGCCTCGAGAGCGTTCTCCTTCCAGGCCTCTTCCTTGTGAATCAGGACGCTCCTTCACAGTGTCGGGATACTTGGGCATCCAGTGGAAGGTTCGCTTGGTCACCTAGGCCGGAGAACATGTACCGGCCGCGCTCGTGAACAAATCTCTCCGATTTTCGCGAGATTCTTCGCTGCTGTATTGCCCAGTGGTGCGGCTAATTGAATAACTTGCGATGCCGTCGGTCCAGAAAATGTCCGTTTCTGTGATCTGAGCGGGTATGATCTCAGGATCCGGATCGTTCGCGTCACGGATAGTGCGGCCGACAATATCCACAAGATAATCTTTCTGCATTGCGGACGTGGAATTGTGCGCTGGATAATTGTCGATCGTAAGAGTGTAGACGCAATGCAGACGTAGTCGTTGACTATCGCTCAAAATGACAGATCCCAAAGAAGCCGCGAACTCCGTCGTCATGGGATGCGGGTTTGAATTAAGTAATCCCACCATCGCAGTTGCATAAATTAGCGGCAGCACGGGGTTCTTCCTTCCTTTGACATCACTATCACATTCAAGGGCGTGTCGCCAAATGACACCCTCTGTAAACAAGCCTCGATTTCGCAAGGAATTGCCACGGCGGGGACACAATCGCATCACAGGTGAATGGTGGTGGTCGATTTACGGAACGAAAGCGGGAACGCATTCGCAAGAAAGACCATGAGCAAAAGTAAGCAACTCGGGAATATCGCACTGTCGCTCGGGACAGTATTGGCTCTGTCAGCTTGCGCAGAAGGCGCACCACCTCAAGTCGCCTTGTATCCGCCTTATGAACGTGGCATCGACCAGGATATTTCGGCGACACATGACAATGGATCGACCCTGGAGCATCTGTCGGGTGGGGCGAATATGCCCTGGCGTATAAATCAGTACTAAACACCTCTCCAACGCCAGAGGGGCCTGGCCTCAACCCATCAATGAGAGATTATGTGAAAGTGCGCTTGTGCCGAACTGACGGTGCATTGGCGAGAAGGTTTCTGCAGACAGGTCATCTCACAAAGAGGTACCCGCCCATCAATGCAGTTTTTTTACGTCGCTACCGGTGGCGGACGATGGGAGATAGGAATTGGTCCAACCTTTCTGTTGGGCGTCATCTGTCGTGACGACTTGAGTACGAGAAGAGCCATCATGATCCAGTATCTCGACGTTGGTGGCCTGCTGAACGGCATGGCAGCCAAGTATTTGATCGAGCGGCGATCCAAACCCGACCGTGACTGCCTTCTGATATTTAACAAGATCACTGTCCGAGCTGCACAGAATTGCGCCGGGCAGTAGCTGCGAGGCCATGTCGGATACGCTTTCTGGCGTTGTCGGAGCAGCAGATGTTTTTGATGTTTGTTGTTGGGTCTTTTGGCGGCCACCGTGCCCACCAGCTATCTGTGCGTGAGCTGAAATCGTACCGATAAAAATCAGCAGCACGACGCCAAGCGGGAAGGCGATCGCCCCATTAAGCCACAGATGATCCGTTCGCCCCCAACCCTCAGTGCTGCACATCCTTGTGCGTCCCCGTCAGTACCTCCTGAGCCCACATAAAGTAAATTTAGAGCGGCGTCGATGAGCGATGGAGTGCGATAATTTTGCTGGACCGACAGGGGGCCTCGGGCCGGGTCGCAGCATCACGGTCGTCCTGTGATCCCGGTTCGAGGTCCGCTGTCGGTGACAGCGCGCGCGTTAGGAGTAGGTCGAAGGCGGTCATACCAACTCCATCCTACGCGTCGCGTTTCTTAATAGTCTCTGCGCTTCGCTTCGCTTGCCTTTGCCATTTGTCAGGCTACAGCGTTGATGATACCGATCCAGTTACAAGGCGTTCATTACAGCGCGTTCACGTCGCCTGTCCTGCCGGCTGAGCACGCCCGGGCCACTCTGTTAGCGCCCGGGGCTGCAGCTTAGCCGCAATACGCGGGGCACGTAAGTCTGACAGGGCTCACACATGAACGATCAGCGCCTCCGCAATCGGAGGCGTGAGCAGAAATTAATTTCCGCGCAATGCATCCGTCAGAAGGCGATGCCAGTTAAACAACGGTCGTGGTGCGTCCGAAGCTTTTGGACCGTCACCTGCAATGGAGTGTAGTCATGCAGACGCGCATCCTTGCGGCATGCCTGGCGTTCGCGACGTTGCTGGGAAACCCCGCAATGGCGGGAGATCACATCTCTCCCACGGGGCCCGGCGAATTCATGGCGGGGCTCGGACAGAAGGTCATCGATCTCGTCAAAGACAAAGAGCGACCCGAGGCCGAGAGAAAGCAAACCTTCGGCCGGCTACTGGACCGGGATTTCGATCTGCCGGGCATAACGCGCTTCGTGCTTGGTTTTCAATGGCGAAGCGCGACCGGCGCAGAGCGGGAGCGGTTCGCGCAAGTTTTTCGTCGATACCTGATTGACGTCGAATGGTCGCGCTTCAGTGGATACAGCGGTCAGCGCTTTGTGGTGACGCAAACCCTTCCGCTGGGTGGCGGCCTGGCGCTCGTCAAAAGCAAAATTGTCGACCCCAACGGCAATGACGGGCATTCAATCAAGGTCGAATGGCAAATCATGAATGATAATGGCAAGTACAAGATCACTGACGTCAGCGTCGATGGGGCAAGCCAAGAAGTCGCCTATCGCCAGGAGTTCATGGACGTTGTCCTCAGACACGGCAACAGCGTGCAAGCGCTGATCGATCAGCTTCGCCAAAAGGACAGGCAGCTCAGCGGCACCGCATAATCCTCCGAGCTTCCCCGACGCTCTGTGGCGGTCAACGCGTGCGTCGCGCGGGTCCCGATAAGGAAACTGGCTCGCTCACAGAAAATGGCGGACGACCATGGCGAGAATGCCCCAAAGGGCGAAACTCAGACTCGCGATTAGAAGAATGGCAGCGCGGCCTGATAGACGCTTCTGTCGCCGATAATGCGAGGTCGCCGTGGTGCCTCGAGGATGGAAATGTGGGACGGAGATCGAGTGGAGCATGGGTAGTCTCATTGACTTCTCGCGTCACTCCTCAAATCCGCATTTAATGCCCGCCTTTCTTTTTGCACCTTGGTGAGAAGAAATTAATTTCGTTGCAATGCCCCGGTTAGAGAGACGCGCCAACTTGCTCAATACTGGATAGCCTTCTCGCCTTCCGGCGACTGAATCGACTAGGGAGCGAGTGGCATCTGGGACTGGCATACCTTGTCGCCACGGGAGGATCATTACGATGCATCGTGCATTCTTCGTGCTTTCGCTGCTCGCGATGATTTCGGCGAGCCCGGAGGCGTTTGCAATCGAAACGGCGGCGCCGCAGCAGGACAATATCAAGGGCTTATGGCTCACCACCGAATATCCGTCGATCGTCGCGCGCGCTGGAGAAACGACGACGATCAAAATGAAACTGCAAAACTACGATCTGCCGCCCCAGCCGGTGGCGCTCAGCATCGAGGGCGCGCCCGCGGACTGGAAGACGATTTTGCTTGGCGGTAACATGCCGGTCAGCGCGGCGATGCCGGCTACCAACGGCAGCGTTCCCTTGACCCTGCGAGTCGACGTCCCGGCCAACACGCAGGCTGGCACGGAACATCTGATTGTCCATGCGCAATCAGGCAACGCTCGGTCGGACCTTCCAATCGACATCACCACCGGCCAGGAGCTTGCTTCGCAGCTCAGCATCAAGACCGCACTACCCTCGCTTAACGGCACGCCGACCACGAGCTTCGACTATCAGTTCACCGTGAGCAACGAGGGCGACAAGAACCTCGTCGTCAAACTCGCGGCTCAAGCTCCACCCAATTTCCAGATGGTCTTTACCGAGGCCTATGGCAACCAGGAATTAAGCTCGGTGCCGATCGATGCGGGGAAGAACAAAGAGCTCAAGGTCAAGGTCACTCCGCCCGCAGACGTCACCGCTGGCGATTACGCGGTTTCGGTGCGTGCATCCGCAGAGGGAACCGCGGCCGATGCCAAGATGCAAATGATCATCTCCGGCGTTCCCAAGCTCACACTCGCAAGCGCAGATGAGCGCCTCAACACCTATGCGGAAGCAGGCAAGGTTACGCCTATCAAGCTCGTCGTGCAGAATACCGGCAGCGCGCCTGCATCGGATGTGGAGATGAGTGCCTCACCGCCGACAGGCTGGAAGGTCACGTTTCAGCCGGACAAAATCTCGGCGGTTGCCCCGAACCAGAAGCGCGACGTCGAAGCATTGCTCGTGCCCTCGGCGCAGGCGATCGCAGGCGACTACATGACAACGTTCAGCGCCAACGCAACGGGTGACGTGAGCTCGGCCGATTTCCGGATCACGGTTGGAACCTCGACGCTGTGGGGCATCGTCGGTATCGGCATCATCGCCACCGCCGTCTTGATGCTGGTAGGAGCGGTGGTGCGGTTCGGTCGGCGATGAACGACAACGTCATCACAACCAAGGGCCTTTGCAAACGCTACGGCGCGGTTGCCGCCGTCAATGGCGTCGATCTTGCCATCAAACGCGGTGAAATCTACGGGCTGCTGGGCCCCAACGGTGCCGGCAAAACGACGACAATCCTGATGCTGCTCGGCCTCACCGAAGCGAGTGGGGGTACGATCGACGTGGCCGGATATGATCCGACGCGCAACCCTCTGGAAGTGAAACGGCGGGTCGGCTACCTGCCGGATTCAATCGGGTTTTATGACTATCTCTCGGCAAAACAGAACTTGCGGTACACGGGGCGCCTCGCGGCGCTGCGGCGCGCCGAGATCGAGAAGCGCATCTCATCCTGCCTGGAGCGGGTCGGCCTCACTTCCGTCGGCGATCATCGTGTGGGCACCTATTCGCGCGGCATGCGGCAGCGTCTAGGGCTTGCTGAGGTACTGATGAAGCGCGGCGAAGTCGCGATCCTCGACGAGCCCACTTCGGGCCTGGACCCCGAGGCGACGTTCGAACTTCTCGAGATGATCCGCAGTATGAAAGTGGACGGGACCACCGTGCTTTTGTCGTCGCATCTTCTCGACCGCGTCCAGGCGGTATGCGACCGCGTCGCGCTTTTCAGCGACGGCCAAGTGGTGCTCGAGGGAACGGTGCCGCAGCTCGCGGAACGGGTCCTTGGCGGCGGGTTTATCTACGAGGTCGAGGTCGATGCTGGCGATATGGAGCCAGTGCTTACCGCCGTCCCCGGAGCGAGACGGGTGGTAAAGGGGTTCCGTGGCTTCAGTGTCCTGGCTGAGCGCGATATCCGCGGCGACCTTGCCCGCGCAGTGGTTGCCTCCGGTGCTGCACTCCTGCGGCTCGCCAATATGGAGCCAAGCCTCGATGCGATATACCGGCATTACTTTGAGGAGCATGCCCATGGCGCGGCGTAGCGGCTCCGTCCTCACTGGTGCGGGTACCGTCTTCGTCAAGGAACTCGCGGATCATTTGGGTGGTGCACGAATAATCGTGCTGCAATGGCTTGTCATCATCGCCGGGGCGGGGGCCGTCTACACCGCGATCCAGGACTTGCGTACGACGATGGGACAGGACCCGTTCCTGTTCCTTAGGTTGTTCACGCAGGCTCACGACCCGCTGCCGTCCTTTGTGCTGGTGCTCGAGTTCCTCGTGCCACTCATCGCCATCGGCCTCGGTTTCGATAGCGTCAACAGCGAGTTCAATCACCGCACACTCAGTCGACTGCTAGCACAACCCATCTATCGCGACGCTTTGCTTTTCGGCAAGTACATGAGCGGGCTCTCGGCGATTGCCGTCGTGCTTCTCAGCCTTTGGCTCTTGATCATGGGGCTCGGGTTAGTCACGCTTGGGGTGCCACCGTCGGGCGAGGAGGTCATGCGCAGCCTGGCCTTCCTCATCGTCGCGATCGCCTATGGCGGCGTTTGGCTCGCCGTCGCCATGCTCTGCTCGGTGATTTTTCGATCCGCCGCCACCTCCGCGCTCACAGCCTTGGCCATTTGGCTCCTCGTAGGCGTCTTGTGGCCGCAAGTGGTGCAGTTCACCAGCAGTGCCGTCTATCCGCCCACGCCGCTCCAGATATTGTTTGGCCAACCGAATCCCGACCAGCTCATGCTCCAACAGACCTTGTCGCGCTTTTCCCCGAGCACGCTTTTCGGGGAAGCGATGCTCGGCATTCTGCATCCGACAACGCGCGCCCTGGGCCTCGTCTTCGTGTCGCAGCTCGAGGGTGCGGTAATGGGCTCACCGCTGCCGCTGGCACAAAGTCTTCTCCTAGTTTGGCCACAGGTGACGAGCCTCGTGGCAGGCGCGGTAATCCTATTCTCCGTCGCCTATGTCGTGTTCCAGCGCCAGGAAGTGCGTGCTTGACCGCCGATTTCCCAGATGGCCTAGCAAAGCCACGGTCGGATCAGCCCATCAGCAGGACACCGGCACAGAAAACCACGACTACGAGAGCGGAGGCAATGAGAGCGGCGTCCGTGATCCAATGCATTTGCAAAGTCCTATCAGTTACCACTCAATTCCTCAGCGCAACTGTTTCCGGCTTATAGGCCGCTTGGGCATCTTTCTTCCCCAACGTCGCAACTCACGAGCGCTAGCGTCATCACAGTCCGAGCGACGACCATACAATTGCCTCAGCCATTGGCGCGACTGGATACGACGAGAGAACGACCGGCTGAAAAGGATTGTCCACAATTACAGTCGCCATTGTCGGACTGGGAAGGCACGGCGAACATGCCCCATTGGCCCTTGTAGGCAGTAAACCCGGCCGCAACGCTGTCCATCTGCCAATCGGTAAGTGGCTGGGCGGCGAGGCCAGTTCCGGTCATCATGGTGCCAAGCACGCCCAAGAAGAACTTTCCGCATGTCGTCCTCCCGTGTTGTCTGTGCAGCAGCGTTGCGCTTCGCCGATCGCTTCTCCGGCGCCTTTCTGTGCGCAGCCGGCGGAACGCTTCTCGCGATCGGTCTGGCGGGAGCAGCCCTGTGGCCGGCCACGGATGCGGTCACGTTGCTGCCCTTCGTGATGTTTTGTGGCGCTGGCTTCGCGCTTTTCAACGTATCCAATAACCGCAACATGTTTCTGTCCGCGCCGTCCGGGCGAAGCGGCGCGGCGGGCGGCATGCAGGGCACCGCCAGACTGACAGGACAGACGATCGGCGCCGTGACGCTGACGATGCTGTTCGCCTTCCTTCCCGCGAACGATGTGCCGCAGATCGCCATGCCAGTCGGCGCCGTGCTCACATTGACTGCAGGTGCCGTCAGCATCTTTCGTCTGCCCTCTCGCTGATGCGGGCGGAGCTAGGACGTCCATAGAGCGCGCGGCAAGCCTTACGGATTTGTGCCGGGAAAATACTCGGTGTGAGTCTCGCCCGTGCGCCCGTAATAGACGACGCGCTTGCCCAGAAGCGAGACGATATAGCCGATGCATCCGGCCCCCATCACCTTGGCGCAGAACTTTCTGTAGGTGTAGCCGGGCACCATCTGCTTCGCCTCGCGGATCGCGTCCTTGACGACTGCCGTATCGAAACGCTCCGCCACCAGCACCGAATGCGACTCCCTCTCCAACTCTAGCGCTTCACCGTCCGGCCGGTAATAAGTGCGCGTCCCGCGCCGGAAATCGACGGTATAGCCGTCGAACCCGCCCTCCATCAGCATCCGAACGCACTCGGGGAACGTCATCGAATTGTCTTCCGATCCGGCGAGTGTCGCACGCGCTATGTCTTTCCAGTCTTTGATCATGTCATGCGTCCTTTCCAAAAATGTCGAACCGTCCTCAATCGACGGGCACGGTGTGAAGACCGCGTTTTTCGACGATCTCCCGGAGTATCCGGAGTAGCGCCACGCGATCCTTCGGCGCCAGATGATCGAAGAATTCGGAATCGTTAGCATCGGCCAGCGCCGCGAGTTGGGGAACGAGCCGGCGGCCCTTCCCCGTGAGCGCCAGTGTGTGCGCGCGCGCATCCTCGGGATTGTCCATACGCGCCAGCAGTCCTTTGTCGATCAGGCGCTCGGCGAGCTTACTGACGGTGCCGCGGGTCATGCCCATGCGCTCGGACAGGCGGCTCGGCGCCAGCGCCTCCTCGTCCAGCAACTGGCGCAGCAGCACCCATTCCGCCACGGTCACCCCCCGCGCCTCGACCTTGCGCGCGAATGCCTGCGAGACATGGTTCGAGACGTAGCGCAGCCAGTAGCCGAGATGGGCGGTCAGGTCCGATACGGAAGGCTCCTTGCTCATGGCATCCTCGTTGTTTCCTAGGAAACTAACAGAATATTGTTTCCTAGGCAACAAGATTCATCGAAGCTGTGCCCGTCATGGCTCGACCTAAATTGTGATGTACATTCCAGAGGAGTGGAGCGAGCAGGACTCGAACCGGCGCCAAATCTCTCAAGCAAGTCCCGAGAAAAGCTAACAAATCGGCGCAGTACCGTGCGCCGGAGATAAGAAGGGGGCGAATTTGTGAGTCCTTTGTCAGAAAGTGATCGCGCGCGCCCGAACAACGCCATGGAATGCTCCGCTCTTTCGCTTGATGCCGTGCGCAAAGAGGGCGTGCATGGGCCGCCGGCAACGACGCCGGCGCTTCATGGGAGAAAACCATGGCAACACGCAAGCGCAAGGCTCGGGGCAAGGCCAAATCCGTCAAGGCCCGGGTAACAATCTCCAAGACGTCCAAACAGCAGCGCATGATCGAGATGCTGCGCCGCTCCGAGGGCGCAACGATCGCACAACTCGGCGAGGCCTTTGGCTGGCAAGCGCACACAGTACGAGGTGCAATCTCCGGCGCGCTCAAGAAGAAGCTCGGGCTGAAAGTCGTCTCTGATAAACCCGAGGACGGTGAACGCGTTTATCGCATCGCATAAGCGTCCATGGCGAAAATTGAGGCAGCCCCGCCGCGTGCCGTCTGTGCCCGCGGTTGTGCCGGCGCCACCACAGCGGAGGCACCGAACACAGTCGAGACCATGGGCGGCCGGCTGCGGGCACTCGAACACCTAAACTACACTGCCCTGCACCGGGAATGGCGGCGCCTCTATCGGATGCCGGCACCACCGCGAATCTCACGCGACTTGCTCCTGCTTGGTGTGGCCTGGAAGACCCAGGAACAAGTTCTGGGCGGGCTAGGTGCTGCCACACGACGTCGACTCATGGATCTAACGGAGAGCCTTGAGAAGGACGGTGACGTCAAGCGGAGTCGCGTTGCCCGGCTGCGGCCAGGCGCGAGACTCGTGCGCGAGTGGCATGGCGAGACCCATACGATCATCGTCCTCGATGACGGGTTTGAGTGGCGGGGCCGCCACTGGCGCTCGCTGTCGGCGATCGCTCGGGAGATTAGCGGCGGCCATTGGTCTGGTCCGCGCTTCTTCGGACTCATGGGCACGCGCGTGGAGGACGCGAGCGATGGATAAAGCGGCAGGCGCCAAGTCCTCGGGTCGGAGGGCGCAGATCCGTTGTGCGATCTACACCCGCAAAAGCTCCGAGGAAGGGTTGGAGCAGGATTTCAACTCACTCGATGCCCAACGGGAAGCCTGTGAAGCCTTCATCAGGAGCCAGAAGCACGAAGGCTGGGTCTGCCTACCGGAGATGTACGACGACGGCGGCATCTCCGGAGCCACCCTGGAGCGGCCTGCTCTCAAGCGTCTGCTAGCTGAGATCGAGGCCGGCCGTGTCGATACGGTGGTGGTTTACAAGGTCGATCGTCTCACCCGCTCGCTCAACGACTTTGCCAGGATTGTCGAGGTGTTTGACCGGCGCGGGGTCTCCTTCGTGGCGGTGACCCAGCAGTTCAACACCACCTCCTCCATGGGTCGGCTCACCCTTAATATGCTGCTCTCCTTTGCCCAGTTTGAGCGCGAGGTCACGGGCGAGCGCATCCGCGACAAGATCGCGGCCTCCAAGCGCAAGGGGCTCTGGATGGGCGGTCTGCCACCACTCGGCTATGACGCTCGCGACCACAAGCTCGTCGTGAACCCACCCGAGGCCGAGACCGTGCGGCATATCTATCGACGCTACGCGGCGCTGGGTTCGGTGCGCGATCTCAAGGACGAACTCGACCGTGACGGTGTTGTCAGCAAGATGCGGGTAGACCGGTTTGGTCGTGCTACCGGCGGCAAGCCCCTCGCACGCGGTGCGCTCTATCTGATGCTGCAGAACCGCATCTACCGCGGCGAGATCGTCCATAAGGAAGCGAGTTATCCCGGAGAGCATGAGGCGATTATCGACTCGGTGCTGTGGGAGACGGTGCAGCGTCAGCTCGCCGCGAATCGCATTGATCGTGCCACGGGTGCCACGGTGAGAGAGCCGAGCCTCCTTGCCGGCCTGCTCTTCGATGACACTGGCGAGCGCATGACGCCAACGCACGCCAATAAGAGAGGCACCCGCTACCGCTATTACATCTCCCGGGCGCTGGTGCGGGACGGCGGTCCCAAGGTGCCGGGTGGCAGACGTGTACCCGCGGGTGATGTCGAAGGTCTGGTCGAGGATCGGTTGCGGCAGTTCCTCGCGAACGAGGCTGAACTATTCGCTGCGATCGAGGCCGAGGTTACCGACGCGAAGGATCGCGCGAATCTCATGGCGCGAGCCGCGGAGCTGTCGCGGCAATGGCCCGACCTCGAGCCGTGCAGGAAGCGCACGATCCTTATCATGCTCGTGGAGCGCATCGATCTGCTGCGCGAGACGCTGACGATCCACCTCCGACCTGCACGAGTGCCAACCATTATCGATGATCCGCCGCGACCGAGCCGACCCTTCGAAGAGAGCGAACCCCCTGTTATCTTAACTGTACCGGCGCGCCTCAAGCGGACCGGCATGGAGACCAGGCTCCTAGTCGATGGGCCAACCGGTAGCGCACGCCGCAATCCCGACCACAGCTTGTGCCGCCTCCTCGCGCAGGCGCAGAAATACCGCGCAATGGTGATGCACAACGCCGGAAAGACCATGGGCGAGCTCGCCGCTGAGGCCGGCGTCACCGGCTCGTACTTCGCCCGAGTCCTCAGGCTCGGCTTCC
>Ga0335079_10007916_pt1 | contig 12085 bp, 4 predicted proteins | sample Lox_Sample_33_FD_206719 | JGI IMG/M metagenome (GOLD analysis project Ga0335079, IMG submission 206719) | Soil microbial communities from Loxahatchee National Wildlife Refuge, Florida, United States - Lox_Sample_3.3 | ecosystem: Environmental > Terrestrial > Soil > Wetlands | place: USA: Florida... | reverse complement strand
TATCCAATGACACTTGTCCATTTGATTTTGCAATCTCTCCCAACATTTCTAAAGCTAATAGTTGATACGTAAACTCGCCATGATTAAGCTGGTCAATCAAAACCAAAACACCGCGCTCGACCAAACCAAATTTCGCCAATATCAGCGCGGCTTGCATTCTGACTTTGATATTTGAATCTTGAATCAATCTTTCAAGTTTTGTAAAAAGAATTGAATCTGCGCTTTCCACGATTTGTGTCAATGCGATGAGAGCCGAGATGCGAACGTCTGAATCGTGTTCATCGAGACAAGATAAAATATCCTTGAGCGCGGCTTGGGCATGCAATTCTCCTAATGCCTGAATGACCGCACATCGCACATTGACATCGGAATCGGATAAGGCTTTGAGCAAGGCCGGGATAGCGGAGACCGCGCCCATCTTGCTTAATATCTCTGCCGCAAGTCGCCGAGTTGTTGATTTTGAATCGTGCAACGATTGGACTGCTACGCTGACGGCAAATGGATCGGTCTTGATTCCGGCGAAAGCGGACTCTTGCGCGCTGAATACTTCAACGCGACCCGCGCGTAACGCGGCGATTAATGCTTCACCATATGCGGGTCGCATCCGCCAAATAACAATTCCACAGATGAATGCAAATATTCCGCACATCAAAAAAATTTGCGGCGTGCTCAAAACTTTTTCGCCTAATATCAATAAAATGCCGGAGAGCACTACACCAATTTGCGCGGGCAGCCCGTTTTGAAAAGCCAACACTTGTCCGCGTTTTTGAGATGGCACAACATTAAATAAAGCATTCCAACCGCTATCTCCCGCACCCGATAACACGACCAGTTGGGTAAATCGTGCCGTCACCGCGCCGACTATGTTGTAATTGAACGCGAAGAATGCAAAGCCAAAGATATAAGTGATTGGCAAAAGCAAAACGCTCGTGACGATTCCAAGGCGCGCATACAAACGATTGGCAATGAACAATGAAACGAGAAATGTCGCGGCAGTGGTAATACTGCTGAAAAGCCCAAAGAAACCCGCGACCCGCGCGGCGTCCGGGAAAGAAGCGGAAACAACTTTATTAAAAGGAAAAGCTATCCCGAAGAAAAGGATCGAGAACAGAATTGAAGCATAAGCGATAAGCTTCATCAGTGATGAACCGCGCACGAAGTCATAACCAACGCGTAAATCATCTAACAGGTTTCCACTCTTTGCGGACTTATTAGCCGGTTTGAAATAACCGCGCGTGACGCGCAAGGTTAATAAAAGCACAAGCCCAAGCAAAGTTGCTTGAAGGATAAAAAGATTTTCGGTTCCGAACGCGCTGGCGATGATGCCTGTGATTGAATTTCCCAGCACGCTTCCCAAAATTCCCGCACTGGCGAAAATTGGAAATAATCGCTTGGCTTGCCGCGCATCGCAGACTTCACCCGCAAGATTCCAAATGAACGTTCCGAGAATTAAACTGATTCCGCTAATGGTCAGCCAAAGGATCGGATAGAGCGCAGGAAACGGATGCAGAATCGCGATGCGTTCCAAAAGAATCAAAATAGCAAAACCAGCCAATAGCCAAATAAAGAAGCGATCTTTTTTGAAGCGTCCGAGTCCGGTGGAGTATGCAAGGGCCAAGATAAAGTTGAGTACGCCGAGGGCAATATACATGTAAGGCAAAAAGTTCGCACCAAAGCGCAGAAGGAATAACGCAGAAGCGGCGTTATCTCCCATGCCGCCACCCGCTTGCAGACAGAGAAACAACGCCGCGACCAAAGTCACCAGACGAATTTCTTCTGGCCGAATCTTTAATGCGCTTGTAACGCGATTCAAAAACATGTTATTCGAAACCGATAAATTTTAGTAAGGTATTGTCCGCAATTTTACTCGTCATCTTGAAAAAGAGTCGAGGAATATTGAATAATAAGTGCTATCTGGCACGAACGGGCTATCCATGAATGCTGATTAAACAATTGACGAAAATATTTTAATGGGTTACCCTCTTTAGGCTTTAGTCGTTATTCGCTTTACAAGGTGCAGAATAGTTATGGTAGCAGAGATCCCAACTGGTACAGTTACATTCCTTTTTACGGATATCGAAGGCAGCACCAAACTTTGGGAGCAATATCCTGAAGCGATGAAAACTGCGCTGGCGCGGCACGATGAAATTTTGCGCCAGACCATCGAGGAACACCGCGGACATATTATCAAGACGACCGGGGATGGTGTTCACGCCGCCTTCGGAACTGCACTGGACGGCGTCTCGGCGGCGCTGAATGCTCAACAGGCTTTCTACGCAGCGAAGTGGGATGAAATCAATCCGCACCATGTAAAGATACGGATTGGATTACATACCGGGGAAGCCGAAGCGCGCGCCGGCGATTATTATGGTCCTACGTTGAATCGTGCGGCGCGGCTGATGTCGATCGGTCATGGCGGACAAACTTTGCTTTCTACGATTACTGCAGACCTTGTGCGCGATCAATTACCGAGCGGCGCGGCGGTTCGCGATCTCGGCGAGCATCGTCTCAAAGATTTGGTTCGCTCAGAGCATGTCTATCAATTAACGCATCCCAATCTGCCCGCTGATTTTCCACCCATCAAGTCATTGGATTCTTATCCAAATAATTTACCGATTCAATTAACCAGCTTCATCGGACGCGAACACGAATTGACCGAAGCTAAAAAGCGTCTGGCCTCGGCGCGCCTCTTGACCATGATCGGACCGGGCGGCACAGGCAAGACACGTCTCTCATTGCAAATCGGAGCCGAGTTGCTCCCCACTTTTGCAGATGGGGTCTGGTTAGTTGAATTAGCACCGCTCGCCGACCCATCTTTGATCATGCAAACGATTGCATCCGCGCTGGGCTTGCGCGAACAACTGGGAATGTCATTAAACGAATTGTTGATCGACTTTTTACGCGCAAAGAATTTAGTGTTGATTATTGATAACTGCGAACATCTAGTGGATGCGTGCGCACAATTGGTTGACCAACTTCTTCATGCCTGCGCCAACATCAAGATCGTCGCAAGCAGCCGCGAAGCACTAGGCATTTCAGGAGAAACAGTTTATCGTGTACCGTCACTCTCTTTGCCGAATCCGGATGAAGTCACGCGCGAAGCGTTGACGCAATCCGAATCCGCTCAACTCTTTATCGAACGCGCCATGGCGGCGAATCCAAAATTCACTGTATCGGATAAGAACGCATCTTTCGTCGCTCAAATTTGTCGCCGTCTTGATGGAATCCCTTTAGCCCTTGAATTAGCCGCGGCGCGCATCACTGTCTTTTCTGTGGAACAAATCGCATCGCGCCTCGATGATCGTTTTCGTTTGCTCACTGGTGGAAGCCGCACCGCTCTGCCGCGTCAGCAGACTTTGCGCGCGTTGATCGATTGGAGTTACGACATGCTCTCCGAAGAGGAGCGCGCATTACTGCGGCGACTCTCCGTATTCGCCGGAGGCTGGACATTTGAGGCCGCCGATGCAATCTGCTCCAAGCACGATGTCATGAACTTATTAACCCAGCTCGTGAATAAATCGTTGGCGATCTTCGATGATGAAGGCAATGAGCCGCGTTATCGAATGCTGGAAACCGTGCGGCAATATGCGCGCGATAAATTACTTGAGATGAATGAGTCAGAAGAAGCCCGCAACGCGCACTTTGAATTCTTTTTTCAATTTACGGAAACTGCCGCACACGAAGGGGAGCATCTTCAAGATTTGACATGGATGACCCGCCTAGAAGCCGAGCATGATAATTTGCGCGCGGCGCTGGAATGGAGCTTGGATAAAAAGATAGAAGCCGCTTTGCGTATGCTTTGGCATTTATATTGGTACTGGGTATTGCGCGGACATGAAGCGGAGGGCCGTCAGTGGGCAATTGAAATCCTCGCCAAGGCGGAGAGCCTGCCAAAGTCAGATGATGAAGCAGGACGCAATCAGAAAAAACTTCGCGCATATGGTCTTGCAGCGCTTGCCAATCTGATGTGGAGTCAAGGAGACAATGTGCATGCGATCGCGGCAACTGAGCAAGTTGCGGGGTTGGCGCGAGAATTAAGCGATAACTTTTTACTTTCGTACGCACTCAGTAATGAAGTGGCGGGAAAAGTAGTTGTTGGGGACTCAACGGGCATAGGGACTCTGACAGAGGAAGCGCTCAGCGCGGGGCGTAAAAGCGGAGATCCATTGGCGTTAGGTCTGGCGACTGGAATGGAAGGACTCAAGTTAATCATGACGAAAGAGAATCGTGATCTGGGTTATAAGCTGGTCGAAGAGGGTGAAGGAATTTTAAAGACAAGAAATCGTTGGCTGTATGTCATGGCTACATTGGGACTTGGGTTGATTGCAAAATTTCAAGGGGATTACGATGAATCGCGGCGGCGATTTGCAATATGCGATCCAATTTTTCACGAGATGAAGGATAATCATCGCGTGAACATGGTAAGAAGCGAATTGGCTCATATTGAACGCTATGAGGGCCATTATCAACAAGCCAAAGCGATGTACAAGGAAAGCATCGTGGAATGGAAACGCATTGGTCACCGCGCGGCGATCGCACATCAATTGGAATGCTTTGCCTCGATTGCGAAAATAGAAGAACAAGGTCAACGCGCGGCGCGCTTGTTCGGCGCGGCAGAAGCATTGCGCGAAAAGATCGACATTCCAATGACGGCTGTGGAACATATTGAATACGAACGCGAAGTCGCGGACCTGAGAGCGGGCATGGAAGAAAAAGTCTTTACCACAGCTTGGGCAGAAGGCCGCGCCATGACAATGGATCAAGCGATTGATTTCGCTCTTGAGCGGAGCAGGTGAAGATGACATCCGAAACCGAACATGGTTATCTTGTTCTTGCTGATATCAGTGGCTACACATCGTATGTCGCAAAGGTGGAATTGGATCATGCCAATGAAATCTTGACAGATCTACTGGAAGTGATCATTGAGCAATTTAAATCCATGCTGACCATTTCGAAACTCGAAGGGGATGCGGTCTTTTGTAATATCAACGAAGCGCAATTGCCGCGTCCCGAAGCGCTGTTGGAGTTGATCGAAAATACCTATATCGCATTTTGCCAGCGAAGAGATTCGTCGCAACGTCGCACCACGTGCGATTGCCGCGCGTGTCAATCCATGCCATCACTTGAATTGAAATTTTTCATCCATCACGGCGATTATATTGTCCAGCACATTTCCGGGATCCGCGATTTGGTCGGATCGGATGTCAACATGATTCATCGTCTAACGAAGAACCACATCACGGAGGCGACGGGCTGGAAAGCTTATGCGTTATTGACTCAAACTGCAATGGATTGTATGAAGTTGAGTTTAGAGGGAACTTACGAGCAGATCGAATCTTATGAGCATCTCGGAGATATAAGAACTTATAGCCTTGATATGCAAGCTCGTTATAAAAAGTTATTGGAAACGCGGCACGTAGTTATTTCTCCTGAAGAAGCGGATATGACCTTATCGTATGAATTCGATGCGCCGGCTTCATTTGTTTGGCAATGCATTACGGATCCAAAAATCCTTACACTCACGATGCGCGAAGATGGATATTGGAGCATCGTCAAGCGGCCCGGCGGAAGGTCGGGCGCAGGAGCGCAGAATCATTGCGCTCACGGCAAAGGTCTCATGGCTTATACCTATTTGGATTGGCAGCCTTTTCGATACTTCACGGCTGAGGGTATTGAGGGAAAACAAAGGCATTGGGAGATGTTTCAAGTGGACTCCGTCGCAGAAGGACAACGCACCCGGCTCATAGTTCGTATAAAAGTGATTGCGCCACTGCCGCGCTGGCTCAAGCGAATCTTCGTTGCTTATATCGCAAAAAAAGATTTCCTTGAATTCTTTGAAAGAAGCAAAGAGTTGATGAAGGAATTCAATCTCCGGGAACTCTTTGAGCGATCATCTACTCAAATTGCGCCGCGTGAAGCCTCGACCGCAAATAGTCATTTTCAAAGAACGCCTTGACTGCAGTTTGCCATGCGGGTAGAATGATGTCCCAGAGCACAATTGAATAACGGAGAATCAGCGGCTGAGCCCTGCCCCAGCAAGGTACAGGGCTACGAGGTGGAGGTTCTGTCTCGCGAGAGATGTGTTAATCCCTTACTTTCATCATCTTCCAAATGGGATGCAAAGAGTAAGCGGAGAAAATCGGATTGATCAGCGGATGCCTCTAGAGTCTTTCACAGGCTTTCTTCTCCCTTCCAAAACAAGCGCAAGGAGTAATAGAGTTTAAAAAAACTCTATTGCTCGCCGCTAAAAATCACGGTAACGTGAGAAACAATGCGGGCGTAGTGACTCAGATGGGATCCATCTGGTTGGTTTTGGAAGGGCTGTCTTTTTAATTTCAATTCACATTAACAGACATGCCCAGCATGTCTGTTTTTATTTTCGGAGGACAAATGAGTTCGAGTCGCTATCATGTGGAGACGAACGTCATGCCGCCGCCCCCTGGCGGGTATCCGGCTGAATTTGCCATTGTCGAGGGTGACACGTATATCAAGTACGGCCATCAGGTCTTTGAAGGCCGTGCTCAGCGCGGCGATGATTATTGGACTGCCGAGATCATCACGCAAACCTGGTATCAGGCTGAGACGGGGCGCATTCCCATCTCGGGTGCAGGCTATGGCGGCAAGTTTGCGTCCGACGGCTTTGATGGGCTGTGGCTCGATATGTCCGAGATCGTTCGCCCCACGCGTGATGGCATTCATGGCCGCGAATACATTTCGACACAAGTAGATATCGGCGGCGAGCTGGATAATCTGACTTTTGATAAAAACGGAAAGCTGACCGCCTCCCTGCCCTCGTGTTTGAGTCTGCCGATTCCCGTCTTATTCGATCCATTGCCGGTGCCCTTACCGGGGCGCGGCGCGCTTAAAGCCACTGCCCTGGCCGCCAAAACACTAGGTACGTTTGCAATGATGACGCCCGCCAATTACAAGGCAGATCTTGAATCATCCAATCTCGGACTTCTGCTCACGTCAAGCGAACTCGACTTGAAATTTGATTTTTCTCCGCATTATGTTGAGATTGACCTCGGCAAGACAACGGACTCTGCCGCTATCTCTGCTTTACTCGACAAAGCCGCATCACACTTCCCTGAAGCGGTTATCGGCTTGCGGATACCGCTCGGTCCTCAAGCCGCGGACCTTGCCATCGCCTGGGCAAAATTGGGCGTCATGGTTATCCATTTGGTAGCGGACGAGATCGGGCGCGATACATTCAATCTTCCTATCACTGATTCGCTAAGACAGGTACACACCGCGCTTGTGAAAGCCGCGTTGCGTAATCGTATCACGCTGATTGTTTCTGGCGGCATCGGTGCCGCTGAACATGTAGTCAAAGCCGTTGCCTGCGGCGCAGACGCCGTCGCAATTGACTTCGCTATGCAGATCGCGTGGGGTTGCTCCTTGTGGGCAGATAAAGGCAAGTGCCATGTTGAAAGCGAAGAGATTGATCCCAGTTGGGGCGCGCAGCGACTCGTCAACCTGATAAACGCCTGGCGCGACCAAATGCTCGAAGCGCTCGGCGCCATGGGCATGCGCGAAATTCGTCGCCTGCGGGGCGAGATTGGACGCACAATCTGGCATAAGGCTGAGAATGCTTTGTTCAAAGAAGGCCTCGGTGGAAGTAAAGCTCTTTCTACGTTGCCCAGACTCAAAATCCAGACTGGAGCCGAGGGCGACTTCCGCTGGACACAATCGTTATTACTGGCATCCCAACAACAGGCGCGTACAGGTGAACCGCCGATTGGGTTGGAATGGGATTATCGCTTCGGCGCATCAGATGGCGGATTTGATCGCCTCGCTTTTGCTTTCGAATTCGAGATGGATCCGGCAAATCCACCCATCGCAGATCCCAAAGAATTTGACCTATCCCTGCCGCTCAATCGCCGATCGGATGGAAGACCTGAAATCGTTTTGCCTGTTCCATGGTATGGTGCCGGCATGTCGTATGGCTCGATTGGTTTGCCAGTGATGCGCGCCCGCGCCAGCGCCGCACAGACGCTCGGCACATTCATTTCGACCGGCGAGGGTGGCTATCCGGATGAACTGGCTGAATACGGCGATCACGTCATCACACAGGTTGCAACGGGCTTGTTCGGCGTGCGCGAGGAAACTCTGCGCCGGGCGCGCGTGGTCGAGATCAAATATGCACAAGGCGCCAAGCCCGGTTTGGGCGGACACCTGCTTGGAAATAAAAATACCGAATCGGTGGCGCGCTTGCGCGAGGCCGTGCAGGGTACATCGCTATTTTCACCGTTCCCGTTTCACAGCGTGTATTCGGTGGAGGATCACAAGAAGCACGTGGATTGGCTTAAGCAGATTAATGAAAATGCGCTGATCTCCGTGAAAGTCTCCACGCCCACCGATGTGGATATGGTGGCGGTTGGCTCCTACTATGCGGGCGCACACATCATTCACCTCGATGGAGCGTATGGCGGAACAGGCGCCGCGCCGGAAATTTCCAAGAAGAACATTGCCATGCCCATCGAATATGCCATTCCCAAGGTTCATAAGTTTTTGGAGGCAGAAGGCATACGCGATCAAATCACATTGATGACCTCCGGTGGTCTACGTTCGGCTTGGGATGTTGCGAAAGCGATTGCCCTCGGCGCGGATGGAGCCATTCTAGGTACGGCAGAGCTGGTGGCGATTGGATGCACTCGCAATGCCCAGTGCGAGAAAGGATTGGGATGTCCTTTCGGAATTACCACTACAGATCCTGAACTCGCCAAGAAGATTAACTCGGATGAGGCGGCGCAACGCATTGTCAATTTATATACGAGCTGGCTTTGGCAGTTGGCTGGCATCTTGAAAACCCTCGGCATGAAATCCGTCCGTGAACTGCGCGGGCGCACTGACCTGTTGATGTATTTGGAGTAGGAGAACGCAATGTCTATGTGGAGTGATCGAATCATTGAATCAAGAAAATCCCTGTTGGCGCTTGCACCGGAATTCCAGCGCGCGGAAGATGCAGCCGAAGGCGGTTGTGGCGTGCTTGGCCTGGCAGCCAATATACCCATCGCGGGCAAACATGTGTTGACAGCTTCAAATCAGATGCACAATCGCGGCAATGGCAAGGGCGGCGGAATCGCCATGGTCGGTCTTGACCCCACGCAAGTTGGAGTGGATGCAGAAACGTTACGTTCGCATTATTTGTTGCAGATCGCACTGCTTGATCCATCCGCCCGCGCAGAAGTTGAATCGGAATTCATTACGCCGAATTTCGATATTGCAACATCGTATGAACTTCCTCATCTTGATGATTATCAGCAGGTCGAAGCACTTGATGCTCGTCCGCCCGATGTGTGGCGTTATTTCGTGCGTGTCAATCCAGATGTTCTAGCTGCTTTCGCCCAATCAAGCGGACTCTCCACCTCGGAACTGCGCGAACTTGAAGATGAATTTGTTTATCAGAACTCGTATAAACTCAACGTAAAATTTTATGCAAGCTTGGGAGAGAAACGCACCTTCGTGTTAAGTCACGGGCGTAATCTTTCCGTGCTCAAGATCGTCGGATACGCGGAACAAGCAGTGGCGTATTACAAACTCGAAGAACAGACTGCTCACGTTTGGATCGCACATCAACGTTATCCTACCAAGGGACGCGTCTGGCATCCGGGCGGCGCCCACCCGTTCATCGGTCTGAATGAAGCGCTTGTCCACAACGGCGACTTCGCCAACTATCATGCCGTCAGCGAATATCTTCGCCAGCGAAACATCGGCCAGTTGTTTCTGACGGATACAGAAGTCAGTGTGCAGTTGTTCGACCTGTGGGACCGCGTTTACCACTATCCGCTTGAGATCACGCTGGAGGCTATGGCCCCAACCACCGAGCATGATTTCGTCATGTTGCCGCCTGAGAAACGCGAACTCTATCGCGCTGTGCAGCGCACGCACATTCATGGCTCGCCTGATGGCCCATGGTTCTTTATCGTGGCGCGCTCAAAGGAAGATCAATTTGAATTAATCGGCATCACCGACACCTCCATGCTGAGACCGCAGGTTTTTGCTTTGTTCGAAAATGAAGGAGCACAAATTGGTTTGATCGCCTCTGAACGCCAAGCCATCAATGCCTGTATGCGCTCGCTGGCAGCGGAAGACTGCCGCTTCAAACCGCTGGCGGATAAATACTGGGTGGCGCGCGGCGGCTCGCACACTGACGGTGGTTCGTTCCGATTTATAGTGGCCCCTCTATCTCTCCCCCCATTTACTTCGAAAATGGGGGGAGAGATAGAGGGGGATCTTACTTGCACCAACAAATTCGGTGAACCAGTAACCCTAATGGCGGACCGCGTCCATGTGCCGCATGAACTCCAGACCGAAAGGGCCTCACAAGATTTTCGTCAGGCATGGATGGATTCTACAAACCATGCTTATGACGACGGCGGGGCTCCGATTGCCTGGCAATATATAAAATCGCAATTATCAGGGCGTGACTGGAACGAACTGGCCTGGGGCTTCAAGTGGATATCTGATTTTGGCAGTCATGGGTCGAACGAATGGCAGTTTGCCCGTCAGACTCTGACCCTTATTCGCGACCATCGCACGGAGATTGGGAACAAGAAACGCGCGTCGCTCTTGACGCTTGTGGATCAAAACCTTTGTGATCTGTTCCGCCACAACATTGAAGGGATTATTTGCAAAAACTGGCAGACACGGAATGATTTGTCTGTGCCTGCTCTGAAGGATTCAAGGTTGGTGATTAATGCGTACGGTTTCCCGGCCGAAGGCGAGGAATCCGTTGCTCGTTACATGGTCAACGCTTATAAGATGGGTTGGAAAAATTTCGTCATCCATAACTGGCATGGTGGACGCTTCGCGGCAGTGGGACTGGGTCCCAACACACAAGGCGTGCGCATTGATCTATATGGTGATGTTGGCGACTATGCCGCCTCCGGTCTGGATGGCGCCGAAGTATATATCCACGGTGATGGACAAGATCAACTTGGACAGATCATGAAAGATGGAAAGCTGGTCATCCATGGCGATGTGGGGCAGACCTTCCTGTACGGCGCCAAGGGCGGCGATGTCTACGTGCTGGGCTCGGCCGCGGGCCGGCCGCTGATCAACGCCGTGGGGCGGCCGCGCGTGGTCATCAACGGCACCTGCCTCGATTTCCTCGCCGAATCTTTCATGGCCGGCGACCCGCATAAAGGCGGCGGGTTCGTCGTCCTGAACGGTGTCCGTTTCAACGATGAGGGCCAGGTCGTTCCGTTGGCCGATCCGTATCCGGGCAGCAACCTGTTCTCGCTCGCCTCGGGCGGCGCCATTTTTGTCCGCGACCCGGAGCGGACGCTGGTGGACCAGCAATTGAACGGCGGCAAATTTGCCAAACTCACGGACGCTGACTGGGAATTAATCCTGCCGTTCATGGAAGAGAACGAGAAATTGTTCGGCATCAAAGTCGAACAGCTTCTGACCGTAAATGGCAAAAGACTCAGGCCGTGCCGGGTTTATCGCAAAGTCGTCCCCGGCAGCCTCAAAAATATTGTTCAGGAAGACACCGACGATGTCTGGGCGGCGGAAGCCGAGGCCGAACTGGCTGTGAAATGACCGGAGACCATCACGTGATTATCATCAAGAAAAAGAAAGACAGCCGCGCGTTGAAGGACGCCGTGGAGGCTTTGTCCGGCGCGGACCTGAGCGTTTGTTACCAGTGCAAGAAATGCTCCGGCGGCTGCCCGGTGGCCGCGCTCACCCGGTCACGACCCTCCGAAATCATGCGTCTCCTGCATCTGGGCGCCGGCGACGAATTGCTCGCCAGCGACCTGGTCTGGATGTGCGTGTCCTGCGAAACCTGCTCCGCCCGTTGCCCGATGGGCATTGACGTGGCGGCGGTGATGGACGCGCTACGCCGCCTGGCCCGCGAACGGGGCGCACCGACGCCGGAGGGCAATGTGCCGCTGTTCAACCGCGCCTTTCTGAAAACGGTCGAGACCTTCGGCCGTTCCTGGGAAATCGGCCTCGCCACCGCCTACAAGCTCGGCACCGGCAAGCTCAAAGCCGATGCGGAAAAATTCCCGGTTATGCTGAAGAAGGGAAAAATCGCGTTGCTGCCTCCGGGCGGCGCTGATCGGCGGATCGTGAAACG
>Ga0335079_10007915_pt1 | contig 12085 bp, 7 predicted proteins | sample Lox_Sample_33_FD_206719 | JGI IMG/M metagenome (GOLD analysis project Ga0335079, IMG submission 206719) | Soil microbial communities from Loxahatchee National Wildlife Refuge, Florida, United States - Lox_Sample_3.3 | ecosystem: Environmental > Terrestrial > Soil > Wetlands | place: USA: Florida... | reverse complement strand
TCTGGGGTGGCTTGGTTGCAAACCGCAGTCGGCCGATTAGATCGACCGCGTGCGACAGAATCGGCGCCATCGCCCATTCCCTCCCTGGCGGCACTCCGCTCAGGAGCTTGTCTCGGCCTCTTTCCTTGCGCAGCGATTGCCTCACGGGACGTGGAACTCGGTGCCATCCCGAAGCATGGCATGCATGATGATGGCGAGCCGCCGCGCGAGAGCGACACGCGCCTTGCGCATAGTTGAGCGCCTGCCGATGCGGAGCGCCCAATCCTTGAGCGCCAAGTCGCCACGATAGCGGGTGAGCATGACGTTGGCGGCCTCGTAGAGCAGTGTGCGGACCCGTTGATCGCCGACCTTGGAGATGCTGCCGGTATAGTCGACCTCGCCAGATTTCCAGCGCCTGGGCACCAGCCCCAGATACGGCCCGACATCACGCGAGCTGCGGAAGCGATCCGGCCCATCGATGGCCGCGACGAAGGCAAGTGCTGTGAGGTGCCCGACGCCGGGTATGGTCATTAATCGCTGGCAGGCCTCCAACGAGTGTGCCAGCCGCTTTATATCGCGGTTGATTGCCGCGATTGCTGCGAGCAACGCATCGCGTGCTGCCAGCAGCCCTCGTAGCGCGCTGGACAGAGCAGCCAGCTCGCCACCGGTGGTATTGACCTGCCTCGCGAACGCAGGGCTAAGCCCGCGTGGCAGCCGGACGCCGAAGACGAGCGCCAGACCGCGGATCTGATTCTCAAGGGTAACGCGCTGACCGACTAGCTTCTTGCGGGCGATGATCAGCGCTCGAACCGCATGGGCGGGAAGCGACTTCACATGGACAGGCTTGTAGAAACCGGTGCGGGCTAGATGGGCCAGGCCCCGCGCGTCGTTGCGATCAGTTTTGTGTGTCGCGAGAGACTTCAGTGCTTGGTAGGCGTGCCGGCTCTCGATGCACACTACGGGCAGGCTCAATGCCTCAAGGCCGTGATAGAGCGTCGTCGCCATACGCCCTGTCTCAAAGACGATCCGTTGGAGCGCCGGTGCCCTCGCCAACTCGGCCGCGATGGCCGCGGTCGACGTGGCCACCTTTGCTTCCAGGATGACTTTGCCATCGCGGTCCATCACGCAGATGTGCGTCTCCTTCATCGAGATGTCCAAGCCGGCGAAGTGTTCCATGGTTGCCCTCCTGTTGACATTCCGAGCCGATCTTATCGGGCTCCGGAGAGAGCAGCCGTCCCATTACCCCATGTTGAAAAAGTCTGTTAGATCGATCGGCAGTGCAATGTTCCTTCTAGTCCGGGTTGTTCCTTGAATCTTTCAGTCCACTAAGCGATTAAACAAGAATCAATCTTGCGCGTTCCCGACGCCTAAACACTTTTTCAACGGCATCGACCCACTGCGGACGTTGCTAATTGTGCGCAGGCCCACCGGTCTATGCGGCAAACAGCGGCCCTCGCGTCCTTCGCGCGAATGACCTAAGTCTCGAACAGAAATGCTGAGCGCTACCGCCGATCGCGGGCTCCACGCTGCAAGCACTCCCTCGATCATCCCGACCGAGCGCCCGAATTCAGGTACCGATCAGCGTCGTCGCAAACTTCCCATAGGCCGTCGCCGCCGACTAGGCGGTTACAACGCAGTCGCGCCCAGTAGTTGTGGCAGCAAGTGGTACGCGGACCGAGGGCGGGCGACCCTACTCAGTCACGCAGCGATCAGCTGCAATTCGATCGAATTGTGGGCGGCGATGGGCAATCTTAATCCCACGTTCTCGCCGCCCTTTCGTGCCTGAGCTCCGCGCTGATGGCTTCGGGGCTTTACTTTGACGCTTAGCCGCCATCAGCTCATCGCGCGTCCGCTCAATCAAGGCGCCGTGGCATATTGTCTTTCGATGTAGAAGTGGAGGACGCAATGCTCGCTTTCTTGGCTGCGTTCGTCGTTCTCACGCTCTTTGCTGTCGCTTTCTGCGGAGCTGCTCACAAATAAGCTCTCGCCGATACGGCCGAGCAAGCTCGATATATGGCCGAAGCGTGGTATCGCCAACGGCAGAGCCACATTCACGGCTTTGGGGTCTGGCGAGGCACAAAGCTCGTGCATCGACAACGCGCCGAACCGCACAAGAACAGAACGCTACGACCCGCGGGCCAACATTTCGAGGTTCGGCCGGACCGGGTCTGACCCCATTATCAGGCATGCGCCTTACTAGGCTGCGTCCTGGGGCAAAGCCTCCCCGGGTCACTCGCTTTCAGCGAGACCCATCGTTTCTGCGCAAGCAGCGCCGCCCCTATGGAAACGGTTTATCTTCGGTCGCGGATGCGATCTTAACGGTGCAACCGGCCGCGTGGGCTACTTTCCGTGAGACGCTTCCAAGAATGAACGACCCCATGGGGCCAAGGCCGCGGCTCCCGAGAAAGAGCGTGTCGGCCGAATGCTCCCGGGCGCAGGCAATGATCTCCTCGGCGGGATCTCCTGCGCGCGAGATGTAGGATGCCTTGAGGTTGTCCCAGTCTTCGACGATCGACTTTGCCTCGGCGAGAATATTCTCCCCGACGTGCCTGATCCCTGAGGCCACGCCTCTTTGAAGGTGCTCCGCCGCAGCATAGTCCCTGAGCTCGTCGCTGACGGAGCCTAACCTGGGAGACCTGGTCATTACGGTCAACACCACCAGTTCCGCGTCGTGGGTGGACGCGAAGTCAGCCGCCTCCCGCAAGGCCGCCGTGCCGCCTTCCGAACCGTCAGTTGCGACCAGAACGACCTTCATGGCTCGGGTCCTGATCGATGCGATGATCTGTCGATGAAGTATGGCTTGCAAAATTGGCTTATCAAGACCGCGGTAGGATTGTCGGGCGGGATCAATGACTTTTCTCGCCTCCGCGAGCCGTGGATCCCCCGCCAGAGGCAGCCGCAAACGCTTGCGCTGCTTCAAGTATGCAGTAGTGGGTGAAGCACGAGATGGAAGAGCGCACAGGATCTCGAAGGCTCCCGCGCAGTGGCGCATAGGAACTATCAGTTGCCAGTACGTGAAGGGCGCTGGCCGACTTCTGGTAGTGGCACATTTCGGAAGAACTCAGTCGCTACGACTTAGGTCTGCTTTGAGCCAGCTTACAGACCCGGCGTTTTGCGCCAGGCATCGGCGAACAGGATCAGCCGCTGCGACAGTACCGTTATGGGCGGGCAGCGAAAGCGCGTACCAACCGCGCGTGACGGCGCCCTTTGCGTGGTGCCCAAGCTCAGAGACGATCGAACAACTTTCCGGTCTAACGGGGAGAAATTTGCAAGAGGCGTTCCGCCCCCTCATGGGACGGATGTCCGCGTAGGCTGCGGTATCCGGCGGCCCTGCTAAGCGAGCGCCACGAGGTCGATCGGCTCGGCGAGGTCGGCGACCCGGCACAGCGGCCGGCGTTCCAGCGAGTGCGGCGGACGGTAGCCTTGCGCGAGCGCGCGATCCAAGGTATCGGCCGTGGCGAGTGCGTTGCTACCCGCAAGCTTGTTGTGCTTCTCGAGCTTCGCCGCGAGGTTCACGGTGCCGCCGATCACCGTGTATTCGAGCCGCCGCTCGTCGCCCACTGCGCCGAAGACGATGCGGCCCACGGCTACGCCGGCATTGATGCGCAGCGCCCGCTCGCCGCGCTCCTCGCGCTCCCGCTGCCAGTGCTTCGCTTCCTCCATCACGGCATCGATCGCTTCGAGAGCAGCGGCGGCGTAGCGTTCCAGGCGTTGCGCCGCGCCGAAGGTCGCAAGGATGCCGTCACCCATGAACTTGTCGATGGTGCCGCCATGGTGCTGGATGAGCGGCACCAGCCGGGCGTGGTACTCCGTCAGCAGAGCCATCAGCGCGGAGGGCGCGAGCTCGCTGCTGAGCCGGGTGAACCCGCGGATGTCGAGGAACAGTATCGCGGCATCGCGGGCTTCGCCCTCGCCCGCCCGGAGCGGCTGGTCGGCACCTCGGATGCGCTCCGCCACATTGGGATCGAAGAAGCGCGCGAGATCGCGGGCGGCGGCCCCATCGACCGCAGCGCGCACCAGGAGCCGCCGCGCTCGCGTGATCGCCAGCGCCAGCACCGCGGTGACGGCGAGGATATCCAGAATCTTCTCTACCTCGGCGCCGATCAGGATGCGGTTGCCGGTCATGTAGCCCACGAAGTCGCGCACCACTAACGCGTCCGGGGTGACGATGACGGCATAGGCTACGAGACAGGCCCAGCCGACTGCCGCGGATATCCCCGCCAGCACCACGTAGCGCACCTCGAAACGCAGCGCCCGCAGCGCGATGAAAATGAAGCTGGTGAGCAGCGTCGGTACCTTGAGGTAGAAGGCCGGCGGCTGCGCGTACTGAATGTGAAATCCCCAGATCAGCGCCATAAGCAGGCCAAGATCGATGACCACGCTCAGCGCGAGCAGCAGCGGACCCAGGGCGCGATAGTAGGCGAGTGCCAAGCGGATCGAGGTCACGATGGCATAGACGCCGAGCACCCAGAGCAGCGGCTCGAAATGCGGCTCGGTGCGCATCGTCGCCTGCGGCGCAAGGACATAGAGGAGCGCGAAGGCCGTGACGAGCGCCAGCTGCACGCAGGCGATCAGGATTTCCGCCTGGACCTGGTTCTCGCGGATTGCCTGCCGCGTGCGCTCGGGCAGTTGATCGAGCACGCGGCCCGAGCCCGCTCCCAGAAATACGGTCAATGTGCGGTTGGCGGTCATCGGACCCTCCCCAGCAACGGCGCGGCGGCACCGCCGGTTCGCGCGCCTGAAAATTGACGTAATCTTCCCGGTCGCGTAAAGGCTCCGCATGCCGGACGAACAAGGCCGCGACGCCGACGCCGCCGGTGCAGCAGCGCTTCGAACCACCGTTGCGAGACAGTTGCCGGATCACCGCGCGATCAACCTTCCCGCTCTCTCAATGCTCGCCTTCGCCTGTTGGAGGATGAACGGACTCTACGCTGACATCGGATTTTGGGCAGGAGCACGGCCGGACCATCCCATTAGCGGTCATTCCGCGTGGATGAAGCGATCGTCGGCGATGGGAGGAGACTGGACATCCAGGCTGCCTCCGATTACCGAAAATGACCTAGGCTGTTCTCTAAGTCGGGGTCGGGCGTCAAGCTCTCCGTGATGTGCCTGCCGGGTTCATGCGAACAGCCTGCTCAAGCTGATCGATGACAAGAAAGTCCGTGCCCGGGAAGTGCGCGCCTTCCTCGAAAAGGAATATCCGAGAGACTCCCTGCCGACTGTAGACGAGGCGCGGGTGCTGGCCGCCGCACACCGCGCAGCAAGGCGAGGAAAGAGCGGAACGGGATGCCAAGGAAAGCGGTCGCGCGCCTTGCGCCTCAGCGAGCAGATAGCTCAATCGGGAGAGCAAGAGGAACCAGCTCGCACGCACCAATGGCCATTGACGGCGTTGCAGCTTGGCCGCCTCGCGGCCCTGCGCTAGGATCGCAGTTCTTCGCCTGGGCCGGATCGTTCCTATATCAACGTCATGACTGCGTCGCGCCCCTTCACCAACGTCCTTGAGCTGCTGCGCGCGGCGCATTTGCGGCCGACCCGACAGAGGCTGGCGCTGGCCCGGCTCCTATTCGAGCAGGGTGACCGGCACGTCACCGCCGAGCGACTGCACGGCGAAGCGGTCGAGGCCGCGGTCCGGGTGTCGCTCGCGACCGTGTACAATACGCTGCACCAGTTCATCGAGGCAGGGCTGCTGCGCGAGGTGGTGGTGAATTCCGGCCGCTCTTATGTCGACACCAATGTCAGTGACCATCATCACTTCTTTTTCGAGGATACCGGCCGGCTGCTCGACATTCCGGGCGAGCATGTTGCTGTCTCTGGTCTGCCGGAGCCGCCCGCGGGCGCCGCCATCCGCCGTATCGACGTGATCATCCGCGTCGACCGGGACCCGGCGCGGCTGCGAGACTGGAAATTTTCTAAACTGAATTGACTAGCGGCGCTGCTGGGCGCAGAGTCCGCGCCGTCACTGGCTTTTCCGACCAAGCTGAGGAGGGGACATGCCTTCTCTCAGAGGAACCGTGACCGAGCAGAATCTCAAGGATGCGTTTGTCTGGGAGAGCCAGGCGAACCGGCGTTATCTCTACTTCGCACAAAAGGCCAATATCGAGCGCTTCAACAACGTGGCGACCCTGTTCCGCTCGACCGCCGAGAGCAAGACCGGGCACGCGCATCGCCATCTCGAATATCTCGAGGAAGTGGGCGATCCCGCGACCGGCAAGCCGATCGGTCCCACGCGCGATAACCTGAAGGCCGCGATCGCCAGCGAGACCCACGAAGATATGTATCCGGGCATGACCCGCGTCGCCCACCAGGAAGGATTCGAAGAGATCGCCGACTGGTTCGGGATGCTCGCCAAGGCCGGGAAGTCGCATGCCGGCCGCTTCCAAAAGGCGCTCGTCGCACTTGATCTAAATGGTTCCATGCGAACCACTGGAAGAGAAAACACGATCGGAGGCAAACATGGACGCGAAGGCTGACGAGAGAGCGGGCAAGTGCCCGGTCGTACACGGGACCACGAACGTCGGGATGAGGTCGAACAAAGACTGGTGGCCGAATCAACTGAACCTCAGAATCCTCCGCCAGAACGCGCCGCAGTCTGATCCCATGGGGAAGGACTTCAACTACGCCAAGGAGTTCAAGAAGCTCGACTACCAAGCGCTGAAGCGGGACCTCGCGGCGCTGATGACGGACAGCCAAGACTGGTGGCCGGCGGATTTCGGCCACTACGGGGGGCTCATGATTCGCATGGCCTGGCACGCTGCGGGCACCTACCGCATCGGCGACGGCCGCGGCGGCGCGGGCGCCGGCCAGCAGCGCTTCGCACCCCTCGGCTCCTGGCCGGACAATGCGAACCTCGACAAGGCGCGCCGGCTCTTGTGGCCGATCAAGCAAAAATACGGCTCGAAAATCTCCTGGGCCGACCTCATGGTCCTCGCCGGCAATGTCGCGCTCGAGACGATGGGCTTCAAGACATTCGGCTTCGGCGGCGGGCGCCCCGATGTGTACGAGCCGGACGAGGTCGTCTACTGGGGCAAGGAGAAAGCTTGGTTCCCCGATCCTCAGAGCGACCAGCGCTACAGCGGCGTCCGCGATCTCGAGAATCCGCTGGCTGCCGTGAATATGGGCCTCATCTACGTGAATCCGAATGGGCCAAACTTCAAGCCGGATCCGGTTGCCGCCGCCGTCGACATTCGCGAGACCTTCAAGCGCATGGCGATGAACGACGAGGAGACGGTCGCGCTCATCGCCGGCGGACACAGCTTCGGCAAGACCCATGGCGCTGGCGATGCGGCACTCGTTGGTCCCGAGCCAGAAGCTGCGCTGATTGAGGAACAAGGCCTCGGCTGGAAGAGCAGGTTCGGCACGGGCAAAGGCAAAGACGCGATCACCGGCGGTCCGGAAGTCACCTGGAGCACGACGCCGACGAAGTGGAGCAACAGCTTTTTCGAGAACCTGTTCAAATACGAATGGGAGCTGGAGAAGAGCCCAGCTGGGGCCAATCAATTCAGGGCGAAGGGCGCTGCCGCCACGATTCCGGATGCCTTCGACCCGTCGAAGCGGCATACGCCGACCATGCTGGTCACGGACCTCGCTTTGCGGATGGATCCAGCCTACGAGAAGATTTCCCGGCGCTTCCATGAGCATCCGGACCAGTTCGCCGATGCGTTCGCCCGGGCGTGGTTCAAGCTCACCCACCGCGACATGGGCCCGCGCGCACGCTATCTCGGCCCAGAGGTCCCGAAAGAGGTGCTGATCTGGCAGGATCCTGTCCCCGCCGTCGATCACAAGCTGATCGACGCCAAGGACATCGCGGACCTCAAGGCCAAGATCCTCGCCTCGCGACTTTCCATCTCCGAGCTGGTCGGGACCGCATGGGCCTCGGCGGCAACCTTCCGCGGCTCCGACAAGCGCGGCGGGGCGAACGGAGCTCGCATCCGTCTCGCGCCGCAGAAGGATTGGGAAATCAACCAGCCGGCGCAATTGGCAAAGGTGCTCGAAACCCTAGCGGGCATCGAGAAAGCCTTCAACGGCGCGGCCAGCGGCGGCAAGAAAGTGTCCCTCGCAGACCTGATCGTTCTCGGCGGCTCAGCCGCCGTCGAGGAGGCCGCGAAGAAAGCCGGGCACGCCGTGACCGTTTCCTTCGCGCCTGGCCGCACGGACGCAACGCCGGCGCAAACCGACGTGGAGTCCTTTGCCTATCTCGAACCGGTCGCGGACGGGTTCCGCAACTACCTCAAGGCCAAGTTCAGCGTATCAGCGGAGGAGCTGCTGCTCGACAGGGCACAACTCCTGACGCTGACCGCGCCGGAGATGACGGTTCTCGTCGGCGGCCTTCGCGTCTTGGGCGCGAACCATGGCAAGTCGCAGCACGGCGTCTTCACGATTCGTCCGGAGACCTTGACCAACGACTTCTTCGTGAACCTCTTGGACATGAGCACCGAGTGGAAAGCGACCTCGGACGAAAATGTGTTCGAAGGACACGACCGCAAGAGCGGCAAACTGAAGTGGACCGGCACCCGTGTCGACCTCATCTTCGGTTCGAACTCCGAGCTGCGCGCGCTTGCTGAAGTCTACGGTGCCGACGACGCGCAAGCGAAGTTCGTGGCCGACTTCGTGGCGGCGTGGACCAAGGTGATGAACGCTGATCGCTTTGACCTTATCTGATCTCGGCCGAAAGGGTTTCGAAGGCTGTTAAGGCCAAGCCGCTCCAGCCATGCGGCTTGGCCGGGATGATGCGCCAAGCGGCGTCAAAAGCGTGCTGTGCCCCCACGCACCACCGGGGTTCCCTGCAAGCCCGGCTATGGGTCCTGCGATGTCGGCCGTGGGTCTCACTTTCAGCCTGGTCGCCTGCTAATTTTGGTGCACTCCCGAGAGGGTCGATGCGCGGCTAAGGCAGCTCTAGCAATACCGCACGTAATCTGCTGCGCCAAATGGCCTAAGCGACGACATTGCTGCGCGTTCACGATCAGGCGTTCGGGTTTCTCGCGTGATCGCAATTCTGCGCAATCCATCCCTATGCCATCGCGAGATGGATCCCAGAATTGGCGCTGGCGAATTCAGTCTTTCGCGCTCGTGATGGGACTCCAAGCGCCAAGCGGCCGTAGGTCGCGAACTTCCGCTTTGGGTCCGGCAGCCGTCACTGACGGCAGTCGATCTGAAGGGCGGCTATTGGCACGTTCCGGAAGTGCCGTCCTCGCGCACCAAGGTCCGCTCGTGGAGGAGAACCGGACGTGAGCAAGCAACGCCTTGACCATTGCACTTTCGACGATCATCCGGGCGCTTGATCGGAAGAATCCGCTCAACTACTTCCACATCTCCCGCATTTTTGCAGCCACGTTCACGCGTGCTGTCGGGTGTTGTGGCAGCTCGGCATGCCGACCGCCGACACTGTGGGCACGGCGTTCGAAGAGATCAAGAATGCGGTCGGGTATAAAGCGCGTGCGTATCGCCAGGACGTGACTGTCGCCATGGCGATGTTGATGACTCCGAAAGAAGCGCAGCGGCTGCACCAAGTGTAGGTGCTGGCGAGCGCGAGTCATGGCGACATAAAGTAGCCGACGCTCTTCCTCCAAATGCTCTCGGCTGCCGACAGCCATGTCCGAGGGGATGCAGCCATCTGTAACATTGAGTACAAATACCGCATCCCACTCCTGGCCCTTGGCGGAGTGAATTGTCGACAGGATGAGGTAATCCTCGTCGAGATGCGGCAGACCCGCCTCCGCGCTGGTGGCCTCGGGCGGGTCCAGGGTCAACTCGGTGAGGAAGCTGCTCCGCGTCGCATAAGTCCCGGCGATCTGCTCGAGCTGGTCGAGATCGGCCGCACGCGCACTGACGTTGTCGTGCAGGCGTTCTAGATGTGGCTGATACCATCGGCGAACCAAGGCTACCTGTCCCACCCACGGTGTTGCCCCATCGCGCAGTGCCGACAGCAGGGCGCAGAGGTCGGGCCAACAGGGTGCACTCGCAGGTGCGGGCGTGAAGGCCTTAAGTGAAGAGAAGTCCCAAGCTGCGTCCGAGAGATGTGTCAACGCAGCGCGCGCTGTGGCCGGGCCGACGCCGGGCAACAGTTGCAGTGCGCGAAAGGCGGCGACCGCATCTCGCGGGTTTTCGATCCAGCGCAGCAAACAGAGCACGTCCCTGACGTGCGCCGCCTCGAGAAACTTCAGGCCACCGTATTTCGCGAAGGGAATGTTGCGACGCGCGAGTTCAACCTCAAGCAGGTCAGTGTGATGACCCGCTCGGAACAGTACCGCTTGGCGCTTTAGGTCGATGCCCGCCTCCCGTTGTTCGAGGACGCGCTCCACGACGTACTCAACTTGCGTCGGCTCATCGGATACAACGACCAACTGTGGCCGCTCACCCGATGGCTTGCCTGAAAAGAGCTGTTTGCGAAAACCTTCGCCCGCTTCTGCGATCACCGCGTTGCACGCCTGCAGGATCGGTTCTGTCGAGCGGTAGTTCTGCTCGAGAGCGATGACGTGGGCGGGTGGCGCGAACTGGGTCGGGAAATCTAAGATGTTGCGAACCGTGGCGGCACGAAACGAGTAGATCGATTGCGCGTCGTCGCCGACCACAGTCAGGCCGCGGCCGTCGGGCTTCATCCGTAGCAGAATGCGTGCCTGGAGGGCGTTGGTGTCCTGATACTCGTCCACCAGCACATAGTCGAAGCGCTCGCCCACCAGCCGGGCAAGCACAGGCTCTTCCATCATGTCGGCCCAGTAGAGCAACAGATCATCGTAGTCGAGTACGTTGTCGTGCTGCTTGGCTTGGACGTAGCCGTCGAAGAGTTCCTTCAGTTCCGCCCCCCATTCCGCGCACCAGGGGAAGACCTTCGCGAGCGTCTGCGAGAGCGGCCATTGCGCATTCAATGTGTGCGAATAGATAGCGAGGCAGGTCTCCTTGCGCGGAAAACGAGATGTCTTCTTTGCGAGCCCCTTGTCGTTGCGGACCAGGTTCAGAAGATCTGCGGAGTCGGATCGATCGAGCACGGTGAAGGAGGGATCGAGACCGATGCTGTCGGCGTAGTCGCGGAGCAAGCGGTTGCCAATGGCGTGGAAAGTGCCGGACCAGGAAATGTCGCCGCTTCGTGCACCGGCTTTCGGCTTGGCCGCAGCGTGTGCTGCTGCAAGCACGCGATGCGCCCGACTGGTCATCTCGCTGGCAGCCCGGCGCGTAAAGGTGAGCAGCAGTATGCGCTCTGACGGGACACCTCTTAGGATCAGATGAGCCACCCGATGGGCGAGCGTATTGGTCTTCCCGGTGCCCGCCCCCGCGATGATCAGAAGGGGCCCAGCGCTTTCGCTTCCGCCGATGCCATACTCAGCCGCCGCCCGCTGACCGACGTTCAGGTCGCGCAAATGTGCCGGGCAATCCATGGAGCGCAGCGCTGCCTGGGTGACTGTTCAGTTTCTGTTCTAATCATGCCCGGACCTTCCGCAGCTGTCCACGGAACGACAGGGGCGGTCACCGCCGTACGATTATTGCAATGATTTCCAAGGCAAAGCGGCTATGAGTGCCCTGAAGGCCTCATACGCCCACACTGCGAGGTCCGCGACTCGATCAGTCGGTCACCCTGTGCCCAAAAAAGAAGGGCCGCGGGAAATGTCCGCGGCCCTTGGTAGCGGTATCGAACTGGTGGCTCAGAAGTCCATGCCGCCCATGCCGCCGCCGGGGGGCATTGCCGGCATAGGCTCCTTCTTCTCCGGCTTCTCGGCCACCATTGCCTCGGTAGTGACGAGGAGGCCTGCCACGGAGGCCGCGCCCTGCAAGGCGAGGCGGACCACCTTGGTGGGATCGATGATGCCGGCCTTCACCATGTCGACGTAGTGTCCTGTCTGGGCGTCGAAACCGTGATTGGAGTCGCTGCTCTCCATCAGCTTGCCGATGACGACTGAACCGTCAGAGCCGGCATTCTCGACGATCTGGCGTGCAGGGGTCTGAATAGCCCGGCGCACGATGTCGATGCCGACCTGCTGATCGTGGTTGTGGGGCTTGAGCTTGCCCAAGGCCTTGGTCGCATAGAGTAGCGCCACGCCCCCGCCGGGAACGACGCCTTCCTCGACCGCGGCGCGGGTCGCGTGCATCGCGTCGTCAACGCGATCCTTGCGCTCCT
>Ga0335079_10007914_pt1 | contig 12085 bp, 10 predicted proteins | sample Lox_Sample_33_FD_206719 | JGI IMG/M metagenome (GOLD analysis project Ga0335079, IMG submission 206719) | Soil microbial communities from Loxahatchee National Wildlife Refuge, Florida, United States - Lox_Sample_3.3 | ecosystem: Environmental > Terrestrial > Soil > Wetlands | place: USA... | reverse complement strand
TATTTCGTCGAGGGGAAGGACGAATTCACCGACGAGTCGAAGCAGGTCGTCGACAAGATCCTCGCCGAGATTGCGGCGCGTCCCGTTCCCGACGTGCTGGTCGTCGGGCACACCGACACCGTCGGCAACGATCAAGCCAACGATGCGCTCGGGCAGCAGCGGGCCGAAGCAGTCCGCGCCGCGCTCATTCGCCTGGGGATTCCGTCCGAGGATGTACACGCCATCTCGCGCGGAAAGCGCGAGCTCGCGGTGCCGACTCCGGACGGCGTCGCCGAGCCGCGCAACCGGCGTGTGGAGATCATCGTCCGCTGACGCGGGGACGCTCGCTCGACGCCGGACTAGGCAGTCGCGCGCGGCCCGAGCCAGCGCAGCACGAGCACCGTGAGATCGTCGGCGGCCTCGGCGCCCTGCGTGAAGGCCTTCAGCTCGGCGCGCACCGCGCCGAGGAGCGCAGCGGCGTTCGGGCTATTCGCGTTGCGCGTCAGAACCGCCCGCAGGCGCTCGCGCCCGTAGCGGGCGCCGCCTGCGCTGCGCGCATCGATCACGCCGTCGCTGAAGAGGCAGAGCCACTCGCCCGCCTGCATGCGCCGCTTCGCGCTCGAATACGCGAAGCCCGCGACGCTGCACAACGGCGGGCCCGCGCCCTCCCCTAGCTCGAGCAGGTCGTGGCGGCCCGGCGCGAGCACCCAGGGATTCTCGTGCCCAGCGTTGCAGTAGGAGAGCTCTCCCGAGTCGAGGTCGAGCACGCCGGCAAAAGCGGTGACGAAGAACATCTCGGGGTTGTCGCGCGAGATCTCGGCGTTCGCCGCATTCTTGACCTCGCTCACCGTCGCGCCGGGGTTGCGCACCCGCGCGCTCTTGTAGAGCGCCTTGCTCACCGCCATGAACATGCTGGCCGAGAGTCCCTTGCCGGCGACGTCGCCGACGAGAAAGAAGAGCCGCCGATCATCGAGCGGAAAGAAGTCGTAGAGATCGCCGCCGACCTCGCGCGCCGGAGTCATCGACACGGCGAGATCGAGCCGGCGATCGTCGCGCAGGAGATCGGTGCGAGGGAGGAACCCCGTCTGGATGCGCTGCGCCGCCTCGAGCTCGCCGGAAACGTACGCGGCGCGCTCGCGTTGCGCCTGCACGACGCGCTCCAGTCGCCGGCGCTGCCGGCCCGCTTCCGCGAGCGTGAGCACGAGCAGCACGCTGAAGAGCGCCAGCAAGCCCGCCGCCGGCGCCGCCGCGTCGAACACGAGTCTTTGCGAGGCGAACGCGGCGAAGCCGGCCAGGACCGGAAGCGCGATGCAGCCCGTCGCCAGCAGCGCGGCATTGCGCGGGTCCCAGCGCGGCGTGGCCCAGATCAGCGCGAGCCCGAGCAGCACGAATACGGCGACTTCCAGCGCATGGGCCCAGCGCGGACGCGTAAGCCACGTCTGCTCGCGCAGATTCTCGAGCACCTGCGCCAGGACTTCGCTCCCAGGCATGCGCACCCCGAGGGGAGTGTTCTGATAGTCGGTCGTGGCGAGGCCCGTGACTCCGATCAGCACCAGCTTGTCCTGGAAGCGCAGCGGGTCGAACTTCCCGTCGAGAACGTCGACGGCAGAAACAAAGCGACCGCTTTCGCGTCCCGAGTAGTAGATGCGCAGCTCGCCGTCGGGCTCCGTGGGAGCGACGAAATTGCCGACACCGATCGTGCGCACGGACGCTCCGTCGAGCGCGAGCCTAACCACGGGCGCTCGCTGCGCCACGCGCAGCATCTCGATCGCGAGCGACGGCACATAGCGATCGCCAATTTCGGCCACGAGGGGAAGCCGACGGATGACATCGTCGGACGGCCCCGCGGAGATCAACCCGTGGCCCGCAGCGGCGCGATCGAGAATGTCGATGTTGGTGAGCGCGCCGGCATGGTGCGGTATCCCCATCGCGCTCGCCGTTGCTGCATCGTGCCGCTGGCGGTCGGTCACGAGGATGGGCGGGGACATCGGTTCGTGGTCGCCGCGCTCGGGCGTCCCCGCCAGGCCGAGAATCACCGGGCCGGCGGCGATGGTCTGCGCCAGCTCGCTGTCGTTCGACGGCAGCGTGTCGAGCCGCCCTGCGAGAACCGGATCGCGTTGCCTCGCTTTGGCGAGCAGGTGTTCCGGCGACAACCGGTCCGGTTCGGGCATCACGATGTCAACCCCGATCGCGCGCGGGGCCGCGCTCTCGATATCGCGCAGCAGCTCGGCGAGCACCGTGCGCGGCCAGGGCCACTGCCCGAGACGGGTGAGGCTCTTCTCGTCGATCTCGACGACGGTGACCGGCCAGGAGCTCGAACTAATGTCGCGCGGCTTGAGCACCTGGTAGGTGTCGAACCAGGCCGACTGCAGGCGCAGATTCCAGGGCGGCTCGAACCAGATCAGCGCAGCGAGTGCGGCGAGAAGCGCGAGCCCGAAGGCCGAGATGCGCCGATGCGAAAGCCGGTTGAGCTGCTCCCCTTGCTCCCCGCTCACAAGAGGATTTCCATGCCGTCGTAAGCGGCGGAGACAAACAGCGGCTGCCCCTTGCGCGACAGCTCCTCGAAGCGCCGCGTCTCGGCCAGGATGCGCGAAATCGCCTCATCGCCGTGCACGGGCTCATGGTGGAAGAGGCACAGCTGCCGGACGTGCGCCATATGGCAGAGCTCGACGCCCACGATATTGCTCGAATGCCCCCAGTCGGCCTTGACCGAGATGGCATCGGTGAGCGAATACATCGCGTCGAAGATGACCAGATCCGCGTCGCGGAAGAAATCGACGAAGGTCGCGGTCTCGGAGTCGTCCTCGAGCCGGTGCTCCGAATCCGTCGTGTAGATGACCGTTTTTCCGGCGGAGGCGAAGCGGTATCCGTAGGAGTCGCCCGCGTGCCGCTGCAGCATGAGCCTCACGCTCAATCCGGCGATGTCGTACGCACGTTCCGGCTCGAGGTGCACGAACTCGATCTTCGCCGGCAGCGCGGAGAAGTCGACCGGGAACGACGGCGCAGCGTGCTGCCGTCGGAACGCGTGCTCGAGCTCGGCATGGGCGCCGTAGATGCGAATGCGGTTGCCGGGAATGTACACGGGGGTGAAGAGCGGGAACCCCATGATGTGGTCCCAGTGCACGTGCGACATGAAGACATGGTAGGTCTGCGGCGCGGAGGCACCGTGGCGCGCGATTGCCTTCTGGCCGAAGGGCCGCACGCCGCTGCCCAGGTCGCACAGTACGTACTCGCCGCCGCCCGTGTCGAGCTCGACGCACGGGCTGTGCCCGCCGTACGTTCCGGCGACCGCGATCCCGAGGCCGTCGAGGTAGGCGCCGATCTCGTCGTCCGATGCGAAGCTGCGTCCGCTCGCGCCGCGCAGCGCGGCCGTGAGCTTGTGGCGCACGGCCGCCGAGGTTAGGGCGACCGGCAGCGACCCGCGCGTGCCCCAGAAGCGCACGCACTTCATCGGGCGGGCGCGTCGTAGGCCGCCAGCGCTGCGGGTGACACCTGAGCCAGCGCATCGCGAATGCTCGGGAAAACCTCCACGACGTGCCGGAAGCGCGCAATGCCGAAGATCTCGTCGACGACCGGCTGCAGCGCTGCCACGGCGATTCGTGCGTTCTTCGAGCGCATGTGCTTGGCGGCAAGCAGGAGCACGCGCAAGCCCATGCTGCTGATGTACTCGACCCCCGCGAAGTCGAGCACCAGCGCGTTCACTCCGGCGCTGTCGTCCAGGATCGGCTGCAATGCCTGCTGCAATTGCTGCGCCGTCGGGTGATCGAGCTGCCCGGTCGGCGTCACGACGACGACATCGGCCAGCCTGCGATGTAAAAGTTGCAAGTTGTCTCCTGTTGCCTTGCGCACGAACTGAGAGGAGTTGGGAAGCATAGACCTAATCGGATGGGGGCGGACACCAAACTAGTCGTCGAAATCATAGGACATCGTCATATGACGTTGGCATACTCACTCCTGCCGCATGCCCGGCTCCCGGGCGACCTTAGGCGGCAGAAGGGACTTCCTATGATCGGCAAGCATGGCATCACCGTCATCGTTGCGGCATTGCTGCTCGGTTCCTGGAGCGTGCTCGCACAATCGCAACAGGTCTCTCCACTCGGCAATTCTCACTCTCCCAAGCAGCCACCGGGCGGCAACCCGGGCGGTCACGGCGGTCCGGGGGGTCCGGGCAGTCCGCCCGGTCCTCCCGCTCCAGCCTTTGGCGCTCCGCTGTCGGGGTTGACCAGCGCGCAGCTGGCCGACTTCACTGACGGCCTCGGCGACTTTCAGGAAGTGGATACGCCAGACACGGGCCTCGGTCCCATCTTCAACAACACGTCCTGCGTGGCGTGTCACTCCGTTCCCGCGCCAGGCGGCGGAAGCCCCATCTTCGAAACGCGCTTCGGGCAGCTCATCAACGGCATCTTCGATCCGCTGATTGCGCTGGGAGGGTCACTGCTGCAGCAATTCGCGATCGACCCTTCCGCGCAGGAGATCATTCCTTCCGCCGCCAACGTGTTCGCCAAGCGGATCTCGACGCCGCTGTTCGGTGCAGGGCTGATCGAGGCGATCCCCGACGCGACGATCGTCGGCTATGCGGCGCTACCCAAACCCGACGGCATCGTCGGCCGCGCTGCGATGGTGGTCGATGTCACCAGCGGAGAAACCCGCGTCGGACGTTTCGGCTGGAAGGCGCAGCAGGCAACCCTGCTCGCGTTCGCCGGCGATGCGTACCTGAACGAAATCGGGATCACCAGCCGCTTCTTCCCGCACGAGAACGCGCCAAACGGGAATGAGGCGTTGCTCGAGCAATACGACGCCATCGCCGATCCCGAGGACGCCATCGATCCGTCGACCGGCAAGGCCGACATCGACCATTTCGCCGACTTCATGCGCATGCTCGCGCCGCCGCCGCCGAAGCCTCTGTCGAAGTCGGCGGTCGCAGGCGCCCTGCTGTTCCTGTCCGTGGGATGTGCGACGTGCCATCTCCCGGTGATGGTGACCGGCCCGAGCGCGATCGCGGCGCTTGATCACAAGCTCGTGCCGCTGTATTCGGACCTGCTGCTGCACAACATGGGTTCACTCGCCGACGGCATCGGACAGGCAGCCGCCCAGCCGAGCGAGATGAAAACTGCGCCACTCTGGGGGCTGCGCGTGCGAGGACCATACCTGCACGACGGCAGCGCCGGCACGGTCGACGCCGCCATCCTCCTGCACGACGGCGAGGCGGCAAAGGTACGCAACCGGTATAGCGCGCTGCCGTCAACGCTGAAACAGCAGCTGCTCGCGTTTCTTGACAGTCTCTGAGCTTGGCACCGGAACGCTCCGCCGGGCGCATGAGGTGACGAAAGGTCATCTCGAGCGGAGCGTTCCGCCCGGCCTGCGAGCTACGCTTCGGTGCCGCCGTCCCCGGCGAAGCCGACGCCCTGACGTCGCAGCGCCGCTATCTCCGCAGCGGAGAAGCCCCAGTCGCGCAGCGCCTCGCCGCCCATCGCACCACGCGGCGGCGGCGCGCTGCTAACGGCGCCCGGAGTGCGCGAGAAACGCGGCGCAGGCGCCGGTTGATCGATGCCTGCGACGTTCACGCTGTTCTCGCGCGCGGCGTTGTGCGGATGCGACTTCGCTTCGGAGAACGCGAGCACCGGCGCGAAGCAGGCATCGGAGCCCTCGAATGCGCGGCTCCATTCCTCGCGCGTCTTGCTTCGGAAGATCGCCGCGAAGCGGGCGCGCAACAGCGGCCAGCCCGCGCGGTCGTGCTGCGCGGGCAGATCCTCGTACGTTAGCCCGAGGCGGAAGAGCAAATCGGCATAAAACTTGGGCTCGATTGCGCCGATCGCGACAAACTTGCCGTCGCTCGTCTCGTAGGTGTCGTACCACGGCGCGCCCGAATCGAGGATGTTCGCAGCGCGTGCTTCCCGCCATTGGCCGGACGCGATCATACCGGAGAACATCGTGCCGAGAAGCGCCGCGCCCTCGGTCATCGCCGCGTCGATCACCTGGCCTTTGCCCGAGGCGCGCGCCTCGACCAGCGCGGCGGCCACACCGAACGCGAGCAGCATGCCGCCGCCGCCGAAATCGCCGACGAGGTTGAGCGGAGGCACCGGCCGCTCTCCCGCATGCCCGATCGCGTGCAGCGCGCCGCAAAGCGCGATGTAGTCGATGTCGTGTCCCGCGCGAGGCGCGAGCGGCCCCGTCTGTCCCCAGCCGGTCATGCGGCCCACGACGAGCTTCGGGTTGCGCTCGAGCAGGATCTCGGGACCGAGCCCCATGCGCTCGAGAACGCCGGGGCGGAAGCCTTCGATCAGCACGTCGGCACGCGCGGCCAATTCGAGCAGCGCGGAGACTCCGTCGCTGCGCTTGAGATTGAGCGTCACGGAGCGCCGCCCGCGCAGCATGAGATCGTGCTCGCGCGCGAGATCGAGCCCCAGCCCGGACGCTGCGGGGCGGTCGACGAGGATCACGTCGGCGCCCATGTCGGCGAGCATCATGCCGCAGAAAGGAACCGGCCCGATCGCCTCCAGCTCCAATACCTTCACGCCGGCGAGCGGTCCCATTGAGTGAACGGCGGCAACCGCGCTCGTCAGGAGGTGGAAGGCCGCGGCCGGACCGCGTGCTCGATGCGCGCCGTGTGGATCGAGCGCGGCGCGTGCGCCGGATCGTTCACGCGTCTCGTCCCCTGGTTGGACGCGAGCAGTCTAGCACGGCGCGAATCGCTGCCCCGCCGCTCGGCCGGGCTACGGCGCGATGTACGCGGTCTTGACCACGGTGAAGAATTCCGCCGCGTAGCGCCCCTGCTCGCGCGGGCCGTAGCTCGAGCCTTTGCGTCCGCCGAAGGGCACGTGGTAGTCGACGCCGGCGGTGGGCAGGTTGACCATCACCATGCCGGCCTGAGCGTGGCGCTTGAAGTGCGACGCGTGCTTGAGCGAGGTCGTGACGATTCCGGCGGAAAGTCCGAACTCGGTGTCGTTGGCGAGCGCGAGCGCCTCGTCGTAGTCCTTCGCGCGGATGACAGATGCGACCGGCCCGAAAATCTCCTCGCGCGAGATGCGCATCGCGTTGCTCGCGCCGGTGAAGAGCGCCGGCGCGAGATAGTAGCCTTCGGTCTTGCGCTTGAGCCGCTCGCCGCCGAGCACGAGCTTCGCGCCCTCCTTGCGACCGATGTCCAGGTACGAGAGGTCCTGGTCGAGCTGGGTCTGGTCGACGACGGGACCGATGTCCGTGCCTGGCGCGAGCGCATCGTCGACCTTGAGCGAAGCGAGCTTCTCCGCCATCGCGGCGACGAAGCGGTCGTGGATGCCCTGCGTGACGATCAAGCGCGATGACGCCGTGCAGCGCTGACCCGTCGAGTAGTACGCGCCCTGCACGGCGACGTTCACGGCGGTCGGCAGGTCGGCGTCGTCGAGGATCACCAGCGGATTCTTGCCGCCCATCTCGAGCTGAATCTTCGCCATGCGCGCGATTGCCTTGGCGGCGATGCCTCGCCCGGTGGAGACGGAGCCGGTGAAGCTGATCGCCGCCACCGCGGAATCGCTCACCAACACCTCGCCGACGACCGAGCCGCGCCCCATGGCGAGGTTGAACACGCCCGACGGAATGCCCGAGCGCACGATGATGTCGGCGAGCGCCCACGCCGATCCCGGAACGAAATCGGCGGGCTTGAACACGACCGTGTTGCCGTAGGCGAGCGCGGGTGCGATCTTCCACGCCGGTATGGCGATGGGAAAGTTCCACGGCGTGATGATGCCGATGACGCCGAGCGGCTCGCGCGTGATTTCGACCTCGACGCCCGGACGCACCGAAGGGATCTTCTCGCCCGCCATGCGCACGACCTCGCCGGCGAAGAAGCGGAAGATCTGGCCCGCGCGTGTCACTTCGCCGACGCCTTCGGGCAGCGTCTTGCCTTCCTCGCGCGAGAGCAGCCGCCCCAGCTCGTCCTTGCGGGCGAGGATCTCGCTGCCGATCTTGTCGAGAGCGTTCGCGCGCTCCTGGATCGAGCCGGTTGCCCAGGCGGGAAAGGCGCGCGCGGCTGCCGCGATCGCGGCGCGCGCCTGCGCGGCGTCGGCCTGCGCATACTCGCCGATGACGTCGTCGAGGTTCGACGGATTGCGGTTGGCAGTCGTCGAGCCGCCGGCGAGCCACTCGCCGGCAATGTAGTTGTCGTAGCGGTCCATGGTCGGGCTCAGAAGTGAACGATGAGGCGGGCGTCGATGATGTAACGATACGACGGGTCGCTCGGATGGCCAAGCTTCCAGGCCCCGCCGATGCCGGCTTCGACGGTCGAGTCGATCTTGCGCGCGAGCATCAGGTCGAGCGGCACGAACCAGGTCCCGTTCTGCTCGTTGTAGGTAATCGGGTTGTCAGGGTAGAGCAGCAGCGACCAATCGCCGCCGAGCCCGAAGGTCGCGGCGGGATAGAGGTCGAGCGTGCGCTTCTCCTTCACGTTGTCGTGCGTCGGAGAAAAGCCCGAGAAATAGCGAACGTACGGCTGGAGGGTCACGCCCCGCCAGAGATCCGGCAGCGCATAGACGAAGCCGCCGGCCGGCGCCCATTGGTATTGGCTCGCGCCGAACGGCGACTGCTTGCCGGTCGGAAACACGAAACGCACGCTCGCCTTGAGCCGGAAGTTCGGCGCGAGGTCGCGCGACTCCAGGATCTCCTCGATGAACATGTCGCCGAAGCCGCCCGACCATCCGCCGCTCGGGTTACCTGGGCCGGAATCGTTCGTATAGATCATCGGCACGTCGATGCGCTGCGTGAACGTCGCGCCGCTGTCGAGGCGGAAAGGGATGTACAGGCGCGGCTCGTACTTCCACTGGCCGCTGTCGTTCTCGTTTCTCTGGTAGAAGCCCCAGTTCTCAAGGTACGCGCTCGACCAGCCGCTCTGAGCCGCGGCGGGCGCTGCTTGCGCGATGAGGATCGCGCAGAGAACCAGAAGCCTGCTCCATTCTCGCTCGGCTCGCCACGGCCGAAGAGGACGCCAACGCCGGTCCGGTAGGCTCATCCCGCCACCACGGAGCTGTGTGGAAGCTTTCCGCAGACCTAGTTGGTGGTGAGGACCATCGACGGCGCGATGCGGCTCTCGCGGCGCGAGGACACGGTCTCTAGGAGGCTTGCGCAACGAGGCGGATGCCGGAGTCCGGCGTCTGCAGAGACACGAGCCGCGGCCGCGATTCGAGCGCGGTCACGGCAGGCTGCGGCTCGATCAGCGGGCTGAGCCGCCGGAGCGCGGCCGCGCCGAAGTAGGTCGCGAAGGCAACATCCGAGGCGTCCAGCCCGGTTCCGATCCGGACCGTCTCGTCCAACCGCGCGAGCTCCGTCGGGTCGAAAAGATACCAGCGGCCGCCGAGGTAGGCTTCGAAAAGTGCGTGGAAATCGGGCGGAGGCTCGCGATAGCAGGCATACGCCGTCACGAAGCGGGCGGGGATGTTCAGCGCGCGGCAGAAGCTGATCGCGAGATGAGCAAAGTCGCGACATACGCCCGCGCGAGTGGTCAAGGTGTCGCACGCAGTGGTGGCCGGTGACGAACTGCCGATCTTGTAGGCGATGTTCTTGCGAATCCATTGGCATATCGCGAGAACGCGCCGATAGCCGTACGGAACCCTCTCGAACTCGCGGCAGGCGAGTGAAAAAATCCGATCGGACTCGCAGTACCGGCTGCTGCGCAGGTAAGGAAAGACATCCCCGGGCAGCAGCGCCACCGGAACCTCGAGGGCGCATTCGTCGATCGCGGGCGGCTCGATCGCGACGCTCGCTTGGTAACGGACGATCAATGGCCCGGGGCACGAGTCGATCCGCATGTAGCGGTTCAGGCCTCCCGCATCTCTGAACTCATCCACCGCCCCGCGCGCGTGCAGATTGAACGCCTCCCGAAGCACCCGCTGCCCGCAGCTGTCGGACACGGCCAAGTTGAAGACGAACACGCTCTGCCGCGTGACTTGGTACTCGAGCTCGCAATCGATGTGAAAAATTCTGTTCACTGCCATCATCTTCTCATAGCTCATCGAATTCTGCGCAGAAGAAGCCCCGTTGCGTGATCGGTGCCCGTCTGATTCGGGCGTAGTCCATTCACTTACACGACCGGACGGTTGTCGAGTCACGGCCGCTCAGCCCACGCGGGTCATGGGGCTGGCAAGTCCGTGGTTGCGTGGGCTCACACCATCATCCGCTGGACGTGCAATCGCCGGTAATGGGGGAGGCAGGCTTCCGCCACGCGCGCCGCCTGTCCTTCGAGGCGGATTTCGCGTGGCCGCCAGGGCTCGAAACCCGTCGAGGCTTCCACCGCGCTGTACCAGTAGCGCGCCCACACTCCGTCGCTCGCGCGCCGACCGGCGGGCCAGTGCAACATTCGATCGGTGAACTCGACGTGAAGGCGCGCGCACAGCATACGCAGATAGGCTTCGGGTGCACGCAGGAAATCGCCTGCATCGATGACAAGCGGCGGGGTCCCGGTGGCCGCCGCGATTTCGTCGAACACCATTACCTGCTGTTCCAAGCCGATGTCCTCCGGGGTCACGGTGACACGACTCTTCAGATAGGACGCCACGACCTCAGTCGGGTCGCGGATCAGCAGAAAATTCGTCAACTTCGGAATCCAGTCGCGCGCCATCTTCGGCAACAGATGATGGGCCATGTGCTTTTGGTACCAGAGCGGCTTGCCCCCCGGCACCGGGCCGAGCAGCTCGGCCACCACCCGGTGGGGTCTCGTTTCGCCGGCAGCGATCACCTGTTCGCGGCCCGGATGGTCGATCCCGGTGGCCGCCAGGAAGGCTGCATACAGCGGCTCATCGGAAACGGCACAGTCGCCCCGATTCTCCCAGGCACGCATCATTGCCGTTGAGATGTTGCGCGGACCGCTCCACATGGCGATGCGCAGCGACCTGCTCATGCAGCCCTGTTTCGGGCGCGCGAGGCCACGTCGCGGGTCACCAGATCGGCGTATAGACTTTGCAGGCGTTCAACCATCGGCCCGCGGCCGCGCGAGATTTCCCGACCATCGACGACGCTGACCGGAGCGACGCCCGCGAAGGTTCCCGTGACAAAAGCCTCGCTGGCACCGTATACATCAGTCAAGCTGAAATTCCGCTCGCGCGCAACGATGCCGTTCTCGCGGCAGACTTGTAGAACATTGGCCCGCGTGATACCGCCGAGGCAGTAGTCACCGGTCGAGGTCCACACCTCGTCCTTGCGGACAATGAAGAAATGGGTCGAATTGCAGGTGGCGACAAAACCATGGGGATCCAGCATCAGCGCCTCGTCGGCGCCCGCCGCGGTGGCCTGGATGCGCGCAAGGATGCAGTTCAACTTGCTGTGCGAATTCAGTTTGGCGTCCTGTACATCGGGTGAGCCGCGACGCACGTGCACCGTGAAGAGCTTGACACCTTGTGTCAATAACTCGGGTTTAGGTGTCTTGAATTCGGGAATGATGACGATCGTGGCCGGCCCGATTGTGGCGCGCGGATCCTGGTAGGGCGTGCGCTTGACGCCGCGCGTAACCATCAGCCTGACGTGGACTCCATCCACCATGCCGTTTGCGGCCAGCGTGCCGTAGAGCGCCGCAGTCAGTTGGAGTCGGTCGAGGCCGATGTCGATGGCAAGCGCCTTCGCCCCCTCGTAGAGTCGGTCCAGATGCTGGTCGAGGAAAGCCGGATGGCCGCCATGCACGCGCAATCCCTCCCAGACTCCGTCACCCAGAACGAATCCGCTGTCGAACACCGATACAACAGCGTCGGCGCGTGATGTGAGCGCGCCATTGACGTAGATCCGAATCCCGGCATTGCGTGGATCGTGGTGGAAATCCTGGATACTCTGGGCCATCGCCGTGCTCGTCGGACAAGAAATGGATCCAACCCTGAGGGCAGAAGTATCGCGGGCCGGGTGGGCCAGGTCGAAAGTGACTGCCTTCGGGGAATCCGGCGGAGAGAGGGATTGTGCGAATCTGGCGGAGAGAGAGGGATTCGAACCCCCGTTAGGTTGCCCTAAACCTGATTTCGAGTCAGGCGCCTTCGACCACTCGGCCATCTCTCCGCGTTGATTTAATTATACATTATCGCTGTTCGTCCGAATCGTTGCCCGCAAAATCTTGCGGCTTGCCCGCAATTTCGATCGCAAGCACCTTCTCACCGACGCG
>Ga0335079_10007913_pt1 | contig 12089 bp, 11 predicted proteins | sample Lox_Sample_33_FD_206719 | JGI IMG/M metagenome (GOLD analysis project Ga0335079, IMG submission 206719) | Soil microbial communities from Loxahatchee National Wildlife Refuge, Florida, United States - Lox_Sample_3.3 | ecosystem: Environmental > Terrestrial > Soil > Wetlands | place: USA... | reverse complement strand
GGACGAAATCCTGGGACAATTCGCAACATTAATACCGAGTTCCGTAGCGACGCCCGAACTGGACCGCATTCTCATCGCCGAGGGGCATCCCATCGCGCGCGCAAAGTGGCGCATCCATCCACCCCTCAAACTTCCCCATATCACTGTCATTCCGACCGGAGCGGAGGAACCTGAAGTTGTCTCTAGCATCCTAGACACAGTTGAGCTCACTCCCGAATAGCTGACCACTCACCAACAACATGACAAAGGTTAGAATTCCTGCATGTTTCGTCTTTCGCTCCTGATAGCTGTGGGGTTTTCGCAGGCGAGGTAAGTCCTGCGCAACAGGCTGATTTCTCTGTCGTTCGTTTCGATGGCATCGGGCCTGTTCGGATCGGAATGACTCTATCGGAATTAAACAGCGTGCTTCACACTTCATATGCAAGGCCATCAGACCCCGATGAGCGAGCCTGCACTTATGGAAACTCTAAATCTACCCAATCCGAATCGCAGCGACTTTCCCCACTCACACCCTCTGTGCCGCACGCATCTGCGCCATCCGCTCATTGAACTGCCGCGTTAAATGCGGAACAATCCCGAGCTGCCGCTCGATCAGCATCAACTGTGCCCGGTGATGCATCTCATGCTCCTTGGCTCCCAGCAACTGCTCAAACCGGGACTTGGTGCCGCTGCCGTCCGCCACAGTCGTCATTTCGTTCAGGTGCTCCGGCGTCAGCGTATCCAGCCACGCTGCGAACAACTCACCGCGGCTGCGCAACAGCTCTAGGATTTCTGCTTTCGTCCTGGGTTCCAGTTCCTCTTTCTTGACGCGCTCCGCAAGCCCCAGGAAATCGAAGCCAACCAGCGTCATCACGCGCTGCTTGCCGTGAATCTCCTCCCAAATTTGCGGCGCGACAGCGACGTGGGCCAGCATCTGGCCGACGGAACGGCACTCCGGAGCCGGAGCGTGGTCGTACTGCGCCTCGGGAATATCCTCGGCAATCTGGATCGTGTTTTGGCGCACCGTCCGAAACTGCCTGCCCAATTCCTTGCCGCCGTAGACGCTCATGCTCGCTCACCTCGTGGTTCTTCCCATGCTTGCCTGTGCGCAGCGATTTGGCAAGCAATTCAATCATCCGCCGAAACCCTCACCGAAGGGCTCACCTCAACTGGTGTCAAGAGCCCCAAGCCGCTGCGCACTTGCTAAGTACATGATTTGAAACACAAAAATCCAGCACCCGGGATTGCAGTCTATTTCGCTGAAAAGCGCATGATGGAATCAGACTTGAAAGACCCCGGCCGGCTTATGGCATAAGCGAACTGCCGCGAGTCTCCCTCTTTAACGGTATTAAAAGGGGGGGTAACCGGCACTCTAAGTCTTTATCCACCTATTAAGTAGTTAAAACTAACGGGGAGGGGTAGGGGATACCCCCGGGGGGTGCCGGGGCTACGGATGCCCGGCAGAGCCGCTGTTCTGAGGGCTGAAGGCTGAGGGCTGAAGGCTGAGGGCTGAAGGCTGAGGGCTGAAGGCTGAGGGCTGAAGGCTGAGGGCTGAGGGCTGAAGGCTGAGGGCTGAAGGCTGAGGGCTGAAGGCTGAGGGCTGAAGGCTGTGGACTGAAGGCCAGCGGCCTTTGGCCCGCGTTACTCCTCAATCCTGTACGTAAATTCTTCGATCACCGGATTGGTGAGCACTTCGCGGGCGATGCGCTCCACCTGTGTACGCGCCGCCTGCGAGTCCAGCCCATCCGCCAGCGACAAAGCAAAGTATTTGCCCTGCCGCACCGCCGCAACATCCGCGAACCCGATCTTGCGCAATGCGTTGTGAATGGTTTGACCCTGGGGATCCAGGACCGATGTCTTCAGGGTGACGTAGACATGCGCCTTCATTATCCGCGATTATAGTAGTTCAGGCGGATGGCCGTAAGTGTCCCGGTTAGGCGTAGTGATGTGATCCCGGGGACTCGCCGGCGCCGTCTGGTCGTTCCCCTCGAGATAACGCGAGCGCATCATGCAGTGCGCATCTAATGAAAGAGTCCGGACTCCCCTGCATGCCGGACCCAACCCGAGAGGATGTAAACAGAAATGGTTAATTATTTGGAGCTACCGCTGGGTGAGCGCTGTCCCGAAGTGTTTCGGGCAGTCATCGAGATCCCCAAGGACGGTACGAACAAGTTTGAGTACGACAAGCAGTTGCACGTCTTCAAGCTCGACCGCAACCTGCACTCGCCAGTCCACTACCCCGGCGACTACGGCTTCATCCCCTCAACCCTGAGCGACGACGGCGACCCCCTCGACGTATTGGTTCTCGTCCCCCATGCCACCTTCCCCGGTTGCGTCCACGAAGTCCGCCCCATCGGCCTCCTCGAAATGCTCGACCAGGGCACCCTCGACGAAAAAGTCCTTGCCGTCGGCAAAAATAACCCCCGCTACACCAACGTCTGGAACTATACCGATATCTATCCGCACATGCTCAAGGAGATTACCCACTTCTTTTCCATATACAAGGATCTCGAAGGCAAGCGGGTGGAGATCAAGGGTTGGCACGACGCCGCCTATGCGCGCGACCGCGTAGTCCGCGCCGCAAAATTCTTCGACGAGGCAAAGCACAAATTGCACGAGGTCAAGCCCAAGCCCGTAGCTCTGAAGCAGAAGGTCGCAAAGTGAATACTTCAATAGATCTGGGTGCCCCACATCTCGCTTTTGAGATGTGGGAAACGGAATTCAGTCTGCCGCCGAAGCGGCAGCCAGCCGGCGCCGTGCGAATCGGGCCGCAGTAAGCCAATAGACGACCATGCCCAGCAATGCCACAGCAGCGGAGAAGACCAAAGCTGAAACAGAATTGTGCATAATCGTGATCTCTTCTCCGCGAGAGGCGTAGAGCGCATAGCCGATCAACGCCGCTGGACCGATGCCCAGTGCACATGCAAACGCCAGGTTGCCCGCCTTGAACGGCCGGTGAAGGCCTGGCTCGCGAATTCGCAATACGACCAAAGCAACAAATTCCAGCAGCAGGCTCGAACCGTACAGAATCAAATCAATCGAAATCAAACGCTCGAAATTCAGGTTGAGCGCGAGCGCCCACGCGACTCCGCAAAGCAACAGGCTGACCCACGGAACTTGCCGGCTGTTTCGTCGCGCAAGCACTCGAGGCAGCATGCCATCTTCAGCCATCGCCATCGGCAGACGCGAATAGCTCATCGTCAGCGCGTTGAACATCCCAAACCCGCAGATCACTCCGCCGGCGAGAACCCCGAGCCCGAGAAGCGGACCGCCAATGGCCTCCGCCGCTCCCATCCAGTCACCCGTAGCGAAGCCCGAAACCGAAAGGCCTGCCAGCGCCATTGCAAGCAACGGCATGATGTAAGTGAACGCTACCAGCAGCGCCGCTCCGATCATCGCGCGGGGATAGTTCCGCTGCGGATCTTTCACCTCCTGCGCCACAGTGGAAGCATTGTCCCAACCCATGTAATTCCACATCGCAACCAGAACAGCCGTCGAAAGCGCGACCCCAGACCCGTCGCTGCCCCACTGCACGTGTGGATGCATCACAATCGCGTGCCTGAACCCGAGTACAACAAACACTACGAAAGGAGTGAGCAACAACGCGAACAGCCCCACTGATCCATTCCCCACCGAAGGCGCACCGCGCAGGTTCCATCCCACGCAGACCAGAACAACAGCCAACTTCCAGAAGTAACCGTTCTCGCCGGCCGTCAGACTCGGCGCAAACCGCCCAAGGTACAGCACAAAGATCGTTGGGTACAGAGCCATATCAAAGATGCTTGCTGAAAGCGAAAGCCACCCCTCCTGGTAGCCCCAGAAGGGCCCTAGCGCCCTCCGCACCCAGACGTAGAACCCTCCGTCCGCCGGAATCGCGCTTGCCAGTTCCCCGATCATCAGTGCAGTCGGCAGCGACCAGAGCACAGGCAGCAACAGAAGGATCAGAATCGCCCGACCAAATCCCGCTCCGCCCAGGATGTCCTCCAAACCATAAGGCCCTCCCGACACCATGAAATAGGTCGCGGCAACCAACGGCAAAAGCCGCACCTTCCTCACAACCGGTTTGGAGACAGCAACCACAATGTGAATGTAACAATAATCAAACACTTGCAACTGCAAATCTGATGCTTGAACCACATTTTTTTGCGACCTGTTCTTCGAGAGTCGGGCATCCGATTTTCGACCCATGCGGATGCTTCGGTAGCGGCTCATCGAGCTCTTCCCGCAAATCCTCGCGAAGCCTCCGAATCAGGCTTCGTCCCGCCGCGGCCCATGACTCCCACCTGCTGTAGCCGGCACCGTTCCACGCCGCAAGCCGGTTTCCGCTATAATCCAGACTGAGCCCGGAGAGATGGCCGAGTGGCTGAAGGCGGCGGTTTGCTAAACCGTTATAGGGTCAAAAGCTCTATCGGGGGTTCGAATCCCCCTCTCTCCGCCACCCCGTTAGACCGCTCCCTTCGTTTCCCCCAAGGACAACAAATCCATGAGTTCCTAACGAACCCGCGCGGGTACACTGCCGCGGGATGTGCTGAAGTCCAACCGTCAGGTGAGCTGACGTGAACCCCAGAAGAGCAGCAGTAGGATTAGGAGCGGAGGCATATCCGATGCTTATCGTCCACGTGCACGTTCACGTCCTGCCTGAATCGGTGGCAGAATTCCGACAGGCCACCATCGACAACGCCCGCGCAAGTGTTCAGGAGCCCGGCATCGCACGTTTCGATGTGATACAGCAGCAGGATGATGCGACTCGCTTCGTGCTGATCGAGGTCTACCGTAAGCCGGAGGCGGCGGCCGCACACAAGGAGACCGCTGACTATGCGAAGTGGCGTGATGCTGTGTCAAGCATGATGGCCGAGCCGCGTCAGAGCGTGAAGTACGGCGATGTCTTCCCCGACCCTCAGAATTGGTAGGATCAATGCGCTTCGAGTTTGCAACCGCAACGCGCATCATTTTCGGTGAGGGCACTGCTTCCTCCCTGCCCGATGTGGTCCGCACCCTGGGCACACGGCCGCTGGTGGTGACCGGCGCTACAAAAGAACGTGCGGCACCCCTCGTTTCGGCACTGCCGGCGGAGACCTTCGCGGTGCCCGGCGAGCCGACGGTCCAGTTGATCCGCGAGGGCGCACGGCAAGCCCAGTCGGCCGGCAGCGACGTCGTGATCGCGATCGGCGGGGGAAGCGTACTGGACGCCGGCAAAGCAATCGCTGCAATTGCCACGAATGGCGGCGAGCCGCTCGAGTTCCTCGAAGTGGTGGGAAATGGCCACGCGATAACCACCTCGCCGCTGCCAATGATTGCGGTGCCAACCACGGCCGGCACCGGTAGCGAGGTCACTCGGAATGCCGTGCTTGGATCGACGGAACACGCCGTCAAAGCGAGTCTGCGTAGCCCATTGATGCTGCCTCGGATCGCGATTGTCGATCCCGAGTTGACGTACAGTTTGCCGCCTGCTGTTACGGCTTACACAGGCCTGGACGCGCTGACGCAGCTCATTGAGCCGTATGTAAGCGCGCGCGCCAATCCACTTACTGACGCCATATGCGTCGAGGGGATCGGACGCGCCGCCGGCGCGCTGCGCCGAGCGTTTTACAACGTTGCTGACCGGAATGCACGTCACGATATGTCGCTGGCGAGCTTGTTTGGCGGCCTTGCCCTGGCCAACGCCGGACTCGGCGTGGTGCACGGATTTGCGGCACCGCTCGGAGGCCAGTGGAACGCACCTCACGGTGCCCTGTGTGCGGCGATGTTGCCGCACGGGATGGCGGCCAATGCAGCTGCGTTGCAATCGCGCGCGCCGCAGAATCCAGCATTGCAACGCTACGCCGCCATTGCTCGTATCCTTACGGGGCGGAGCGACGCAAATGTGGAGGATGGCATCGACTGGGTACGCACACTTTGCGCTGAACTCAAGATCCCCTCCCTGCGCACCTGGGGGATTACAGAATCTGATTTGCCTGGAGTCGTCGAACGAGCGGCAAAGGCGAGCAGTATGCTGGCTAATCCTCTTCAACTCACAAGTGACGAGTTGATGGCCGCTGTATCCGCAGCCTGGTAAGCGCCGAGATCATGAGATATCGATAGCGAGACCGCCATCTCTGCGACTCCGCTCCCACGATACATGGTGACCTGGGAAAACGCTTGCGCCTTCACGAGAGCTGATCGGTTGAAGGTCCTATTCCGGCCCCTTCACTTTATTCATCGAGACATACAGCGACAGCAACTCCCGCCCTGCGCGAACTGCTGTGATCTGACCCGCAAGCACCCGTTCTTCGAGCTCGACCATATGCGACTGAATGACAGGATTGGATCTGAACAACTGCATTAATCCCTGTTCCAGGGTCGCCTGCATCCAACTACGGTTCTGCTCCAGCCGCAGCCGGGGCAACCAGTCGTTTGACATAGTCATCGCGTGATGCTCGAGCACGCACGTCCACAGATCCGCAACACGGTATCCCGTGTATGCCGAACATGCAAGCGCCCGCGCTGCCCAGCCGGAAATGGATTGCGGAAGAAAATGGAGTGCATTCTCCACTTCAATACGCGCTCTCTCTGCGGCGCGCACATTATCGCCGTCAGCCTTGTTCACCACAACTGCATCCACCAACTCCATTACTCCCCGTTTGATTCCCTGCAGTTCATCACCGGCTCCGGCAATCGCCACCAGCAGAAAGAAGTCCACCATATCGCGAACTGTAACTTCAGACTGCCCCACCCCCACCGTCTCGACCAGGACATTCCTGTATCCCGCCGCTTCACACAGCAGCATCGCTTCCCGTGTATGTTGAGCGACCCCCCCCTGCGCACATCGCGTCGGAGAAGGCCTGATGAATGCCCTCTCACTAGTCGCAAGAAATCTCATACGCGTTTTGTCGCCCAGAATGCTTCCGCCGCTCACCCTGCTTGTCGGATCGACGGCGAGCACCGCGACCGTTTCGTCACGCTCCAGGATGATATGTTTGCCCAGTGCTTCGATCAGACTGCTTTTTCCCGCACCCGGAACACCCGTAATCCCCAAGCGGATCGAGTTGCCGCTCCGTCCAAGACAGTGCTCCACAACCTGTTCCGCGATCTCCCGGTCGACCGCACGCGAGCTCTCAATCAACGTGATGGCCTGCGCGAGAGCAGAGCGATCACCCCTGAGAATTCCCTGCACATAATGCTCCGCCGGAAGGCGACCTCTCGAGAGCGAGGCGCGCTTGATTGCTGCCGCCGGCCTGACTCCTTCGCCGTCCGGCTTCTTCTTCTCCGCGCGCTCGCTCGTCGCGTCCACTCAGCAAGGTCCTCCCACGCGGCTGCCCGTGATGACACGCAGCATCTGTTGAGCTGAGACGGGAATCGCCGTGCCTGGGCCAAAGATCCCCGAAACTCCCTTGTTGTAGAGAAACTCATAATCCTGCGGCGGGATCACGCCCCCTACCACCACCGCAATATCTTCATGCCCCAATTGGCGCAATTCCTCAATCAGCTCGGGAACCAGGGTCATATGTCCCGCAGCCAGCGAGGACACTCCAACAATATGCACGTCGCTCTCTACGGCAAATCGTGCCACCTCGTCTGGAGTCTGAAACAGCGGGCCAATGTCCACGTCAAACCCTATGTCGGCAAGCGCCGTCGCAATCACCTTCGCCCCGCGGTCGTGGCCATCCTGCCCCATCTTGGCCACAAGGATTCTTGGCCGTCTTCCTTCTTCCTGTTCGAACGCGATCACCATCTCCCGCGCTCTTTTGAATTCCTCGCCCTGGGCCGCGCCGCCAGAGTAGACGCCCGAGATAGTACGCGTCACAGCTTCATAGCGCCGCCACACTCTCTCGAGAGCGAAAGATATCTCACCCAGCGTTGCCCGGGCGCGAGCCGCATCTACGGCGAGCTCGAGCAGGTTTTCGTCGCCTGAAGTAGCGGCGGTTTCGATCCGTCCCAACGCCTGTTGCACCGCACTCGAATCGCGGTCGCACTTCAGCTGCTCCAGTCGCGCAACCTGTGCGTTGCGTACCGCAGCATCGTCAATCGCCAGCACGGGAACGTCGGTCGTCTCACTGGAACGGTATGCGTTGACACCGACGATCACTTCCTTACCGGAGTCGATATTTGCCTGTCTGCGCGCTGCCGCTTCTTCAATCCGCATCTTAGGAACGCCGGCCTCGATGGCCTTGGTCATCCCACCAAGTTCCTCGACCTCTTCGATCAGAGCCCATGCTGCGTGCATCAGCTCATGTGTCAACCGTTCGACATAGTACGAGCCTGCCCATGGATCGATAACGCGTGTAATGCCGGTCTCCTGCTGGAGTTGGATCTGGGTATTTCGAGCGATTCGCGCAGAAAACTCTGTCGGCAGGGCCAGAGCTTCATCCAGTGCATTCGTGTGCAGCGACTGCGTATGCCCCAGCTCGGCCGCCAGCGCCTCCACGCATGTCCGCACTACGTTGTTGTACGGCTCTTGCGCCGCGAGGCTCCATCCCGACGTCTGGCTGTGCGCCCGCAACGCCAGCGATTTCGGGTTCTGCGGATTGAATCGCTGCACGATCTTCGCCCACAACACGCGCGCCGCGCGAAGCTTGGCAATCTCCATGAAATGGTTCATGCCAATTCCCCAGAAGAAAGAAATCCGCGGTGCAAAATCGTCAATGTTCAACCCGGCTTTGACTCCCGTGCGGAGATACTCCAGACCGTCTGCCAATGTGTAGGCCAGTTCCAGGTCCGCCGTCGCACCCGCCTCCTGCATGTGATACCCGCTCACGCTGATGCAGTTGAATTTCGGCATCTTCTCCGAACAATAGCGAAAGATATCCCCGACAATCCGCATCGACTCCGCAGGCGGGTATATGTATGTGTTGCGAACCATGAACTCTTTCAGAATGTCGTTCTGGATCGTCCCCCTGAGCTTTTCTGGCCCTACTCCCTGTTCTTCCGCTGTGACAACATAGAACGCCATGATCGGCAGCACCGCGCCATTCATGGTCATCGACACCGACATGCGATCAAGCGGAATCTGATCGAAAAGGATCTTCATGTCGAGTACGGAGTCGATGGCAACCCCCGCCTTGCCAACATCGCCCCTCACGCGCTCATGATCCGAGTCGTATCCACGATGGGTGGGCAGATCGAACGCAACCGAGAGCCCCTTCTGCCCGGCTGCCAGGTTCCTGCGATAGAACGCATTGGACTCTTCCGCGGTCGAGAAGCCTGCGTACTGGCGGATCGTCCACGGTCGCAGCACATACATAGTGCTGTATGGACCACGCAAGTACGGCGGAATCCCCGCTGCGTATTCAAGGTGCTCAAGACCGACAAGGTCCTCAGCCGTGTAACTCTGCTTGATCGCAATATGCTCTGCTGATAGCCATTCCTCGCCGTGTGTTTGCGCTTCCTGCGCACCGGATATCGTGAACGGCATCTTCGAAAAATCCGGCCGCATCTCAGACCTCGATTCCAATCTGCTCTTGCAAGCGCGCTAACACGTCCACCGCATTGCTACGCACGTGAATAAAATCCGACACCCCGAGTTTCCTTAACTGTTCCAAGGTCTCGGGATTGCCCGCGACCAGGACCTGCGCCCCGTTGCCTCGTTCCTTCATGGCCGGGATAAGCTCCTCGGCAATCGCTAGGTACTCCTGGTCCGAACTGCAGAGCACAAGCACATCCGCATCACTCGCGGCAATCTGCTCGGCTCGCTCACACACCCTCGTCTCCGAAGAAAAGCCTGCGCATGCCAGAAACTCTGCTGTAAACTGCGATCTCGCGCTGCGCATTTTCGCATCGCCGACCTCCGCAAGCAGAATCTTCGGTGATCTACCTTTCATTTCTGCGCGCTCAGTACGAAGCCGCAACTCTTCGAATGCACGCGCTGCCCGGCCTGCAGAACCCGCCCGCAACGGATCAACCCGATCGAGAGCCTTGTCCGCGACGTCCGGAAATCGACTCGTTCCGGTAAGAACAATACGCCTGCTGGCCACTGCCTTATCTCGCTGTGCTCTGCAGTGCTCAAGCACTGAACCGATAACTCCGGCTGTTCTCGCCTTGCAATAACCACCTGCACTTTCGATCTCCTGGAACAGCTTCCACCCTTTCGTCGCGATCGCATCTGTCAACGCTTCGATCAGATATGAGCCGCCAACCGGATCAGCAACGCGCGCGAACATCGCTTCGTTTTTCAAAATCAGTTGGGTGTTGCGCGCAAGCCGGCGGCTGCTCTCTGCTGGCGATCTGTAGCATTCATCAAATGCCGCAACCGAGATGGAATTCGCGCCTCCCATGACACTGGAAATCACCTCTGTCGTCGCGCGCAGAATATTGACGTGAGGATCGTAGATCGTCTTGTTCCATCTCGCCGTCCGCGAATGAACTGTCGCTTTCGCGCTCTTCGCGTCTCCGCCAAAGCTCTCCACAATCTTGGCCCACACCATCCGGAATGCACGCAGCTTTGCAATTTGAATAAAGAACTCCGGACCCGACGCAAATTCAAATCCCACAGAACCTGCAACACGGTCCAAAGGCAAACCCCGCTCCAGCATCTCGTCGAGAAAATCGGCACCCGCCGAAACAGCAAACCCGACCTCTTCGATGGCGCCAGTTGCGGACTCCAGGTATTCGTCCGCATGGATGACAAATGGCCTGAAGCCGGACGAAACGCAGCGAATCAGCTCTTCTGTAAAGTCCGGATCACGCAGCGGATCAACATCGGCCGCTCCCCCCGCTAGATGCGGACGGTTCGTCAATCGGTTGGCGACAACTCGAACTGACGCCTTCTTCAGCCCTTCGAAATGAACCGGGATCTCATGCAGATTTGCTAGCAGCAAGGCAATATCCGAGGAACTCGCGAGCCGCACATTCGAGAATGCAACCTCTTCCGCGCCTGCAGCAACCGCCTCGCAAGCCGCGCGATTTGCCTTTGCCGGATCAGGATGGTCGATCGTTTCCCTGATTCGCCAATCCGCGGTCGCGGTTGTGCCGCGAACGTAAGGAAACGTCCCCGGCGCGGCGTCGAGACATGGCAACCCCACAAGGTCCTCAGCCCGGTAGTAAGGCTTGATCGCAAGCCCTTCTTCGGGATGCCAGATCAATCTGGCCGCGTAGTCCGGGCCCGACACGGTTTCCCGGATCGCTTGCTCCCACTGCTCGGTGGGCACGGGCGGGAATTCTGACAGAAAGTTTCCAGTCTTCATCTCTACTCGCTGACCGGCGCTTCCACGATTTCGATCAGCACCCCGAATGGGCTCTCCTCTTTCGATTTCGGATGCACGAAGAAGACCGTGGTTCCCCGCGACCCGGCCCGCGGCGCTCGATCAATCAGCCTGAAACCGTTCGCTTGCATCGCATCGAAAGCCCGTTGCGCATCCTTCACCCGAAACGCAATATGCGCGAGACCGCCGCGACCGCCATTCCTCTCGATTGTCTTCTGCGCCGGTGATTCCTCACTTAGTGGCTCCAGCAGCTGAATCAGGTTCGGCCCTTCGCCAATCTGCAAAAGCGCCTCTCGTACCTGATCCGTTCCCAAGATCTCCTCGCGATGAACCTCGCGAAAGCCGAGCATCTCGTACGCCTTGACCTGCCCCTCCAGTTCGCCGCGCCTTACCGCAATCGCCACGTGATCGACAAAGAGGATACCCGGCACCTCGCCCAGGAAGGGATAGCCGCCATCCTCCATCTCATGGCATGCCGCCATCGCTGTACTTCCCGTCGTCATTCGAACTCCACCATCAACTGGTTCGCCTTCACTGCGGTTCCCGGACTCACCAGCACGTCCTTCACAACCCCGCCACACGGTGCCGTGACCTGCATCTCCATCTTCATGGACTCAAGCACGATCACCACTTCATTCACTTCCACGCTCTGTCCGCGCTCCACGTTGACCTTGATCACCATCCCAGTCACAGGGCTGCGGCATTCCTTCTCGTTCTCACCCACCTCTGCTGATTGCGCCGAAATCTGTGCCTCCGGCAGGGTCGCGGGAACAAATGTTTGCTGTGCCGGCGGGTAGGGAGGATACTCAGGCGCACTCTCGAGAATCTCGACGTCGGCCTCATACGTCTTGCCATCAATTGTGATCCGAAGCTTCAATGCTCTCTCCTGTTGCCGCCGTCTGTTCGATCAGCGCTGCACGCGCAGATTGTGGC
>Ga0335079_10007912_pt1 | contig 12089 bp, 17 predicted proteins | sample Lox_Sample_33_FD_206719 | JGI IMG/M metagenome (GOLD analysis project Ga0335079, IMG submission 206719) | Soil microbial communities from Loxahatchee National Wildlife Refuge, Florida, United States - Lox_Sample_3.3 | ecosystem: Environmental > Terrestrial > Soil > Wetlands | place: USA... | reverse complement strand
CTGCTGATGATTGGATCGCCCGGAAGATGGAGGAGCTTGGCCAATGAAACCACAAAGTCTGGAAGTCAAACAAGAACTCATGCGCTTGCGGCACCCCAAGAGGAGAAGCCGGAAGCCGGTCCCACACCCAGACGCGCGCTCTCTCATCGAGAAGGCTCACAGACGTCTGATCGTTTACAAGATGTTCGTCAGGGGAATGAGTCCGTTCCAGATTGCTAACCGGTTCAACTCGGACTACGGGCTGAAGGGAACTCCACAGGCTATCCGGCCTGAGCACGTCGAGAACCTGATAGCCACTGGTTTCCGGCTGCCATCCGTGGAAAGACCGACTGAGACTTAAGCGTCTGCTTAGTCCGCGAGTTACGGCCAGTAAGACGAGAGATAGCAACGCACAGTAGGTTAGATCCTGAGTAGGGAGGGAAAGGCTATGAAGAGTTTGGAGGTCCAGTTCACGGAAGTTATTGGCGAGATGAATGAGTCACAGCAAGAACGCTTCTACCAGAAGCGCGATCAGCTCAAGGAATCTACCGGCTCCATGCCGAGCCTTGAGACGCAGCTCCACATCGCGAAGACAGTCACCGAACGAACTTCGGTCAAGCGCAATAACGGGCGAGTCCAGGAGTCGGGCTCCGATGTGGCTATCAGTCCTGCTGACGCGATCCTCTACGAGGCGCTGAAGCTCACGCCGGCCGAGATCGCGAAGATCACCGGCTCCGGGCCGGCCGAGCTCAATGAGAAGGAACGATTTCAATACAAGTTTGGGCTGGGGATAGGCCTCTCCGAGGCAGATGCCCTGAAGCTCGCGAAGAAGGACATCTAAAGGTTTCCTTAGTCGGTTGGTCGCCGCAAAGGAAGAGCAGGCTCACCCGACCAGGTGGGCCTGTCTTTTAAAAATTAAAAGTTCTGGTAGGAGGCAAGTGTCATGCGTAACCCGTTCCAAGGATCGGTATTGAGCATCTTCCAAAAGGCCCACCCCATAGAACCACTCACAGAAGAGAGCCTCGAAACTGCTGTCAAGAAAGCTGTAGAGGCTGCGCGGAAGGCCACGCCGGAGGAGCTGAACTGGCGAACTGAGCTGCACGAGTTGAAGATGAGGTTTGAGGGGTCAGGCATCCGCTCGGTGGATGAGACCAAGGCCAATGCAGACAGCGAGCTGGGGAAACACAATGGACGGGTTCGAGAAATCGAGGACGAGATTAAAGCTCTCAACAAGCTCCTCACCACGCCCTACCTGCAGGGAAGTCAGATAGCAGGGATCAAAAGAAAGATAGAAAAATTTGAAGGCATGCTGGCTGAGGCCAAGCAGATCAGGGAAACCCAGATCCGGGTGTGGGGTGGGCGAGTGCGGGACGCCAAGACCTGGGCACCACACCGCGCCCGTTATGAGGAGTTGAAGAAGAGGGAACGAGAGATTGACGCGGCCACCGCGAGGATCTGAAGTTTTACGAGACCGGTGCCGGGCCGGATGATCCCGGACAGGTCGATCTGGACAACCTGTCATGAAAAATCCAGGCGCGGCCGGCTCCGTTCCGGCCTAACTCAACGCAGCCCGGTCACAGCCTCCTCTGTGGCCGGGCATCATTCCCGAGGAAATCACCATGGATGAGAAACCGAGAGTCTTGATCCGAGAACGTGATCCGGCGAGCGCTGAAGATGCCGAGTGGTACGGACAACTGGAGAGGATGGGTTATGGACGACAAGGACCGAGTGATCGAGCTGCAGCAAACAATGATCGCGAAGCAGGAAGAAACGATCCGGCTCTATGACGCGCTGCATCAGTCACAGCAGCAGATCATCGACGCGCAGCGCCAGGAGCTGGCCCAGCGACGCTACCGCGATCACCTGGTAGACGAGTCACCTTGGGGCTTCGCGCTCTGGCTCGCGCTGCATGAGATCTATCCCTTCAAGTGGTGGTACGGGAGATTCCGATGAAGACCCTCATCGCGATCGCCGGCTGTCACGCGCGTCGCGCCCAGTCAGACGCGCAGAGACAGACTTGGGTGAGAGACGTGCGCGATGCTGAGGTGCGATTCTTTGCCGGAGGTCCTGGCGACTCCTGGCCGCAGAGTGGAGAGGTTTGGCTGGATTGTCCCGACGGATACTGGGAGCGGCGGGAGAAGGTGCTGGCGATGATCCGATGGACTCTGGCGCGAGGCTTCGACTATCTCTGGAAGGTGGACGACGACGTTTACCTGAGACCGGAGCGGCTGCTGGCGATCCCGCCACATGATTACTGCGGTTGCGCTGTGGACTTCAACCAAGGGCCGACGAAGGCCTGCATCGGCTGGCTCTACGGCCTCTCCAGGCATTCCATGGAACTGCTGCTGGAGCCGGACACCTCACACCTGCCGTACTGGGATGACTACCGGTTGCTGGCCGGCCCTGGTGCGGGATCGATACATGAGGATGTTTGGGTAGGCCTCCGGCTGCTCGAGTTCGGAATCCTGCCGGTGCAGTTAGCCGGCTTTGGCGGGCTGATCCGCTGCACCCACTGTCACGGAGAGCCAAACGGCTGGGACCACCAGGAGCCACCACGCCCAGATAATAAGGTGATGGCGAGCTGCGAGTACACACCGACACAGATGAGGGAGATCCACCGGGCGTTCCGACCCTCCTAGCCATTCACTTGTGAAAGGTCTGTTCATATCGCCGCTTATTCTCTGCCCATCGCGATCGAAATTCGTAGACGGCTCGCTGATTTTCTTCAATAAAGGCGAGAAGGAATTTGATCGCCATACTTAAAGCCGTGAGGAGGCCGAGGAAGATGAAGACTGCCACGAGGGGAACCAGGTGGTATTGGTCGGCGAGTGCGTAGAGGCCTGGAGCTGACATCAGGTTCTCCTTTGGTCGCTGCCTGGTCAGCGAACAACTGAGAGCCAATCTCAGCTAAATTTAGATCCCAAAATCGTATAAACCGCTCATGACACCCGCGGCGCCAGGGGCCACGGCCCGAAACCGCGTTTGGACCAATAAACCCACGGTTACGGGGAGTTCCACCTTCTCATACAACTCGTTCTGAAACCGCTAACTTGCTTGGTCTGGCGTCCCTGCCCAGTCCGGGCATTGTCCCCAGTCAGTCCGACTGCAGGACATCCCGGCTCGGTAGCCGGGAGATACCAGCAATTTTATTTTGCTCCGGAACTATCTTCCCGTCAAGGTGGTTTTAACAACATCGGACTCACCTCCTGCACTTGCCTGACGAGTCGCTTCGGGTCGGGAGAACGGGAGGATCGCAGTGGAAGACGTAGTGAGGACGAGGCGGGCTGGGACCACCGCCGCCTGCAAACGGATCGACCAACAAGATGAGGGAGCATAGGTTGCCTTTCAAAAAAATCAGCAACCAAGCTCCCTCTTTCAAAACGTTAGCAGACCTGTGCCGGCTGTCAAGCCCGTAGGTATCGAAATTTGGGGACCGATCCAGGCGGTTTGACTCGTTAGTCACCGTCGCTTTCGCACCATGTGCATTCTCTGATCTTCACAGAACGATAGAGGCTGGAGGTGGTTCATGACCACTTATAGCCTGACGAAGCAAGCAAGGGAGTGGAAGGGAAAGGGAACGCATCTGTGTGCGGTGATCCAGGCTCTGAAAGCCCTGAACGGGAAGGCCACAGGAGCCGAGGTAGCCGACTACGTCGAGGAGAAGAAGCTCCTGACGAGCACCAAGATGGACCAGCGGGAGGCCTGCTCGTGGGTCCTCTGCTACGCGGTCCGGGTCGGATTACTCAAAGCCAAGGAGAGCAAGTAGCCGGGGCTGTGGTAGGTCCCGCCTCTGCGTTCAAGTAACTCCAGATGTTGTTTTCCCCGGGTGTTAGAATCTACATCACTGTGAGAGAGCCATACTATAACTTGCACGAAAACAACGTCCTTGCCATGTGTCCTGATTGCGATGCGGTAACTAGCTTTGACGCGAGAGGTCATGGTGATACCACACTCGGAGCGGTAATCGTCAATCAGTACCACTCCTATAAGAACGTGCAGTTTTCTCGAATTCTGTGGCAGTTTTTCCGATGTAACGTTTGCAGCAGAGGGGCAGTTGCAAAAATTCATGACTCGGGTGGTGTCATGAGCGGTGTGCTTGAGTCGTTCTATCCATTTGCCGTTGAGCACTTGGAGCTTCCTTTAAGAGTGCCCGCTGACATCGTGAGCGAGTTCAGGGAAGCAGAGCTAGTGGCGTCGCAAGCCGCCTTTCGAGCAGCTTCTGCCCTGCTTCGATCGGTCTTGGAGAAAGTTTTAACGAGTAATGGCTATGTCGAAGTAGAGGCTGACGATAACGGAAAAAAGTTCAAGAGCAAAAGTCTCAAACACAGGATTGATGCGGCGGCGAATGATGGTGTCATTACTGAAGCGAGGAAGCGAAGGGCTCATGAGAATATTCGTGTACTTGGAAACGACATTCTTCATGACCAGTGGCGGAAGGTCGAGGCAGAGGAGTATGAAGATGCCCACCAGTATTCACAGCGTCTTCTGGAAGACCTCTATGACGACCGAGATACAGTAGAGAAGATTCTGAAAGCCAAAAAGAGGATGCCGGACGTTCCACCCACTGCCGTCACAGCCCCAACAGTGTGAGTCGGCTTGGGTACATGGGTGCAGCTCACAGCCTTTCTAAAATGCTAAGCGATTCCAGACCAGTCAGTTAGATAACAGCCCTGCTTGGTTCGGGACCAGGGGGTCGGAGGTTCAAATCCTCTCTCCCCGACCAATCTTGATTTTTTGCCCTTTCGGAAATCCGATCGTATGGGTATTTGTATCGGGGCCAGAGGCTTACGCCGTCCGTGTCGCAGTTCAAAAGCACATGTTTCAGCAACTGAGCGCGTTCTGCGTGATTCCGCGTAGCATACAGAGAGCGTGCCTGGTTAGCGAGTTCGAGAATCTCCCTCACGGTGAACATGCTTTCATCTGTGATGTCGATCTTGAGACGAGACAACTCTGATTCCAATGTGCGCTCTTGCTCGCGCCATTCGTTCATCTTCCGAGACCAGAATTCGTCGTCAATCTTGCCATCTAACTTATCTTCATACATTTGATCCATTCGGGTTCGGAGCGCTGCAAGACGTTGCTGTGTACGATCCCTGCGGTTCTCCCGCTCTGACTCCACACGGGAACGATCAGAATCGAACGACGCGATGATTTTGCCCGTAACGTCCTCCGGACGTAGATGCCGTTGAGGACGTCTGCCATCCGATCTGACACCTCCTGCTCGCGCATATAGGGGAGTGAGCACTTGCCCCGACCCTGCGAACAGCGGTAGTACACGTATTTCCGGGCGATCGCTTTAGTGGCGAACTCCCAGCCTCTGAAATTTTCCCGGAGCAACTGGGGACGGAATTTCGTGAGCAGGAGCGCTCCTAGAAAGATGATGACATAACGGACGCCCGAAATTGCGTCCACAAGGGCGGGATGGGCAAGGCTGATGGCATAGAAGATGAGGAAGGATCCGACGCCGGAGATAAAGCGGTTGACGAAATACCAGAACCGGTTCCTGGGATCATCCTGACCGGATTCTGAAAAGATTTGCTGCCGCCAGGACGGGCGGATGAGGAGCGCGAGCGCTCCGGCGAAAGTGCCGATGGTGAACCAGACGTATCCGCTAACGAAGTTTGTGCGGTCGTAAACCATTTTTTCGAGGACATTCACCAGGCCGAGTAATCCGGCGGCAAGCAGCACCGGAGGGAGAAGCCGTTTGAGAGGAAGCTTTTCGGCGAAGAACATAAAGAAGCCTCCGCCGGTCATCAGGGCGAAACCGAGCAAACGGTAGCCGGTCAGCTGATGGGCGAGCATGGCGTAAGCGATTGCGGCTGTCGCTACCGGCGAGAACCCGCCCATCACCGCCAAAGTCTCAGAGGCCTCTCCGCGCTTGAGCGCTGCGTAATAAAAGAAGACGCCGACCAGATGAATGACGCCCGCACCGAAGGCAAGGGCCCCCAGAGAAAATGACGGCGAGTCGTATCCGAATGGAACCAGGCACACACCGAAAACGCTCATGCTGCCCAGCCAGAAAACATAGCTGACGAGATTTTGTGTGCCCGGTCGTTTGAGCAGAATCTTGTCCCAGACTAGGGAGATTCCGATCAGGCCGTGAGCGATGATGGCTACGAGCGCGCCGCTTTTGACGAATGCAAACAAGAGATTTCCGTTCAAATGGAAAGTAAGGCGACCCCGACCGCAACGAGTGTTGTGCCGACCCACCGGCGCCAATCCACGCGTTCTTTGAGGTAATACTTCGCCAAGAAAGTCTCGAGAATGTAGCTGGAGGCGGTGATCGGGACCGCAAAACTCAACTGGCTGACCGAAAGCAGCGCCATCAGGGCAAAAAATGAAATTGCCATGGCGGGGATGCTGGCCAGAATGTAGAAATTGTGCAGAAGATCGCGGCAGAGACGAAGAAGGGCTATCAGGCTCCAATTTTTAATCTCGCCTTGACGCTTCATGCCGGCACTGTTCAGCAGATCTCCGACCGCGCCGGGAACGACAACCAGAAAGACCAGAAGTCCGATCATTCTTCAGTCCCCGATCCATTGGTGGTTTTGGGGTAGGTTAGAACCACAAGCAGAATTCCGACAACGATCGTCGAAATGCCGATCCAGTGCAGGACACTGACTTTCTCATTGAGATAGACAGCGCCCATGACGGCGCTGATCGCATAGGAGAACGACGTTACGGGCAGAACGTAGGTCAGATCAGCCCAACTGAGCAGCGAAAGGCGGGAGGTCAGCCAGCCGAACATAAAAACCACGCCGATCGCGACCCAAGGGTGGGCAAAGGCGCGAATGTAGGGAATCGGCGACCACGATGCGACTGTGCCGACCTGCCCAAGTCCGCGCTTGAGTGCATAGTTGCCCATTACGTTTGTGCCGATGACGATCAGGCTGACGATGGCTGTCTTGCCGATCAACAGGTGGGTATGCCATCTTCTCCGTTCCGCTGGAGGGACGAGTTCGTCCTCCAGCTTCGCTGCGCTTAAGCGATCCACAGGCGATTAGTTGCAAATTTCCGCGGGTGCGAAGGGCTGCGATGCTAGTTTGTGTAGTATGAACGCGCTATTTGGCTTGGGTGGGGTTTCGTGTAGGTTTCCGAATACGAAATTGGGTAAACCTGAACTGGGGGAACTGCAACGATGACCTGGATCCGAACGATTCCACTTGCCGAGGCAGGCGAAAAGCTGCGCAAAGCGGTTGAAGGCGAGCAGACGTTTTATCCGAAAGAATATGCGCAGCCGGTCCATCCGGATGATACTGGCGCAGCGTCGATTGTCGGGTCGCATACGCTCATACCGGAAGCGCTGTATCACGCGTTCGCGACGTTCGGGTCGCTGATGTCGCCGGAACTGCCGTTGAGCCGTGCTCAACACGAGATGATTGCAACGATGGTTTCGGTGACGAACAGGTGCGTTTATTGAATTGAGTCGCACGCAGAGTTTCTGCGTAGAGTGACGTTAGATGAGGCGATGGTCGAGGCGTTGGAGAAGGATTACGCGACCGCACCGATTTCCAAGCAAGACCGGGTGATGCTGGATTACGTGGTGAAAGTTACGAAGGATGCGACCACGTGCTCGAGAGAAGATATGGATCGGTTAAGGGAGGTTGGGTTTGACGATCGAGGGATATTGCAGATCACGCTGATTGCTGCCTGGTTTAACTACATCAATCGGGTTGCGGATTCGCTGGGAGTGGGGCGGGAATAGTTGGTCGTTGCCGGACGTTCGGCCTCGGTGTCGAAAATCCCCACTTCTGGCAAAATCGGCCAGAAATGGGGCACCCATTCCGTTTTTATCGCCCTGTTTCATTTTTCTTCGTGAGCTTAGTAGGTGAATCCCTGGACTTCGTTAACTCCTGACGAGGGACCGTCGATGAAACCGGTGCGCTTTGAGGGATTGATGGCGATGTGCGCGGCGACTACGTTGAAGCTGTTGGAGAAGCTGAATCCGTTGAGCGTCTCCTGCAGATTGCCGGCGGTGTCGTAGACGTAAATGCTGCTTCCCGTCGACGAACTGGAGTTTGGCTGCGCCACTAGGAACAATTTGTGGAGGGCGTCGAACTCGACGTCAGCACCACTGAAAAACTGTTGTTCACCGCTGTTGGGCAGGACCACAGTGAATCCGCTTTCCGTGGTGAGATCGTAGAATTCCACACTGGCATCGTCTTCCGTCGTCGTGCAGGCGATGTTATCGGCTGAATCGACGGCGATGCCGTTCACGAATCCGAAGCCGATCCCGGTGAATTCGCTGAACGTTCCCTTCCCAAGATCGGCCACGCCGATTACTGGGAGGCACCCAAAGCAGCCGTCGCCTCCGCCAAGAATTGCCTGATTCGTCTGCGTGTTGTAGGCCATGGGTGGCGGAACACTGCCGAAATTCAGCGAATCGGTGATCTTGATGATCGGGCCAAACGTGTTCTTTCCGACATTCGAACTGAAAACCCACGGAATGAAATTCCCGCTATTGTCGTAGGCGAAGATGGAGTTGTTGGCGGCGCCTTGGGTGCGGCTGACTTCGCTGAGAAGATGTTGCGTGCCGATAGGTGGCGTCCATTTACCGGTGATCTTGTTGCCGGTCAGCGGCTTCACTGTACTGAAAGTGCGCTGCAGGTGCAGGAAGCTGACCTCATGCTCGTGCTCGAAAAGTCCGACGGAGGTTCCGACTACACCGAGTGTGATGAAGTCATCCTGATTCTGTGTTTCGGTAACGACGCTGAGGATCTTGCCCGTGTTCTGGTCGAAGGTCTCGACAGCGGCCACGAAGTTTCCATTCGGGAGCGGCTTCGACTCGGCGAGGATTCCCTCCGTACCGTTCTGATCAATGTCGAAACCGAAGATCTGTCCGCCGAACTTGCTGTGCACAAAAATATTGTTCGGCCCGGCGGCAGGATTGAGTTGGAAAGAAGCGGTTTGAGCGGCGGCCAAAGTGGACAGGACAGATAACAGGGTGAGAAGGGCGGCGACGACGAATCGGCCCCGCAGAGAACCTTGAGTGGCGTGCATGCTGAGCTCCTGGTGCGGCTCAGACAGGGTACGGAATTCATCTCACGAAGATGTCAGGGAATTGTCAAAAATGGCCAAACCCCGCGTCACCATTGGACTCCCGGGTAAAGGCTTCCCAGGTGAATGGTGCGGTAGGAGTTCTGTCCGGTGACATCGAGTTCCCAGACAACCTGCGGGGTCTGCTGCTGCGTGAGCTCCACAATACGGGCTCCGGTTGGATTATCGCTTGGGGTATTGAGGTCGGCGAATATGTTCGTGTTGGGCAGCTCTCGAGTTGTTCCGCCCCAGAGCGAAAAATTGGTGGGGTAGGACCAAAGAAGTTGGGCTGTCATGGCGGTTTCATTCACGTCGAAAACTGCTGGGCGGCTATAGCAAGCGACTGCGCCGGCTGACCCACAGGTTGTGCCGCTCGAGTCGAGGACGCGGTTGAGCCCGTTATCGAACATCGCGAGCTGGAAATCACCAGTCGTATTGGAACTGACGATATTCGCATCATGCTGGGCAGAAAACCAGTCAGCTGGAGAAGTGGAATTCAAGAGAGTGAAATCGCCCTGATAACCAAGTCTCCAGATAATGTCGCCCGTTCCCGCGCCGTTCTCGTAGTCGATCTTGATGACCCAAGACTGGTGCCGCATGGAGAGCAGGAGGTTTCCGTCATCCTGCGAGTAGACGAGAGCGTTGCTGTGCGTCCAGTCGGGGAAGAGCATGGGGTGACGGTTAATGTCGAGATGATCGAACGTTGACCAGACCCAGGCGACGTTGTAGTTGGGATCGAGATCGACGATGGAGTCCCCGAGAACGGTTGTTGTTCCGGGATAACCGGTCAGATTGCTGAAATCTTTATTGCTGTTGACTAAAAAAATCAGGTGCCCGTTCGGAAGGTAGAGGAAATCGTGGTGGATCGAATTGGCTGTCCAGGTATATCCGGCGGCGGAGAGCCACTGGTTCAGTGCGTCGACGTTGAATTCATGAATGGTGTTGCCGGCGAGATCGATTTCGCGGACGATGCCTCCGGGGACGGAGGTACCGACATACAACACGATCAAAAAGTGGCCGTTAGGCAGAAGCTTAATCGGTTCGGCCAGTCCGAGCGAGTGATCGTAATCGTAGTACCAGATGATATTGCCGGACGGGTCGGTGGCGAAAATCGTGAGGTTACTGGCTAAAGTTTTTTGGCCTGGAGTCAGGCCGATAAGCTCCACTCCGGGTGATGGCGTCATTCCCTGCGTGGTGGTGACGGTGTATTGAGGAGTGGTGACGTTCGTGGGAAGTGGCCCGGTGGTGAAGGTCCGATCGGAATCCGTTTTTTGAGTGCTATCAGGCAAGGTTGTGACAGCGCGCATGTGATACGTCGACTGCGCCTTCATACCGGCCACTTCGACTGTTACGTTGTTCTCGCCATCGGGCACGACCACAGGCGAAGTCGTCATGCCATAGTTCGTATCCGGCCCAAACTGCACAACCACGCTGGAGCCAGTGGGAGCGCTGACCGCGTATTGCGCAACCAGAGGATTGGCAGGAGTGGAGGAGTTTCCACAGCTGAACAGAAACAGCGTCGTACAGATCGCGACCACCAGGGAAATTTTTTTCATAGCGATGTGAAGAGGGGGGCAATTATATAACGGATTAATTTCCCGCTTACCTCAACAACACGCGATCCTGCTCATTGCTTGTAGGGCACGCTGTAGTGTGAGGCGATGACCTGCCAGTGGCCTCCATTTTTCATCCATACATCGGTGAGGCGGTCGCGATACTCGTAGCGTTTGCCGTTAGATTCGCCTACTTCGTGGTAGGCGCCGGTAACGATCGCAGTGTCGCCGTGCAAGCGGACTTTCAGTTCAGAGAGTTCCGCGACTTCTACGTGGACAGAACTATCGGCACTGTGGCTGATGTAGCCCGCCTTGCTGTAAACGTTTCCGTCTTCAATCGTGATGACGAAGTCGTCCGCAAGCATGGAAGAAAGAATATCGATGTTGCGCTGCTTATAGGATTGGGTCCACTTTAATTCGAGCGCACGGATCGTGGCGGCATCGGATTGATCCTGGGCTGAGACAGTTAAGGCGCCGAAAACAAGAAAAAAGATTACTCCCCAGAGGAAGGCAAAGCGCATAGTTGTATGTCGCACAAATGCGAGCATGGGGCAAGTTCCTTCTGTGGCGCTGGCCCGGCGAGTTCAGCTCGGCACGGCACAGCACGCCTTTCGGACCCGTTGAACGGAATCCACTAGACTTTAGCTGAAGATTGGTGTCTAAGGTCGCGTATAGCGCCATGGCCGAATCTCTGGCTCAATTCCTTCTGGAGAATTTTCAAAAGCATCGGGACGAGTGCGCCTACCGGCAGCGGCGTGGATATAGGACGGAATCGTTCAGCTATGGCGAGGTCCTTCAGTTGGCTGGGGCTTTTGTGGAGGAACTTACGTCGCGCGGCATCGGCCACGGCGATAGGGTGATGGTGTGGGGCGAAAACTGCGCCGAATGGGTCGTGGTATTTCTCGGATGTGCGATGCGTGGGACGGTTGTTGTGCCAATGGATGATGGAGCGTCCGCCGATTTCGCGCAGCGTGTCTCGTGGCAGGTGGAGACGAAGTTACTGGTTGCGTCACGAAAGCATTTGCAGGAGTGCGAATCGGTGAAGTGGCAGATTCCGGTCCTGGTCCTGGAAGAACTGGCACAAGCCTTTGGAGGCCGGGCACTGGAGATTTCGAATCCTGTTTCGAAGCACGATGACATTCTGCAGATCGTTTTTACGTCGGGGACGACTGCTGAGCCGAAAGGGGTTGTGATCACGCACGGAAATGTGCTGGCAAATATCGCTCCGCTCGAAGTGGGGATGCAGCCCTATCTGAAGTACGAGCGGTTCGTGCATCCGATACGTTTCTTGAATCTGCTGCCGTTGAGCCATGTGTTCGGACAATTTCTTGGTATGTTTCTGCCTCCGTTGCTCGGCGGCACGGTGATTTTTCAGGAAGAACTGAAGCCATCGGAGATCATGAGCACGATCCAGGGAGAAAAAGTCTCGGTGATGGTGAGTGTCCCGCGAGTTCTGCAGTCGCTCAAACAGAAGCTGGAACGCGATTTAACTGACCGGGGAAAGATAGATTTGTTCCGAAG
>Ga0335079_10007911_pt1 | contig 12089 bp, 9 predicted proteins | sample Lox_Sample_33_FD_206719 | JGI IMG/M metagenome (GOLD analysis project Ga0335079, IMG submission 206719) | Soil microbial communities from Loxahatchee National Wildlife Refuge, Florida, United States - Lox_Sample_3.3 | ecosystem: Environmental > Terrestrial > Soil > Wetlands | place: USA: Florida... | reverse complement strand
TCACCGCGTCGGGGATTGAGGTCCTCGTACGATTCCCGGTCGTTCTACAGAAGGCCGGAGAGATTACTGACGCTGTCATGAAAGAATTACTCGCCACCGTTGAGCACGACCCGAAGCTGAAACTGGTAGGAACGGATGTGCCGAAGGTGCCGGTGGGAACTTGAAGATTATTTCTTCGCAGCGTTGATAGCCGGTTTCTCAGGCCGAACCGGGTCCGGCGCGACGTACACCACTTCCCCCGGGCGGGTGTATTGCAACTGCTCCCGTGCCACTTTTTCAATCATCTTTGGATCGGTCTGCAGAGCTTTGATTTGCGTTGAGTAATGGTCGTTTTCCTCCTGTAGCGTACTTACCTGAGTCTGCAGGTCCTGTATTTCATTTTTTTTCTGCCGGTAAACCACCATCCCGTTGGCGCCGAACAGCACGTGCACAAAGAGCCAGATGGTAAGCAGTGCAACAGCCCCGGTCGCCAGTTGCCGGCGTATGCGGAAAACACGATCGACTGCCGGACTCAGTCTCTCAATTGTGCGTCCTAAGCACGCCTCAACCTCGGGGGCGCGCTCAACGAGTATATGCAGTTTTTCCTGGCATGGAAGAACCGCAATGTTCGGGGCGCGCTTTGCTTTGAGACTCTTTATTCGAAAATCCATTGCATGGCCGCTACGCTGAGCCTTGCCAGATCGCTCCCGGGCCTCGGAACAAACTCAAACCACGGGTCGGTCCCCGAGGGCGAATTCCTGTGGATCAGCCCGCAGCCTCTCAGTGAACTTCTCCGTCCCCTCAGGCGTCAAGCGCAAATTCTCTCTTTTGAGATGGAAGGAACCAACTTTGACAAACAGATCCTGCAATTGCTTGTCGACCAGGTAATCAAAAGGCAGAGCAATGATGTAAGTCCTGCTGGGAAAATATTTGCGAAGCGACGTTGCCGGCAATCCCGATCACCCTCCGCCATGATGCGGCAAACCGGACGTGTCAAATCTGATTTCTTTGGGTATTTACAAATTCGTGGACTTCGATGAGGTCAAAACACTCGCAGAGTTCGGCTGACGTACCGGAAGAGCAGCCGCGGCTCGCAAGCTAGTGTGCGGTGTTCAGTCTTTTTTCGAGTTGTTCTACTTCATGCTTGAGGCCGTCGGGCAGACGGTCACCAAATTTCGCGAAGTGTTCCTTAATCCGCGGCACCTCGGCCTTCCAGCCTTCGATATCAATGCCCAGCAGTTCTGCGACGTTTGTCGCGGGAATATCCAGACCGCGCGTGTCTAGATCGGCGGGCGCAGGCACACGGCCAAGGGGCGTATCGACGGCGTTAACTTTCTCATCGCAACGTTCGAAAATCCACTTCAGCACGCGGCTGTTTTCGCCATAGCCCGGCCAGAGGAACTTGCCATTCTCATCCTGCCGGAACCAGTTGACGTAGAAAATCTTTGGCAGCTTGGAAGACTGTTGGCCAATGCGCAACCAGTGTGCGAAGTAATCGCCCATGTGATATCCGCAGAAGGGAAGCATGGCCATAGGGTCGCGGCGAAGCTGGCCGACTTTACCCACAATTGCCGCAGTGGTCTCGCTGCTGGCAGTGGCGCCGAGAAATGTCCCATGCTGCCAGTCGAATGACTCGGTCACCAGGGGAACGATGCCAGCGCGCCGCCCGCCGAACAAGATGGCGTCGATCGGAACACCTTTGGGATCCTCCCATTCAGGCGCAATCGCGGGGCATTGTTTCGCAGGGGTTGTAAATCGAGCGTTTGGATGCGCTGCTGGGTGACCGGATTCGGGAGTCCAGGGGCGCCGAAGCCAATCCACCAGTTCCTCCGGTTTCTGGTCGGTCATCCTCTCCCACCACACGTCGCCATCGACTGTCATGGCGCAATTGGTGAAGATCGAATTGCGGGTCACGGTCAGCATGGCATTAGCATTCGATTTCATGCTCGTACCTGGGGCGACGCCGAAGAACCCAGCTTCCGGATTGATGGCGTAAAGCCGACCATCCGGGCCGAACTTCATCCACGCGATATCGTCGCCCACCGTTTCGACTTTCCATCCTGGAATAGTTGGGATCAGCATGGCAAGATTGGTTTTTCCGCATGCGGATGGAAACGCGCCGGTCATGTATTTGGACTGGCCCTGGGGATTGGTGAGCTTCAGGATCAGCATGTGCTCGGCCATCCAGCCCTCGTCTCGAGCCTGTACTGAAGCAATGCGCAGGGCGTGGCACTTTTTTCCGAGCAAGGCATTGCCGCCGTAACCGGAGCCGTAGGACCAGATTTCGCGCGTCTCAGGAAAATGGCAGATATATTTGTGACTCGCATTGCAAGGCCAAGGGGAATCCTGCTCGCCTTGTTTGAGCGGCGCGCCGATTGAGTGCAGCCCACGCACAAATTCGCCGTCTGAGCCGAGGACATCGAGGACTTGAGTGCCGATGCGCGCCATGATGTGCATATTCGCAACGACGTAAGGCGAGTCGGTGAGCTCTACGCCGATTTTCGCGATGTGCGATCCGACCGGCCCCATGCTGTAGGGGATGACGTACATCGTCCGGCCGACCATTGACCCTTCGTAAAGCGCGGAAAGCGTCTTCTTCATCTGCGCCGGGTCCTCCCAGTTGTTGGTTGGACCAGCATCCTCTTTGCGTTTGGAACAGATGAATGTCCGGTCTTCCACTCGCGCCACGTCACCCGGATTGGAGCGTACCAGGACGCTGTTCGGCCGCTTTTCAGAATTAAGAGGAATGGCCACGCCACTGAGGATCATCAGCCGTATCATGGCCTGGTATTCTGCCCCTGAGCCATCGCACCAATGGATGCGGTCGGGCTTGCACATGCGGGCCACATCCTCGACCCACTGGCTCAGCCTCCGGTTCCTGTCACTGGGTGGGGCTTCCACTTCCATGGCAAGACTGGACATTCTCTTCTCCTTAAAGCACTTTCAGGACCTCGGCAGCACGATCAATCCCAACCGGGACGGACCTCCCTTAATACAGGAAACTAAGGATGACAACGGGCCGAGTAGGTTGGCTGCGAACCCATCAGAAAGCGATCAAACGTACGCCACCCAATAACGCAGGAACCAGCGCATCGTGAAACAGACGGTTTATTGTCCCTCTTTTTGGGCATAAAGCCAAGAGTCTGGCGGGTGCTCAACCGGGACACCGGTGAACTGATGATCTTTGCTCCAGATTGAACGGGCTCTTGCGCCCTCCGATTATGCGCGCGAAAAGAGAATCTCGCCTTGCGGTTCGGGCGAATGGACTTCTTCCTTGATAACTGCATCAAGATGAGCGAGTGTTTGTTCAACCGTAAGCGAGTACATTTCGCGGCCCAGTCCGTCGCCTGATTCCAGGGCGGTCTTTAAAAAATGTCCAGCAATCTCGATGGTGAGCGGATCGGTTATTACCTTCCCAGTGCGCGTCTGATACTCTCCCCAGGCAGGGAGTGGCAAAGCAACCCAGACTGGGTGGCCGTCAACCAAGAATTTGACGTCCACAGCGTCCGCGTGGCGGGTCGCCACGGCGACGATAAGCGCCTGATACATGCAGTGGAGCTTCTTTTTCGTCCAGCGATCCACCGCGTGGAAATCTTTCAACATGATCTACCGAAAATATAAACAATTGGCATCAACGCGGGCAACACACCCAAAGTGGCGGGTACTGTCTTACAGTGACGAGTGCCGGAAAAATTCATCAGCTTTTAACAATTGCGCTTGCGCATTGGACATTTAATAAGTGCTCTACGTTGGGGAGCTTCACCATTCTACCAAGACAAGAAATGAGAATCAGCATGGACTCTCGATATTTCAGAAGTTTCCCGCTCTCACTCGCCCTGTTCGCCTTCACAGGTTTCGTTGCATGCACGTCTAGCTCAAACAAGAGCGAGGTGGTCCGGCCCAACGGTGGAAGTAATTCGCTGACAGGCGCGGGCAGCACCTTTATTTACCCGATTATGACGCGCTGGATCAGCACCTTTCAGCAATCCCATCAAGGAGTACAGATCAATTACCAATCCATTGGAAGCGGCGGGGGAATTCAGCAGCTTAAGAAAGGTCTGGTCGACTTCGGCGCCAGCGATGCTGCTCTGAATGACGAACAACTCAAGGAAATGCCGCCGATCATTCAAATTCCGGAAAGTGCCGGACCGGTCTGCATTACCTACAACTTGCCGGAACTGAAACAGCCGCTAAAACTAAGCGGCGAAACTCTGGCCGGAATCTATATGGGCAAGATCAAGACCTGGCAAGATCCGGCGGTAAGGAAAGACAATGCGGGTGTGTCGCTGCCAAAGGAGCCGATTATTGTCGCTCATCGCTCCGACGGCAGCGGTACGACGAACATTTTCACGAATTATCTCGCCCAAGTCAGCCCCGACTGGGACAAGAAGGTCGGCAAAGGAATCTCCGTGAGTTGGCCGGTTGGTCTCGGCGGCAAGGGCAGCGAAGGTGTAACCGGAGTGGTGAAGCAATCTCCGGGGTCGATCGGATACGTTGAACTGACGTACGCCAAGGAGAACAATCTTCCGGTGGCGCAAATTAAGAATCGTGCTGGCAACTGGGAAGACCCCACTGCAGAGGGAACCACTGCAGCGATCGATGCATTTCATGATCAGCTTAGTCAGGACCCGCGGATTCCTATCGTCGATCCCCCGGCTTCCGCGAAGGATGCATATCCGATCTGCGGTCTCACTTACCTTCTGGTGCCGAAAGATGGGCAAGATGGTACCAAGCGCGGTTTACTCAAGAGTTTTATCGAGTACATCATTACTGATGGGCAACAGCCGGCGGAGGCGCTCTACTACGCTAAACTCCCCTCAACGCTCGCGGACGAAGACCAGAAGCTGCTCGGGGAGATGCAGGCCAATGGTCAGCCGATTCAGGGAACTACAACGGCAGCGGCTAAATGATGTCCGCGCACAATTAGTGATGCCTCCCCGCTCGGCTATGATGAGAATGCCCCATGACCAATCTCGGCATTCTCATCTCCGGGCGTGGCTCGAACTTCGAAGCCATCGCAAATAACGTTGCGAATGGAACAATTCCGGACGCGCGAATCGCAATTGTGATTTCAAATCGCGCGCCCGCGGGCGGGCTCGAAATCGCAAAACGGTTCGCGATCGCCGCTGCCGTCATTCCTTCAAAAGGCCAGAAGCGCGAAGAGCATGATCACGAGCTTGTAGCAGCTTTGCAGAAGCACAAAGTCGATCTTGTGTGCCTCGCCGGGTACATGCGGCTGCTTTCGCCCTGGTTCGTGCGGCAGTTCCCGCGGCGAGTCCTCAATATTCACCCCTCTTTATTGCCCGCCTTTCCCGGCCTTGAAGCTCAGGAGCAGGCCTTCGCATATGGAGTCAAGGTGACTGGATGCACCGTGCATTTCGTGGATGAGGAATTGGACCATGGGCCGATCATTGTTCAGCGCGCCTGCCAGGTGTTAGAAAGCGATACGGAACAAACTCTCGCTGCGCGCATTCTCGAACAGGAGCACATCGCATATAGCGAGGCCATCAACGTCGTTCTGCGTGGGAAATTTGAGATCGTCGGAAGAAAAGTAACTGGAACGTGAACAGGATAAAACTTGCGATCTGCAATAATGAACCGGAATGTCTCAATTTCCGCCCATCGACGAGCAGCTCGCCTACTTAAAGAAGGGCGCGGCCGAGATCGTCAAAGAGTCCGAGTTGCGCGCCAAGCTTGAGAAGTCAAGGACCAGCGGCAAACCCTTACGGGTAAAGCTCGGTATGGATCCGACAGCGCCCGATCTTCACCTTGGGCATACGGTGATTTTGAGAAAGCTGAAGCATTTTCAAGACCTCGGGCACACGGCAATTTTCCTGATCGGCGACTTTACTGGAATGATCGGTGATCCAACTGGGCGGTCGGCCACTCGTCCGCCGCTTTCCCGCGAGCAAGTTCAGCAAAACGCCGAAACTTATAAAGAGCAGGTCTTCAAGATTCTCGATCCGCAGAAAACGGTGATCGATTTCAACGGGCGTTGGTTTGGAAGATTCACGGCCGAAGATTTTATTCGTCTTACGGCCAAATACACCGTCTCACAGATGCTGGAGCGAGAGGACTTCCATAAACGATTTCGCGAAGAGAAGCCGATCGCCATGCATGAACTGCTTTACCCGCTGGTGCAGGGGTATGACTCGGTTGCACTGGAAGCCGATGTTGAACTCGGCGGCACGGACCAGAAATTCAATCTACTCGTCGGGCGCGAGCTTCAGCGCGCTTATGGCCAGGAGCCGCAGGTGGTGCTCACGACGCCGATTCTCGAGGGCTGGCGGGCGGGAACCGAAAAAATGTCGAAGTCCCTCGACAACGCGGTCGGGATACACGAACCCCCGCTCGAAATATACGGCAAGATTATGGCGATCTCGGACGAGAAGATGTGGAGTTACTACGAGCTGCTGACGGATGTTTCTCTGGCAGATGTCGAAAAGATGAAAAGCGAGGCTCATCCCATGCAGGCGAAAAAAGATCTCGCCCGCAGGATTGTGACGGATTTCCATTCAGCAGAGGCCGCGGTTAAAGCTGGTGAGGACTGGGCAAAGCAGTTTCAGAAGGATGAGGTGCCGGAGGAAGTAGAGGAGATACCAATCAAGTTCGAGGACATCATCACTGTGCCGATTTCTGATGTGCAGTGGTCTGTCAGTGCGCTCACGGGCACCATTGCCATTGGAAAGTCATATCCGGGTGTCCGGTTGGACCGTCTGCTGGTCAAATGCGGTCTCGCCGATTCGGGAACGGACGCGGCAAGAAAGATCAAGCAAGGTTCTGTGAAGGTTAACAATGGCGTTGAGCACAGTGTGTACATCCTAGTAACGGAGTTGCCGATTAGGCTCTCGCTCCGCGTAGGTAAGCGGCTCAGGGTCGCGGTAATTCATCGTTAGTCACTTAAGGTCAAGCTGTAGGGCAAAACTATGCTGCTTACCTCAGCCGTACTACTTTGTTTCCGGCCACTTCCACACGATTTCGGCCATTTGCCTTAGCCAGATAGAGCGCCTCATCGGCAGCACGTACAACGGCCTCGCAGTCGGGACCACACTCCGACGACAACGCCAGTCCTATACTGATCGTTACCTGCACGTCGCCTGCTTTGGTTGGGATGGGCAAATCGGTAACCGCATGGCGGAGGCGTTCTGCACTGTCGAGGAGAGCTGATTTCCCGCAGTCAGAAATGATGACAAGAAATTCTTCTCCTCCGTAGCGCCCCACCGAATCATAACTGCGAACGGAGGATTGCAGGCGTCGAGCGGTTTCGTGCAGCACCGCATCTCCTACCAGGTGACCCCGCGAATCATTGATGATTTTGAAGTGGTCCAGATCGGCCATCATCACGCCCAATGTCTTACCACCCCGTCTCGCGCGGTTCAGTTCATGCTCCAGGCAGCAGAGAATTGCCCTCCGATTCCATAAAGCGGTGAGTGCGTCGTGAGCGGCTTCAAATTCCAGCGCGTGCTGCGCATTCAATAGCGCGTCCTGCAAATCAAGGATGCGGCCACCGGTGCGAAGCCGGGCCCGCAGTTCTTCGGAATCGAAGGGTTTAGTCAGGTAGTCGTCCGCCCCGGCCTCAAGTCCCGTAATCACATCCTGCTTCTCGCCTCGACCGGTCACTAATATCACGTAGCGATATGGCTCAGGTAGTTGTCGTATTCTGCGACAGAGCTCAATGCCATCGAGCCCGGGCATCACCCAATCCAATATCGCCAGCTTGGGTGCATCTTGGTTCTGCAGCACGTTCCACGCATCTGCCCCGTCTTCTACCGCGGTCACTGCGTAATGCCACCGCTGAAGCCAGGTCTGCAACACACGGCGCGAGATCGGATCATCTTCCGCAATCAGTACCCTGCTGCCCGGCTGCACTCGGGAGTTGCTGTCTTCGTGATTGCTCGACGGCTGAATCAATGGCTTACTCCGGAGGTATCGCTCAATGCGGAGTAGAGGGCGTCAAGTTCACTCTTCAGGATGACGAATGTTCGCTCTGCCAACGAGAGATCCCCCTGCTGCGCCATCTGTTCAAGTTGCTGAGCCGCTTGTTTCGCGGCGTATGCCCCCAGATAGGCGGCTTCACCTTTCAGGCTATGCGCTGCGCGCATCACGGCATCCGTGTCCTCGCATCCGAGTGCGACGCGCAAATTTTCCAGCAATCGCGGTGATTCATCCAGAAAGATGCGACAAAGCTCCGCCAGTAACTCCTCATCGCCCCCCATGCGGTCCAGAGCCTCGCTTTTCTTCCATAATGTTTCGTGCGCCTGCGGCCTTAGTGAACCGGTGTCAGCGAGTTGAGATAGAGCTTGTTCGATATCCGCAAAGTGCACCGGTTTAGAGATGTAGCCGTCCATGCCTGCGGCGAGACAACGTTCCCGATCACCTTTCATCGCATGAGCCGTCATGGCGAAAATCGGGAGGTGAGTTCCGATTGCCTTTTCTCGATCGCGGATTGCAGCGGTGGCGGCAAGGCCATCCATCTCGGGCATTTGCACGTCCATGAAAAGCAGGTCGAATCGCCGGCTCGCAGAAAGCTCCACAGCCTCTTTGCCGTTGTGCGCCACGGTGGGACGGTGCCCCATTTTTGTCAGCACCCGGACCATCAGAAGTTCGTTCACTGCGTTATCTTCTGCCACCAGGATTTCAAGCGCACGCTGTGCTTCGCGCAGAGAATGACGTGTCACCAGGTTGACCGGCTGCGTAGGCTCCTGTTGTTTGTGGCCCAACACGGTGAGGATGGCCGCCAACAGTTCGGACTTCGAGACCGGTTTCAGGAGATAAGCGGAAATTCCGAGCTGGCGACAGCGGGCCGCCTCTCCCGGTTGTCCTGAAGAGGTGAGTAGTAGGATCATCGCCTCCGCGAGCGCAGGATCTTCGCGAAACTGCTGCGCCAGCTCAAAGCCGCTAAGTTCCGGCATGGTCGCATCGAGCAAAATTAACCTGAATTGCCCGTCTGAGCCGTGCGACTTCTTAACGGCTTCGAGCGCCTCGCGCGCACCACCCACACTAGTGGCCTGCAATCCCCATTCACGGGTCATGCCGGCCAAAATGCGAAGATTGGTCTCGTTGTCATCAACAATGAGCACCCGCAGACCACGCAGTTCGCTTTCCTCTGCAGGGGGGGCCGAATTGTGCACCACAGGCGCAATAGAAAGGCGTACCGTGAAGTGAAACGTGCTGCCTTTGTGCTCTTGGCTTTCAACCCAGATGCTTCCGCCCATCATGTATACCAGGCGTGCCGAGATTGCGAGTCCTAGCCCGCTGCCGCCGTAGCGACGCGTCATGCTGCTATCCGCCTGGGAAAATGACTGAAAGAGGAATGAGCGCTTTTCTGCGGGTATTCCGATACCGGTATCGGAGACCTGGAAATGCAGCTCCGCTGTGCCGCTGTCCTCTTGCCGCTTTTCAACCACAATCACGACCTCACCTTTGTGAGTGAACTTGATCGCGTTTCCTACCAGGTTTACCAGCACCTGTCGTAGTCTGCCCGGATCGCCGAGCACGTTCGCAGGCGTCTCCGGATGTATGTCATAGGCCAGCTCGAGTCCTTTCTGGTGAGCCCGAAGAGCAAAGGTTTTCATCGTGTCACTGACGCAGCTGTATAGGTTGAACTCGATTTTTTCCAGCTCCAATTTCCCAGATTCGACTTTAGAAAAATCGAGTACGTCATTGATCACTCCGAGAAGCGCCTCACCGGAACCCTTTACGACGTTCAGATACTCCCGTTGGTCCGGTGTTAGCTCCGTCCCGAGAGCAAGTTCCGTCATACCGAGGATGCCGTTAATCGGAGTCCGTATCTCGTGGCTCATGTTGGCGAGGAACTCGCTTTTTGCCCGGCTCGCGCTTTCAGCGGCAACCTTTGCTCCTTCCAATTTGATATTCACGCCTTTCAGTTCGGCCGTACGCCGGTCTACTTCATCTTCCAGGTGATCGCGATAGGCGGCCAGTTCGGCGTCGCGCTGTTCGATCTGGGTCAACATCTCGTTGAAGCTCGCGACCAGCCGTCCAACTTCATCGCCTGAGTTGACCGAGAGGCGAAGCGCGTAATCCTTCTCGTCAGAAACTCGCCGTGTGGTCTCTACTAACTTCAGAATCGGCTCGGAGACGAACTTTTGCAGACGTGTAGCCAGCAGGTATGCCATGAGTAAGGAGGCGATCAGCACAAACAAAGCCAAAATGATGTAGCTTCGAACCCGGGCGCGAAGATACTCGAGATCGGACTGGAGATAGACCACGCCGATGTTCTCTCCCGCAAACCGAATAGGCCGGGATAGCGAAAGGGCATCGTTCCCGATATAGGAACCGGTTCCCTGTCGAGCCTTGGGAAGGCGTGAGCCGTCCGTGTCGCGCAAATAAGTCGCGAATATCTCGCCTTTCTGGTCGTAGATGCAGGCGGCCGTGATGTGCGGCTCGGCCTGTAGTGCGGAAAGCACATCCCGCGCGGCGTGGGCATCATGAAACTCCAGAGCGGCAGTGCTGTTTCCCCCGATTACGTCAGCCAGAGTAGCGAGATCATGCACAATCATCTTGCGCAGCGTACGAACGTCATAGACGGCGATAATGGCGCAGACAAGCAGGATTTTGAAGATGCCGGTGATCAGAATGATCGCGGTAAGCTTCCTGCCAATCGACATGTCGCGCACAAAACGCATCAATTGCCCCGCGAGTTGTCTTCGTTCAGCACGAGTTTCGCCACCGTGAGCAGCCTCGCGCTCAGCTTGAGATGTGCCTGCTCAGCGGCTTTTAAATTGATCTCGAACCGTACGCGGTTGTCCTCAAGCACGAAATTGATCATTCCTCCCATCTTCGCGAAGCCCGGTTGGTCACCCACCGTGAGCACGCTCGCGCCCTTCATTCCCAGCAGAACGTCTTTTAGCGCCTGCCTGTCCGATAAGGCAATGAACAGTAGGTGACAAGACCGCGCTTGGGCAATTCCGGAGGGATGAATGACCTCGATGCGGTGTGCATTGACCACTTTATCTACGATCAATTGCTCGAAATCGGGACCGAAAGGGTCTGGTCCCAGGAGACAGATTTGCAGTGGAGCGTCAGGACTGGAGAAGGCATCCGCTGGCCACTCCACGAATTTCGCGAAGTTGAACAGAAACGCCGCCTTGACCTGATACTCGGTCGCCGACTGGGCTCGAGCTGCAGTGCTGAGCAGCACTGCCAACAGAGCCAGTACTTCTACGGGCCGGCACGCCGCCCCCCTGTTCCCGCTATTGTCTCGCTGGCACACTGGGCGTTCATCGCTTTCCAAACCTGGCTGTGATCTTGACCCGGAAACTTCTTCCATCCTGTTGAAATGCGTCCTCTACATCTTCTGGACGTGCCGCATCGAAGTACCTTCGGTCAAGCAGGTTGTACACGCTGGCAGATAAGTCCATACGCTTTCCCATGGTGTGTGCGAGCAAAGTCAGGTCAAACAGAGGGAAGCTGCTCAGGGTGTTTCCCGCCAAGGTGTGAACTGCACTTGTGTACTGTGCGTCCAGACCCGCGAACAGAGTTCGACGCCACACCGGGGCCGTCAGGTTGAGCTTGCCTAAGTGACGTGGCGAGTTGGCGAGTTCCGCACCGTTCAACGCATCGACCGCGCTGGTAAAGCTGTAGCTCGCTTGACCGCGCATACCGTTCGGGAACTCGCCATCCAATTCAACCTCCACTCCGGTAGCGCGCGCCTTGCCCGAGTTTTCATATGTGCCCTGGGTATCCTCCGGATTGTTCTCCAGGGTGATCAAGTCGGCTATATCGTTTCGAAAGATACTGCCTGACAGCTTGAAATGTTCACCCAGTTTCTGTTCCACAACTCCCTCGATGCTGCGGATGGTCTCGGGCCGTAGATTGAGGTTATCGTTGTAGAAAATGCCGAAGTCTGGCTCCGTTTCGAAAGGCTCCGGAGCGCGAAACGCCGTGCCGTAGAGCAGTTTCAAAGTGGTTGGGGCAAAAAGATGATAGATGACGCCCAGGCGCGGATTCGTGCTTCCACCGAAGTCGGAGTAATGGTCATAGCGAACTCCTGCGTTCAAGACGAGCTTGCGCGTGATAGAGAACTCATCCTGGCCGTAAATGGCCCAGATCAGTGAACTGCCCGGGTCGACGGTGAAGACGTTGTCATT
>Ga0335079_10007909_pt1 | contig 12091 bp, 8 predicted proteins | sample Lox_Sample_33_FD_206719 | JGI IMG/M metagenome (GOLD analysis project Ga0335079, IMG submission 206719) | Soil microbial communities from Loxahatchee National Wildlife Refuge, Florida, United States - Lox_Sample_3.3 | ecosystem: Environmental > Terrestrial > Soil > Wetlands | place: USA: Florida... | reverse complement strand
ATTGCCGAGCGACGGGAAGAATGCGGTATGACGCAATAGCTCGCGCTCGATGTCGAAGAATACCGGCCACTGGGCGGAGTCCGCGCCGTCGGCCACCAGATCGCCTGTGTGCATCACAAAATCCGGGATGCCGTGCTGGATCAACGCTGCAATGACGCGCCGATGCATGTCGTGGCGCGTGCGTGTATCTCCGTAAACCACGAACTGGAAATCAGCCGGGCCGCTCGGAGCCGTCTTGAAGGAACCTCGCCCCTCATCACGTCCCAACGCGTCGTAATAGTAAGTGGCGCCAGGTTGAAGCCCAGTGTAGGAAGCCTTTTCGGCGCGCAACACGGGAGCGGATTTGTCGGCCTTGCCCGGCGTAGTGCCCAGAGTGGCTTCGCCGACCTCCACAATCCAAGCCACCGTGGCTGACCTCGGTCCGACATGCACAACAAATGGCCCGCCAACCAGCTTCTCGGCAGCACACACCTGCAGGCTGGCTCCAAGCAGGGCGCATATTAGCGAAATGGATTTCATCGTGGGTTCTCTACTGGCGCATGGATCATGCCTCGCGCAATCGCGGTCGACGCATTGATTCCCGGATCGTGCCACGCCGGGGGCTCGTGGCAGTCCGCGCGCGCCCAAAGCATTAGGATATACAGTTTTCGTACCGAATGCGGACTTTTTCTCCAAACGGGGACCGCGGACCAATGGACGGGCGACAATTAACAGCTAGCGGGAATGGAAATGGAATCGTTCAGGACAGTGGCCTGCGGTACGCCAGAGTGATTGCGGGCGTTCCACTGTGCGAACACGATCCAATCCGTGGCGTCAGTCAACCGGGAACGATCCAGTGGCTCGACCCCGACGCGTTCGTTTCGATTGTCGATCCGAGCACCGGTGCCTGTATGGGGGGGGACAGTTTGAAGAACTGCCAATCCGGCAATCTGGGCCGGAACGCCTTGCGCGGTCCCGATTTCTTCTGGAGCGACTCGTATCTCACCAAGTGGTTCCAGCTGTCCGAACGCGTGAAGCTGCGCATCGATGGTCAGCTCTTTAACGTCTTCAATCACCCAAATTTCGGTCTTCCGGTTTTGGGGTACGCGGGGATTCCGGGCAAGCCTTCCACGCAGACGAATTCGGAGCACTCAGCTACCGACTTCACCGCCGACGGGACTACTAGGCGTCCGGTTGGGCGGGGACAACTCACCTCGGATGATTGCATTCCAGGCGCGATTGGAGTTCTGGAGCGTCCCGGTACCGCTGGCGGTGGGAATCGCCCAAAGCAACCTATTAAGACGTACGTTTATGTCACGAATACCTGTACAAATGTAGGATCTAGCCAATAATCGTGGCACACCTTTGCCACGATTTGTGACATCGCGTCGGCTTTCTCCTTCTGTATCAATCGCCGCGTTATCGTTTATCCTGGCATCCTACAGTCCAGGTTGTGTTGTCGTCGTCCTTCTCTCTTTCTCGTCTGTGGGTTGACAGAATAGTTGACAATTCTTGCCACAGAAAGTGGCGAACGCCTATGGCGTGGCCGTTGGTGACGGCCAGGGCTGCCGGGCGGATCACCACCGAAGGTCTTTCCCAAATGCCGTCAGGCCATTTAGCTCCGGAGCCGCCGTCATTCGTGGCATTATTGAGTAGACAAGGCATGACGCACTGGCCGACAATCCGGCGCGTGGTTACGCTCTTCTTGCTGCTTCTTGCTGCAACCGAGATCTTTGCGTGCGACGCGATCGCGTCGCCGGCATGCTTGTTCTCGTCCCACACCACGCAGGACTCAGAGGGCGGCTGTGCTGGCGATGGTTGCCTCTGCTGCTGTGCGCATATCGTGGTCGTGCCGCCGATTATTCCTTTGGCGGCGCTCGGATTCGTAGCACAGGCAGTCGCTCTTGATAACTGCCAGGCTCCTGACGTCCCACCAACCCGAATCGAACACCCTCCGCGCTCCTAGTTACTTCTCCTCACATTCTTAGTTGATTTCGTTTTGAAGGAGATTCCATGAAGAGGATGCGTGTCGTACCTCTCTGCCTCGCCGTGTTTTTTCTACGCGTCGCAGCGAAGGCACAAGACAATGGTGCCATTACGTTAGAAGAGCTCGTGCGGGCAAGTCTGGATCGCAACCGAGAGATTCTCGCTCTTCGCCAGCGCGTCGTCCAGGCCCAAGGACTGCGCAAACAGGCGGCGGTACGTCCTGCCTTGACCATCGAGACTGAAGGTGGGAGCGGCCGACCTGTCGGTAGCGTCGGGGAGCAGGAACTGACAGCCGCCGCGGCACTGCCGATCGAAGCGTTCGGCAAGCGCGCGAGCCGGGTGCGCGTTGCAGATCTTTCGATCGCCTTAGCGCAGGTCGAGATCGACGGGAGGAGCACCCAGCTCGCCTACGATATCGAGGTGGGTTATCTCTCGATGGTTTACGAACAAGAACGGATTGCAATTCTGGATCGCGTTCTGGATACGTTGAAAGAATCTCATCGATTGACAGAAGCTCGCGTAAAGGAAGGCGACGCAGCACCCCTTGAAGTCCAACTGCTAGCTGTGGAACTAAGCCGTGCGGACGCGCAGCGCTCGGATGCAGTTGGCCGCCTGGCAGCTGGCGAGCTGGAGCTTCGACGACTTGCCGCTTTGGCGCCGCGAGACGCGCTACCACGAATCTCGTCTCCAACCGCAGGCGCGGCTCCGCTGTCGTTAGATGGGTTAATTGCGCGTGCGCTGGAAAGAAGACCGGACCTTCGTGCCGCCAGGCTGCTCGAGCAACAGGCGGAGTCGGAAGTCGCACTGGCCAATGCACAGGCCCGGCCGGACGTGACGGTCTCAGCACGGTACGCCTACAACAACAGCACCCTCGACGGACAGTACGGGTTTACGTCCACTGGCGCCACGACCGCCTTGCGAGATCGATACAACACTCTTAGTTTTGGCGTATCGGTACCTCTGATCACCAAGCGCCGGAACCAGGGCGCGATTGAAGCCGCCGCAGCTGGTGCGGCGAGCGCCCGCCTGCGCCGCGAATACCTGGAATCGACGGTCCCACTGGAGGTTCAGAGCGCTTACGAGCGCTGGGCAGCGGCTCAGCGCACTCGAGATCTGCTTCGCGATGGAGTAGTTGGTCAATCCTCCAGGAACCTCGCTGTTGTGCGCGAGGCATACCAGCTTGGACAGTTGCGGCTCCTGGATGTGCTTAACGAGCAGCGCCGGGTCACAGATACAGAGCTTAGTTTTGTCGACGTACGTCTCCACGTTGCCCGAGCACTGGCGGAACTGGAGCGTACGACTGGAGGACTGTTGCCATGAAACGCCTCGATCTGATTTGCGTTTGCTGCCTTGCATTTCTCTCCTGCGGAAAGCCGAAGTCCGCTGTAGAGGGTGCGCAGGAATCACAGGCCAAGAGCGCGCCCAAAGCGAGTGAAAAAAGCGAGAAGGGCGAGTCGAATGCTGTCGAGATGAGTTCCGAGGCACAGCAGCGTGCCGGGGTCGCAGTCGCGCCGGCGGCAATCGTCCCCATGACGCAGTACCTTCAAGTCACGGGAAGCGTGCAGCCGATGGATAGCTCGGTCGCGCACGTTCGGCCTTTGGCGCGCGGCCGTCTGCTGGAAATCCGTGCGAAAGCCGGCGACAGAGTCGCCGAAGGGCAGGTGCTGGCGCAAATCGACAATATTGAGGCGGGCGAACTGATCGCCCAGTACAACTCAGCGAGTTCCGAGCTCCAGAAGCTGAGGATTCAGCTTGCGGCGCAGCAGCGTCAGGTCGAGCGGAATCGGCGGCTGGCGGAAATCGGCGCTTCTCCGAAGAAGGATTATGAATCCACTCTCGCTGAGCAGCAAGGTATGGAAGAGGGCATCCGGGCACAGGAAAGTACGGTTGCGGGCATCAACGCCCGATTACATCGCTTCGGAATCAATGAAATCGACGGATCTACATCGCCGACGAGTGCGATTCGCGCGCCGTTTGCCGGAGTGGTGATCCATATGGACGCTGCTCCAGGCGAGATCGTAGAAGCCGGGGCTGATTTATTCACTGTTGCCAATCTATCGACCGTCTACGTTCAAGCCCAGGTTTATGAAAAGGACCTCGGACAGGTTAACGTTGGCCAGACGGTTTTCATCACAGTGGATTCATATCCCGGACAACCTTTCACCGGACGCGTCGTATCGATCAGCCAAATGATCGATCCTCAGACGCGCACCGCGCCGGTTCGCTGTCAGGTGGATAATTCGGCCGCGAAGTTGAAGCTCGACATGCTTGCATCGATTCGCTTTTCGACATCGACAAAACGAGCCGCTCTCTCTATCCCCACTGACGCGCTGCAAACGATCGACAATAAACCCGTCGTCTTCGTCCAGACATCGCCCACTCACTTCGAAGTCCGTCCTGTCGAAGCGGGCGCAATGGCTGAAGGCCGGACAGAGATTGTGCGCGGCTTGAAGGACGGAGAAGTAGTTGTTTCTCGCGGAGCCTTCGCAGTCAAATCTGTCCTGCTTGCCAAAGAGCTGGGAGAGGAGAAGTAACGCCATGGTTGATCGATTGATCGCCTGGAGCATCCGTTGGCGGCTGTTCGTCGTCCTTCTCGCGGCTGGTCTCATCGGCGGAGGCATTTACGCTGTCATCGGATTACCGATTGACGCCGTTCCCGACGTTACTACCAACCAGGTGCAAATCAATAGCGTTGCGCCCGCCTTCACACCACTCGAAATGGAACAGTACGTCACGTTCCCAATCGAGGTCGCGATGAGCAGCCTGCCACGCAAGGAAGAGATCCGGTCGATTTCGCAATTCGGCTTGTCGCAAGTGACCATCGTTTTTCCAGACAATGCCGATCTGTACGCCGCGCGACAGCTTGTGCTCGAGCGGCTGCGAGATGTCGAGCGCGACCTGCCCGCAGGTGTATCGCCCGAGCTTGCTCCAATCTCGACCGGTTTGGGCGAGATTTATCAATTCACTCTCAGTGATTCGACCGAAAAGCATTCCTTGATGGAGTTGCGCACTCTGCTTGACTGGTTTGTCAAGCCGCAGCTCCGAACAGTTCCTGGCGTTATCGAAGTGAACAGCTTCGGCGGCGAAGAACAGCAATATGAAGTGCTGGTCGATCCCGCGAAGCTTACCGGTTATGACTTGACCCTGCACCAAGTCATCGATGCGCTATCGCACAACAACACCAATGTCGGCGGAGCATATCTGGAGCACGGCGGCGAGCAGGAGCTGATCCGCGGTGTCGGATTGATCCAAACTGAGCGTGATATCGGCAACATTGTCCTCGCCTCGCACGCAGGAACGCCCGTGTACGTCAGTTCCGTGGCCGAGATCCGCAGAGGCGCCCAAATCCGGCAAGGCGCGGCGACACGCGACGGTAAAGGCGAAACCGTGATGGGCATGGCCATGATGCTTAAGGGCGAAAACAGCAGTGCCGTTGCCCATCGTGTAGCGGAACGTCTGGAACAACTCCAGAACGCGTTGCCGGCGGGAGTAAAAATCGACCCGTTTTACGATCGCAGCACACTGGTGAACCGCACCGTCCGAACGGCCAGTCGAAATCTGATCGAGGGCGGAATCATTGTCATGGCGGTTCTCTTCCTCTTTCTGCTCCAGATCCGTGCGGGGTTGATTGTTTCGGCGGCGATTCCGCTCGCCATGCTCGTCGCGATCATCGGAATGCGGTACTTCGATATTTCCGCTAATTTGATGAGCCTGGGCGCGATTGATTTCGGTCTGGTGGTGGATGCGGCGTTGATTATTGTCGAGAACTGCGTTCGACGCCTCGCAGAGAAGCGCCGCGAGTTGGGCCGAGCGCTTTCCGGCGATGAGCGTCGCGAGACGGTTCGCGAAGCGAGCATCGAGGTCCGGAGAGCCGGCCAGGTGGGCGAGATTCTGATCATCGCTGCCTATCTGCCGATTGTGTCGCTTGTGGGCATTGAAGGCAAGATGTTTCGTCCCATGGCTTTTACCGTCATCTTCGCGCTAGCTGGCGCGCTGGTGCTCAGTCTCACTCTGATCCCCGCGCTCTGTTCAATCTTGCTGAAGGAACCGCGGACCGAAGGAAAACAGGCCGAAGAGAATCCGATCGTGGGATTCGTTCGCCTCCTGTACGCGCCGGCCTTGCGCGGCGCCATGCGGCATCGCTTTCTCACCGCCGGCGCCGCCATTGTATTCGTGATTGCGTGCGCGGCACTTTTCCCCTTTCTTGGAGCGGAGTTCTTGCCGAAACTGGACGAGGGCGCGATCGCAATCAATCTGGTCCGCCTGCCGAGCGTCTCCCTCTCCGAGGCGGTTCGCATGACGACATCGGCTGAGCAGTTGATCCGCGAATTTCCTGAGACGGATATCGTGGTGAGCAGAATCGGGAGACCCGAGATCGCGACCGATCCGATGGGTCCGAACATGGGAGACACCTACGTGTTCCTCAAGCCGCCGCAAACCTGGAAGACCGCGCAGACTCGCGAGGAACTGGTCAGCAAGATCGAGGAGCGGCTCAAAGCGGTTCCGACGCAAGCTTATTCCTTTTCGCAGCCGATCGAGTTCCGCATGCAGGAGTTAATTGAAGGCGTGGGGGCCCGCTCCGATGTCGTCCTCAAGATCTTTGGAGATGATCTGAGCACGCTTAGCGACCAGGCGAATCAAACGGCACGCATTATCGGCAAGATCGGGGGGGCAGCCGATGTCAAGGTCGAACAGGTCACCGGTTTACCGATGCTGCAAATGACCGTCGATCGCGAAGCGATCGCACGATATGGGATAAACGTGGCGGACGTTCAACAGCTCATCCAGACCGCGATCGGGGGCACCGAGGCTACCCGCGTGCTCGACGGGTTCCGCCGGTTCGGACTGGTAGTACGTTTGGACCCCGCTGTCCGGAAAAACGCGCAGGACTTCTCCAATCTTTTGGTAAGCGCACCCAATGGACAGAGGATTCCGCTGGCGCAGTTGGCTCGTATCAGTAAAGAACTGGGCCCGGTGGAAATTGCTCGCGAGAACGGGCAACGGCGTATATCCGTCGAGGTCAACGTTCGGGGACGCGATGTGGGGAGTTTTGTCCAGGAAGCTCAGGGTGCGGTTGCTCGCGATGTGCACCTGCCCGCGGGATACATCATGCAATGGGGAGGCTTGTGGGAGCACTTGGAGAGCGGCCGCAACAGGTTGTTGATTGTTGTGCCGGTGACCTTCCTGCTGGTTTTTATCTTGCTGTTCGCCACGTTTCACTCCGTGCGCCTGGCAGCCCTGGTCTTCACAGGAGTTCCCTTCGCCGTCACAGGCGGTATCCTTGCCCTGCTATTGCGCGGCATGCCGTTTTCGATGAGCGCTGGCGTGGGGTTCATTGCAGTATCCGGAGTCGCCGTCCTGAATGGCCTCGTGCTGGTCGCCTTCATCGGGCAATTCCGGAAACGCGGGGACACCTTGGATACCGCAGTAACCGAGGGCACGCTTCTCCGCTTGCGACCGGTCCTCATGACCGCTGCGGTAGCCAGTCTCGGATTTCTCCCAATGGCGCTGTCCACAAGTGCAGGCGCCGAAGTTCAGCGTCCCCTGGCCACCGTAGTCATCGGTGGGATCGTTACATCCACCGTCTTGACGCTCTTGGTGCTGCCAACGATCTATCCGTGGTTCGGCGCCGCACAGCACAATCAAAGATAAGAAAGAAACCGCGTCCATCGGTTCAAAACGCCAAGGGGATGTCCGGATGTTCTGGTCCGATAACGCGCCATCCGGAGCGCAACAAGCGCCCTTGGCGACGGTACATCCTTCCCATCCGGCAAGCGAAGAGGACCACCGCGCAGAACCGCCGCCCCGCCTGATCCCCGCCAGTGTAGGATTATGCCAAGAACTGTGACACGGAGTGCGCTGCGCCCTTTTTTGAGACAGTCCGGAATTTTGACACTCGCGGTTCCTGCTAATTGTTTTGCTTTGCGCCCGCGCGGACGCACCATGAGTGCATTGTACGGCGAGTCAGATCGCCGACAACACTTATGTTTGATCGTGGTCTGTTCCTCTCCGTGCGCGGCATTCGACGGCAACTCGCCGCGATGCCACATGATCTCTATTTGGTTCGACGGATTCACCATGCCACTAAAGCAGCATTCCCAGGCGAAAGGCTCTGGACGGCCGCCCAGTTGAGCCAGGAGTCGACGGTACGATTCCTGCGCATTCGCAATCGCGAGGGCTGTGACGTATACGTTCAACCTTATGCTGACGGCCGGAACGCCGGGTACGTCCTCTTGGATTTGGACCACACAGACGTGGCCACACTCGAACTGATGCAAGCCAATGGTCATCAGCCTTGCGTGGTGCTCCAGACCAGTCCCGGCCACTTCCAAGCTTGGATTCAGGTCAGTGCGGTCTGCCTGGAACCTGCGGTAGCCACCGTCATCGCCAGACAGTTGGCCCATATCTATGGCGGCGACTTGGCCAGCACCGACTGGCGTCATTTGGGACGACTGGCCGGGTTCACCAATCAGAAGCCTCGCCGGCGTCAAGGCAATGGATATGCCCCCTGGGTGCAACTGATCCAAGCACAGGTTGGGTTGGCTACCAACGCCCCTTTGCTGGTTCAGGCCGCCGAGCGACAGATACGATGCGCCCCCACCATCAACGCTTCCGGATCGCTGCCAGGGCCGGTCGCCGACGAATGGATGGTTCCCGCATCCTGGACCTCCCCAGCGGCCTGCGACATCTACCAGGCCTGGCTGCAGCGACTGCGGATTCCACAACGATTTCCCCACCCCGATTGGAGTATTGCCGACAAGTGGATTGCTAAGGAGTTGCTGCGACAAGGAACACCCGTAGCGGCCGTCGCGGAGCTGCTGCGTTGGGGCAGCCCAGGCTTTCCTCGTCGTCACGCTGACCCCCACGATTACCTGCGTCGCACCCTCGCACAAGCCTTTGGCGAGTTGGCTGGCAACGCTTTTCCCGCGCCAGCGCGCGGGGCGCACCGTGTGCGTGAGGCGGGTTCCTCCTGAGATTTCTGCCGCCAAACCTCCCGTCGGCCATTCATGACTGGCTCCCGGGAGGTGGCTCCACCAGAGGAACTTCCTCATAGCGGCGGAAGCTCAAACCCGCTGGCAGCCACGCCGGCGCCGTTGCAGGCTTCACCAACCTACCTTCGAACTCCTCAGGGGACAAGTAGCCCAAGGCCGAGTGGAGACGGACTCGGTTATAGATCTGTTCAATAAACTCCGTCACGTGCTGCTCCAGTTCTTCCATCGTGTGATAGGCGCGGGCGTCGATTTCCTCCTGCTTCAGCGTCTTGAGAAAGCTTTCGCACCGCCCGTTTTCCCACGGCCGCCCGGGCCGGCTCATACTCGGCACGGCCCCGATGCTCTCCAGCCGCTTCACATAGTCGTTGCTGGCATACTGTGACCCACGGTCGGAATGATGCACCAACCCAGTTTTGGGTTGCCGGCTGCGGATTGCGCTTTCCAAAGCCGCCAGCGGCAGCGATGCCTGCAAACTCCGCCTCAACGCCCAGCCTACGGCTCGCCGCGAAAATGCATCCAGCACCACCGCCAAATACACGAACTCTGCCAGCAGACGGACGTAGGTGAGGTCGGCCACCCAGAGCTGATTCACATCACTCACGATCAACTGCTACGCCAGATTCGGATACACCACAAAGTTGTGATCTGAATCGGTGGTGACTACAAACTTCTTCCTCCGCACCGCCAGCAGATTGTCTTCCTTCATCAACCGGCGCACTTGTTTGGTGCCCACCTCGTAGCCCTCCCCTTGCACCAGGATCGCGATGCGGCGGTATCCATAAAAGCGATGGCCGACGGCCAGCCGCTGGATGGCATCCCGCAAAGCCATCTCCGCTTCTGTGGGAGCCTTTTTTTCCCAGTGCCGGTAGAAGCTGGCTCGACTCACCGTCGCCATTTCACACATCCCCTGGATGCTCAATCCACCTTGCGATTGCATCCACCCGCGGATTTCGGTGTAGATGCCGTCGCGCCAGACTTGTCTCTCTTCCGGCGTGACTCCTCGATCCTTCGCAAGGCACCGGCGAAAAAATCCAGCTCCAGCGTCTTCTTGCCGATGACCCCCTCTAACTCCGCGACCTTGTTCTCCAACTCCCGTATCCGTCGATCACGGGGCTCCTCAATCGTCCCGGGTTCACTCGGCTTCTGTCGTCTTTCGGCCTGCTGCCTCCACCAGTACAACTGCTGCCGCGCCACTCCGAGCTCTTTCGCCAGTGCCTTTACGTTCTGGCATGTTTTCATCCGCTCCAAAGCCCGCTGCCGGAATTCTGCCAGCTTTTTCCACCACAATCAAGTCGTTCATATACGTCCTTTTAATGGGCCATAACGGAAGCCATTGCGACAGTACCTCTGTACGGCGGGAACATCAAGGAAATAGATTCTTGTGACCTTGGGCTTCTCTTCGATGGCGAAACGCTTGCGGAGCGGATTGATCATGCGACCGGCGTTTGACAGGATCGATCCGACGCAAACCCAGGAAATTCCTTCTGAACGCCGGCCGACTCGGCCGGGGTGAGGCCCATCCACGTTCAATTTCCGGGTGCGCGACCATGCGACCAGAACCCGCACGCGGCCGTCATAGTTTAAACTGGGTCAATCGCGATGCCCCTCTCGGACGGTGAGAAACTCGCAGGGTATGAAACTCTGTCACTCCTTGCTGAAGACTGAGGAGCGCAGGGAGGAGGAGCCGGACATGTCTGTTGCACGATCTGGGGCAAACGATCCGGGCGGTTCCGGCGACGAAGGCCCAACCCTTCCTGATCACGGCGAAGCGCAGTTCGCCACCCGCACGCTCGGATCGAATGAGCCTACCCCCGGCGTGGTTATCGATGCCTATCATCTGCTTCAGCGGATCGGCGAGGGTGGCATGGGTGAGGTGTGGCTGGCGGAACAGAAACAGCCGGTTCGCCGGCGCGTGGCGATCAAGCTGATCAAGGCGGGCATGGACACGCGCGAGGTGGTCGCGCGCTTCCAATCCGAGCGGCAGGCGCTGGCGCTGATGGACCATCCCGCCATCGCCAAGGTCTTCGATGCCGGGTCCACGCCGGAAGGCCGGCCGTACTTCGTGATGGAGTATGTCGCCGGCATCCCTATCACCGACTACTGCGATAAGCACAAGTTGAACACGCGCCAGCGGCTGGAGCTGTTCATCCTCGTCTGTGACGGCGTGCAGCATGCCCATCAGAAAGCCATTATCCATCGGGATCTGAAACCCTCGAACATTCTGGTCACCGAGATAGACGGGAAGGCGATGCCGAGGATTATCGATTTCGGCGTGGCCAAAGCTACCTCGCAGCAGCTCAGCGTTGGAACCATGTACACGCGCGTGGGGGCGGTGATCGGAACGCTGGGGTACATGAGCCCGGAGCAGGCCGATTCCGCCGGCGAGGACATCGACACGCGCACCGATGTGTACTCACTGGGCGTGGTGCTGTATGAGCTCCTGGTTGGCGAATTGCCGTTCGATTTTCAGAAACTAGCATTCGACGAAGTGCTGCGCCGGTTGCGTGAGCAGGACGCCGAGCGGCCCAGCACGAAGTTGCGCACGTTGCGCGGCCAGTCCGCCATCGTAGCGCAGAACAGGGGCGCCGACCCTCCCACCCTCACGCGGCAACTGCGCGGTGAAGCGGACGCCATCGCGCTCAAGGCTCTGGAGAAGGACCGCTCGCGGCGCTATGCTACACCATCGGAACTGGCCGCCGACATCGGACGATATCTGCGCAATGAGCCGGTGACCGCGCACCCGCCCAGCGCCGGGTATCGCGCTCGTAAATATATTCGCCGCCACCGGCTGGGCGTTGCCGTAGCTGGGGCGGGAGTGCTGCTGCTCGTCGCGTTTGCCGTGGTCCAGGCGGTGGCATTGCGGCGGATCACGCGGGAGCGTGACCGCGCGGACCGCATCACACAGTTCATGACGGGCATGTTCAAGGTGTCGAACCCCAACGAGGCGCGCGGCAACACCGTCACCGCTCGGGAAATCCTCGACAAAGGGGCGAAGGAAATCGCTGCTGGCTTGAGCAACGATCCCGAGCTACAGGCCAAAATGATGTACACCATGGCGGACACGTATGAAGACCTCGGTCTGGCGTCCCGCGCAAGATCGCTGCTCGAAGGCGCGATGGAGATTCAGAGGAGGG
>Ga0335079_10007906_pt1 | contig 12095 bp, 10 predicted proteins | sample Lox_Sample_33_FD_206719 | JGI IMG/M metagenome (GOLD analysis project Ga0335079, IMG submission 206719) | Soil microbial communities from Loxahatchee National Wildlife Refuge, Florida, United States - Lox_Sample_3.3 | ecosystem: Environmental > Terrestrial > Soil > Wetlands | place: USA... | reverse complement strand
CAGGAAGCCGCTCAGCGCGCCGAAGTTCACGATGGTCGCGAGCTCGTCCATCAGGTCGCGCATCGCGAGCGCGACGCCGGTGGAGATCGCGGCGGTCACCAGCATGCCGACGTAGGGCGTGTGGTACTTCGGGTGCACGCGCGCGAGCGCGTGCGGCAGCTGCCGGTCGCGGCCCATCGCGTAGAGCACGCGCGCGACGCCGACCTGCATCGGCAGCGCGTTCGAGAGCCCGACGACGATCGCGTAGGACCAGGCGATCGCGAGCGAGGCCCAGGCGCCGATCGCCGCGCTCGCGAGCTCGTAGGTCGCCGCCGCCGGGTCCCTGATCGTGATGCCGGGCATGAGGTTGCCGAGCACGAACGTCACGAGCATGAAGAACGCGGCCGAGATGACGAGCACCGCGATGATCGCGCGGCCGACCACGTGGCGGTCGCCGCCCTCGACCTCCTCGCTCAGCGTCGAGATCGCGTCGAAGCCGAGGAAGGACATGATGCAGATCGAGGTCGCGGCGAAGATCCTGCCGGGCGCGAAGGCGGCGGCGCTGTAGACCGGCGCGAGCGTGAGCCCGCCGGTGCCGAAGCCGTGCGAGAGCGCGATGAGCCCGAAGGCCATGAACAGCACGAGCCCGACGACCTGCAGCCCGACCGCGATGAAGTTGGCGCGGGTCGTGACGGTCACGCCGAACCAGTTCACCAGCAGCGTGAAGCCGGACAGCAGCACGATCCACCACGCGCGCCCGACGCCCGGCACCAGCTCGCCGAAGGCGACCGCGATCAGCACGTACACGAACGCCGGGATCAGCAGGTAGTCGAGCAGGATCATCCAGCCGGCGATGAAGCCGGGCAGCGTCCCGAGCGACTCGCGGGCGAAACCGTAGACCGAGCCGGCGCTCGGTATGGCCTCGGTCATCACGGCGTAGCTCTTGGCCGTGAAGTACATGCAGACGCCGCCCAGCACGTAGGCGAGCGCGATCAGCCCGCGCGAGGCATCCCAGACGAAGCCCAGCGTCGAGAGCGGCGCGATCGGCGCGATGTACGCGAGGCCGTAGACGATCAGGTCCCAGTAGTTCAGCGTGCGCTTCAGCGCGTGCGGCGTGCTCATTGCGTCCTCACGCCGGCCCGGGCATCCGCGGAAAGCGGTCCCGGTAGAGGTCTAGATTCATCGCGGCGCGGTGGTGGAACGCGACCTCGAACACCGCCTCGTCGTCGAACGGCGGGCCGACGATCTGCAGGCTCGTCGGGACGCCGCTCGCCGCGACCCCCGTCGGGACCGCCAGCGCCGGGTAGCGCGACAGCAGGTTGAAGGGCGGCGTGAATACCCAGCCGAGGTAGCTGTCGACCGCGACGCCCTCGATCGACACGTGCCGCTCCAACGAGACGTCAAGATCCGCCGCGACCTCGGTCGTCAGCACCGTCGGACACAGCAGCGCCTTCGCGCCGCGGCGCCACAGCTTCTCCTCGAGCTCCTGGTGGAGCTGCGAGGCGAGCTTCGCCGCCGCCATGATCGAGTTGCGGCGGCCGCGATAGCGGCCGATCAGCCAGCGCAGGTACGGCGTCGCCTGCTCGAGCGTCCAGTCGTTGAACGGCTGCAGGAATTCGTCGAAGTAAATCCCGAAGATCGCCTCGATCAGCACGTCGCCGAGCGCCGCCGGGTCCCAGTCGAGCTCGACCGGCTCGACCCGCGCGCCGTGCGCCGCGAGCGCCGCGGCCGCCGCCTCGAGGTTGCGGCGCGTGTCGGCGCACAGCGCCCGGCCACTCGAGGGCAGCGCGAGCCCGAGCAGCGCGCCGTCGAGGTCCGGGTAGCGCGAAGGCAGCGGCGTGTACGGCATGGCGCTGTAGCTCGCCGGATGGGGTCCCGCAATGGCGTTCTGCATCAGCACGAGGTCGTCGAAGTCGCGCGCGAGCGGCCCCTCGACCGCGAAGGCGAACAGCTCCTCGCCCGGCGTGCTCGCGAGCCGCCCGAACGGTGGCTTGTAGCCGTAGACCCCGGCGAGCGCCGCCGGGATGCGCGTCGAGCCGCCCATGTCGCTGCCGGTCGCGAGCGGCGCGAGGCCGGCCGCGAGCGCGGCACCCGAGCCGCCGCTCGAGCCGCCGGGCGTCAGCGCCGGGTTCCAGGGATTGCGGGTCACGCCGAAGCGCCGCGAGTGGGTCTGCGGGATCACGCAGAACTCGGGCACGGTCGTCTGCAGGTGCGGGATCGCGCCCGCGTCGATCAGCTTGTCGACGATCGGGTGGTTGGCCGCCGGGACCTCGTCGACCATCAGCGAACCGATCGTGCGCCGCCAGCCGCGCACGGCGGTCTCTTCCTTGATGGCGACCGGCACGCCCTCGAGGGGCCTTGCGGTACCGTCCATGTAGCGCACTTCGGCCGCACGCGCGGCGGCGAGCGCCGACTCGGCGTGAATCGCCGCGGTCGCGTTGTAGAAGGGTGCGAGACGCGCGGCGCGCTCCAGGAGCGCCTGCATCAGTTCCACCGGCGACAGGCGGCGGGCCGCGAAGCGATCGACGGCCTCGCGTGCCGAGAGATACGCGAGCTCGTCGCTCACCCGCGGTCCCGGCGAGCGCGGCGCGGCGCCTTCGCTCGCCCGGGCGGAATCACCCGCGGGCGCTTGAGGCCGGGCGCGAGACCCGCGTCCGGAACGAGCGGCGCGAGCGTGTGGCGGAAGGGCACGACTCCCGCCCACACCGGCCACGCGAGGTCGCGCGCCGGGTCGCCGGGGCCGCCCGTGCGGATCTTCGCCGAGGCGACGTCGAGCGGCATCGACATCACGCGGGTGGCGCCGAGCTCGCGCTTGTGGACCGGTCGCAGCTGATCCCAGCGGCCCGGAAACCAGTGCTCACTGAAGGCCTTGAGCACGCGCAGCCGTTCCTGCGGCTCCGTCACTTCCTCGGGTCGACCGAAGCACATGACGGCGCGATAGTTCACGGTATGGTTGAATGCCGATCGAGCGAGCACCCAGCCGTCCATGAGGTTGACCGTGAGGCAGACATCGCCGCCGGCGGCATTGGTGGTCAGCATCCGGCTGGCGACGCTGCCGTGCCAGTAGACCCGGTGGCCGATCCGCCAGTGCAGCGTCGGCGTCGCGACCGGCCGGCCGTCGACGACGTGCGCGACGACGCAGTGCATCGCCGCGTCGAGGATCGAGTAGATCGTGTCGGCGTCGTAGACGCCGCGCTCGGCGAGCCGCCGCACGCGCGTGAATGCATTCGGGGGCCCGGCCTTCCGACCCCGCCCCTCCCGTTCGCCTCCGGCCATGCTGACTCCCGTGCTGTGTCCCCGACGCCGGCGGGAGTATGCCCTGATCGGGCGCTCGAAATCCTGTACGCCGACGAGGCGCTGGTCGCGGTGATGAAGCCGTCCGGGCTGCTCGTGCACCGCACCGAGCTTGCGAGCGCCGCCACCGAGTTTGCCGTTCAGCGCCTGCGCGATCAGATCGGCCGGCCGGTCTATCCTGCGCATCGGCTCGACCGCGCGACCTCGGGAGTGCTGCTGTTCGCGCTCGATCCCGCCGTCCACGCCCGCCTTTGCGCCGCGTTCGAGGCGGGCGCGGTGCGCAAGCGCTATCTCGCGATCGTCCGCGGCTGGCCGCCCGCGTCGCTCGTGATCGACTATCCGCTGCGCCGGCTCGACGGTGACGGCACCGCGCGGCGCGATGCGGCACCGCTGGCCGCGCACACGCAGATGCTGAGCCTCGCGACCGCCGAGCTCGCCGTCCGCGTCGACCGCTACCCGACGAGCCGTTACGCGCTCGTCGCGCTCACGCCGCGAACCGGCCGGCGCCATCAGCTGCGCCGGCACCTGAAGCACATCGACCACCCGATCATCGGCGACACGACCTACGGCCAGGGCCGGCACAACCGGCTGTTCCGCGAACGCTTCGGCTGCACGCGCCTGCTGCTGCACGCTGCGGCGCTCACGCTCGCCCACCCGCTGAGCGGGGCGCCGCTCGCGATCGTCGCGCCGGCGCCGCGCGACTTTGAGTCGGTCGCGGCGGCGCTGGGCATTGGCGCTGCGGGCTTCGAGGAACCCGCCTGAGCGCGCCGCTGGTCGCGATCGTCAACCCGGCCGCCGGCCACGGCCACGCGGCGCGCGCCTGGCCGCGGCTCGCCGCGGCGCTCGCGGCGAGCGGCGCGCGCGTCGAGTGCTGGATGACGCAGGGCGCAGGCGACGCGACCCGGCTCGCGGCGCGCGCGCAGGCGGCGGCTCCGCGGCCGGTGATCGCCGTCGGCGGCGACGGGACGCTCAACGAGGTGCTGAACGGACTCCTCGAGGCCGGCGGCCCGGTCACGATCGGCGTCGCGCCCTACGGTACCGGCAACGACTGGGGACGCGAGCTCGGCATACCCGCCTCGCCCGCGGCACTGTCCGCGTTGCTCGTGCGGCGCAAGACGCGCCGCGTCGACGTCGGCCGGATCGAGTACCAGGACGGCGGCCGCCGCGCGGCGCGGTTCTTCATCAACGTGGCCGGCGTCGGCTACGACGCCTACGTGCTCGAGCGCCTGTGGCGACGCGGCCCGCGGCTGCCCGCGTACCTCGTGGCCCTGACGCGCGGCCTCGTGACCTATCGCGCACCGAGCTTCACGGTACGCGCGGCCGGGCGCTCCGAGTCGGGCTCCCTGTTCGTCGCGCTCGCGATGCTCGGGCCGTCCTGCGGCGGCGGCATGCGCTTCGCGCCGCATGCGCGACCCGACGACGGATTGATGGACCTCGTGACGATCGATCACCTCGGGCCGCTCGCGGCGTTGCGGCGGCTGCCGAAGATCTATCGCGGTACGATCCTCGACGACCGGGCGGTGCGCTTTCGGCAGTGCCCCGAGGCGCTCGTCGAGACCGAGCCGCCGTCGCGGGTCGAGGCCGACGGCCAGCTGCTCGGCACGACGCCGGTCGCGATCCGCGTGCTGCCGGGCGCGATCGATTTCCTGGTCCCGTGAGATGCTAGCGACCGCCCGACGGACCGAGGACGGAGCGATGTACGAGAGAGCCAAGGAGCCACTGGCCGCGGCGCCACTGTTCGCGCGACGCGTGCTGCGCCATACGGCGGTCGCCGCCGGCGTGATCGCGCTGTCGCTCGCGGCGGGCATCGTCGGATACCACCACTTCGAGGGATTGCCATGGATCGATGCGCTGCTGAACGCGTCGATGCTGATGGGCGGCATGGGGCCCGTCGACGCGTTGCATACGGCGCCGGGGAAGCTGTTCGCCTCGGCGTACGCGCTCTACTGCGGGCTGGTCGTGATGCTGACGACCGGGATCCTGCTCGCGCCGTTCCTGCACCGGCTGATGCACCACTTCCACTGCGACCCGGGGCGCGGCTCCTGAGCGCGTCCAGGCATCCGACGCGCGGATTGCGCGCGGCGCTCGGCGCGCTCGCGCTCGCGGTGGCGTGCGCCGCGGCGGCCGGCGGCACCACCCCCCCGGAGCGCCCCAAGGTCTGCCTCGTGCTGTCGGGCGGCGGCGCGCGCGGCATCGCGCACATCGGCGTCCTCAGGGTGCTCGAGGAGCTGCGCGTGCCGGTCGACTGCGTCGTCGGCACGAGCGCCGGCGCGATCATCGGCGGCGCGTACGCGGCGGGCTCCTCGCCCGACCAGATCGAGACCGCGATCCGCGCCGCCGACTGGGATCGGCTGCTCTCGGACCAGCCGGCGCGCGCGCTCCGCTCGGTGTACAGCAAGGAACTCGAGCGCGAGCGCATCGGCAGCGCCGAGGTCGGCGAGCACGACGGCAGCCTGTGGCTGCCGCGTGGGGTCGCGGGCCAGTACCTGCAGTTCTACCTGCAGGCGCTGGTGGCGCCGGCCGGGCGCGGCGATTTCGACGCGCTGCCGATCCAGTACCGGGCGATCGCCACCGACTTCGAGAACGGCGCGATGGTCGTGCTCGACCACGGCGACCTCGCGGCGGCGATCCGGGCGAGCATGTCGGTACCGGGCGCGTTCGCGCCGGTCGAGATCGACGGGCGGATCCTGGTCGACGGGGGCCTGGTGCGCAACGTCGGCGTCGACGTGGCGCGCGCCCTCGGCGCCGAGCGCGTGATCGTCGTCAACGTCGGCACGCCGCTCCTGAAGCGCGACGAGATCGGCTCGGTGCTCTCGGCCGCCGAGCAGACGCTCGCGATCCTCACGTGGCAGAACGTCGACACCCAGCTCGCCTCGCTGAGGCCCGGCGACGTGCTGATCACGCCCGATCTCGGCGCCTTCAGCGTCACCGACTTCGCCGGGGGCACCGCGACCATTCCGGCGGCCGAGCGGGCGACCCGCGCCGCGGCGGCCGCGCTCGCGCCGCTCGCGGTCGACGAGGCGGCGTACGCGGCCTGGCGAACGACGCAGCGCCGCAGCCGCACGCCTTCCCACTACGACCGGGTGGTCGTCGACACCTCGACGCTGAAGCGCGTGCCGCCGGCGGCGATCCGGCGCCTGCTCGGCGGCACGACGGACCCGAACGATGCGCAGGGGACGATCAACGCGTTGCTCGGGACCGACGATTTCGAGTCGATCGCCGCGACCGTCGAGCCCGGCCCGGAGGGCTCGACGCTGGTGCTGCGGCCGGTCGAGAAACCGTGGGGTCCCAACTACCTGCACGGCGGCGCGGTGCTGAGTTCGGACTTCTCGAGCGAGAACGACTTCCTGCTGACGCTCGACCAGCGGGCGACCTGGCTGACCGACCGCGGCCTCGAATGGCGCAACCGCGCGAGCGTCGGGCGCATCGACGCCCTGACCTCGCAGCTGCGCGAGCCGCTCGACCCGGCGCGGCGGTTGTTCGTGGCGCCCGAGCTCGAGCTCGAGCAGACGCTGCGCTCGGTCTACCAGGAGCACGACGCGCTCGGCACGTTCCGCACCCGCCGCCTGCGCGGCGCCGTGGATTTCGGCGCGCGGATCGGCAACTACGGCGAGATCAGCGCCGGCATCGAGGCCGGAGACGACGCGGTCGCGCTGACGACCGGGCTTCCGGTCGTGCCCGACCTGCGCGAGCGCGTGGCCGCGTGGCGCGGCACGCTCATCGTCGACCGGCTCGACAGCCTGGACTTCCCGCGCAGCGGCTACCTGCTGAGCGCCGACGCCCGCCTGGCGCGCCACATGCTCGGTGGCGCCGAGGTCTACGACAAGCTGTCCTTCGAGGCGCAGCAGGCCTTCGGCACCGAGCGCACGAGCGTGCTGCTCGCGGCGCGCTACCAGAACGCGTCGGGCGGCGCGCTGCCGCTCGGCGAGGTGTTCTCGCTCGGCGGCTTTCAGAACCTGTCGGGCTACGCGCGCGACCAGGTGCTCGCCGAGCACATCACCTTCGTGCGCGCGGTCGTGCGCGAGCGGCTCGCGGGCTTCGCGCCGCTGCTGCCGGCGGTCTACGGCGGCTTCTCGCTCGAGGCGGCCGACATCGCGCGCCGCGTCGACGCCTCGGCGGCCGGCCGGCTGTACGGCCTGTCACTGTTCGTCTCCGCCGACTCGGCGCTCGGACCCGTCTACCTCGGCACCGGCTTCGCGGCGCGTGGCTTCGCCTCGCTCTACCTGTACCTCGGCCGGCCATGAGGCTCGCGCTCGACCTGCAGGCCGCCGCCGGCATCGCCGCCTTCATCGCGCTGGCACTGCCGGTGAGCGCCAACGTGCGCGCGATCCGCTGGCGCGTCATCGCGGTCGCGGTGCTGCTGCAGTTCGCGATCTGCATCGTGCTGCTGCGCGTGCCGCCGATCGCCGCCGCGCTCGGCGTGCTCAACCGCGGCGTCGGCGCGATCTCCGCCGCGACCCGGGCCGGCTCGTCGTTCGTGTTCGGCTACCTCGGCGGGGCGTCGCCGCCGTTCGCGGTCGAGAACGGCGGCGCGCTCACCGTGTTCGCCTTCCAGGTCGTCCCGATCATCATCGTCGTGTCGGCGCTGTCGGCGGTGCTCTGGTACTGGCGCGTGCTGCCGCTCGTGATCCGCGGGATCGCGTGGCTATTCGAGCGCACGCTCGGCACCACCGGTCCCGCCGGCTTCGCAATCACCGCCAACGTGTTCGTCGGCCAGGTCGAGGCGCCGCTCCTCGTGCGGCCGTACATCGCGCGCATGAGCCGCTACGAGCTGCTGCTGCTGATGACCGCCGGCATGGCGATGATCGCGGGCTCGATGATGGTCGTGTACTCGGCGATGCTCGCCAGCCACTTCGACAACATGCTGTCGCAGCTGCTGACCAAGTCGCTGATGTCGGTGCCGGCCTCGATCCTGTTCGCGCACCTAATGCTGCCGGACGAGTCGCAGTCGACCGAGCACGCCGCGCCCGGCCGCATCTACACGAGCACGATGGACGCGATCACCCGCGGCACGACCGACGGGCTGCACATCTGGCTGAACGTGATCGCGATCCTGCTGGTGCTGATCGCGCTGGTCGCGCTCCTGAACGCCGCGGTCGGCGCACTGCCGCCGGTCGCCGGCGCGCCGCTGTCGCTCGAGCGCGTCGCGGGGTGGCTGTTCGCCCCGCTCGCCTGGCTGATGGGCATCCCGTGGCACGAGGCGACCAGCGCCGGCAGCCTCCTTGGCATCAAGACCGTGCTCAACGAGTTCCTCGCCTACCTGCGGCTCGCCGAGCTCGGACCGACTGCGCTCACCGACCGCAGCCGGCTGGTGACGATCTACGCGCTGTGCGGCTTCGCGAACTTCGCGAGCATGGGCCTGCAGATCAGCGGCATCGCCGCGATGGCGCCGGAGCGGCGCGACGACCTGAACGCGCTCGCGCTGCGCTCGCTGTACGGGGCGACGCTCGCCTCCTGCATGACCGGCGCGATCGTCGGCATCGTGGCGTTCTGATGGCGCAGCGCGGCTGAGACGCCGACGTGCACAGCGCAGAGCGTCGCCGGCGGATCGGCCTCTGGGTGCTCGTCGGGCTCATCCTCGTGCACCTCGCGGCGTTCGGGCTCTACACGCGCCGCGAGCGCCAGACGCAGCTCGTGCTCCTCTACCTCGACGCACGCGACCAGTGGAAGGCGGGGCACCTCGACGCCGCGGCGCGCGAGTACGCGGAGTTCCTCGAGGCGCGTGACGCCGCCGCCTGGCCGCTGGTGCTCGTCAAGACCTTCCCGGACCGAGCGAGCGGCTGGTTCTCGCTCGGCCGCGTCGAGACCGACCGCGGGCGCGTCGATGCGGCGCTCGCGGCCTTCGAGCGCGCGATGGCGGCGGACCCGGGCGTCGGCCGGCGCGAGTACCGCGACCTGCTGCTCGAGAGCGGCCGCGGCGCCGCGCTCGCGGCGTTTGCGCGCGCCGAGCTCGCGCGCGACCCCGGGTCCGCGCCGGCCTGCAAGGACCTCGGCGCCGCGCTGCTCGCGACCGGCGATCCCGCCGGCGCCGCGCTCGCCTACGAGCGCGCGCTCGCGCGGCTGCCGGCCTATCTCGCGAAGCGCGATCCTAAGTTTCGCGGCGGCCTGTCGTCGCCCGAGGCGGACCTGCTGAACCTGTGGTCGGTCGCAACGCGGCTCGCGGGCGATGCCGCGCGGGCCGATGCGATCTGCGACGGGCTGACGCGCCGCCAGCCGCGCGCCACGCACCTCGACCGGCTGTGCCACGCCTATGCGCGCGCCGCCTCGGGCGACGCCTCCGGGGCGCGCGCGGAACTCGCCGCGTACCAGCCGCCCGCCCCCGAGCACGAGGCGCTCGCGTCGGCGCTGCTCGCCCGGCTCGGCGGCCGCTAGGACGCCGCGGCGCCGACCAGCGCGGCGATCTTGATCGCGGTCTCGAGCGCCGCGCGCCCCTCGGCGCCGCCGACGAGCGGCGGCTGGCCGGTGCGGATCGAGTCGGCGAAGGCCTCGATCTGCGCCTTGAGCGCATCGCCCTGCTCGTAGGTGCGCTCGTCGATCGCGACCTGCGGCAGGTCGCCGACGGGCGGGGCACTGCCCTTGCGGATCACCGTCAGGATCTTCTGCTGCAGGTCGAGCGACAGGTACGCCTCGTCCTCGAACAGCCGCAGCTTGCGCTCGGTCTTGAGGCTCACGCGGCTGGCGGTGACGTTGGCGACGCAGCCCGAGGCGAACTTCAGGCGCGCGTTCGCGATGTCGAGGTCGTCCGAGAACACCTTGCTGCCGATCGCGTCGATCGAGGTGATCGGCGAGCGCACGATGCTCTGGATCAGGTCGATGTCATGGATCATGAGGTCGAGCACGACGCTGACGTCGGTGCCGCGCAGCCGAAACGGTGCGAGACGCGCCGACTCGATGAAGCGCGGCCGGGTCACGAGACCCTCGATCGCGCGCACCGCTGAATTGAAGCGCTCGAGGTGGCCGACCTGCAGCACGCGCCCGCGCGCCGCCGCGACCGCGATCAGCTCCTCGGCTTCGGCAACCGTCGTCGTGATGGGCTTCTCGACCAGCACGTGCACGCCGGCCTCGAGGCAGGCGCGCGCGATCCCGTGGTGCAGCGGCGTCGGCGTCGCGATCGAGACCGCGTCGACCTGCCCGAGCAACCCGCGCCAGTCGCCGACGCCCGGCACGCCGAGCTCGGCCGACACGGCGGCGCGCGTGGCTTCATTGGCATCGACGACCGCGACCAGCCGGCTCCCCGGCAGCGCCGCCCACTTCTGGGCGTGGAAACGCCCGAGGTAACCGACCCCGATCACCGCGGCCCTGATTTCCGTGCTCACCACCTGTGCCTCCGGGCGCGACCGGCCCGGTTGTGGTCGGAAGTCGCGCCGGCCATCATTATAGGCAGGCCCCTTCTGGCGCACCCCGATGCCCGACCCGATGCCGCTTGAGCCCGAGAGTCACGAGACGCTGCGCCGCGCGCGGCTGCGCCGCGAGCTCGTGCTGTTCGGCATCGTCGGCGGGTTCGGGATCCTCGTGCTGCCGTTCGCCGTCTACCTCGCGGGCGCCGCGACGCTCGGGCCTTACGAGGGCGGGCTGCTGACCTTCCTCGGGAAGCTGTACGGCGACTTCTTCCGCCTGCGGCTGCCGGCGCTCGGCCTGCTGCTCGGCCCTTATGTCATATTCCAGGGCGCGCGGATCCTGACGCGGCCGCTGCGTCACGGCACGGCTAAGGCAAAGCCCGAAGCTAGGGTGATCCCCTAAAGAATCGGCGATTCCGGACGTTACACGGTTCGGGACCGGCGCGCCTGCGCCGGCAACATTGCGCTGCAGCCGGTTCGACGGAGCCCTGGCATGACGCCGGAACTCGATGCCCAATTGCGATCGCTGGTGAACTTCCCCTCGCCGCCAGGCGTCGCCTCGCACATCATCCAGCTCGCGCAGGACCCGAACATCGAGATGGGCAAGGTCGCCAAGGCGATCGGCATGGACCCGGCGCTGTCGACCAAGGTGCTGCGCATCGCGAACTCCCCGCTCTATGCGCAGCGCCGCCGCAGCGAGAACCTGCGCCAGGCGCTGATCGTGCTCGGCCTGAACGCGACGCTGACGCTCGCGCTCAGCTTCTCGCTGGTGAAGTCGCTGCGCGGCGCGAAGCCGAATGGCGTCAACCACCCGCTGTACTGGCGCCGCGCGCTGCTCGGCGCATCCGCCGCCCGCGCGCTCGGCGAGGCGACCGGCCAGACGCTGCTCGAGGAGCTGTTCCTCGCGGGGCTGCTGCAGGACATCGGCATGCTGGCCCTCGACCGGGCCGTGCCCGACCTCTACCGCGACACCGGCGAGCTGCAGAAGAACCATCGCGAGCTCGCGGCCCACGAGCGCAAGCGCATCGGCGTCGACCACGCCGACGTCGGCCACTGGCTGATGAAGCAGTGGAACCTGCCGGAGCGGCTCTCGACCGCGATCGGCCAGTCGCACAAGCTCGACAACCGCCGCGTGCTCGACCCGGCCGACGGCTTCAACCGCTGCGTCGCGATGTCGGGCCCGATCGTCGACATCTTCGTGCTGCCGAACGACCGCAAGCCGTTCCAGGAAACCGCGCAGCAGATCGAGCGCGTGTTCGGCCTCGACAAGGAGGAGTTCGGCCGCATCATCCAGCGCGTCAGCTCGCTGGTGCCGGAGACCGAGGCGATCTACGAGACCGACCTGATGTCGGACCCGGAGTCGATCGTCGACCAGGCGCGCGAGGTGCTGATGATCCGCAACCTGCACGCGATGCAGGAGATGACCCAGCTGCGCGACACCGCCGACTCGCTGACCGAGCGCGCGCGCGAGCTCGAGGAGGAGTC
>Ga0335079_10007904_pt1 | contig 12095 bp, 16 predicted proteins | sample Lox_Sample_33_FD_206719 | JGI IMG/M metagenome (GOLD analysis project Ga0335079, IMG submission 206719) | Soil microbial communities from Loxahatchee National Wildlife Refuge, Florida, United States - Lox_Sample_3.3 | ecosystem: Environmental > Terrestrial > Soil > Wetlands | place: USA... | reverse complement strand
CCCCGATCATCTCGCCTCGAGCGGCCGCCAGGAAATGATCGCGGCCATCCGCAACGCCGGGTTTGGGGTGGTGGCGCTCGATCCCACGCAATCCAAGTTCGGAGCCGTGGAAAGCCGCGAGGAAGCGAGGAAATGCGCGGCGCTATTCCGCGAGAATCGCGATGCCATCGCCGGCGTCATCGTGTCGCTACCGAATTTCGGCGACGAGCGCGCCATCGCCGACGCGTTGCGCGCGGCGGATTTGCCGGTCCCCGTTCTGGTGCAGGCCACGCCCGACACGCCATCGAAGATGTCCATCCGCGACCGTCGGGACAGCTTCTGCGGCAAGATGTCGGCCTGCAATAATCTCGCACAGTACGGAATTCCGTACTCGCTTACCACGCGCCACACCGAAACCCCGGATTCGGATTTCTTCAAGCGGGATCTGGACTGGTTCGCGGGAGTCTGCCGCGTAGTGCGAGGCCTGCGCCGCCTGCGCGTGGGAGCGATCGGCGCGCGCCCGGCCGCTTTCAACACGGTCCGCTACAGCGAAAAGATTCTGGAAGCCAACGGCATCTCGATCGAGCCCATCGATCTGTCGGAAATTCTGGGCCGCATCGAGCGCATGAAAGACGCCGACGACCCCGCGCAGCAGAAACTGGCGGAGATCCGGCGCTACGTTTCCACCAGCGGCATTCCCGATTCGGCGCTGATGAAAATGGCCAAGCTGGGTGCAGTGGTGGACGGCTGGATGCAACAGACGGACGTAGCCATCAGCGCGGTGCAGTGCTGGACGTCGATGGAAGAGTACTTCGGGGTGGTGCCGTGCACGGTGATGAGCATGATGAGCAACAACCTGATGTCCAGCGCCTGCGAAGTCGACATCTGCGGGGTCATCGGGATGCATGCGCTGCAACTGGCTTCGGGCACGCCCAGCGCGCTGCTTGACTGGAACAATAATTACGGCGACGATCCCGACAAGGCGGTCTGCTTCCATTGCAGCAATCTGCCGAAACACTTCTTCCAGGATGTGCGCATGGACTTTCAGGAGATCATCGCGGGAACGGTGGGGAAGGAGAACACGTTCGGCACCTGCGTGGGCCGCGTGAAGGCGGGGCCGATGAGCTACGCGCGGTTTTCCACCAGCGATCGCGAGGGCGCCATCCGCGGCTACGTGGGCGAGGGCGTCTTCACCAACGATCCGCTCGAGACTTTCGGCGGCGCCGGCGTAGTTCAGATCCCGCGCATGCAGGACCTGCTGCGCTACATCTGCGCGGGCGGCTTCGAGCATCACGTGGCTGCCAATTTCTCGACGGTGGCTGCCGCGGTGCACGAAGCCGCCACCCGGTACCTGGGCTGGAATGTCTACTGGCACAAGGAAGCGGGCTGCTGAACAGCCTACAATAGAGGGCTATGCAGATCGATGAGGAAACCCTCCAGACGTTCAGCGCGAGCCTTGGACGCTGCAACGGCACTCCCGCCTTTGTGGACCGTTTCTATCAGATCTTCCTGGCCTCGTCGCCGAAGGTCCAGGAGAAGTTTGCTCAGACGGATTTCGTTCGGCAGAAGGGCGCCCTTCGCGCTTCACTGGACGCCATGCTGCTGGCCGCGAAGGATCCCAAGGGCCCCGAGCAGTACCTGCGCAATCTCGCGGAACGGCATAGCAGCCGCCAGCTCAACATCGGCGCGGAACTCTACGATCTCTGGCTCGACAGCCTGCTCGCCACAGTGAAGGAATTCGATCCCGTGAATGGCCCCGCGGTCCAGGAGGCTTGGGAGAAGGTAATGATGCTGGGAGTCTCGTATTTGCTGTCGCGCTACTGAACCGTCCCTCACGAAAATCCCGTCGAATAAAGCCTGCCGCGACTGGAAGGAACGGTGGCGCTACTGCCGGTAAAAACCCGCGATTGTCTCGCAGACGCATTCGATATCGTCGAAGGAGACTTCGGGATTCACCGGCAGCGCCAGCACTTCACTTGCGGCCTTCTCGCTAGTGGGGAAATCACCGGCTTTATAACCAAGATCCGCAAAGCAGTGCTGCAAGTGGAGTGGAACAGGATAATATACCTCGGTTCCTACACCTTGCTCCTTCAGAAATTCCCGCAACTGGTCCCGGCGGGCGCAACGAATCACAAACTGGTTGTAGATGTGCCTCGTCTGGTGCTGCGCCGGCGCGGGCGCCGAGATGGGAGCGCCTGTACTCGCCAGCATCCTGCGATAGCAGGCGGCATTCTCCTGCCGCCGCTCGGTCCAAGCGTCCAGGTATTTCAATTTCACTCGCAGGGCCGCGGCCTGCAAAGTGTCCAGCCGTGAATTGATTCCGATCCACTCGTGCAGATAAGTGCCCGTCTCGCCGTGGTTGCGCAAAGCCTTGAGCCGCGTGGCCAACGCACCATCATGGGTCGTCAGCATTCCGCCGTCACCCAGTCCACCCAGGTTCTTGCTCGGATAGAAACTGAAGCAACCCATTGCTCCTATGGACCCAGCCCGCTTCCCACGGCACTCACTTCCAATGGCCTGGGCGGCATCTTCTATTACCGCGAGGCCTCGCGGGCGCGTTATCGTGAGCAGCGTATCCATATCCGCACATCCGCCGAACAGGTGCACGGGAATAATGGCGCGAATCCGCGGATTCGCCCGGAGTGCATCCTCCAAGCGGTCCATGTCCATATTAAAGGTCGCGGGATCGATGTCGACGAATACCGGCGTAGCTCCCACCCGTGAGATGGAACCCGCCGTAGCGAAGAAGCTGAACGGTGTGGTCAAGACCTGATCACCCGGATGGACGTCGAGCGCCCAAAGCGCCAGCGAAAGCGCGTCTGAGCCCGAGGCGCAGGCCACGGCGTGAGGCGTCCCGATGTGCGACGCGATCTCCTGTTCCAGCCGCTCGACATCTTCGCCCAGGATGAACCTCTGGGAATCGAGCACGCGCGTGAGCGCTGCCAGCAGTTCGTCCCGAATGGGCGCGTGCAGGGACCCGAGGTCGAGCAGAGGAATCCGCCGCTGAGCAATCATCACTTCATTTTGCTGCACTCCAGCGCGGAATGCCACTGAGGGGCCGGGCTATCTCACCGCCCTCACTTCGGCAACCAAGACCAGCGGGTTCACGGTTCTCGCATTTCGCAGAGTGCGGAGGATTTCGGCCTTGCGGAAACCCGCGCCGCGGAACTCATCCAGGAGGGCACCTCCCTCCTTGGCGCCGGCAACTCAGGCAAACCAATTGGTCGCGTCCAGCTGTTCTGGGGGCAGAGGAGCCGAGAGAATCAGTTCGGCAGAATACACCGTCCCACCCTTACGCACCACGCGCGCCAGCTCGTGAAAGATGCATTCTCGGCCCGGATTCAGATTGAAAATGCCGTTCACGAGCGCAACGTCGATCGAGGCATCGGGGAGTGGCAGGCGCTCTGCATCCGCCCGGCAGAAAACGACATTCTCCATCCCAGCTTCGCGCGCTCCCCGTCGAGCAGGTTCGAGCATCGCCTGGCTGAAATCCACGCCCGCGACCCTCCCCGCAGCGCCAACGCGCCGGCTGGCGATCAGGGAATCCAGCCCCGCGCCGCATCCCAGATCGAGGACCGTGGCTCCCCGGCGCATATCGGCCCTGAGCGAAATATTCGATACACCGGCGAACCGGTCTACACAATCACCGGGCAAGCTGCGTAACCACTCAGCGGAATACCCGACGCTTTCGGCGAACGCTCGCCCCACGGGAAATGGATGGGAATCGGACGGTCTCGCCGCGGCAGCGGAGTAAGCGTCGCGAACTTCCGCCCGGATGTTCGAAGTCATTGCGGTTCTTCGATCATACGCTCAAACCAGGATTCCCCGTGCCGATAAGAAAGTGGAGAGGTTGAGACCACCATGTTCGCTCGAAAAGGCCGGGGTTGCGGTACCGCACTGATTCTGTTCCTTGCCGTCGCCGGGGTGTGCAGCGCGGAGAGCAACTTGCACCGCAACGTCCTGAGCAACCGCGATGTCGTCACGTTGGCGAAAGCCGGGTTCGACGAGGAATTCCTCGTCAGCGTCATAGTGAGCAGCCGCACCCACTTCGACACCAGTGCCGACGGGCTGGCCGCGTTGGCCGAACAGGGCGTCACGCAACGGATCATCGAGGTGATGATGAACCCGGAAGTAGCGACGCCCCCGGCAGCAGCGCCGGCTCCAGCCGTGGCGGTGGCCGCTAAGCCCATACGAGCTTCAAAAGTGTCCCCGGCACGATTGGCCATCATGGAAAATGCGCCCTACTACGAGTCGAAGTCCGTCTTCTTCGGTGCGTGGAAGAAAAAGGTCGGTGTCGGCGCGGCGCCGCCGCCCAAAGAATCCAGATCCTCCCACCTGGGGAGTTTGTATTCAGGGGCGATGGTCCAGCAGAAGTATCTGCCTGTTGGCGGCCCGCCCGCTCCAACCCAGACCGTCCAATACGCCGTGGCGCGGTGATTACTATGTGCCGTTCGCTGCTTTTCCCGGTGCTGCTTGCATTTTGCTGCCTTCCTGCGCACAGTCTCCAGATCCGCACGGAACAACTGCCAAGGGCTATCGTCGGCCTGCCCTATCGCGCGGAAATTAATACGGAGTTGGATGACCGCTGCATGGCGGCGGACGTGCGCTTCACGCTGACGGACGGCAGCCTGCCGCGAGGTCTCAAGCTGGACGTTTTCGGCCTGGGAGGCACACCGCGAGAGGTGGGACGGTTCCAGTTCACGATCCGCGCCGCAAATCAATGCATCGCCATCGAAAGAACAATCGAGCTGTTTGTGACCGGCAAACCGGTGCTCGACGTCTCACCCGGCGAACTGGTATTCGAATATCATTTGGATGGCCCGCTGCCTTGGCCCGGAGCGGTGCTCGTGATCGGCACTTGGCCCGGCCTGCCTTATGCGGTTAGTGCCAACGGAGCGGGGTGGGTGCATGCCGAACCAGCCAGCGGCGCCACTCCCGATAGCGGTTCGGCGCTCCGCGGCGATGCCGTCACCGTGCGCATACATCCTGAAAAACTGAATCCGGGAACCTACAGGACAACGCTGGTCTTCTCCACGTGGCAGGGCGCAAATGCCCCGGAGATTCCTGTTACGCTCAAGATCATCAAGGACGAATAACGCCCGCCGTTCACGCGGCTGCGTGCGCGGCCCGGCGCCACGCGCCTTCGTACCCCCGTACCAGGTGAATCACCAGTTCGTCGAAGAAACGGTCGACGCGGCGCTCCAGTTCCTCCTCGGCATACAGCTCCATGGAATCCCTCTTAACGCCCTGGTCCTTTACGAAATCGATCATCTTGTCCTTAATAATGTAAAGGGCCCGAACCGATTCGTGCAGCGGGATGGATTCCTCGTACCGCATCCTCCCGATGTGCTCATATTCCCGAGCCAACTCTTCTTCTTGGGCCTCAGCCAGCCATTTCCCGAGGTGGGCCAATATCTGCCGGCCCCGTTCACGCAATTCCAGGTCCTGCAAATTGCGGATGTGAGATAAATCGGGGTGGCGCCGGATGTCATGCAGGACGCGCGTGGAGATCTCTTCCTGATGCGCTTCAATCAGGTGGATGAGCCTTGCAGAGAGCATACTTGCCTCCAGACTCATGCTAATCCCCTAGATAACCATTGCCAATCCAGTCAAGATACTATTGGATATACGACACTTGCGGTCGTAGTTTAACTGGTTGACCCATATAGAGATTCTCAGGTATACTGATCTTGGACTGAATCAGTCGTACATCCAATGTTAAAGCTGACCAAAAAAGCCGATTACGGCCTCATCGCGGTGAAACACCTGGCGGCGATGCCGGGTGACGGCCGGGCGGCGAGCGCGAAGGAGATTGCCGACGCTTATGGTATCCCTTTGCCGTTGTTGGCGAAGATTTTGCAGAAGCTGACCAAAACCGGGCTGCTGTTTTCGGTGCCGGGATCGAGCGGCGGGTACAAGCTGGCGAGGCGGCCGGAAAAAATAAGCGCGCTCGAAGTGATTCATGCGATCGACGGGCCGATTATTCTGACCACGTGCTTCACCGCGCACGGCCGCTGCGATCAATCACAGAAATGCACGGTGCGCGAACCGCTGCGCAAGGTGCATGAGGCCATTATTCACCTGCTCGACCGGATCACTATTTCCGAGATGGCAGGTGACGGCAATTTGTGTCTCCCCGAGACAGGGGCGAAAACGCCGTTTGCCGACAGGCTCGAGCCATTACATGTTCTTTGAGGAAAGTTAATGAAAACGCCAATTTATTTCGATAATCATGCGACCACGCCCACGGATCCGCGGGTGGTTGACGCCATGCTGCCCTATTTCACTACCAAATTCGGCAACGCGGCCAGCCGCAACCATAGCTTCGGCTGGGAGGCGGAAAAAGCCGTCGACAACGCCCGCAAGCAGATCGCGGACCTGATCGGCGCAACATCCAAGGAAGTCATTTTTACCAGCGGCGCGACCGAATCCGACAATCTGGCCATCAAGGGCGTGGCCGAGATGTACGCCGAAAAGGGCAATCATATTATCACGGCCGCCACCGAACATAAGGCGGTACTGGACACCTGCAAAAAGCTGGAGAAACACGGATACCGCGTGACGTACCTGCCGGTGAAGGCCGATGGCCTGGTGGATCTCGACATGCTGCGAGAGTCGATCACCGACAAAACCATCCTGATCACGCTGATGTACGCCAACAACGAAATCGGCGTTATCCAGCCGGTGAAGGAGATCGGCAAGATTGCGCACGAGAAGGGTGTTCTGTTCCACACCGATGGGGTGCAGGCGGTGGGCAAGGTTCCGGTGGACGTGATCAAGGACAACATCGACCTGATGTCCATGAGCGCGCACAAGATTTACGGCCCCAAGGGAGTGGGCGCTTTGTATGTGCGGCGCAAGAGCCCGCGCGTGCAGATTACGGCGCAGATGGATGGCGGCGGCCACGAGCGCGGCATGCGATCGGGAACGCTGAACGTTCCGGGAATTGTGGGGATGGGCGAAGCGTGCGCCATCTGCCATCGCGAGATGCCGGAAGAATCCAAGCGCCTCAGCCATCTTCGCGACAAGCTGCGGAACACGTTTGAAACCGAGCTGGATGAAGTGTTCATCAATGGCTCGATGGAGCACCGGCTGCCGCACAACCTGAACATGAGTTTCGCGTACGTGGAAGGCGAATCGCTGCTGATGGGCATTAATGACGTGGCGGTTTCGAGCGGCTCGGCCTGCACGTCGGCGACGCTCGAGCCGAGTTACGTTCTCAAGGCTCTGGGTGTGGGCGACGATCTGGCGCATACCTCGATTCGTTTTGGCCTGGGCCGCTTCAACACGGAAGAGGAAGTGGATTACGTGGCTGGACGGGTCATCGAAGTGGTGCGGAAGCTGCGTGAGCTTTCGCCGCTTTACGAAATGGCTAAGGAAGGCGTGGATTTCAGCAAGGTTCAGTGGGCGGCGGAGTAACGCGCCCCGAAGATAAAAATTAAAGAGGGAGAGGCAATGGCTTATTCGGATAAGGTTCTGGATCATTACAATCACCCGCGAAACGTGGGGTCGATGGACAAGAGCGATCCCAGCGTGGGCACCGGCATGGTGGGCGCGCCGGAGTGCGGCGACGTGATGAAGCTGCAGGTGAAGGTGGACGAGGCGACGGGCGTGATCGCAGACGCCAAGTTCAAAACTTTCGGCTGCGGCAGCGCGATCGCCAGTTCTTCGCTGGCCACGGAGTGGCTGAAGGGGAAGACGGTGGACGAGGCGCTGGCCATCAAGAACACCGACATCGTCAACGAGCTGAGCCTGCCTCCGGTAAAGATTCACTGCTCGGTGCTGGCCGAAGATGCCATCAAAGCGGCCATCTCCGATTACAAGCGGAAGCAGGAAGAGCGGAAGCCGGCCGAAGCGCGAGCCTGATGACGGAAACAGACCAAGTCGTGCAGTTGACGCCCGGCCCGGAGGCCTCCAGGCCGGAGCCGGTAATCCAGGTGACGCCGAAAGCCATCGCCAAGATCCGGCAGGCGTTTGCGAAGCAGGGAGTGGAGGGCGTTCTGCGTCTGGGCGTTCTGGGAGGCGGCTGCTCGGGTCTGAGCTACCAGTTCAAGTTCGACACGAAGCAGCGGCCAACCGACAAAGTCTTCGAATTCGACGGCGTGAAGATTGTGGTGGATCCCAAGAGCCTGCTCTATTTGCACGGCATGACGCTCGACTACAAAGAGTCGCTGATGCAGTCGGGCTTCGTGTTCGACAATCCCAACGCGCAGAAGAGCTGCGGCTGCGGTACATCGTTCTCGTCGTAGGAAGAACGGTGACAGGCAGCGCCGTCCACGCGCCGACAGGGCAGGACGATGTGAATTCCCCATGTGACTCGGCTTGGGACGGCGAAGCCAGTCACCATTTTTCCTACGACGAGAAGATCTCCGATGAATCCTGTTTCGTCCAACTACTACGATTTCTTTGGCCTGGGGCACAAACTGGATCTGGATCTGGCGGATCTGGAGAAGCGCTTCTATGCGCTGAGCCGCCAGTATCATCCGGACCGGTACACGTTGAAGAGCCGCGAGGAACAGCAATACGCGCTCGACGCCACCGCCATTCTGAACGACGCGTATCGCACGCTGCGCGATCCGCTAACACGGGCCGAGTATCTGCTCAAAGAAAACGGGTTTGATATCGGCGAACAAGGGTCGAAGAATGTTCCTCCGGAGTTACTGGAGGAGGTATTCGAGCTGAACATGGCGATCGAAGAACTGCGTGGGGGCGACGATTCGGCGCGGGCGGGGCTGGAAGATGCGCGCAAGAAGTTCGTGGCCATGCGAGAGCAGATTGATGCGGAGTTGCAGAGTCGATTTGCCGGCTACGATCACGCAGGCGACCGTAACCTGCTTTCCGAGATTCGCGGACTGCTGAATCGCCGGCGGTATGTTCGAAATCTGCTTAACGAAGTAGACCACGAATTGACCGGAGCCGCGGCATGACGCCCATCCAGATTGATTTCGGCAAACCAGAGCGGGTGGTAGGCATCGATCTGGGCACGACAAACAGCCTGGTGGCCTACATGGATGCCGCCCAGCACCCCGTCGTCATTCCGGGCGAGGACGGCGACAAGCTGGTGCCCAGCATCGTCACGCTCACCCGGAAGGGCGACATCATCGTGGGAAACAAGGCCCGCGCCGCGCTCATCGATGAACCCGACCGCACCGTGTACTCCATCAAACGCCTGATGGGCCGCGGCGTAGGCGATGTGCAGGATGAGCTGAAGCTCTTTCCGTTTCGCGTGGCGGAGGGCAGCGAGTCAGTCATCCACGTCCAATTGGGCGAACGCACCTTCACGCCTCCCGAGATCTCGGCCTTTATCTTGCGCCAGCTCAAAAAGAACGCCGAGAGGTCGCTGGGCGAGGCGGTCACCAAGGCCGTGGTCACGGTTCCCGCTTATTTCAACGACGCACAGCGGCAGGCCACCAAGGACGCCAGCCGCATCGCGGGCCTGGAAGTGCTGCGCCTGGTGAACGAGCCGACGGCGGCCGCTCTGGCTTATGGGCTGGATAAGCGGCGCGACGGGATCGTGGCGGTTTACGACTTGGGTGGCGGAACATTCGACATCTCGATTCTCAAGCTGCACGAAGGAATCTTCGAAGTACTCGCCACCAACGGCGACACGCATCTGGGCGGCGACGACATCGACAACCGCCTGGTCCACATCGCCCTGGAAGACATTCACAGCGAATGGGGCAAGGACATTTCGCATTACGGTGACGCCGTGCAAACGCTACGGCGCGCGGTGATCGAGGCCAAAGAGCGGTTGTCGTTCGTGCCATCCACGCAGCTCGAGTTCGCCTACAAGGGCAAGACCTACCACCGTGAGATCACGCGCGAGCTTTTCGAAAAGCTGATCGCGGACATTGTCGACCGGACACTGGGACCGTGCCGCAATTGCATCAAGGATGCGGGCGTGACCGTCGAGCAGATTGACGAAGTGGTATTAGTCGGCGGCTCGACGCGTATTCCCATGGTGCGGAATGCGGTGGAAACGCTGTTTCGCGCCAAACCGCACACGGATCTGAATCCCGATGAAGTGGTGGCGCTGGGCGCCGCGGTGCAAGCGGGCATCCTCTCAGGCACGGTGGAGAACCAGTTACTACTGGACGTGACGCCGCTTTCGCTGGGAATCGAAACCATGGGCGGAGTGGTGTCGAAGCTGATCCACCGCAATTCGACCATCCCGGCGAGCGCCACCGAAACTTTTACCACAGCGGTGGATGGCCAGCGCAATGTTCTGATCCACGTGCTGCAAGGGGAGCGCGAGCTGGCCAAAGACAACCGGAGCCTGGCGCGCTTCGATCTGAAAGAGATCGATCCGCTGCCCGCCGGCATGGCGCGGATTGAGGTGAGATTTCTCATCGACGCCAATGGCATTTTAAACGTCACGGCGCGCGATGCGCGCACGGGTAAGGAGCAGTCCGTGGACATCAAGCCGAGCTACGGGCTCACCGACGAGCAGGTGGAGGCTATGTACCAAGAAGCGGTGGATCGCGCCGAAGAAGATTTTCGCGCGCGCCAAGTGGCGGAAGCCCGCGTGGAGGCAGACCGCATCCTAGCAGCGGTCGACAAAGCCAAACGGAACGACGCGTATCTCGATCTGACGGACGAAGAGCGGAACGAGATCACGCGGGCGCTGAATGAACTGCTGGTGGTATACCACGCCGACGACCATCAACTGATCCGCGCCAAAATCGACCAATTGAACAGCGTCACCATGAAACTGGCCGAGAATATGATCAATACGGCGGTGTCGAGCGCGCTGAAGGGAACGAAGATCTGATGCCTGGACTCACCTGGGATCATACCGAAGATATCGCTCTGTCGCTTTACGAAGCCCATCCGGACGTCGATCCGCTTAAAGTGCGGTTCACCGACATGCACAAGTGGATTACGGAACTCGAAGACTTTGGCGACGACCCGAAGAAGTCCAGCGAAGGCAAGCTCGAAGCGATTCAGATGGCGTGGTACGAGGAGTGGAAGGAAGGGCAGGAATAGTGACTGTCGCAGCGTCAACCGCTCCCTTTGGTCACGGCTCGGTTTCGGGCTGCGCTTGACTGAGCCGCTCGTCGGATGTCATGTTACGGCGGATTTCGATCGGCGCCTGGAAGGCACGCCAGGCGGGCCATGCTATAATCTGAGTTTCCGCAGTTCCCCCGAGGGACATTTTTTATGCCGAAACTCAAGACCCATAAGGGTGCGTCCAAGCGATTCAAGAAGACCGGGACGGGTAAAGTCGTACGCGGCCATGCTTTCGCCCGCCACATCTTAACCTCGAAGGCGCGGAAGAGAAAGAAGAAGCTGCATGAGCAGGTGGTGGCCGACAAGGCGGACCAGGCCAAGCTGCAGCGCATGATTCCTTACTAGCAGTCGAGCGCGCGGACGGAGCGCGTGGCACGTGCCCGAGCCGCCGCAACAAATCCAATCAGGAGTTGAAACGTGCCCAGAGTCAAACGAGGTACCAAACGCAGAGCCTCCCGCGCGAAAACACTCGAGCGGGCATCCGGCTATTTTCTAACCAAAAGCAAACTGCATCGCGCGGCCCAGGAGGCTGTGGAGCGGGGCCTGAAGTTCGCCTACATCGGCCGCCGGCAGAAGAAGCGCGACTTCCGGGCGCTGTGGATCGTGCGCATCAGCGCGGGATGCCGCGCCGCCGGAGTCCCCTACAGCAAATTCATGAACGGCCTCAAGAAGGCTGGGATTACACTCGATCGCAAGGTGCTCGCGGAAGTGGCCGCGAACGATGAATCCGGCTTCAAGCAACTGGTTGAGCGGGCCAAAGCGGCGCTGGGGGTCGCAGGGTAATGGCTGCCGCACCGCAAGAGATCGACGCGCTCGCCTCGCTTGAAGACCGCATCCACCAAGCGGTCGAGCTGGTTGCTCAGCTTCGCGCTGAAAAGGAAGCGCTGAGCGAGGAGAACGAAAATCTGCGCGGCGAGAACAAGGCCCTGCACACTTCGAACGACGCCGCCCTGCAAGAGGCCGCAGAGGCACGCGCCCAGGCGGAGCAGCTCGGCGGGGAACTGCAGACGTTGCGCGGCGAGCGCAAGCAGGTGCGCGGCCGTATCGAAAAGCTTCTCGGCCAACTCGACCAGCTCAGCGCCGGCTAGGGCGCCATCCTCATGGAT